>Ga0160437_1000154_pt1 | contig 39408 bp, 29 predicted proteins | sample HID1975I_E0MG_FD_108227 | JGI IMG/M metagenome (GOLD analysis project Ga0160437, IMG submission 108227) | Enriched soil microbial communities from UW Madison campus, WI, USA - HID1975I_E0 MG | ecosystem: Environmental > Terrestrial > Soil > Unclassified | place: USA: Madison, Wisconsin... | reverse complement strand
GGTCATCACGGCAGGGGTAAAATCCCGATGCCGCCCATAGATCGGATCTATGATCGAGGCTGGGCGCGCAGACGGCGAAACACTTCGTCGATGAACAGCTGGGTCGCCGTGTCGCGTTCCGGCTCGGAGCGGGCGAGCAGGAAGATGTCGTAAGCCGGTTCGATATCCGCATGGAGCAGCGGCCAGAGCGCGCCCCGCTCCACTTCCGCGCGCACGGCAGGCATCGGCAGGAAACCCATGCCCACCCCGCACAGGATCAGTCGCCGCGCCTCGTTCATGTCGTCGGCCAGGCCGGTCACCCGCGTGCCCAGCCGGTAGCGGCGGCGCAGATGCGTGATGACCTCGATCTCGTCACTGCCCATGAGCACGAAAGCCTCGTGCTCCAGTTCGCGCGGCTGAGTGATGCGGTAACCGAACAGCGGATGATTGCGGGCGCAGTAGAGTTGCTGGCGTTCGACGAACAGCGGCTCGTAGACCAGGCTGCCGCGCACGCTGTTGTCGTAGCCGATGCCCACTTCCACCTCGCCCGCCTCCAGCGCCTCCAGCACCTGCCGCCAGGCGGAGACGCGGATTTCGATGCGGATGTCCGGATTGCGCCGGTGGAAGCTCGCGATCGCTTCGTCGAATTCGGGAGAGACGATGGCGGACACGATCTGGATCCGCACCACCCCCTCGACCCGCCTGGTGGCCTGGGCCACCTGATGCGGCATCATCCGCGCCGATTCGAGCATGTCCTCGCACAGGATCATCATCGCCTTGCCGGCGGCGGTCATCTCCACGCCATTGGCGGAGCGATGCAGCAAGGTGGCGCCGACATGGTCTTCCAGCCGCTTGAGCGCCGCGCTGACGCTGGGCTGCTGCTTGCCAAGCTGCCGCGCCGCTGCGCCGATTCCCCCTGCCCGCACGATATCGACGAAAGTGCGCATCAGGTTCCAGTCCACCCGGCTGGCGAACTTCCTGTCAGTCAACGGCGTAGGTTCGCTCATGCGTCATCTGTCCCATCGGCGCCGGTACCGCAGCGATCGAACAGAACCGGACGGATCGGCCAACCGGAAGCGGAAGCGAACGCAGTCCGGCCGCTCCCGACGCTATCTATCTGTTCTTCTTCAATTCCGACTTCGGCCACCAGGTCAGCGTATGCTCGTCGTGCGCCGTCGTCCACACGCCTGACGGCGTAAAGCGCAGCGCGCCGCTGCCGGCCGGCTTGCCGAAGCGCGATTCCACGGCGCCGGTCCCGGCGTCGATGGCCGCAAACACCTGGTCGTCCGTGGTGCGCAGCCAGATCCTGCCGCTGCCAGCGTCGATATCGCCCCACTTCAGGTTCTCCCCGACTTTCGTGCGGCCGGCAACCGTCACGGTCTGGGGATCGATGCGGGCCAGTGTGCCATCGCCTTGTTCCTGGACCCAGACCGCCCCCTCGCCCGCAACCAGGAAGCCCGGTTCCGCACCGAGCGGAGCGCGCCCGGTGACGGTGTTTGTGGCCGGATCGATGCGCTGGACCGAGCGCTCCGCCGCGCTGACCGCCCAGACCGCATCGAAGCCGAACGCAAGGTACCAGGTCCCGCGATCGACCTTTACCGAGGCAATGACCTGGTTGGTCGCCGGATCGATGCGCGAGACGGCGCCCTTGTCATCGCTGGCCACCCAGATCGAGCCGGCGCCGGCAACGACGTTCAGCTCGCCCTGCGGATTGGCGATGCCCGTGGGGATCGTGGCGAGCACTTTGGCCGAACGGATATCGATGCGCTTAACGGCCAGTTCCTGGCAGTCCGCCAGCCAGAGCGAGCCATAAGCCACCGTCATCGCCCCGCAGGCGCGGCTCACCGGCACTTCTGCGAGCTTGCCCTTGCGGGACCACTGCTCCACTCTGGTGCGGTTGGTGGTCCAGACCGTCTTGCCGTCCACCGCCAGGAAGTCTGCGAAGCCCGGCACGGCGATGACCTGCTCCGCATGGGCCTGGCCAATGCCTGCCACCGCGGCGCCGGCCATGGCAGCGCCGGTCAGAGCCGCCATCGAAATCCACTTGCGCATGCTAACCCCCTGTTTCTCGTACCGGTGTTTGCTCGTACCGGCTTGTGTCGAGCCGCCCGCTCAGGCAGCGCGCGCCACGAAGGCGCGCCAGCCGCCCAGGCTGGTGATGTCCTCGGCGCCGTCAAGGGCACGGGGCTCGGCCACGAAGCCCTTGACGCTGCTGCCGTCGGCCAGGGTAACCGTGCCGATGGCCAGCGGCGCCGGGACGTCGACGACGAAGCTCCCGAACTCGGCGACACCCAGTTCGTAGACTTCCACCTTGATCGGTGCGCCATCCGCGCTGTGGACGAGCGCGGGCTTGGGCGGCACGCTGTCCGCCATGGCGTAGAGCCGGTAGTTGGGCGCGGTCTCGAAAGCCCCCACGAATTCGGCATCGCGCGAGGTGAGCTGCCAGTGCAGCGGCATGTCCTTGAGATGGGCGCCGACGACGGCAAGCTTAACGGTCTGCATCTTTCCCTCCAGATCGAGTGGTGGCGTTGACGGAAGCGCGGCGGCCGAAAGATAGGTATCGGCAGCATCGAACAGGGCACGGTCGCTGTCGGCAGGGCCGATCAGGGTGATCCCGAAGCCGGTGGCATTGGCGCGGATCCCGGCGGGCACGGCCAGTGCGGCCATGTCCAGCAGGTTCACGAAATTGGTGTAGAGCCCGAGGTTGCTGTTGAGCGCCACCGGCGCCGCCAGCATCTCGGCCACGCGGTACGTGGTGCCGGTGGTGGGGAAGGCCAGCATGTCCAGCTCGTTCCACAGGAGATCGGCATGGCGCTTGAGATCGGCCATGCGGTAGATCCCGTTCCACAGCTCGGTAGCGGCGATAGCCGCACCCGGCTCCACCACCGCGCGGACGGTCGGGTCCACGGCGAGCGGGTTGGAGGCGAGGATCCCGGCCATGGCCGCCGTGCGCTCGGCAACCCAGGGGCCGCCGTAAAGGAGTTGCGCTGCCTCCAGCAAGGGCGCGAGGTCGATCTCGACGATTTCGCCCAGCGCGGCGAGGTGGGCCAGGGCCTGGTCGTAGAGATACTCGGATTCGCCGTCGCCGAACCACACGCGCTGCTCGCGCCGCGGAACGCCGATGCGGCGCAGGGCGAGCGGGCGGTCGGCCAGTGGCTTGGAGTAAGGATCGGCCGGGTCGAAGCCTGCCACCACCCCGTCCACCAGCCGCGCATCGGCCGTGCTGTCAGTGAAGACGGTGATGCAGTCGATGGAACGGCAGGCGGGCACCAGCCCGCGCGTGCTCCAGCGGCCCTTGGTGGGCTTGAAGCCGATCAGGTGGTTGAAGGCGGCCGGCACGCGGCCGGACCCGGCCGTATCGGTGCCGAGCGCGAAGGCGACCAGTCCCGCCGCCACCGCGATCGAGGAACCGGAACTCGATCCGCCGCTGACATAGGCCAGGTTCGAGGCATTGCGCGGAATGCCGTAAGGGCTGCGCGTTCCATTGAGGCCGGTGGCGAACTGGTCGAGGTTGGTCTTGCCCAGGCAGATCGCCCCGGCCGCCAGCAGACGTGCAACCACATCGGCATCGCTCTCGGGCTCGTAGGCGAAAGCAGGACAGGCTGCCGTCGTTTCCAGCCCGGACACGTCGATATTGTCCTTCACCGCGAAGGGGACGCCCGCCAGCGGCAGGTCTTCCCCGGCCGCGACGCGGGCATCCACGGCGCGGGCGGCAGCCAGGACATCCTCACGGCTGGCCCGGCTGATCCAGATCTGCGGCTGCACCGCGTCGTAGGCCTCGATGCGCGCCAAGGCATCCTGCGCCACGGCGAGCGCCGAGGTCGCCCCGCCCCGGACGGCGGCGGCGATGTCCTGCACGCCGAGACGGCCAGCTGCGGTTGCGGTCAGGGCGGTGATGGCGGACCCGCTCATGCGCTGCGCCTCAGGGCCAGCATCGGCGCGCCGGGCTGAAGCGACTGCCCTTCGCGCATGTAGAGTGCCGCCACCGTTCCCGCGCCGGGGCTTTCGACCGGACATTCCATTTTCATCGCCTCGATCACGGCGATCCTGTCGCCTGCCTCAACTCTGTCACCCGCTGCCACGAGCAGCCGGGTGACGCTGCCGCCGTAGGGTGCCTCCACGAGGTCCGCGCCGTCGGGCGGGACGATCGCGGCTTCCACCGGGACTTCCACTTCGGCGGCCGCCTCTGCCTGGTCGAATTCGCCCCGGCGCTGCCAGTCCTCGCGCTCATCGTCGAAGGCGGCCTGCCTGCGGGCCTCGAATTCGGCGATCCCTTCCGCATTGTCCGCCAGGAAGGCGCGGTAATCGGCCAGCCGGAATTCGGAAGGCTCGATCGTGATCGACCGGCGCCCGGCAGGAAACTCGCGGCGCCATTCGGCGAGTTCCTCGGCGCTGACGGGATAGAAGCGGATCTGGTCGAAGAAGCGCAGCAGCCAGGGCTTGCCCTCTGTGAAGGCATCGGTCTGGCGGTAGGTGTTCCAGACCTGAGTGGTGCGTCCGAACAGCTGGTAGCCGCCCGGCCCCTCCATGCCGTATATGCACATGTAAGCGCCGCCGATGCCCACCACGTTGGGCGGCGTCCAGGTCCGGGCGGGATTGTACTTGGTGGTCACCAGTCGGTGGCGCGGATCGACCGGCGTGGCGACGGGTGCGCCCAGATAGACGTCCCCCAGCCCCATGACGAGGTAGTTGGCCTCGAAGATCAGGTTCTCCACCGAGGCCTGGTCGGGCATGCCGTTGATGCGGCGGATGAACTCGATGTTGTCCGGGCACCAGGGCGCATCGTCGCGCACGGTGGCCATGTACTTCTCGATGGTCTCGATCGTCGCCGGATCGCGCCAGCTCAGCGGCAGGTGGACGACGCGCGAGGGGATCGTGAAATCCTCCAGGTCGCCCAGCCGCTCTTCCGCCGCGATCAGCGTGGCGAGTGCCGCGCGCTGGTCCATCGCGGCACCGTCGAAATGGAGCTGGAGCGAGCGGATGCCCGGCACGATGTCGATGATGCCGGGAAGCGCCAGGCGCTCCAGTTCCGTCATCAGGGCATGGACGCGGATGCGCAGTTCGATGTCGAGCACGATCGGGCCGTATTCGACCAGGATGTTGCGATCGCCCTGCTGGCGATAGACGGTGCGCGGACGGCCCGGAGCTTCGGGAATTTCGCCGAGGATGGGGGAGAGCGTCTCCACCGGCCGCACCGGGGAAGCGGCGGGCACGGCGCCCGTCGCCACGAGGTCGCGCTGCATCGCATCCGCCGCCGCCGCATCGTCGATGGTGACGGGGGCGAAGCGCAGCTTGTCGCCCGGCGCGAGCTGGCCGATCTTCCAGCGGTCGGCCGCGATCACCACGAAGGGGCAGACGAACCCGCCGAGAGAGGGACCGTCCGGACCGAGGATGATCGGCATGTCGCCGGTGAAGTCCACCGCGCCGATCGCGTAGGGATTGTCGTGGATGTTGGAGGGGTGAAGCCCCGCCTCCCCGCCGTCGGTGCGCGCCCAGCGGGGTTTCGGGCCGATCAGGCGCACGCCGGTGCGGTTGGAGTTGTAGTGGACCTTCCACTCGGCGGCGAGGAAGGTTTCGACGTCCTCACCCGTGAAGAAATCCGGCGCGCCGTGCGGGCCGTAAAGCACGCGCAGCGTCCATTCGCTGCCGATCTCGGGCAGCGGCACCGAAGGGAGCGCGGCGCCGACATCGTCGTTGCCCAGGTGCAGCGTGTCGCCCGCCAGCAGGCGGCGCGCGGCATGGCCGCCGAACTGGCCAAGCTCGAAGGTGCTGCGGCTGCCCAGATAGGGCGCGATGTCCAGACCCCCAGCGAAGAGGATATATCCGCGCAGGCCCGCCGTGGAGGCGCGGCCGAGCGCCAGCGTCTGGCCCGCGGCCACATCGACCGGCACGCCGCGCGCCACCGGCTTGCCGTCCAACGTGGCGCCGAAGTCCGCGCCGGTCAGGCAGATGCGGGCCGGTGCGACGAAGGACAGGGTCGGCCCGGTGACCGTGGCTTCCAGCCCGGCAGCGCCTTCGGGATTGCCGAGCAGCCGGTTGCCGAGGCGGAAGGACTGGTCGTCCATCGGCCCCGATGGGGGGACGCCCACGGCCCAGAACTTCTGCCGGCCCGGCCAGTCCTGCACCGTGGTCGCGGTGCCGCCGCTGACCACGCGGAACGCGCGCGGCTGGTAGGCGATCGTATCGAGCACACGGGTCGAGACTTCGCCGCTGACGAAGGGCGCAGAGCGCACCACTTCGCGCAGCCAGCGCAAGTTGGTTTCCATGCCGTCGGCGCGGCTGCCGTCCAGCGCCCGCTGCGCGGCTTCCACCGCCTCGGTGCGGCTTGGCGCGTGAACGATCAGCTTGGCCAGCATCGGGTCGTACCAGGCGCTGACCGTGCTTCCGGCCGTGCACCAGGTCTCGGTGCGGATGTCGTCGGGAAACTCAAGACACGTCAGCGTGCCCGAAGTGGGCCGATAGTCCAGCGAGGGATCCTCGGCATAGAGCCGCATCTGCACCGCATGGCCCTGCGGCACCGGTGTGCCGGCGTCGAGGAAGGCATAGTCGCCGCCAGCGCCGCGCACCATCCACTCGACCAGGTCGATGCCCATGACCGCCTCGGTCACGCCGTGCTCCACCTGGAGGCGGGTGTTCATCTCCAGGAAGAAGAACTGCTCCCGGTCGGCGTCGTAGAGATATTCCACGGTACCAGCCGAGCGATAGGCCGCGGCTTCGCCCAGGCGGATGGCCGAGGCGATCAGCTCGGCGCGAACATGCTGGGGCAGCAGCGGTGCCGGGGCTTCCTCGACCACTTTCTGATTGCGGCGCTGCAACGAGCAGTCGCGTTCGCCCAGTGCCATGACGCGCCCCTGCCCGTCCCCGAAGAGCTGGACCTCGATGTGGCGCGCGCGGCGGATGTAGCGTTCCAGGAAGACGCTGGCATCGCCGAAATTGCTGAGGCCCTGCCGCGCGACCGCGTCGAAAGCCTCGCGCAGGGCCGCTTCGTCCTCGCAGACGCGCATGCCGATGCCGCCGCCCCCGGCCGTGGCCTTGAGCATGACCGGGTAGCCGATCTGCGCAGCGGCCTCCACAGCCTCTTCCTCGCCCGTCAGCAGGCCGGTGCCCGGTGCCAGCGGCACTTCGTGTGCTGCCGCCAGCGCGCGGGCGCTGTGCTTGAGGCCGAAAGTGCGGATGTTCTGCGTGGTCGGGCCGATGAACACGATCCCCGCCGCGGCGCAGGCCTCGGCGAATTCCACGTTCTCCGCCAGGAAGCCGTAGCCCGGATGGATCGCCCCTGCCCCGGTCCGCCGGGCGGCGTCGAGGATCGCCGGGATGTTCAGGTAGCTATCCGAGGGCTTGGCCCCGCCGATGCAGACGGCCTCGTCCGCCATGGTGACGTGGCTGGAACCCTCGTCCGCTTCCGAGTAGACGGCGACAGAGCGAAGGCCCATGCCGCGCAGGGTGCGGATGATGCGGGTGGCGATCGCGCCCCGGTTGGCGATCAGGACCGTATCGAAGCTCATGCGGCGACGATCATGCGAACGGGCGTAGGATTGAAGCCGTTGCAGGGGTTGTTGACCTGCGGGCAGTTGGAGACGACGACGACGACGTCCATGTCCGCCCGCAAGTCAACGGTCAGGCCCGGCGCGGAAATTCCGTCGACGATGCCCAGCGACCCGTCCGGCTCAACCGGTACGTTCATGAAGAAGTTGATATTGGAGACGATGTCCCGCTTGCCCCGGCCTTCGGTGAGGTTGGCTTCCAGGAAATTCTCCACGCAGGCGTGTTCGGCCTTGGTGTGGTGGCCGTAGCGCAGCGTGTTGGATTCGCACGAGCAGGCGCCGCCGATGGTATCGTGGTATTCGACCGAGGTGGCGGCAATCGTCATCAGCGCGTTGCCCTCGTTGGAAAGCAGGCGGGTACCCTCGCGCAGGAAGAGATTGCCCTGCGCGGCCACGGTATCCTGCGCGCTGTAGCGCTCGGCATCGTCGGCGGCGGCATAGAGCAGGAAGTCGACGGCTTGGTTGCCTTCCAGGTCGACGATGCGCAGCGTCTGCCCGGCCTGGACATGGTGCAGCCAGGGCGCGCGGGCGGGGACGGTCACGTCGTGGATCACGGCGCCCGAAAGGCCGGCGAGATGGGGGTCGGCAGTCATGCAACCTGTCCTTTCAACGACGGAAATAGTCTTCGACATTCCGGAAGGCGCGCAGGCCTTCGGGGCTGGCGGTGCGCAGCGGATCGTCCTCGCCCGTCACCGCGCCGCGCCATGCCGAGGCGCGCAGCGGCGTGACGCTCCAGTTCGGCCGCGGATCGAGGACGTGAGGCACGTTGGCGATCACCACGATCACGTCCATCTCGGCGCGCAGGACCAGGCTGCGCCCTGGGGCGAAGGGGCCGACATCGGGCGTGATCCTGCCGTCCGCCTCGATCCGCGCGCCCTTGAACAAGGTGACGCAGGGATGCACGTCGCGGCGGCCGAAGCCATGCTTGGCAGCGCCGAGCAGGAAGCGGTCACGGCCGTTGGGATAGTCGCCGCTGTTGCGGCCATCGCCGTACTTCGCGGCATTGGTGGCCGCGTTCGAGGTGCCGCAGAAGGTGTCATGGGTACCGGCCTCGTCTTCGAGGATGCTCATGAGCACGCGCCCCATGTCGGACAGCAGCAGCTTGCCCGCGCCCAGATAGGCATTCCACTGAACCTTGACGGTATCGGCGACGTTCAGGCGCTCGGTCGGCATTTCCGCATTGAACACCAGCAGCGAGGCGCAGGCGTCGCCGGCAAGGTCGATCAGCCGCAGGCGCGATCCGCGCGTGAGCCGGCGCGTGGCATAGCCGCCTGCCGCGATGGTTTCCTCCCACACGAGGTCAGCGCCGTCCACGCCCTCGGGCAAGTCTTCGGCAACGGGCGGGAGCACGGGCATGCTCTCCACGATCGTCCCTGCCATGGCGCGGGCATGGTCCCGCGCGGCGAGCGGATCGGCCAGGGTCTGGGTCATGAATGCGCTCCGGTCTGTCTGAATGCATTGCCGTGCTGGTCGTAGAGCGGCGGCAGGAGGGCGGTGGTGGTGACCAGCTCAAGCTGCTGTACCCCGCGCACCCGGCGAATGGCGTCGCACAGTTCCTTCAGCCGAACGGCCGGTCCCTGCACGAGAAGAACTTCAAGCGACTGATCGTCTTCCAGAACGACGTGCTGGGAAGAGATCACTTCCTTCAGGTAACTGGCCTGCGTCTGGGAAAGCAGGTGCCGCACCCGGCCCCGCTCGCCCCGATAAACCAGGGTAATCGTGCCCGCGAGCATCTCGTCCGGGCGCATGAGCGAGCCGTGCTCCGCAAGCGCGTGGCGGATCAGCTCGGCGATGAGCTGGGAGCGCGACGGCAGCGCGCGTTCGGCCACCATCATGTCCAGCTGTCTGAAGAGATCTGCCGGGAGGCTCATGCTGAGCCGCGCCAGGCTTGCGGATTCGGAGCCCATGCCCACTCTCTTTTCAATTATTACCAATTACGTCAATAGTAATATTTTCGAGCTGTTCGGGTGTCGGCTCGGCACGCTCGCGCATCGGCAGGTCGTAGACCACGGTGGCGCCGAAACGGTGGGGCGCGTGGGGATCGTGACGACGCTTGTCGAGCGCCAGAACGCGGGTTCCCAGCGTGAAGGCCTCGCGGATGTCGTGCGTCACCATCACGATGGTCAGCGAGTATTCCCGCCACAGGCGCAGGATCAGCGCATGCATGTCCGCACGGATGCCGGGATCGAGCGCACCGAAGGGCTCGTCCAGGAGCAGGATGCGCGGCCTTTTCACCAAGGCCTGCGCGATCGCCAGACGCTGCTGCATGCCGCCCGAAAGGTGCGCCGGATAGAGGTCAAGGCTATGCCCCAGGCCCACGGCGGTCAGCATCGCCGTCGCTTCCTCCTCGGCCGCGCGCCGGGCACTGCCGAACAGGCGTCCGAGCAGGGGCGCCTTCTCGCACTCCAGGCCCAGGGTCGTGTTGCGCAGCGCCGTCAGGTGCGGGAACACCGAATAGCGCTGGAACACCACGCCGCGGTCGGGGCCGCATTCGGGCGTGAGCGGCGTTCCGTCCATCAGGATCTTGCCCTGGCTCGGCCCTTCCTGTCCCAGGATCAGCCGCAGGAAGCTGCTCTTGCCCGCTCCCGAGGGGCCGACGATGGAAACGAAGGAACCTTCCTCGATGTCGAGGTTGAGTTTCTCGATGATGATGCGGTCGCCGTATTCGACCCAGACATCGCAGAAGCGCAGCAGAGTGCTCAATGGCTTGCTCCATGGGCCCAGGGGAACAGTCGCCGGCTGAGGAACGTGAGGGCCACGTCGATCAGGATCGCCAGCAGGGCGATCCACGCGACGTAAGGCAGGATCACATCCATCGAGAGATAGCGGCGAACGAGGAAAATGCGGTAGCCGAGGCCGACGTCGGAGGCGATCGCCTCGGCGGAAATCAGGAAGACCCAGGCCGGCCCGAGCGCCAGGCGCATTGCCTGGAGCAGCCGCGGCATCGCCTGCGGCAGCGCCACGCGGATCATCACCTGCCAACTGCTCGCGCCCAGGGTCTGCGCCTTGATGATCTGCTCGGTCGGCAGGGCGGCGACATGCGCCGTGATGTCGCGGATCATGACCGGGGCGATGCCCACCACGATCAGCGCGACTTTGGCCGTCTCGCCCAGCCCCAGCGCGATGAACAGGATCGGCAGCAAAGCGATCGGCGGAATGACGGCGATGCCGGTCACCAGCGGCCCGAAGGTAGCGCGTACCGGCGGCAGCACCCCCAGCGCCAGACCCACCATCAGCGCCATCAGCGTCGAGATGCCAAGGCCGATGCCCAGGCGCTGCAGGCTGGCGAGGGTATCCGCCCAGAACACCAGTTGTCCGGTGAGCTGGTCGGGCTGGAACAGCAGCGCCGACATGCTTTCGGCCATGGCCCCCGGCAGCGGCAGGATCTTGTCGGCAGGGTTTACCGCATGCCGGCTGGCGGCCATGACGATATAGACCAGCACGAGCAGCAGGATCGGCGTGGCTCCCAGGAACAGCCGCCCCCCTCGCCCGACGTGACGATTCACCCAGCGCATTGTCGTTGTCTCACTTTGCGAGATGTTGGCGTCGTGGCGGGTCGACTGCAAAACTGCCGCAATCGAACCCCGCCTGCCGAACTAGAGCTTTCCGTCAGCCGCCATCTTCATGAAGCTGTCGTCGAAACGCAGCGTGACGTGCTGCGCGTCGCCCAGCGTCTTGCCGCCCGGGAAGGACATGCCGACGGCGTCGGCCGAGTTGGATCCCTTGAACAGCCCCTTGGAGAAGCTGAAGTCCCGCACCCGCGTCATCGTCGTGATCAGCGCCGGAGCATCCGTTGCGGCCACGGCGGACTTGGGATCGGCGTAGAGATGCGTGGTGCCGAGCTGGGAGTCGAAGGATTCCGGGGTGGCCCCCGCCAGCTTCGCCATGGCCGCGCGGGCGGCCTTGCCTTCGGCATCCTGGCGGATCATCAGCGCCGTCGTCTCGTACCAGATGCCCGCCAGCGCCTTGCCCAGGTTGGGATTGGCCTTGAGCGTGGCCGTATCCACGCAGAGCAGGTCGAGGATCTCTCCGGGAATGTCGGCGGAGCTGAACACCAGCTTCGCACCCGGCTGCGCCTTCATGGCGTTGAGCTGAGGATTCCAGGCGACCGCGACCTTGACGTCGGGACTGGCGAAAGCACCGACGATATCGGCATCGCCGGTATTGACCGTCTTCACGTCCTTCAGCGCCAGGCCCACCGAATTCAGGCCGCGCGCCAGGAGGTAATGCGAAACCGAAAGCTCGACCAGATTGACCGTCTGGCCCTTGATCGCCTTCAGATCGCCCCCTCCGGCATTCGAAATGCCTTTCATCAGCACGCCGTCGTTGCCGTTGGAATAGTCACCGACGATGATCGCGCTGGTGTCCTTGCCGCCAGCGGCCGGGATCGTCAGGGCGTCCATGTTAGCGACGGTCACGCCGTCCAGCTTGCCGGCCGTGTACTGGTTCACCGATTCAACGTAGTCGTTCACTTGCACGACGTTGATCTTGATGCCGTACTTGTCCGCCCACTTCTTCACGATGCCCGCCTGCTGGGCATAGGGCCAGGGCATCCACCCCGCGTAAATCGACCATCCGATATTGAACTCGGTGCGCTTGGGCGCCTCGCTCGGGCCTTGCGAGCAGGCTGCAGTGAGAAGCACGCCCGCCATCAACGTGGCCTTGGCAATGCGACGGATCGGTACGATCATGAGTCGGTCCCCTTTCGCAGTGCAACATTGCTGCGATTCGAAAGGTTGTCCATCGAAAATTATTACGCTGCGCGTGTTTTGTAATACTTGCGTCAGCTGCCGCGCGTGACGGCGCGGCGCAGGGAGCGGTTGATGCGGCCTCAGGAGCATGTGCGCGGGAACGCGCGATCAGCGCCCCCCTCCCGCCCCGAGAGATCAGGCCGCCACTTCGTCCTCGGATTGCCGCTTGCGTGCGGCGCGGTCCGCCGTCCCCGCCAGCTCGTCCTGCTCATGCAGCGGCGGAAGCAGCGCCGTCGTGGTGACGAGCTGGAGCTGATGCACGCCGCGAATGGCGCGCAGGGCATCGCAGAGATCCTTCAGCCGCGCGGCGGGACCTTGCACCAGCAACACTTCGAGCGACTGGTCATCCTCCAGGAACACATGCTGCGAGGAGATGACCTCCTTCAGGTACTCCGCCTGGCTCTGCGCCAGTTGATGCCGCACCCGGCCCTTGTCGCCCCGGTAGACCAGGGTGATCGTGCCCGCCAGCATCTCTTCCGGCCGGGTCAGCGCTTCATGTTCGGCCAGGGCGTGACGGATCAGCTCGGCAATGAGCTGCGAGCGAGAAGGCAGTCCGCGTTCCTCGACCATCGCATCGAGCTGGCGAAACAGGTCGGCGGGAAGGCTCATGCTGAGCCGGGCCAGACTGGCGGCGTCGGTCTTCACGCTGCATCCCCTTGGGCCATCGTCATAATCCTTGCATCTGCGGCTTCGTCCCGAAAACCGGAGGGCGGGACGATCCTTTGCGATCGACGCTGGGCCGGTTGGGGGACGGGTGTCAAGAGCGTGCCGCGCTTCATGCCCAGAGGGTCCGCGCCCGAAACCCCGCCGTGTTACGGGGATAGCCCGCAAATATTACCATTGCAGAGTTTGGTAATATCGATAACGTGACGGACTTCGTGCGGACATATCGGGGAACTCCGTGGCGCAAAATCCAGCCTATAATTCCGCTTTGTCGGGCAATCCGCAGTCCGCCACCGCGCGGACCTATCCCAACGGCAACCCGGCGCTGGGCTACAATCCGCCCGGTGCGCGCCATACCGACAGCGCAGTGCCGCTGCACCGCAAGACGGCCGTGGTCCATGACTACGCCTGCGAGGGTCCGGCACCGGGTAATCTGGCTTTTCGCTGGACTTACGGCTCCAACGTCGCAGCCCGGAACCGCGATCCGCGCGTGCAGGTGGTGCAGTACAACGAGGATACGTTCGTGCTGCGACAGAACGTCTGCGTCCATTGGGAAGCGCCGTTCACTTACCTCCTGTTCGGCAATGCCGGCGCGCTGCTGATCGATACCGGCGCCACCGCGAACGCGCAGGCCTATCCCTTGCGCGAGACGGTGGATGCCATCCTTGCCCGCTGGTGCCAGGCCCGCGGACGCAAGTCCGTGCCCCTGACGGTTGCGCTCACCTCGGGAGAGGATGCCGCACAGAACCAGGGACTGGTCCAGTTCGCCGGGCGGCCGGACACGACGATCGTGCCCAAGCCGCTTGCCCTCATGAAGCGCTTCTACGGTCTCGACGCAAGCTGGCCTTCCGGATCGGGCCGGATCGATCTGGGCGGCCGCGTCATCGGCGTCATCCCGACGCCGGGCACGCACCGGGACGGGGTCAGTTTCCACGACCCCTACTGCGATTTCCTGTTCACCGGCGACCTGCTGTTCCCCGGCAAGATCAACATCGGCAACGACCGCGATTTCGTCGCCTCGCTGGAGCGGCTGCGCGACTTCGTGCGGCAACAGCCGGTCAAGTGGCTGCTGGGCGGCCACGTCGAGATGATGTTCGTGCCGGGCAAATACTATCCCCGCTTCGCGACCTACAAGCCCTACGAGCGGGTGCTGGAAATGACCCCGGACCTGATCGACGAGGCGCTCACCCACGCGCGCGAGATCCAGGGCAAGGACATGATGCTGATCCGGCCGGACTTCGTCCTGTTCAACGGCGTCAGCCCCGACCAGAAGACCAGGGTCTGGCCCGAGGGCGTGCCCGACATCAACCCGCCGCGCCCCTTCTGACGCCAAGGACCCTCTCCATGGATCGCCGCACTTTCCTTTCGCGCAATGCCGCTGTCGCCGCCGTCCCGCTGACGGGGCTGTCCCTGGCGGCCCTCTCCGACACGGCGGCCGCCGCCGCGCGGCCGGCGCCCATCGATTTCACGAGCAACCTTCCTGCCGCCGGCAGTTTCCCCAAGCGCTGGATCTGCGGTTCGCCGTCCTGCATGGACAATACCGATCCGCCCGTTCAGGTCCATTGGTACAATCCGCATACGGCCACCCTGCGGCAGAACAAGGCCTACAGCTACGAGGCGCCGTTCGCTCCGCTCTACTTCGGCAACGACCGCGTGCTCCTGCTGGACGAAGGCTTCGTGCAGCTTCGCAACGACTGGGACCTGCGCGGCGTGGTGGACCAGTGCATCGACGACTGGTGCCGCCGCAACGGACGCGATCCCGCCTCGCTGGAACTGCTCGTCGCGTTCAGCCACCTCCACGCCGACCACTACGCCGCGACCAACCAGTTCGCGGACCGGCCGAACACCCGGTACATGGGCCTTACGCACGAGGAAATGGTCGGCTTCTGGGGCATGACCCGGTTTCCCGAGGAGCGCGTGACCCTGGACCTCGGCGGCCGCGAGATCCTGATCTGGGGCTCGCCCGGCCATGTCGTGTCCGAGTTCACGTATTACGACAGCTACACGCAGATCCTCTATACCGGCGACATGTTCTATCGCGGCCGATGCTATATCAGCTTCTGGCAGCCCTGGTTCGACAGCATGAAACGCCTGATCGATTTCTGCGACACCCATCCGGTCGCGCACGTCATGGGATGCCATGTCGAGATCAGCAAGGACGGGCAGGACTATCCCTATGGCCTGACCTACCAGCCGGACGAGGCCCCCGTGGAAATGACCGTGCAGCAATTGCGCGAGGCCTATGCCCATGCCCAGAAGATCACCGAGCCTGGGATTTATTTTACCGGCACCGTGTTCCTCTGCAACCAGACGCGCGGGACGACCACCATCGACCGCAATCCCTATCGCTACGATTGAACCTTCCGCGGCGAATCGACATCCCGATTTCGCAGCGGAAGCACCGCTCCGACCATTGCGGCGATATGCGCCAGTGTTACCTCGCCGCCGAAAAACGGCATTAATCCTGCGTTTCCAGGACGACTGTACCAAAACAAGTCAAACCGACATTAATACGCTTGACGAGAAACGTAATATCCATACCGTGTATCAAGTCGCCAGGCAGAGCGATGAAAATCCGGGAGAGAGAATCTGTAACAGCAGGCTGGTCCACTGGCCTGGATGGGGGGTTTTCGATGGAACAACTGCCAATCTCCTGCACGGTTCTCTCGGACAACGAGCGATCGGCCGACGCCGACCGGACCGCAGACACCACGAAGCAGTGGTTGTTCAACCTGGTGCCGCCGGCCTATCTCGTGGTGATCGCGGCGTTTTGGGCCTTCGCGCCCAAGGCGGTGATCGAAAACTCGTGGACGCTGATCGTCACCTCCTCCCTGATCACGCTCAGCGTGCTGGGGCTGGAATGGGTGAATGAGCGCCACGCCGGCTGGCGCATGAATCGGCGCGAGTTCTTTACCGACCTGTTCTACGTGGTGCTGGGCGCGACCGCCATTTCCTGGGTTTCGACCCATCTGGCGGACGATCCGCTGAAGGCGCTGAAGCAGTCGCTGGGCATCACCACCGAATGGGCCGCGCATTTGCCCTTCCTGGTGCAGGTTGCCCTGGTGATCGTGGTGATCGAGTTCGGGCAGTACTGGATGCACCGCCTGATGCACAATTTCACGCCCTTCTGGCTGACCCATGCACCGCATCACCATATCACCCAGCTCAACGCCGCGAAGGGCTACGTCGGCAACCCCATCGAACTGTTCCTGATCGGCCTGAGCGTGCTGGCCCTGTTCGACCTGTCGGCCGCCGCCGTGTTCTGCGGGCTGAACATCCTGGGCGCGGTCTCCACGTTCGCCCATGCCAATGTGCGCGCGGATCCGCCGAAGTTCTATTCGCTCTTCTTCACGACGATCCGGCACCACAGCCTGCATCACTCGACCGATTACGAGAGCACGCGCTGCAACTACGCCAATTCGCTGATCCTGCTGGACCGCCTGTTCGGCACGTACCGCGAGGGCGAGGCCAGCGTCGTCGGACAGGACGACCTCCGTCGCCTGTCGATCCGGGAACAGTTCGTTTTCCCCTTCCGCCCCCTGCTCGACCGTGCCCAGGCGCGCCGAGCGGAAGCGAAGCGCGGCAATTCGGTGCGGGCGACCGGCTGATCCTCCGGGATCGAACCGGCCGCAGTGAAACGCCGCACTGAAACGAAGACCCTCGGCCCGCCGAAAGGCGACGTCGGGAACCAGAGACGCGCAGGCGCGACATCCACGAAGATGGCCGGCCCGTCATGCCAATAAAAGCGGTACCCGAGACCTTCGGCGCAGGCAGGCCGGAGCCCCAGGGAACCTCAGCCAAGGACAGGGAAGCACATGACACATCGCGCGAAATTGAGGGCAGCGCTGCTGACCGCAACATTCTTCACGGGCGCCGCCTGTGCCACGCAGGCCATGGCACAGGACGCCCAGGACGCACCCGCCGCGGCCATCCAGGAAGGTGACGCCATCGTCGTCACCGGAACGCGCCGCGCCACGACGATCATGGATACGCCGATCAACATCTCCGCAATCGGCGCCGAAGAACTCTCGCGCCAGCGGATCGACGACGTGCGCGACCTGGCGGACTTCACCCCCGGCCTGACGATCTCGGATACCGGCCCGGGTTCGACCGGCTCCATCGTCCTGCGCGGCCTCAACGCCTCGGATGTCGATTCCAACGGTGCCAACTACGACGATTCCCTCGGCATCTACCTGGGCGAAGTGCCGCTCTTCTACGATTTCAAGCTGCTCGACATCGCGCGCGTGGAAACCCTGCTCGGCCCGCAAGGCACGCTCTACGGCCTTGGCACGCTGGCCGGCGCCATTCGCTATATTCCCAACCGCCCGAACGTGGAGGAATTCGAAGGCGAGGTTCACGGCCGCCTCACCACGAAGAGCCACTCCGACAACTTCGGCTACCAGCTGGACGGGATGATCAACATTCCGCTGGTGCGCGACCATGTCGCTTTCCGCTCGGCCACCGGATACTACTACGATCCGGGCTTCATCGACTATCCGCTGCTGCTGCAGACGCCCGGCGTTTCCCTACCCCAGCCCGGCGGCACGGACGGTGTCACCCGTGAAGAGTTCGCCGCCAATCTGCGCCGCAGCAAGGACCTGAACTTCGAGCGGACCTTCACCACCCGCAACCAGTTGCTGATCCAGACCACCGAAGACCTCAAGGCGATCTTCACTTACGCCTTCCAGCGCACCCGCACGGACGGCGCCCAGTCCAACAGCAACGGCGTGCTGGGCACCGGCAAGTATCAGAACGCCGCCCGCTACGAGGAGCCGGTCAACCGCCGCGCCCACCTCGCCAGCATGGAGATCAACGCGAACATCGCCGATATCGTCGATCTCGTCTCCACCACCGCCTATACCAACGTGCGCACCCGCAGCCAGACCGACAACACCGACCTGCTGCTGGATCTCGACTACGACTACGAACTGTTCCCCGCCTTCTCCAGCTGGAACGAAAGCGACGGCCGCCGCAAGCAGTTCAACCAGGAGATTCGACTGGTCTCACGCCATGGCGGCCCGTTCAACTGGGTTCTGGGCGGCTTCTACAACCAGCAGAAGTACCATAACGACTATGCCGAGCACACGCCTGGCCTGTCCGACTTCTACGGCGTCACCGGCAATCCCGACGATCTCGAATATGTCAGCTACACCAAGTCGAAGGTGACCGAAAAGGCAGTCTTCGGCGAAGGCACCTTCAAGATCACGCCGGAATGGCAGATCACCGGCGGCGCTCGCTACTTTAAGTACAGTTCCGACGTGCAGGGCGCGCTGGTGCTGCCTCTGCTGGGCGACCCGCTCAGCCCCTACGATGTCGATCCCGCCGGCGGCAAGGCCAAGAAGGACGGCTGGGTGTGGAAGCTCAACACCTCGTACAACTTCACGCCTGACTTCATGGTCTACGGCACGTACAGCAAGGGCTATCGCATCGGCGGCCCGAACCGCGTGGCGCCATGCCCCGATCCGGTTCCGGCCAACCAGCAGAACGCCTGCGCCCTGCCGAACGAAGTCCAGTACGGACCCGACAAGACGCGCAATGCGGAAATCGGCGTGCGCATGCAACTGTTCGACCGTAAACTGTCCTTCAACTTCGATGTCTTCCACATCAAGTGGGACGGCATCCAGGTCGACTCCGCCACGTATTACGGCGTGACCGGAATCACCGTCAACGGCGGTTCGGCCAAGTCGCAGGGCTTCGAAACCTCGTTCCAGTTCAAGCCGGTGCCGCAGCTGGCGATCCAGGGCAGCTATTCCTACACCGATGCGAAGCTGACCGAGGACGTGCCGGGGATCATCACCATCCGCACGACACCGAACGACTACGACGGGCGGCCGAAATTCACGCAGCTCGACGCGCTTTCGGGCGACCGGCTTCCCGGCTCGGCCAAGAACGCGGGCAGCCTGGGTGCGACTTACACCGTCCCGATGGGCGAAGGCAGCATCAGCGCCAACTGGACGGCGACCTACCGCGGCAACGTCGTCTCGCGCATTGGCTGGGACCGCGGCTACGGGGACAAGATCCCCAGCTACGTCCTGCACCGCGCGACCTTGTCCTACGAGACGGACAAGTACACCGTCAGCCTCTTCGCGAACAACATCTTCGACAAGTACGCAGTCGTCTCTGTGGGTCAGGACCGTTCGCGCATCGGCGTCAACGACGGTGTCGCCGTGCGCTACTATCGCCAGACCGTGGTCAACCCGCGCACGGTCGGCGTGGAAGCACGGATCAAGTACTGAGAAACGTCGGATAGCAGGGGGAACGGGGCACCGCGCGGTGCCCCATTCCTCCCGCGCCGATCATCGCAAGGGCCGCCGCCTTCCGAGGCGGCGGCCCTTGTCCTTTCGGGAGGCTAGACCTCGATGCCCTGGGTGCGCAGCCAGTCGCGCGCGGGGGCCAGCGCCGCCTCGTAAGCGCGCCACTTGCCCATCCCGTCCCGGTTCATCGGCCGGCGGACCTGCGCCGCGCTGGGGGTGGCGACGGCCGAGCGGTTCTCGTGAAAGGACAGGCACGCCGCGTCCCAGTCCAGGCCGCAGTACTCCAGCAGCCTGCGCGTTTCCCCTTCCTGGTCCGTGACCAGCGCTTCGTAGGACAGTTGCAGCACGCGGCCGGGCCAGATTTCCTCCCACAGCGCAAGCAGCCGGTCGAAACGCGCGTAGTAGCGCGCCGTATCCATGAGATCGTAGGAATAGGCGTAGTAGGCCGACTGGCTGGCGAAGAGGTTCTTGAAGTTGCTCCACACCGTGTCCAGCGGATGACGGCGCAGGCACACCACTCTCGCTTCCGGCAGGGCGCGCAGGATATGGCCGATGTAGAGGAAATTGGCGGGCAGCTTGTCCGTGAAGCGCGGCTTCTCACCGGTGCGGTGAACTTTGGCGCGCGCCAGATAGGCCGCGCCAAGCGCAGCGGGTTCGATCCTGCCGCTGGCCGCCACGGTCTCGGGGTCGATGACCTGCCGCGAAGGCGCGCCGGGCAGATGTGGCAGCGCCAGTTGCTTGACCGCCAGCGGCATGGCCTGAAGTTCGCCCGCAGCCTCCACGGCCGGATGAGAGGACAGGATGCGATCCACCAGGGTCGTGCCTGTACGCGGCATGCCCACCACGAATATCGGCGCTTCGCTGCCATCCCCCGCGCCGCGCGCCAGTTCGGCGGGCCTTCCCCCGAACAGCGCCTCGATCGCGTCGAAGATGGCTGCGTCCTGCGCGAAGTCGTAGCGGAGCGCGCGTTTCTGCGCGGCATTGGCCGCGGACAAGTGCGCCAGCGAGGCGGCACTTTCGCCGATGTCCTCCAGTTCGCGGGACAGCGCGTAACGGATGCGCAGCGCATCTTCCGGCCGCGGGTCCAAGGCCAGCGCCGCCTCCAGCCGCGGGACATGGTGGCTCTGCGCCGACTGCCGCGACAGGATCGCCAGGGCATAATGCGCGCGGCCATGCCCCGGATCGCGCGCCAGGATCGCCTCGTAGTGGTCCCGCGCCGCTTCGACCTTGCCGGTAAAGCCGCAGGCAGCAGCCAGGTTGTAGCGGTAGTCGAGGTTTTCGGGCTCGCCATCCACCGCCGCGCTGAAGGGCGCCAGCGATCCCGCATGGTCGCCAAGCCGCGCCAGGACGCAGCCGATGGTATCGAAGGTGAGCGGATCGCCCGGCCCCGCCGCCATGGCGGCTCGCGCAGCCGCGCCCGCCTCTCCCTCGCGCCGGACGAGGACGAGCAATCTGGCCAGCTGCGCCAGATGCTCGGCCTGCCCGCCCCGCGCGGCAGCGGCCTCGATCAGGGGAATGGCCTTGGCCACATGGCCGGCTTCCGCCGCCGCCATGCCCAGCAGGAAGTAACCCTCGGCCCGAAGCGGATCGGCAGCGACCAGTTGCTGCGCCGCTGCGGCAGCCTGCGACAGATCGCCCTGCGCGAGCGCGGCACGCGCCTGTCGCTCAAGCATCGCGGGCGAAACGGCCGTCAGCAAGACAGGAAATCACCCATCGCTCTCGTCATGCTTTGCAGAACCATGAGGTAGAGAAACCATATGCGCCCGCACAAGTCCATCTCATCCGGCGCGGCCGATGCCCGGGCCTTGCGACCGGCTACGATCCCAGCAACTTCTTCCTGAACAGGGACCGGACGAGCCTGTCCTCCAGAATGCGCCCCACGACATAGAGCGACGCGAAGATGCCGGCGAAGACATAACCGGGCGTGGGGGAGTGCTTCTTGTCCTTTTCCTTGGGCTTCTTCGGATCCTTCTTTTCGGGAGCGGGAGCGCCCAGCGCCTTGTCGATGAAGTTCATCGGCAGCGCCGCGTCATCCCTGGCCGATTTCGCGCTCTTGCTTTCGGTCTGCGTGGCGGGCTTCTCGAACTTGCCGAGAACGACGGTCAACTGGGCAAACGCCAGGAAAAGCAGGGGCGCCAGAAAGCAGAACAGCAGGGCACGGCTGGTCAGGTGGTAATGGAGCACCGATCCGGCCAGCCCCTTCTCGATCCGCAGCACGCCGCCGTCGAACACGGACATCTTGTCCTGGGCGGCCTGGTCCTTCTTCTGGAAGACCAGCCGGTCACTGTTGCGCTCGTGGCTGGTGCCGGTCTGGCGAAAAAGCGGACGAAGCCTGTCAAAGGCATCGTCGCCGGACTGGTCGGGCGCGAGAGCCAGGCTGCCCCGGACATGCCAGATCCAGTCGATGAAACGCAGGTTCATGTGATCTCCTTGTGGAGAGCCCAGCCCTGCCGCTTCGCGCGGCAGGGCTGAAGCCGGGCCGCGAACGACCGCTTCGGGCAAGGCATGGCGGAGCGAAGAGGCCGACCGTGCAGGCAGGCGCTCACTCTGGCGCTCACTCGGCCGGTACCGCCTCGGGACGGGCGAGGCGCTCCTTCAGCGTTTTCCAGCCCTCGGTGAAGGGATAGGTCATCTGCTCGCGGATCGACATGCGGCGGCCGCCTTCCATGCCGAGCAGCTCCGCCTCGCCATCGACGCAAGTGCCGAAGATGCGGTCGATGAAGATGAAGGTATTGGAATAATTGCTGCGGCTGGCCTCGAAGTCCTGCGAATGGTGCAGGCTGTGATGCTCGGTGGTGTTGAACAGGAAGCGCCACCAGCGCGGGCTGTTGAAGCGCACGTTGATATGCTGGTACGTCCCGATCGCCATGCCGAAAGCCCCGGCCAGCAGCGCGGCGCGCGGCAGGAAATCGAAGAAACCGCCGATACCCAGGCCGATCAGGAACAGCTCGGTCGGGTTGCCCACGGCGCCCTTGTTGATGTTCAGCTGGGTTATATAGTGGTGCACCGAGTGCGACAGCCACAAGGGGTACCAGTTGTGCATCCCGCGATGCATCCAGTATTGCCCGAAGTCGAAGATGAAGGCGATCAGGAAAGCCTGCAGCAGCAGCGGCATGCCCAGGAACCAAGTGAACTTGTCCGAGTGGAAGAAGTGCTGGATGCCCTCGATCATCGCGCCATCGCCGATGTAGCCATCGACCATGCGGAGCGCGGTATAGCCTAACCCGACGTAGAAAAGGTCGGTCACCAGTTCCTTCCAGGTGAGGTTCCAGCTTTCGTGGCGGGGGAATTTCCATTCCATCGCCAGCAACAGCACCTTGAAGCCGATGCCGATGCCGATCGCGGTCGATGCCTTGGCGATGGAATTGGGAGCATAGTACCAGAACAGGATCAGCGCGAAGAGCACTGTGGGCTGGAACCAGGTGAAAACGAACTGCTTGACCGGACCGCCCTCGACCCGGGGAATGTTTTCCCAGCCCACCGTGACCGGTGCCTGAGTGCCTATCAGCCTTTTACCTACGCGAACTCCGTCCATGCGCCTGCCCTCGTATTATTCTTCCACCCGTCTTAGTAATACTAATTGGAATCATAGTAATACGGAGTCGTGCTCGCGTCTACAGCATATCGTCGCTAATCGTGCCGGGACCTGCGGGTTTTGGATCGACTGCCACATTCCTGCAGGAAAGCCATGCTCGGAGCGTCGCGCCTTGGCAGCCTCCCCGCTCCCAATGCGGACGCTGGCGCGATTCGCCGAGAAGGCTTGATTTCCCTGCCCCTGAAGTGGCACATGAGGGCATGCTTCCAGAAACCCGCGCGATGATCGCCGCAGCAGCTTACGCCTTTGTCGCCGGCAAGAAAGTCGCCGGAGTGTTCGATCATTCGGCCAAGCGCGATCTGCAGATCGCCGCAGAGAGCCGGGGCACCCAGTTGCAGGGCTTCGATGGCGACCGCGCGGTGAAGTTCGGCGGCACCCTTCCCGAGATCTACGACACCGGCGCAGAAGCCTTCGTTTCCATGGAGATCGACGGTGCCAAGGTCCGCGGCCACGACCGCGGCGCCGACCACGCCTATTCCGCCCAGGTCACTGACCATTTCGTCCAGCTGTACGATTACGGCGAAAGCGCGTGGTTCACTTTCGACATTCGGGGCGCCGAACCGGGCTACGGCTATCATCGCGGTGCCGAGGCCAGCAGCTGATAGCGCCGCGTTCGGGGCGGCTGCCACGCCCCCTGCCGCCGGACTGCGGCTTTTTGCGAACTGGGCATATCCAACGGCCCCGTTGATGTGTATGCGCCGTGATGATCCGGCGCCGATCGATGGGACCTCGCCGCGTCACGCCGCCGCGCGGCTGCCGCCCGGCGTTTCAGCACCGCCCGCAGCTTTGCGGACATCGACAGGAAAGCCCCTTCGCTGCTCATGGATGCGCCCCTCCCTTCGCTGGCAGACCTCGGCTGGAGGCCGTTCTTCAGCAACCAGCTCTCCGAAGACGAACGACGCGATACTTTGCCGGTACGGATCATGGCCGTCTATCGCGGCCTCGTCACCGTCGTCGGCGCCGAGTTCGAGGGGCTGATATCGTCGCGCCTGCCTGCTTCCCGGGGACCGGAGGACCGCCCTGCCGTGGGCGACTGGATGCTTGTCGGGCGGGAAAAGCACGAAGCGCAGCGCCTGCTGGACCGTGAAAACCTGTTCAAGCGCCCCGCGCCCGGCAACGACCGCCGGGTCCAGCTGATTGCCGCCAATGTCGATACGCTGTTCATCGTCACCTCGTGCAACCAGGATTTCAGCGTGCCGCGGCTGGAGCGCTATCTGGTGCTGGCTCGCGAAGTGGGCGTCACGCCCGTGCTCGTGCTTACCAAGATCGACCTGACGGATCGGCTCGACCATTTCCGCAAGGCCGCGCTGGGGCTTCAGGCCGACCTCGAGATAGAAACCGTCAACGCCCGCGACCCTGAGAGCGTCGCCCATCTCTCTCTTCGCTGCGGCCCCGGGCAAACGGTGGCGCTGATGGGCTCCTCCGGCGTCGGCAAGTCCACCCTGGTCAACAGCTTGCGCGGGTCCGACAGCATCGCCACCCAAGCCGTGCGCGAGCATGACGGCAAGGGCCGCCACACCACGACCGTGCGCGAAATGCACCGGCTGACCGGCGGCGGCTGGCTACTCGACACCCCGGGCATGCGCGAATTCAAGCTGGCCGAGGCCGCCACCGGCCTTGCCGAAGTGTTCGACGACATCACGCTTCTCGCCAGCCAATGCCGCTTTTCCAATTGCGGGCATCACAAGGAGCCGGGCTGCGCGATACAGGCAGCGCTCGCCGCAGGCACGCTGGAGCCCGAGCGGTTGGAACGCTGGCGCAAGCTCTCCGCCGAAGACATCAACAACACCGCTGGCGTGCCCGAACGGCGTGGCCGCAGCGACAGGAGATAAACACCGTGGCTGACCTCTATCTCAAGGCTCTGGAGTCCGAACGCAGGAGCCTCTGGGCCGAATGCCGCCTGAAAGGCCTTCCGAAGGGCTCGCCCGAGCGGCTGCGGATCGACGAACTGGACAAGCTCCTGGCCGAACACAAGGCCCGCAAGGCCTGAAGACTCCGCCGAAGGATGCCCGCATGGGCATCGGACGGCGGCACTGCGAACTTCAAGCGCGCGCTCACGCCTGGATGCTGTCGCCAGCACCAGGCAAAGCGCGCAAGTCGCAGCCTAGTTCACGACGTGGATCTGTGCTGCCGGGGTGGTGATGAGTTCCACCGGGTCTTCCGGGCGGCGGCTGTCGGCCGAAGCCATGATGGCGTCGTGCTCGGCAAAGACCCGCTCGATTTCTGCCCGCTTGTCGAAAATCATGCGGGCAACGCCGGCCGTCATGCCGCCTTCGTCTCCCACGCGCCCCAGAACGCCGGCCAGGTCTTCCAGCGTGGCCTTTTCCGCCGAGCCGTGAAGGCCCCCCTTTGAATCACGATACGCAATGCATTCGTTTGCCACTACCGAGTCTCCTCAACGTAACCAAGAATGCGCGCCTCGTGGAAGGGTTTCAATTGGGCTATCGGAGTAGGGGTAATTTGGTCTTGCGCATGAGGGAAAGCCGCAACGCGCAGACGGACCGGACGAGGAAATACCCTCGCCCGGCCCCTATTGCTAAAGTGACTGAAGCCTTTTCAGCGGACTGACGATCAAGCCCCGAAGCCGCCGTCGATGGTCTGCATGGAGCCGGTGATCATCGCCCCGTGCGGGCCGGCGACGAAGGCCGCGAGTTCGGCGATCTCGCTCGCATGGGCATGGCGCTTGATCGCCATGAAGCTGTGCATGGTGGCTGCCATGGGTCCTTCGGCCGGGTTCATTTCGCTGTCGGTCGGGCCGGGCTGGATGCTGTTGACGGTGATGCCCCGGTCGCCGAAATCGCGTGCCAGGCCGCGCACCATGCCCTGCATGGCCGCCTTGGTCAGGGCATAGGCCGCCCCGCCCGCGAAAGGCATGCGGTCTGCATTGACCGATCCGATGACGATGATGCGGCCATCGGCGTTCATCCGGCGTCCCGCTTCCACGGCGGCGTGATAGGGCGCGCGAACATTGATGTCGATCATGCGGTCGACCGCGTCGGCATCGAGTTCCAGCGGATCGCCCAGCACCAGCGTGCCGGCATTGACGACCAGCACGTCCAGTGCGCCGCGTCCGGCCACGGTAGCGATCACTTCGCCGCGATCGGCGCTGTCGGCGCGGATCGCCACGGCGCCGGTTTCCGCTGCCAGGGCCTCGGCCGCTTCGCGCGAACCGGCGTAAGTGAAGGCGACATCGCCGCCACCGGCGGTGAACCGGCGGACGATCGCGGCGCCGATTCCGCGGCTGCCGCCGAGGATCAGGACGTTCTTGCCAGTGAATTCGTTCATGACCTTGTCTCCATTCTCGTGGTTGTCTCTCAGGTTCTGGAACCAGATCCTGCCGGTGGGCCGCCTCCCCGGGAAGATCCCGGCAAGGTGGTTCGGCCCGCCCTCTGGACTTGTAGATGCCTTGCGGGCATCGTTCGAACTAGCCGGCAAATGCCGGAACTGGACGACGGGATTTCCGAACAATGATGAAGTTCGACGGGATCGTGGCTTTCCTCACCACGGCCGACGCAGGATCCATCAGCGCGGCATCGCGGCGGCTTGGCCTGGCCAAGTCCGTGGTGAGCGAGCGGCTGGCCGAACTGGAGCGCTCGCTGGGCGCGACGCTCCTCCAACGTTCGACGCGCAAACTCTCCCTGACCAGCAGCGGCCAGACCTTCCTGCCCCGCGCCCGGCGAATCCTGCGCGAGGCGGAGGAAGCCGCCGCGGAACTAGCGGCCCGCAGCGGCAGACTGTCCGGCCCGCTCCGGCTTTCCGCCCCGGTCGGCTTCGGCATCCTGCATCTGGGTCCCGCCCTTGCGCGATTTCTTGGCGAATATCCCGATATCGAGGTGTCGTTGGAGCTTGATGACGGCTTCGTCGATGCGGGCAGCGACGGCTTCGATGCCGTGTTGCGGCACGGTGCGGTGGGCGATGGCCGCCTGATCGCCCGCCGCCTGGCCGCCAGCCGGCGCCTGCTGGTTGCCTCGCCTGCATATCTCGAGCGGGAGGGCCGGCCCGCCTCGCTGGCGGAACTGGAGCGCCACCGCGGCATCCTCTATTCGAACAGGTCTGGCGACTGGCGCTTCGCCACGGAGACGGGATGGTCCGTGATCCGCCCGAATGCAGGGCTCCGCGTCAATAATGGACTGGTCATGCGCGATGCCGCCGCAGCGGGCCTCGGCATCGCCCTGCTGCCCAGTTTCTTCGTGCACGACGCCGTCCGCAGCGGAACCCTGGAAGAGATCGACATCGGGCTTCAGGCCGAGGGCGCGGAGCTGTTCCTTGCCTATCCCCGCGACCACGGCGCCGCCCCCAAGATCCGCGCCCTGGCCGAAAGTCTGCGCCGCAGCTTCGGCGATCCACCCTACTGGGAATCGTGACCGCGCCGCCCTGCGCGGGCGATCCTTTCAGGGGATCCAGCGGTATCGCGGTCTTGCGGTGACTTCCGGGACGGGCGCGGAAAGATTCGCGCCGTGCCTTGGATCCTTGACGCTCTCGGGATCGACGAAGCCGTAGAACACCCCGCTGGAGGCTGAACCGCCGCGCTGCTCGACATCGCCAAGGTTCTGCGCCGTTCCCGAAAGAACGATGCCCTTCTCGTACTCCCCTATGCCCAGCATCGCGGTGGCGGCACGGGCCTTGTCCTTCAGCACGGTGTCGCCGCGCAGCACCGTGAGGCCCGAAACCACCGCCTCGTCCCTTACTTGCGCCTTGTCGAGCACGACGGCGTGATCCTCGATCCGCGCCTTGCCGGAAACGGTGCCGGAAACCACGCGGGCATAGGGGCCGACATAAGCGCCCGGCGCCACCGTGGCGGCGGGGCCGACCCAGCCGCCGCCGTTCGCGTGGCGGTGGCCGCCCGGGATCGACTCCGGCGCACCGGCCTGCCAGCGGTCGGGCATCGCGCCCTCGAACTGGACCATCCAGGGATAGCGATAGATCGCGTAATAGGGCTGGTCCCAGCGGATCTTCTGCATCCGCGAAGGGGTAGCCATGACGACGAGGTAGAGGCCGGTGTCGCCCGCCTGAACAGCCATCGCAGCCACGCCCTTTGCGCCGCTCTGCAAGGGGGAGTACCGGCTCTTGCCGTCCGCCCCCACCGCGACGACACCCCAGCGCCAGTCGGATGCGGGCGGCGCGATCGTTTCCGGCTCGTCCGCCAGCCCCGGCAACGCGTTTGTCGCGCTGGCTTGCTGGACGATACCCCGGAACGTCACGGTCACCCGCGCGCTGCCGGGATCGGGATGCAGCCTGACCACATTGTAGCCCCAGCGCTGCGGCGCCCACATGTCCGGCACGGCGAAGCGGCGGCGGCGCAGGTCCACCGGATCGAGCACTGTCGCGGAGAGAATGCCGGCGTCGGTCGTCTGCTCGTAAGCCCCGTAGTTCCGGCGAAAAACCGCGCCCTGGTCGCTGCCATCGGGGTTGGTGTAGTCCCAATTGGCGTTCCGCAGCGCCCAGTTCCCGAACACGTCGTTAAGCTGCGCCTGTGTCCAGTTCCGGCTAGCCTGGAGGACGGAGAAGGGATCGGCAGTGAGACGCGCGGGGTCGTCCTTGCCAGGGGCGGTCCGCCAGATCGCGTTGACCGCCTCGAAGCCGTATGTGTCCTTGAGGTATTCGAAGAACTGCCAATTGCAATAACGGCTGCGGGTGGAGCCGTAATAGAGGTGCGGATATTGCTTGAGCAGCACCGAGCAATGCGTGTTTTCGCGGAATTCGGGCAGTTGCACCGTCATCCAGTTGGCATGGCTCTCGAACATCCAGCCGGTGTAGGGCGAATCCATCAGGCGGCCGGTGGCGGCCTGAAGCGCATGCGTCAGTTCATGGGCAAGACCGAAGCGGTCCTTGAGGGCACCCGGATCGATCCACATGCCCATGTGGCCCAGCTCATCGGCGCCGCCGGTAAGGCCGTAACCCACGCCGATATAGGCGTTGACCTTGAACTTGCCCGCAGAGTCGCAATGCGGCTCGGGAAATTTCAGAGTGCCGAGGAAATAGTCCCAGACATATTCCAGATGCTTCGCGGCAGCCCTGGCCACTTCGGGGTCGACCGTGCCCGCCTTCCAGTGAAGCGCGAAATGCGGGCTTTCCATCTGGAGCGGCAGCGCGGAATTCGCCGCGTCCGAAGGATCGGTGGCGGCCACCTTCCAGTCCCCGGCCACGCAGGCCGCACTCGGTGTGGAGCCGGTGACCGGGGAGGCAAGCACCGGCGCTGGCGGGAAGGCCCCTCCCGAAAGAAGAACAGCCAGCACCGAAGCCTGAAGCAGGACTTTCATCGTCAGCGCGGGCTTAGCGTGACGGTGGTTTCCGCATCGCCCAGCGCGATCGCAAAGCCGCCGCGATCGGCGGTGCCGGTGTCCGCGGCGTAAGTCTTGCCGCCAGCCGTGGTCGTCTCGAACAGGAGACGCGCGCGCGGGGCGATCGCCGTGGCCGGATCGAGCTTCAGCACGACCTTGCCGGTCTTCGCGTCATAATCGGCGCTCTTGATGCGGCCCGATTCCAGCGTGATCCACAGGCCTGCCGGGGCGATGAAGAGGCGGCGGCGGGCTCCGTCCTTCGGTTCGACATGAACCCGGGCGCCCTTAGCCGTCAGTTCGCCGCCGAAGCCCAGCCAGCCGAACTGCGGATCGTCGACCATGTAAGTCGCCGAGGTGATGGCGTGGCCGTAGAAGCCCATGCCGTAGTCGCCGGTGATGGCGTCCCACTTCATCATGTCGGGCCAGGAGTGGAACGCGGCCGAACCGAAGCCCTGCTGGTCGATATTGGTCACGCCGCCCATCATGCCGCCGTAGGCGACGCGCAGGAGGTGCAGGTCGGTGGGATTCTGGCGATAGGCGTCGAACAGCGGCACTGCGTTCAGCGCGGAGCCGTAGTGGTGGATCTGCCGCTCGATGCGCGAGACCTTGCCGCCATAAAGGAAATCCCAGTAGCGGCGGGCATTGCCGTTGTAGCCCCAGCTCGGAATGGTGGGATCGTAGGCGAGGATGACCTCGCGCGTTTCGTCCGCCTGGGGCTGATAGCCGAAATAGCGCATCCAGGCGTAGACTTCGGGCTGGCCGGTGGAATCCCAGGCCATCTCGCTGCCGAACGGGAACTTGAGCGTGCGCCAGTGGTCGGCGCGGCCCTTCATCAGGCCCTCCATTTCCGTGGCTTCGGCACTCAGGCCCTCGCGCTTGAGATCCTTGAGGATGTCGATGAAGACATCGCCCTCCATCTGCCCGAACTGCGCATAGTACGGCGCATCGCGCATCATCGCCACGGACGTGCGGTAGGCCCACTCCAGGTAGAACTTCCAATCGTGCTGCTTGACCAGGCCCTGGTTGTCACGCGCAAGGCGGTAGAGCACCCAGTGGCCGATGGCGACATGTGGATAGTTGTAGGAGCGGCCGAGATCATCCGAATCCTTCTTCGACCAGGCCGTCCAGCTCTTCCAGTCGATCTTGGGATCGTAGTAGTTCGGGAACTCGACCGGATCGTAGTAGAAGATGCTCTTCTTCACCGCGCCCGCCTGCGGGCCATCCTCGACCTGCAGGGTGCCGAGCACGGTCTCGTTGACGAGGCGCTCCAGCTTGGCGACTTCCTCGGCATTGGGATTGTCGAGCTGCTTCATCATCGCGGCAACCCACGAACCGGCACCGCCCTCGTCACTCATTCCGGACACCCAGACGCGGCCATCCTGCGTGAGGATCCTGTTGTCCTCGCGGTCGTAGGAAAGGATCGCAGGGCTGCGGTGGAAGGGATCGCCCTTGCCCTCGAACCATTGGTCGGTGGTGGTGAAGTGGCCGATGTCCGCCATCACCTGTTCGAGCGGCTTGGTGATGTAGTAGCTGACCGTCTGCTTCTGGCCATCGGCATAAGTCACGGTCAGCCGCGCCTGGCCCCAGCCGGAAGCCTTGACCTGATAGCGGGACCATCCCCCCCCGTTCTTGTAGGTGCCGCTCTTCTCGGAAGTGGCGGTGAGCGCGCCTTCGGGGAAGGATTCGATCTTCGCCACTTTGCTCGGTGTCTTGAGGAACAGGCTGGCGGTCTGGTCGGTCGGCACGACATAGCCGGGAATGCCCACCGCGACCGGGCGCTTGTTCGCCACCAGCGTGTCCTCGATCTTGCGGATATCAGGGGCAGTCACGAAGCGGAGGCCGATCGTGCGGCTTTCACCCGGAGCTAGCGTGATGCTGGTCGGCGCGTTCCACTGCTGGCCGGCCTTGGCCCATTCCTTCTCGGCGAAGCCCTTGCTGGCCACCGTCCAGTCGTAGAACCCTTCCGAGACCTGGCTGCGCTGGCTCTTGTCAGTGAAGATATCGCCATTCCTGGCGGCGCGCGCCTCGATGATCGGGCGATAGGCTTCGAGCGGTGTGCCCTTCTCGGGCAGCACCAGCAGCGCCGGTCCCTGTCCGTTGAGGCGCGTGACCTGAAGATAGCCCGCGTCTCGGCCGATGTAGGGATCGACGAAGCTCGCCTCGGCATGGGCCTGGTCCAGATCGCGATCGAGGATGATGTTGTCGAACACCATCGGCATGCCCAGGCCGCCGATCTCGACCGCGGCGCTGCTGGTGTTGACCAGGGTAAAGCGCATGGCGAGCACGCCCGCCTCGTTCACCCAGCGGCGCTCGACGCGCAGCGGCATTGCCCCGCCATTTCCGGAGGTGCCCATCGACGCGGTGATGTCGGCGGCGGCAAGCACGTCCTTGCCGCCCGGCAGCGCCGTGATCTGCTGGCGCGCATGGGCGGAAGAATAGTCCTGCCACTCGGAACCCGCCGTCTTGAGGCGGATGTGGATGTCGCCGATGTGGACGTAGCCGTCGCTTGCACGTTCGGCCTCGCGGCCTGCCGGCACGAAGTCGAAAGCGGTGTCACCCTTGGGCGAGAGATGGGCCAGCGTCTGGGTATCCGCACGCAAGGCGAGATCGAAGGTTGCCGTCTCCATCTCGGTCTTGCGGATCGGGGGGAATACCTTCTTCGGCTTCGGCGCCTCGCCCTCCTCCGCGTGAGCGATGCTCGTGGGCAACGCCGCCGGCAGAGTGCCGAGCACCAGGGCAATGAGCGGAAGGGGCTTCAGGAGACGCTTCATTTCTGATCCTTGAAGGAAATTAGTGGGCGGCCGTGGCGACGGCGGGCTTGGCCGGCTGTACCGGGCCGAGTGCAGGCGGCGTTTCGCCGAGCAGGTACTGGGTGAAATAGTCGCGCAGCTTCTTCCAGAAGAAGGGCCGGTAGACGTTGTGCGTGGCATTGGGCATCACGATCAGATCGACGTCCCTCCCGGCATCCATCAGCGCCTTGGCGAGCCGGTAGCTCTCGGTGATGGGCACGTTGTCGTCGATGTCGCCGTGGACGAGCAGCAGGTGGCCCTTGAGCTGGCCCGCTACCGCCATGTTCGAATTCCGCTCCCAGGTCGCCTCGTCGGCATAGCCCATCGAGACTTCCGGCCACCAGGTCTTGTCGAGGCGCAAGTCGTGGTTGCCCGAGGAGGCGACGCCCACCTTGAAGAAGTCCGGGCGGCGCAGCACGAAGCGTGCGGTGTCATAGCCCCCGGCCGAACCGCCGAACACGCCCACGCGGTTCACGTCCATATAAGGGTATTTCGCGGCCATCTGGCGGATCAGCGCGATGTGATCGTCCAGCCCCACCTCACCGAGGTTCTGGAAGGCAGGCAGGCGGAACTTCTGTCCGCGCCGCGAGGTGCCGGTGCCGTCGATCATCACGACGATCGCGCCGATCTGCGCCACGCTGTTGCCGGCCACGCGCCGCGCGTCGCTCCAGGTGGCAGGCACATCCGTGGTGGTCGGGCCGGTGTAGACGTTGTCGATCACCGGATAGCTGCGGCCGGGATCGAAATGCGCCGGGCGGTAGATCATGCCGTAGATCGGCGTCGTGCCGTCCGCGGCAACACCCTTGAACGGTTCGGGCGGGGTATAGCCGGTTCCGCGCAGGCGGCTGTCGTCCGCCCGCGCCAGTTCCTTGACTATCAGTCCAGTCGCACCTTCGCGCAGCACCGCGCGCGTGGGCGTTGTCGGGCTCGACATCTGATCGACGATCCACTTGCCGTCGGGCGAGACCTGGGCATTGTGATCGAGCGGCTCGGGCGTGAGTTCGGTGAGTTCGCCGCCCGCGATCGGAACCCGGTACAGCGCGCGCCAATAGGGATTGCGCGCGCCTTCTCCCGATGTTTCGCGGCCGACGCCGGTGACGACCAGCGACGCCTTGTCCTCCGCCACATTATCGACGGTGAGCACTTCCCAGGCCCCGGTGGTCAGCGCCTTCCCGCCATCCGGACCGAGGTCTGGTGTGACGAGGTAAAGCTGCGCCCAGCCGGTCCGCTCGGAGATCGAGAGTTCGCCGCCCAGTTCGGGCGCGGGGAAGATCATGCTCGAAGTCACGGTGACGACCGGCTTCACCGCCTCGTGCACGACGATCCGGGCCGCGCCTGTCTGCGGATCGGCGAGGTAGACGGCCTGCTGCCCGTAGCCGCGCTCGGTCCAGAGCGCGCGGACTTTGCCATCCAGCCAGCCCATGTCCGGCGGCGCGGGATAGAGGAGCGATTCCGCCGGCATCTGGATCGGCACGATCTGCGCCTTGCCCTTGCGCAGGGCCTGCCTGACATCCACCACGAAGCGCGTCGCCTGCGGCAGCTTCTCGGCCCCCGCCAGCGGATAGACGTAGCTGAAGCTGCGCGGGTAGAAACTGCCGGGCGGGTTCTGCTGGGTGATCGAAAGCTTCTTCACCGCACGCGTGTCGAGCCGCCAGCTCAGCAGGTAGCGGCCGTCCGGTGACCACTGCGCCGATACCGGCATGGCCGGTTCCTCGGTTCCTTCGCGCAGGATATCGGACAATTCCGGGATCGAGCGGCCATAAGGCTGCTCCCGCGTACCGTCCGTGGTGAGGGCCACTTCGCGGCCGCTGGCGATATCCACGGCGTAGAGATTGAAATCCCGGGCGACGATCTTCGTCTTGCCGTCCGGCGAAGCAAGATCCATCTCGCGATGATCGGCCGCTTCGACCTGGAGGGCTTTGCCGGCCGCATCCAGACTCCAGAGCGCACCGTCGAAGGCGCGGAACCGCACTTCGCCCTGCGCGGGGTCGTAGTCGACATCGGCGATCCGGGCATCGTCGATCGAGACCGGAGCGCCCTTGGCAGCGGTCAGCGCCGCCAGCAGCGCTGCGGTGGAGGTGATCTCCCGGCTCTGCTGGCTGGCAAGGTCCAGCAAGTGGTAATGCTGCTCCAGCCGGTTGCCGGTGCGGTAGAACAACCCGCCCTCCACGAAGCGAGGCGCGACATCGGCATTGTCGATGAGGTCGCCCAGCGCGCTGCCCAGGTATTTCTCGGCATCGGCATAACGCGCGTCGATGCTGGGGACGGCTGCGGCCGCGCCGCGCGTATCGCGCGCTTCGGCCGTGACCGTGAGCATCGGCACCGCCCAGGCCAGGGCAACGAGGCTGATCGATTTCGCGAAAGGTAAGGTCGAAGCACGCACGGCTGAAATCGCTCGGTTGTTTCGGAAGACCATCGTGTCATGACCTCCGGCTAATCGATAATCAAGGAAAATATACGATATATAATCAGTTTTGTCTTAATGCGCTGTTTGATAGCGCTACCCCAGAACTTGCGCAGGAACCTATTGACTGAAAGCCAGGAACGCCTCCACTGTATACGATATTCGATAGGAGTATCAGCGTGCAATCAACTAGGCGTGGAACTGGCCGGCGCCCTGCCCTTCCCCTCGGCCGCGGTGCCGCCTCGGCCCGAACCCAGGCCTGCGCATGGGCGGCGATCCTGGGAATCGGCCTTTCGCCGGCGGCGGTCGGCGCTCAGGAAACCGCCCCGGTCAGCCGCGAGCTTACGGTTCCCGGCAATCCCATTCTCGCCGACGGCGACTACTATTCCACCGACCCGGCACCGCTCGTCGCCGATGGCCAGCTCTGGATCCTCACGGGTCGCGACGAGGCGGCCAGCGACGTCAACGACTTCATCATGCCCGAATGGCAACTGCTGAAGACCGCGGATCCCGCCTCCGGCAAGTGGACGCATTACCCTGCCATCATCAAGCCGGAGAATGTCTTCGCCTGGGCCGAGAAGGCCCGCGCCTACGCCGGCCAGATCGTCGAGGGGCCTCGCGCCGCAGACGGCAGGAAGCGCTACTACCTCTATGCCCCCGTGCTGGAGAGCGACAGCGACGCCGAGGACAAGTTCGCGATCGGCGTGGCCGTGGCCGACAGTCCGCTGGGGCCGTGGCGCGATGCCCATCCAGCCGGTCCGATCATTTCGCAGAAGGTGCCCTATCCCAACAAGATCCAGAACATCGACCCCACCGTGATCGTCGACGACGACCAGCGGGTCTATATCTACTGGGGCACGTTCGGCCAGCTTCGCGGGATGGAACTGGCGCGTGACATGATCACGCCCAAGGCACCCGAACAGACCGTCACCGGCCTGACCGGCTTCTTCGAAGCCCCGTGGATCATGAAACGCAAGGGCACTTATTACATGCTCTACGCCGGCAACAACGCCGGCCCGAAATCCGACTGCACGCAGGCCGTCTACTATGCCTGCATCGCCTATGGCAGCGCGCCCTCTCCAATGGGACCGTGGACTTATCGGGGCGTCATGTTGCATCCCGTATCCTCCACCACCTCCCATCCGGGCGCGGTAGAGTTCAAGGGGCAGTGGTACCTTGCCTATCACACGGCGGATGCGAAAGGCGGCGGACACTTCCGCCGCAGCGTCGCGCTGGACAGGATGGAATGGGACGACAGCGTTGTCCCCGCGCGCATTCGCACCGTCGTGCCGACCCTGCGCCCGCAGCCCCCCTTGCCGCCCAGCCGCAACATTGCGCGCGCGGCCTGGGCCACCGCCTCGAACGATCCCGTGCCGGTGCAGTTCTGGATCAAGGCCCTGAACAACGGCGCCGTCAAGGAAGCACCGCTCCCGCCCGACATGTGGGGCAGCTGGTCACCGAACAATCCGCCGCGTCAGTGGATCGAATATCGCTGGGACAAGCCGGTGACGATCGACGGGTCGCGCCTGTGGTTCTGGAACGACCAGCCGGCCGGATCCGGCGTGGGCGTGGCGCCGCCTGCAAGCTGGCATCTCGAATACTGGAATACTACAGGCAAGCGCGGCTGGAAGACCGTTCCCAGGGCCAGCGCCTACGGTACGACCCCCGGCGCGTTCCAGGATGTTTCGTTCCCTGCGATCACGACCCGCTGCCTCCGCGCGGTGATGGACGCCTCTACGGACGGAAAGACCCATGCGGCACTGGCCGTCCAGGAATGGGAAGTCCTGGCTCCGAAACCTCAGCCCATTGCCGTCCGCTCGGACAATTCGCCACCGGATAGCTGCTCCTGATCTTACCGAACGGGTCAGCAAACCTTCAAAAAGCTCAGGAGAGGCGCGGGTTACAAACCCGCGCCTCTTTTGCCATCCGCTTTTCAGATCTGTCGCCGAACCCCATCTAGTCGGACAAAAATGTTTCCAAACCGTCACAATCGCCTTGACTCGTTACGAATATCGTAGGACGTATACGATATAAGTAAGGGCATCGGATCGAAGGTGCCGCGGATCAAAACAGGGGGTTTTTCGATGAAATCATTGAGAGTCTTGAAGCTTTCGACGGCGCTGACTTCGATCGTCGCGGTCGGGATGGCTGCTCCTGCATGGGCACAGGGCACGCTGGGCACCGCTTCCGAATTGTCGGACCAGAGCCAGGCCGCCCCCGTAGACATCCTCGTTACCGGCGTGCGCGGCAGTGTCGAAGCCGCCGCGACCAAGAAGAGGAATTCCAAGCAGATCGTCGATTCCGTCGTCTCGGAAGACGTCGGCAAGCTGCCCGACAACAATGTCCCCGAAGCCCTCGCGCGTGTCACCGGCGTGCAGATCGAGCGCGCCCGCGGACAAGGCCAGAGCGTGACCATCCGCGGCCTCGACCAGGTGCAGACGACGATCAACGGCAACAACACCAACCTCGGTGCTGGCCGCTCGATCGACCTTTCCGATGTTCCGGCGGAACTGCTGAAGCAGGTGGACGTCTATAAGACCCGGTCGGCCGATCAGGTGGAAGGCAGCATCGCGGGCACCGTGAACGTCGAACTGCGCCGCCCCTTCGATCTCAAGAAGGGCCTTACGGTCGCGGGCAGCATTCGCGGCTCCTACGACGATCAGTCCGAGAAAGTCAGTCCTTACGGCAGTCTCTTGATTGCCAACCGCATCGAGACCGGTATCGGTGAGATCGGCTTCTTGCTCAACGGCTCCTGGACCAAGACCAACTACCGCGAGAACTTCATCGAGAGCGAGTCGCCCACGCAGACTGTCGTTGGCGGCAGTACCATCGTCATCCCCTATCGCGCGCAGTACGGCATCGAGCAGGGCAACGTGAAGCGTCCTTCGATCAATGCGGTTCTGCAGTGGAAGGCCAGCGACAAGCTCGATTTCGTGCTGGAAGGCGGCTACGTTGGATCACGCGAAAAGCGCTCGGTGGAGCGTCTCTACGTCCAGGACATGCCTTACGCCAGCAACTACAGCGACATCGTGTTGATGCCCGACGGCAGAACCGTGAAATCGCTGACCGTCAGCAACGCCAATGGCGTCAATGCCGGCATCGATTCCCTGTACAACTCGATCCACTCGGATCTCTACACCACGAACTTCGAAGCGCACTGGCATTCGGACAAAGTCCAGATCAATACCGGCGTGCAATACAACTGGTCGAAGACGGGTAACTACTTCGTCGAGAGCATTCTCAAGCCTCAGGGCCTGACCTCCGCCTCCGTCGATTTCGCCTCGGACATCTACAGCAAGGGCGCGCCTTCGATCACGCTCAACGGCGCCGACCTGAACGACGTCTCGTCCTACGGCGTCGACCGCTTCCAGGACAATCTCGGCGGCTCCAAGAACAAGGAATTCGCGGCCCAGGCAGACCTGACGATCCAGCTCAGCGAAACCTCGCTGCTGCGCAGCCTGCAGGTCGGTGGCCGCTTCAACCAGCGTCGTACGAGCAATTACTACGGTTACCGCGACGGCCTGCCCCGCGTGAACGGCGCGCCCGCTCCGCTCAGCCTGTTCCCCGGCTACGATATGGCATCCCAGGTCGGCCCCGACATCGGCGGATCGACGATGCAGTGGTACCGCATCCCCGGCTCCCTGGTGCTGAGCCAGATCGACGACGTTCGTGCCTTCATTCAGCAGTACGATCCCGCCAATGCCGCGCGCTTCTCCACCATCGATCCGCCGAGCGACCGCGGCCAGACTTTCAGCTCCAACGAAAAGAACTTCGCGGCCTATGCGCAGATCAATTACGGCTTCGACATGGGCAACATCCCCGTCGAAGGGCTGATCGGCGCTCGCTTCACCAACACTTGGGGCACGTCGAGCAGCTTCAGCTACCGGCCGGGCGATGCCTCCAACGGCAATCAGGATATCGTCGAGGCCGCAGAGGGCCAGGGCAACTACGCCGACATCCTGCCCAGCGTCTCGGCCGTCATCCATTTCACGCCGAAAGCACAGCTGCGCCTGTCCTACTCCACGAACGTCCAACGTCCGACCTTTTCCGACGCGCGTCCGTTCTATTCGCTTAACCTCACCAACAATCCGCCGATCGTCTATGCCGGCAATCCAAGCCTCAAGGCGCAACGCGACCAGGCCTTCGACGTCAGCGCCGAATACTACTTCGGTCGCGGCGGCCAGATCTCGCTGGCAGGCTACTACAAGAAGGCCACCGGCTTCCTGCTCTATAGCCGCGAACAGGCATCGGCGGCCGAAATGGCGGCTTACGGCGTCAACCTCGCAGATTATGGCGCTGCGTTCGGCTATGTCGAGCAGCAGCGGAACGCAGGCGACGGTACTTTCGTGGGTCTTGAAGGCACGGTCCAGTCGTTCTTCGACTTCCTGCCGGGCATTCTCAGCAACTTCGGCGTCAGCCTGAACGCCTCGCACATTCTCAAGGCCCGCGTCGAATACGACGATGAGGAGAGCTTCCCGGGCGAGTTCGACTCCCCCAACACCTCGAAGTGGACGGCCAACGCGACCCTGTTCTACGACACGCCCAGCTTCAGCGCACGCGTGGCCTACAACTACCGCTCGTCCTATCGCATCGGCTTCTGGCTCGACGGCCAGGGCTCGGACCGCGCCCGGTATTCGCCCTATAACGGCGCAACCGACCGGCTCGATGCGGCGATCAACTATACGCCCATATCGTTCATGACGCTGTCGCTGGAAGCCTCGAACATCCTGGGCAGCGATGTCTACCGCTATCACGGCAGCGAGGACCTGCTTCCCCTCGGCGTCCGCACTCTGGCGCGTACCGTCCAGGGCAGCGTCCGCTTCCGCTTCTGATCCAGAGCCCATCGGCGGGACGCCATGATTGCCACCCGGCAGTCATGGCGTCCTGGCGTTTCAGATGCTTGCAGTGAAGATCGGGCGCCCCGGCACCGGCATCTCGGTGCGATAGATGGTGCCGGTGCTTGATTCCGTGAAATAGAGCCAGCGATTGTCCGGCCCGCCATAGGCTGCGTTAGTGGTATAGCGCCCTTCCGGCACGTCGATCCGCAGCATCGGCTCTCCCCGGTTGCTGAACAGCCAGACGGCGCCGAAGCCGACATGGCAGACCGCCAGGTTGTCCTCCTCGTCGATGGCGAGCCCGTCGGGGCCG
>Ga0160437_1000153_pt1 | contig 40002 bp, 36 predicted proteins | sample HID1975I_E0MG_FD_108227 | JGI IMG/M metagenome (GOLD analysis project Ga0160437, IMG submission 108227) | Enriched soil microbial communities from UW Madison campus, WI, USA - HID1975I_E0 MG | ecosystem: Environmental > Terrestrial > Soil > Unclassified | place: USA: Madison, Wisconsin... | reverse complement strand
GACGCGCTGGAAGCCACCAAGTCCGACATCGGCTGGGGCAGCCAGATCCGCAACTACGTACTCGACCAGAGCCGGATCAAGGACCTGCGCACCGGCATCGAGCGCTCGGATACCCAGAAGGTGCTAGACGGCGACCTGGACGAATTCGTCGAGGCGAGCCTGAAATCAGGTCTCGAGGCCGGTTCGAAGCGCAGCGATGCCGTGTAACGCCGACAGCCCTGTTGCGATTCGTGCTGCCGTGTCACTGGTGCTGGGCGGGCTGTTGATGCTGTCGGCTCCTGCGCTGCATGCCGAGACCTGGCTGCTACGGGGTACGATCGGCTCGTATCCCGTCGTGCTGGAACTCAATACGTACGACGACCGCATGGACGGTACCTATTTTTACGAGAGATATCGGCAGGATATCCCGCTGCGTGGAGAGTCGACCGAAGAGGGATATCGACTAAGTTCGCCCCGCTACGACGACGACAAGGACAAGGCCGACTACTTCGTCCTCTCGCGCAATGGCGACAGTTTCAGCGGCAGTTTTCGTCACGGAAAGGGCCGGATGCTGCCTGTGGAGCTGACCCTTGTCGCGCCCGGCAACGTCCCGGAGCTGCGTCCGGACATCCCATTCGAACGGCCGTTGTCCGACTACGAGCGATTGCGGCTGGCAAACATTCGCCTGGTCCCGGGGAAGGAAGAAACAACCGGTAACGGCTATCGCATCCGCTGGGTTTCGGAGCCCCTGTCCGGAGTTTCCATGTTCCACGTCGTCGACGGCTATCCGAAGGCGGCCATGGTCCGTATCAACCGGATCATCGATCGGGACTTCTACACGAATGTCTCGCAGCACTTTTCGTGTCCGGACGGAAACGGCGGGTCCGGCGACGAGGGAACCGGGGTGACCAGCCTTTACCTCAACGAACGCCTCGTGAGCTATGCCGTTTCCAGCAGTTGGGGCTGCTACGGCAGTGCGCATCCCGACTTCGGCACCCGGGGCACTACGATCGACGCCACCACCGGGCGGGAACTTGCGCTCGAAGACGTCTACCGGCCGGGCAGCGACGGACGGCCGGTGCCGGATCCCGGTGAATCGTCCCGGTACCGCAATGACGTATTCGCACCCGCAGTGGCCGAACTGTTCCAGGGTTTGTACCCCGCGCGGATGAAGGACGGAGACTGCGACTATTCGGACCCGTCGGTTTGGGCCTTCCCCGCCTGGTACATGACCGACAATGGCCTGTACCTCGGTGCCTACTTTGCACGCGCAGCCCGCGCCTGCGACAGTCCGGACTGGTCCGTGGTCCCGTACAAGGTGCTGGAACGGAACAATCCCGCGCTGTTTTGACCCTAGTACCGCAAAGCAACGCCCGCCGACACGAACCCAAAGCACAAGAGCCCCATGAGCGACCCAACCAACACTGCGCCCGCCGACGAGAACCATCTGATCGCCGAGCGCCGCGCCAAACTTGCCGTGCTGCGCGCGCAGGGCATCGCCTTCCCCAACGACTTCCGCCGCGCCGACTACGCGCAGGACCTGCAGGATGCCTATGTGGATGCGGAGCGCTGGACCGGCGAGGCGCTGGAGGGCGAGGGCAGGCGCGTCGCGCTTGCCGGGCGCCTGCTGGCCAAGCGGGTGATGGGCAAGGCGGCGTTCGCGCAGGTGCAGGACGTGTCGGGACGGATCCAGCTGTTCCTGCAGAAGGGCGCGCTGGACGATGCCTACGACGCCTTCAAGGGCTGGGACGTGGGCGACATCGTCGCCGTCACCGGCACCCTGATGCGCACCAGGACCGGCGAGCTGTCGGTCAAGGCCGACACGCTGCGGCTGCTGGTCAAGTCGCTGCGGCCGCTGCCGGACAAGTGGCACGGGCTGGCGGACGTGGAGCAGCGCTATCGCCAGCGCTATGTCGACTTGATCGTGAGTCCGGAGGCACGCGAGGTCTTCGTCAAGCGTTCGCAGATCATCGCCGCGATCCGTCGCTGGCTCGATGCGAGGCGCTTCCTCGAGGTCGAGACGCCGATGATGCATTACCTCGCAGGGGGCGCGACGGCGCGTCCGTTCACTACCCATCACAACGCGCTGGACCTGGACCTGTTCCTGCGCGTGGCGCCGGAGCTGTACCTCAAGCGGCTGGTCGTGGGCGGCTTCGAGCGCGTGTACGAGATCAACCGCAACTTCCGCAACGAGGGCGTGAGCACTCGGCACAATCCCGAGTTCACGATGCTCGAACTGTACGAGGCCTACGCCAGCTACGACGAGGTCATGGACCTGACCGAGTCGATGATCCGCGACGTCGCGCAGGAGGCCATGGGCACGACCGCGCTGGAATGGGACGGCAACGCGATCGACGTCGGCCCGCGCTTCCGCCGCTGGAAGCTGGAAGAGGCGGTGCGCGAGCTCAACCCGGAGATCAGCGTCGCCGACTGCCGCGACCGCGATGCGCTGGCCGCGCACTGCGCGCGGCTGAAGGTGCCGGTCAAGCCCGGCTACGGCTGGGGCAAGCTGCTGCTGGAGATCTTCGAGAAGACGGTCGAGGCCGGCTTGATCCAGCCAACCTTCATCACCCACTATCCGGTCGAGGTCTCGCCGCTGGCGCGCGAGTCCGACAGCGAGCCGGGCATCACCGACCGCTTTGAGCTGTTTATCGGCGGCAAGGAGATGGCGAACGGCTTCTCCGAGCTCAACGATCCCGAGGACCAGGCCGCGCGCTTCCGTGCCCAGGTCGAGGCCAAGGCCGGCGGCGACGACGAGGCCATGCATTTCGACGCCGACTACATCCGTGCGCTCGAGGTTGGCCTGCCGCCGACCGGCGGGCTGGGCGTGGGCATCGACCGGCTGGTGATGCTGCTGACCGGTTCGGCATCGATCCGCGACGTCCTGCTGTTCCCCTACATGCGGCCGGAAACCGCCGATTGAGGCGGCCGCGCGGCTGCCGGGTTGCCATCTGCCGCGGGATGACGCGCCGGGTCAATTCCTGACCCAACCCACTCGCCACGGGCGTCGCGCCACGCCGCGCGCCGCCCTGGATCGCCCCGCAAAGGGCGTGCCGACAGGGCACGGGACTTGCTTGCCCCATACCCACGGGCGAGTATTGCGCCCACAGGGGAACAGGCTCACAGAGAGGGCGCACGCCACGTGAACATCGTCATCGTCGACGACCAGACTTCAGCGCGCACCATGCTGCGCCACATCCTCGAGGACATCAGTCCCGAGCTGGACGTGCTCGACTTCGGCGATCCGCAGGATGCGCTGCGCTGGTGCGAGGACAACCGGCCGGACCTGTTGCTGCTCGATTACCGCATGCCGGTGATCGACGGACTGGAGTTCGCGCGCCGTTTCCGCCGCCCGCTGCTGCACCGCGATGTTCCGATCGTGCTGGTGACCGTGGTCGGCGACGAGCCGATCCGGCAGGCGGCGCTGGACGCCGGCGTGATCGACTTCCTGGTCAAGCCGGTGCGCCCGCGCGAACTGCGCGCCCGCTGCCGCAACCTGCTGCAGCTGCGCCAGCAGGCCGAGTCGGTGAAGCAGCGCGCCCTGTCGCTGGAACAGCGCCTGCTGTCGAGCATGCACGAGGTCGAGGAGCGCGAGCGCGAGACGCTCACCCGCCTGGCGCGGGCGATCGCCTACCGCGACGCCGGCACCAGCGCCAACCTCGAACGCTTGGCGCGCATTGCCGGCATGATTGCCGAGGAGATGGGGCTGTTCGAGGACGAGGTGCGGACGATCGAGCTGGCCGCGCCGCTGCATGACCTGGGCAAGATCGCGATCCCCGACGCGCTGCTGATGAAGCCGGGTCCGCTGACCGAGGAAGAGACCCGGCTGATGCGGCGGCACCCCGAGATCGGCCACGAACTGCTCAGCGGCAGCCAGAACCGCTTCATCCAGCTCAGCGCCATCATCGCGCTGCGCCACCAGGAGCGCTTCGACGGCAGCGGCTATCCCGATGGCCTGGTGGGCGAGGCGATCCCGCTCGAGGCGCGGATCGTGGCCGTTGCGGACGTGTTCGACGCGCTGATCTCGGTGCGCCCCTACAAGCGTGCGTGGAGTTTCGACGAGACGCTGGAGTACATGTCGCAGCAGGCCGGAAAGCTGTTCGACCCGCGCTGCGTCGACGCACTGCTGCAGAACCGCGAGCGCCTGATCGAGATCTGCGCGCGTTCCGGCCCCGCGCTGGCGCCGGCGGGACTTCAATAGGACCCTCGCCGCCATGATCGCACCGCTGCAGGCGCTGGCAACGCGCTTCGCCCATCGCCCCGACAGCGAGCACGGGCAGGCGATCACGCGGCTGGCCATGCTGGTGGTGGTGCTGGCCTACCTGCAGTTCGTCGTCAAGGGGCATCCGGGCGTCGAGCGCGGGCTTGCGCTGTCGCAGCTGTTCCTCGGGCTGGAGTTCGTGGTCGCCTTCGGCATCCTGGCGTGGATCGCGGTCCGGCCCGGCGTGTCGTACCCGCGGCGCGTCGTCGGCATGCTCGCCGACTACAGCCTGATGGGCGTGGGCATGTTCCTCATCGGCGACCTGCTGTCGCCGCTGTACGTCATCGTGCTCTGGGTCACCATCGGCAACGGCCTGCGCTACGGGCCGAGCTTCCTGTACACCGCGATCTGCTTCGCGGTGATCACGCACCTGGCCGTCATCCTCAACACCCCGTACTGGCAGGCCAACAGCTGGCTGGGCTGGGGCCTGCTGGCCGGGCTGGTGGCCGTGCCGCTGTACCTGAGTTCGCTGCTCAGGGCGCTGGTACGCGCGACCGAAGCGGCCAAGGCTGCCAACGAGGCCAAGAGCCGCTTCCTGGCGAACATGAGCCACGAGCTGCGCACGCCGCTCAACGGCATCGTCGGCATGTCGCAGCTACTCGCCACCACCTCGCTCACCGCCGAGCAGCGCGACAGCGCGCAGGTCATCCAGACCTCGGCGCGCGCACTGCAGCTGCTGGTCGACGACGTCCTCGACATTTCCGCGATCGAGGCCGGCAAGCTCAAGCGCACCGATGCCGATTTCTCGCTGTCCGACCTGGTGAAGAGCATCCACGTCATGCTGCTGCCCGGCGCGCAGGCCAGGGGCATCGCGTTCGACGTCGAGATCGCGCCCGACGTGCCCAACCTGCTGCATGGCGACAGCAACCACCTGCGCCAGATCCTGGTGAACCTGCTGTCGAACGCGATCAAGTTCACCGAGCGCGGCCGCGTCCACCTCGAGGTCACCCGGACAGGTCTCGTGGACGATGTCGCCGAACTGCGCTTCGTCGTGCAGGACACCGGCATCGGCATCCCGGAACCGGACCAGGCGCGGATCTTCAACGCGTTCGAACAGGTCGAGTCCGGGCGCGGCAGGCGTTTCGGCGGCACCGGCCTGGGCACCACCATCGCCAAGGCGCTGACCGAACTTCTGGATGGCCGCATCGGCATGGAAAGCCGTGCCGGGGCCGGCTCGCGCTTCTGGATCGACGTGCCGTTCCGGCTGTCCGAGCAGCAGGCCCAGGATTCGTCGGCGATGGCGAGCAACATCATCGCCTTCGCCGATCCATTCGTCCGCCACCGCGCCCGGGTACGCCCGCTGCGGATCCTGGTCGCCGACGACCAGTCCGCCAACCTGATGGTCATGCGCCGCCTGCTGGAGAAGGCCGGGCACCGCCCGCAGATCGTCGACGACGGCGAGGAAGTGCTGGTCGCGATCGAACACCAGACTTTCGATGCCGCGATCATCGACCTGCACATGCCCGGGATCAGCGGCGTGGAGATCATGAAACAGGCGCGCTTCATCGAGGCCGGGCGCCGGCGCACGCCGTTCATCGTGCTGACCGCCGACGCCACCGCCGACGCGCGGCTCGAATGCGAACGCGCCGGCGCGCACGCCTTCATGACCAAGCCGGTGATCGTCGAAAAGCTGCTGGAAAAGCTGGCCGAGATCGCCGAAGGCGCGGCACCGATGAAGGATGCCGCCCCGGCCGCGGCGCCCGCCATGGCCGACAAGAGCCTGATTTCGCAGCTCATCCTCGACGAGCTGCGCGAAATGGGACTGGGCGAGGAGTTCGTCCAGCGCTTCCTCGCCGAATGCGTGCGCGACGCGCGCAAGTGCCTGGCCGACCTGGAGCAGTCCGGCGGCAAGGCGGCATGGGAGGAGTTCCGCGACGCCTGCCATGCGCTCAAGGGCGCGGCCGGCAACATGGGCGCGGTCAGGCTCGCCGACAGCGCCTCGGAAGGCATGCGCATGTCGTCCGACCGGCTGGTCGCGGAGTGGAACGGTTTGCTCAACCTGCTGCGCCAGCAGCTGGAACAGGCCGCCGCCGCGCTGCGCGAGCGCGGCGACCTTGCATCGCCGGACGCCGGCTCCGAAGGCAGCTGAGCCGGCGGCAGGCGAGGGCGGTCAGCGCATCAGCGCGCTGCTTTCCGCCACGTCCGCGCTTTCTTCGGCGCCGGGACGCCGCAGCTGCGCGCGGACCAGCCGTTCCATGGTGCGCAACTGGCGTTCGCCCAGCTGCAGCGCGGTGTCCACCCAGATCCGGGTGATGCGCATCAGCTCGTCGTGGCTGACCGGATTGACGTCTTCGCGGACGCGATGCAGCGCCAGGCGCGCGGTGGCGATGCGGCGGTTCTGGCGCACCACCTCGTGCACGGCGCGCACGCCTTCGCCCTTGGGGACCAGCACGTCGACGATGCCCATGCGATGCAGTTCGTCGCTGCTGTACATCACACCGTCGAGCATCATCCGCTCGGCCAGCTTCGGGCTGACGCGCCGCGACAGCAGCGAGTACGCGCCCATGCCGGGGAAGAGTCCGAACAGCACTTCCGGGAAGCCCATCTGCACGCCGCTCTCGGCAACGATGGTCTGGCACGCGAGCGCCAGCTCGAAGCCGCCGCCGAGCGCGTCGCCGTCGACCAGCGCCACGGTGTGCGCGTTCGAATGCAGGCGCGAATGCAGCAGGTGGATGCTGTCGACGCATTCGGTGGCGTAGTGCAGCAGGCCCTCGCGATCGCGCGCGCGGATCAGCTGCAGGAACAGCGCGAGGTCACCGCCCAGGTTGAACACGTGCGCATCGGAGGCCAGCACGATGTGGGCGATGTGGGTCTTGTCCACCTTCGACGCTTCCTCGTCGATGGCGTCGATGGCCTGCCGCGCGAACAGGCGCAGCTCGCGCAGCAGCTTCGGCGAGAAGCAGGCGCGGTAGTTGGGATTGGCGAACGCCTGCTGTCCATGCATGAAACACCAGTGCGAATCATTCGACTGGTCGTGTTCGATACGGATGGTGGAAAACGTGCTGTCGCGGTGCAGCGGTTCGACGTTGCGCATGGTGCAGGTCCCCTGAAACTGGCCACGAGCCGGCCGGGCTTACCGGCTGGCGGCCAAGCAAGGTTCTGAATCGCCCGAGTTGGGACCTCTATGCACCCAAAATGAACGAATCGCAAGCTAAAACGGCCGCAGGAGGTCATTTCCGGCGTTTTTCCGGCAACTTCGGTCGATATCCGGCCCGGCCGCGGCGAGACGCCGCCGCGTGCGACCGGCGGTGGCAATGCAGGACGTGCAGCCCGCCCGGAGGGCTGGCCGGGCGACCCGGAATTACGCCGGCGGGGCCGCTTCCTCGCGCAGCTCGCGGCGCAGGATCTTGCCGACGTTGCTCTTGGGCAGTTCCTCGCGGAACTCCACGTAGCGCGGCTGCTTGTAGCCGGTAAGGTTGGCGCGCGCATGCGCCTTGACCTGGTCGGCGGTGAGCGACGGGTCCTTCTTCACGATCACCAGCTTGACCGCCTCGCCCGACTTCTCGTCCGGCACGCCGACCGCGGCGACCTCGAGCACGCCGGGCATCATCGCGACGACGTCCTCGACCTCGTTGGGGTACACGTTGAAACCGGACACCAGAATCATGTCCTTCTTGCGGTCGACGATGTAGAAGAAGCCGTCCTCGTCCATCTTCGCCATGTCGCCGGTGTGCAGCCAGCCGTCGGCGTCGATGACCTGCGCGGTTTCCGCCGGCCGGTTCCAGTAGCCCTTCATCACCTGCGGACCCTTGATGCACAGCTCGCCGACTTCGCCGGCTGGCAGCTGTGCGCCGTCCTCGCCCTTGACGCAGGCATCGGTGGACGGCACAGGCAGGCCGATCGAGCCGTTGTACTCGGCCAGGTCCATGGGGTTGATGCAGGCGGCGGGCGACGTCTCGGTCAGGCCGTAGGCCTCGACCAGGGTCACGCCGGTGACCTTCTTCCAGCGCTCGGCCACGGCGCGCTGCACGGCCATGCCGCCGCCGAGCGTGAGCCGCAGCCGGGAGAAATCGAGCTGGTCGAAGCCGGGCGTGTTGAGCAGGCCGTTGAACAGCGTGTTGACGCCGGTGATCGCGGTAAACGGGACCTTCGACAGCTCCTTGACGAAGCCGGGCATGTCGCGCGGATTGGTGATCAGGTAATTGAGCGCACCGACTTTCATGAAGACCAGTCCGTTCGCCGTCAGCGAAAAGATGTGGTACAGCGGCAGCGCGGTGATGATGGTCTCGGCGCCTTCGTGCACCAGCTTGCTGACCCAGGCCGAGGCCTGCTGCATGTTCGCGACCAGGTTGCGGTGGGTGAGCATCGCGCCCTTGGCCACGCCGGTGGTGCCGCCGGTGTACTGCAGGAAGGCGATGTCGTCCTGGGCGATCGAGACCTCGGGCAGCTCGTGGCGCTGGCCGAGGGCGAGCACGTCCTTGAAGCGGACGGCGTCCGCGATGTCGTAGTCCGGCACCATCTTCTTCACGTACTTGAGCACGAAGTTGACGATCGCACCCTTGGGGAAGCCGAGCAGGTCGCCCAGCCCGGTGGTGATGACCTGCGTGACCGCCGTGCCGTCGAGGGCCTGCTGCACCGTGGTACCGAAGTTGTCGAGCACGAGGATGACGGTCGCACCCGAGTCGACGAGCTGGTGCTTGAGTTCGCGCGGCGTGTACATGGGATTGACGTTCACCACCGTCAGGCCGGCGCGCAGGATGCCGAAGGTGGCGATCGGGTACTGCAGGCAGTTGGGCATCATGATCGCGACGCGATCGCCCTTCTTGAGCTTCAGTTCGCCCAGCAGGTACGCGGCGAACTGGCGGCTGAGCGCGTCGATCTGCGCGTAGGTGAGCGTCCTGCCCATGTTGGCGAAGGCCGGGCGGTCCCTGTACTTGCGGATCGAGCCTTCCAGCACGGCGGGGATCGAGGAGAACTCGTCGACGTCGATTTCGGCCGGGATGCCGGCGGGGTAGTGGGCCAGCCAGGGACGTTCGATCGTCATGTCGCTCTCTCTCCGATGTTCCATTGCCGACCGCGACCATGCGGGCGTGCCTTGATCGATTGGAGCATAGGCTCTAGGCCCCCGCAAGGCGGCGTGCGGGTCCGTATGGACAGCTGTCGCAGTGGCCCGCAAACGGGTAGGCTGGATCGCTTGGGGCAGGAACGTCAGTGATGATGCCGATGCAGGGGATCCGGCCATGCAACGCCGCTCGCGGGCTCCGATGGCTGCCCGCCCTGGGCGTCCTGCTCGCTGTGCTGGTGCTCGCCGCGGGCTGCCGCCGCGAGTCCGCCGAGCAGGCGTTGCGACGGGACGTTGCCTCGCTGCAGGCGGCAATCGAAGCGCGCGACGCGGGGGCGGTGGCGAAGTTCCTGGCCGACGACTTCATTGGCGACGACGGACTCGACCGCGATGGCGCGCGCCGCCTGGCAGCGATCCATTTCATGCGCAACGCCAGCGTCGGCGTCACTACGGGCCCGCTCGACATCCGCCTGCAGGGCGATGATCACGCCACCGTCCGCACGACGGTGGTGCTGACGGGCGGGAGCGGAAGGCTGCTCCCGGACAGCGGACGCGTGCACGCGGTCACCCTGGGCTGGCGTCGCGAGGGCGGTGATTGGCGCGTGACCAGCCTGTCGCGGGAATCCCCGTAGCGAACCCGCGGCGGGGCAGGGCGTCCGCTGCGGAGCGGGATCGCCTGCGTCGGTGATCCGCCCAACAGGAAAAGGCGACCCGAAGGCCGCCCTTTCCGCTGTTGCCGCGGGCCGGGCTTGCGCCCGTCCCGGAGCCGGTGTCAGGCCTTCTTCGCCGCCAGCTGGCGCAGCACGTACTGCAGCAGGCCGCCGTGGCGGAAGTACTCGACTTCCTTCGGCGTCAGCAGCATCACGTGGACCTCGAACGACTTGCTGCTGCCGTCCGCGCCGGTGGCCACGACCGTGGCCGTCTTCGACGCACCGTCCTGCAGGCCGGTGATGTCGAACGTCTCCGAGCCGTCCAGGCCCAGCGACTGCGCGTTCTCGCCGTCCTTGAACTGCAGCGGCAGCACGCCCATGCCGACCAGGTTGGAGCGGTGGATGCGCTCGAAGCTCTCGGCGATCACCGCCTTGACGCCCAGCAGGATCGTGCCCTTGGCCGCCCAGTCGCGCGACGAGCCGGTGCCGTATTCCTTGCCGGCGATGACCACCAGCGGCGTACCGTCGGCCTTGTACTTCATGGCCGCGTCGTAGATCGCCATCTTCTCCGGCGGCTGCGCGCCGAAGTACAGGGTGTTGCCGCCTTCCTCGCCACCGAAGAACTGGTTCTTGATGCGGATGTTGGCAAACGTGCCGCGCACCATCACGTCGTCGTTGCCGCGGCGCGAGCCGTAGCTGTTGAAGTCGGCCGGCTGCACGCCGCGCTCCTGCAGGAAGCGGCCCGCGGGCGAATCCTGCTTGATGTTGCCGGCCGGAGAGATGTGGTCGGTGGTGATCGAGTCGCCGAACAGGCCGAGCACGCGCGCACCGTGGATGTCGTCGATGTCGCCGACGTCCATCGTCATGCCGTCGAAGTAGGGCGGGTTCTTGATGTAGGTCGAGGCCTCGTCCCACTGGTAGGCCAGGGTGTCGGGCGACTGGATGTCGTTCCAGCGGCTGTCGCCCTTGAACACGTCGGCGTAGTTCTGCGCGAACAGCTCCGGGCCGACGGTCGCGGCGATCATGTCGCCGATTTCCTTGTTGGTCGGCCAGATGTCGCGCAGGTAGACCGGATTGCCGTCCGGATCGTGCCCGATCGGATCGTTGGTGAGGTCGATGTCGATGGTGCCGGCGATCGCGTAGGCGACCACCAGCGGCGGCGAGGCGAGGTAGTTCATCTTCACCTCGGCGTGGATGCGGCCCTCGAAGTTGCGGTTGCCCGAGAGCACCGCAGCCACCGCGAGATCGTTCTCGGCAATGCCCTTGGAGACCGCTTCGGGCAGCGGGCCGGAGTTGCCGATGCAGGTGGTGCAGCCGTAGCCGACCACGTAGAAGCCGAGCTTCTCCAGGTCGTCCATCAGCCCGGCCTTCTTCAGGTAGTCGGTGACCACCAGCGAGCCCGGCCCGAGCGAGGTCTTGACCCACGGCGCGGCCTTCAGGCCCTTGGCCGCGGCGTTGCGCGCCAGCAGGCCGGCGCCCAGCATCACCGCCGGGTTGGACGTGTTCGTGCAGGAGGTGATCGCGGCGATCACGACTGAACCATCGGTCAGCTCGTGATCCTCTTCCTGCAGGCGGATCTTCGAGATCGGCTTGGCGGCGAGGCGCTGCGCCTGCGGCTGGTCGCCGCCCTCGGCGTCGAGTTCGTGCACCGCGCAGCCGACGCCGTTCTTGCGGCCCCGGGTCATGCCGCCGACGTTCTCCTCGAAATTCTTCTTCATGTCGCTCAGCAGCACGCGGTCCTGCGGGCGCTTCGGACCGGCGAGCGAGGGCTGCACGGTGGACAGGTCGAGCTCCAGCGTGGCCGAGTACTCGGCGTGCGGGGAGTCCGGCTCGTGCCACAGGCCCTGCGCCTTGGCATAGGCCTCGACCAGCGCGATCTGCTCGTCGCTGCGGCCGGACAGGTGCAGGTAGCGGATCGATTCGGCGTCGACCGGGAAGATGCCGCAGGTCGCGCCGTACTCGGGCGCCATGTTGGCGATCGTGGCGCGGTCGGCCAGCGGCAGATGCTGCAGGCCGTCGCCGTGGAATTCGACGAACTTGCCGACCACGCCGTGCTTGCGCAGCATCTGGGTGACGGTGAGCACCAGGTCGGTGGCGGTGGCGCCTTCGGGCAGCTTGCCGGTGAGGCGGAAGCCGACGACCTGCGGGATCAGCATCGACGAGGGCTGGCCCAGCATCGCGGCCTCGGCCTCGATGCCGCCCACGCCCCAGCCGAGCACGCCGATGCCGTTGATCATGGTGGTGTGCGAGTCGGTGCCGAACACGGTGTCCGGGAACGCCCAGCTTTCGCCGTCGAGCTCGCGCTCCATGACCACGCGGGCCAGGTTCTCCAGGTTCACCTGGTGGACGATGCCGGTGTTGGGCGGCACCACCTTGAAGTTCTCGAACGCCTTCTGGCCCCAGCGCAGGAAGCCGTAGCGCTCCTTGTTGCGTTCGAACTCGATCTTGCCGTTGAGGTCCAGCGCGTCCGGGCGGCCGAACACGTCGACCTGCACCGAGTGGTCGATCACCAGCTCGGAGGGGATCAGCGGGTTGATCTGGTCCGGCTGGCCGCCGAGCCTGGTCACCGCGTCGCGCATCGCGGCCAGGTCGACCACGCAGGGCACGCCGGTGAAGTCCTGCAGCACCACGCGCGCGGGCATGAAGGCGATTTCGGTGGCCGGCTCGGCCTTCGGGTCCCACTTGGCGACGGCCTCGATGTGCTCCTTGCCGACGGTCATGCCGCCGTCCTCGTTGCGCAGCAGGTTCTCCAGCAGGATCTTCATCGAGAAGGGCAGGCGGGCGATGTCGAACTTTTCGCCCAGCTTCGGCAGGCTGGCGTAGGTGTAGGACTTGCCGTTGACGTCCAGGCGGGCGCGGGTGGCGAAGGAATCGCTCATGGGGCGAATACTCCTGTGGCTGGGGGCGGAGGACCCTGGCGGTTGGGCCGGCGGGGGCTGGGAATCGGCACAGTATGACGGATTGAGTATGATTTTTGAAGTATGTATGCTCCGTCCATACTTCAGATCCGGAAGGAGGTGCCCATGGAAGCGACGGTAGCCGAGCGCGGCCAGATCACCCTGCCCAAGGCGGTGCGCGACGCGCTGGGCCTGAGCAAGGGCACCATCCTCAAGGTGGAACTCGATGGTGGCCGCATCATCCTGCGCAAGAGCGTCGACGATGCGATCTCGCGCGCGCGCGGGCGCTTCAAGCTCGACGGTTTCGCCGACACCCGCGAGGCCATGACCACCATCCGCGGGCGCGGCCCCGGGGATGCGCCCGAAGGGCGGGGCGGCGAATGATCGCGATCGACACCCCCGCGCTGGTCGACCTGCTGGCCGACGGTCCGGATGCCGACGCGGTGGAACTGTGCCTGCGCCAGTGCCTGGGCAGTGGCCCGGTGGTGGTCTGCGACGTGGTGCTGGCAGAGCTGTGCAGCGCGCTCAAGGACGGCTCCGAGGCGCTGGCCGCGCTCGAGGAGATGAGCATCCGCTACCTGCCCACCGAGGCCAAGTCGGCGCTGCGTGCCGGCGAGATGCAGCGCCGGCACCGCCAGCGCGAGGGTGGCGGCCTGCGCGCGGTCCCGGATTTCCTGACCGGCGCGCACGCGCTGATGCAGTGCAACGGCCTGATCACGCGCGATGCGCGCTTTTACCGCGACTATTTCAAGGGGCTGAAGCTGGTGGTCCCGGCGGCATAGGAGAGGGGTTTCTTCCGGCCGCGGGAGGCGGGGCCTATCCCAGCCGGCTCTGGCTCTCGACCGCCGCGGCCATCTGCCTGCGCGCAATGAGGAAGTCGAGCAGGCTGCCGCCCATCTGCCGCCACAGCACCGCCGAGCGCAGCGCGGCCAGCAACAGGGCGCGGATTTCCGAGACGATGTCGCTCTGGCCGAGGTAGTGCGGGTTGCCCTGCACCATTACCTTGGGCCGCAGGCTGCTGATCGTGTCCGAGTACAGCTTGCCCAGCGCGGTGAGCACGTCCGGGTGGCTGCTGCCCAGGCGTTCGGCCAGCGGCTGCGTCGCGACGATGCCGTCATGGACCTGCCGGGCCATCGCGTCGTCGCGCACGAAGCGGCGTTCGATCTGCAGCACCGCCAGGGCGAGCCGGGGCAGGGCTTCGTCCTTGTTCCGGCTGCCCAGGTAGTCGCGCAGCAGCAGCAGGCCCGGGCGCAGGTCGCCCGCGCCGCCGTAGACGGCCTCCGGCGACTCGGCGTCGATGCGGAACACGCTGTCGAGCGCGGTCGCCAGCACCGAGGCATCGGCCTGGCCGGTGTCGGCGATGCGCCGCACCTGCTTCAGCGCCTGCATCAGGCCGGCGAGGGCGAGGACCCGTTCTTGCATCATTCCGCAGTGCTCCCGGCAATCGTGCCGTTGTCGTGGCGCCGCGGTTCCAGCGGCGCATCGGTGGCGGCGATCACGGCGCCGCCCAGGCAATGGTCGCCATCGTAAAGCACCAGCGATTGCCCGGGCGTCACCGCGCGCTGCGGCTGTGCGAAGCGCACGTGCAGGCTGCCGTCGTCGCGCACCCGCACGTCGCAGGCCTGCGCCTGCTGGCGGTAGCGCGTCTGCGCGCTGCACGCGAACGCAGCCGCGGGTGGCGCACCGTCGATCCAGTGCGCGGCTTCGGTCCAGGTGTTGTCCGAAAGCAGGTAACGGCTGTCGCTGCCCTGGTCGACGACCAGCACGTTGCGTCCGACGTCCTTGTCGACCACGTACCACGGCGCCGCCGCGAACCCGCGCAGGCCGCCGATCTGCAGCCCCTCGCGCTGGCCGAGGGTGAAATAGAACACGCCCGGATGGGTGCCGACCACGCGCCCGTCCGGCGTCTGCATTTCGCCGGGGCGGGCGGGCAGGTAGCGCGACAGGAACTCGCGGAAGTCGCGCTCGCCGATGAAGCAGATGCCGGTGGAGTCCTTCTTCGCCGCGGTCGGCAGCCCGGCCTCGGCCGCCATGCGGCGCACGTCGGCCTTGGGCAGCTCGCCGAGCGGAAACAGGGTGGCCGCCAGCTGTTCCTGCCCGAGCTGGTGCAGGAAGTAGCTCTGGTCCTTGCCGCCGTCGCGTGCACGCAGCAGGCGCCAGCGGCCGTTCGCCCGGTCGATGCGGGCGTAGTGGCCGGTGGCGATGCGTTCGGCGCCGAGCTCGCGGGCGGCGTCAAGGAAGTGCTTGAACTTGATCTCGCGGTTGCACAGCACGTCCGGGTTGGGCGTGCGCCCGGCGGCGTATTCGGCGAGGAAGTGCTCGAACACCCCGGCCCAGTATTCGCCGGAAAAATCGCGGAAGTGAATCGGGATGCCGAGCCGGCCGCAGACCGCCACGGCGTCGCGGCGGTCGTCCTCGGCGCGGCAGTCGCCGCTGCCGTCGTCGGCCCAGTTCTGCATGAACAGGCCGGCGATCGGTTCGCCGGCGTCGCGCAGCAGCAGGGCGGCGACCGAGGAGTCGACGCCGCCGGACATGCCCACCATCACCCGTGCGATCACGGCGCGTCGTCCCGCGGGATTGCCGGGAAGCCATCGAAAGCGCTCCCGCCCGGCGCGGACCGCAGCAGCGACAGCGGATACCGCTGCCCGGCGAGGAAGTCTTCCACCACCTGCCACACCAGCGGGCTGCGGTGGCGGTCGCGTCCGGCCCGCAGTTCGGCGGGCGTCAGCCACAGCGCGCGCACGATGCCATCATCGAGCGGGCGGGCAGGGTCGTGGCGCTCGGGTTCGGCCGCGAAGGCCAGGCGCAGGTAGTGGCGGCCGGCACCGCCGTCGGCCTGGACCGGTGCCTGCCACTGGTAGAAGCCGATGAAGCCGGTCAGGCGGACGTCCCAGCCCGTTTCCTCGCGGGTTTCGCGCAGCGCGGCGTGTTCGAGGCTTTCGTCCGGCTCCAGGTGCCCGGCCGGCTGGTTGATCACCAGGCGGCCGTTGCTGCGTTCCTCGACGCACAGCAGGCGGCCGCGATCGACCACGACGGTGGCGACGGTGACGTCCGGCTGCCAGAAGCGGTTTTCGCGGGGCGACATGCGGCCATTGTCGACTGCGCGCGCCGCACGCGTCCACGGCGGCGGCATCGGCGGTCGTATAAAATCGCGGGATGGGCAACGAGCACGAACAGGATCGAGACCACGGCGTCGCCGTGGAGACCAGCCGTCCGGAAGTGGCGCGGCCGCCGCTGTATTCCGTCCTGCTGCTGAACGACGACTACACGCCGATGGATTTCGTGGTCGACGTGCTGACCCGCTTTTTCGGCATGGGCATCGACAAGGCCACCCAGGTCATGCTGCACGTCCACACCCGCGGCCGCGGCGTTTGCGGGGTGTTCACGCGCGAGGTGGCCGAATCGAAGGTGGCCCAGGTCAACGAGTACTCCCGGCTCAACCAGCATCCACTGCTTTGCACGATGGAAAAGGCGTGACCGGACAGGGAGCACCGGCGGAACACTGAATCCCGGCCCCGCACGGTTCCAAGGCAACTTGCGGGGCGGGCCGGATCAACCTACAAAGACCGGCAAGGACGCCATGGCGGGTAGATGGAAAAACCCGCGGCCATCCCCATCTCGGTCGTAGTGATTTCCGGAGGCTCCCGCCCCATGTTCAGCAAGGATCTCGAATACACCATCGGCCAGTGCTACAAGCACGCCCGCGAGGCGCGCGACGAGTACATGACGGTCGAACACCTGTTGCTCGCACTGCTCGACAATCCGTCCGCCGAAGCGGTACTCAAGTCCACCGGCGCCGACTTCGAACGCCTGCGCAGCGACCTCGAGCAGGCCATCGCCAGTTCCGTCACGCGCCTGCCCGAGGACGATGTCCGCGACACCCAGCCCACGCTCGGCTTCCAGCGCGTGCTGCAGCGTGCCGTCTACCACGTCCAGTCGTCCGGCAAGAAGGAGGTCACCGGCGCCAACGTGCTGGTGGCGATCTTCGGCGAGAAGGACTCGCACGCGGTCTACTACCTCAACCAGCAGGACGTCTCCCGCCTGGACGTGGTGAACTACCTCTCGCACGGCATCTCCAAGTCGCAGCTTGACGAGCTGCACGACAGCCAGGACGCCGCCAAGGGCGAGATGGAGGGCGAGCCGAGCAAGGGCGGCGGCGACCCGTTGGTGGAGTTCGCCACCAACCTCAACGCGTTGGCCGAGGAGGGCAGGATCGACCCGCTGGTCGGCCGCAGCGAGGAGGTCGAGCGCACCATCCAGGTCCTGTGCCGCCGGCGCAAGAACAACCCGCTCTACGTCGGCGAGGCCGGCGTGGGCAAGACCGCGCTGGCCGAGGGCCTGGCGCGGCGCATCGTCGAGGGCGAGGTGCCCGAGGTGTTGAAGACGGCGGTGATCTATTCGCTGGACCTGGGCGCGCTGGTCGCCGGGACCAAGTACCGCGGCGACTTCGAGAAGCGCCTGAAGTCCGTGCTGGCGGCGCTGAAGAAGGTGCCCGACGCGGTGCTGTTCATCGACGAGATCCACACCATCATCGGCGCCGGCTCGGCCAGCGGCGGCACGATGGACGCCAGCAACATGATCAAGCCCGCGCTGGCCTCGGGCGAGCTGCGCTGCATCGGCTCGACCACGTTCCAGGAATACCGCGGCATCTTCGAGAAGGACCACGCGCTGGCGCGGCGCTTCCAGAAAGTCGACATCGTCGAACCCACGGTGGGCGAGGCGGTCGAGATCCTGCGCGGCCTGCGCAACCGCTACCAGGAGCACCACGACGTGCGCTACAGCGACGAGGCCCTGCAGGCGGCCGTGGACCTGTCGGTCAAGCACATCGGCGACCGCCTGCTGCCGGACAAGGCCATCGACGTGATCGACGAGGCCGGCGCCCGGCAGCGGCTGCTGCCCGACGACGAGCGCCACGAGCTGATCGACGTCGAGCAGATCGAGCTGATCGTGGCCAAGATGGCGCGCATCCCGGCCAAGCAGGTCAGCGCCTCCGACAAGGACGTGCTCGAGCACCTGGAGCGCAACCTGAAGATGGTGATCTTCGGCCAGGATCCGGCGATCGAGTCGCTGACCTCGGCGATCAAGCTGGCCCGCTCGGGCCTGGCCAACCCGGACAAGCCGATCGGCAACTTCCTGTTCGCCGGTCCCACCGGCGTGGGCAAGACCGAGGTGACCAAGCAGCTCGCGCTGCAGCTGGGCATCGAGCTGGTGCGCTTCGACATGAGCGAATACATGGAGTCGCATTCCGTCAGCCGCCTGATCGGCGCACCGCCGGGCTATGTCGGTTTCGACCAGGGCGGCCTGCTGACCGAGAAGATCGTCAAGACCCCGCACTGCGTGCTGCTGCTCGACGAGGTGGAGAAGGCGCATCCGGACATCTTCAACATCCTGCTGCAGGTCATGGACCGCGGCATCCTCACCGACACCAACGGCCGCGAAGCCAATTTCCGCAACGTGATCCTGGTGATGACCACCAACGCCGGCGCGGCGCAGGCCTCGCGGCGCACGATCGGTTTCACCACCCAGGACCACAGCACGGACGCGATGGAGGTGATCCGCAAGGGCTTCAGCCCGGAGTTCCGCAACCGGCTGGACGCGATCGTGCAGTTCCAGGCGCTGGGCTTCGAGCACATCCTGCGGGTGGTGGACAAGTTCCTGATCGAGCTGGAAGCCCAGCTGCACGAGAAGGGCGTGACCCTGTCGACCACGCCGGCCGCGCGCGACTGGCTGGCCCAGCACGGCTTCGATCCGCTGATGGGCGCGCGCCCGATGTCGCGCCTGCTGCAGGACAAGATCAAGCGTCCGCTGGCCGACGAACTCCTGTTCGGCAAGCTCGTCCACGGCGGCCGGGTCGGCGTGGACGCGGTCGACGGCCAGATCGTCCTCGATGTGCAGTCGGAGCCTGAGAAGCTGCTGCCGGCGACGGTGGAGTAGCCGCCCGGAGCGGCGCGCGGCCCGCCGGTCGTGCATCTTCGCCAGGGACCAGACACGGAAAAGGCGGCCTTGGGGCCGCCTTTCTTGATCCGGGTTGCCGCCTCAGCGGTGCCGGTAGGTGATCCGCCCCTTGGTCAGGTCGTAAGGCGTCATTTCCACCTTGACCCGGTCGCCGGTGAGGATGCGGATGTAATTCTTGCGCATGCGCCCGGAGATGTGGGCGATGATCTCGTGGCCGTTCTCCAGCTTCACCCGGAACATGGTGTTCGGGAGGGTTTCGGAGACCGTGCCTTCAAATTCAATGACGTCGTCTTTCGCCATGCGTCCTGGACTGCTGTACGTGGATTCCGGACGCGTTGAGCGGCCGAACAAGCCGCGTATTCTGCCACGGCCGGGGCCGGCAAGCAAAATTTCCGTTAACGGGCAATCGCTGGCGCGGCCAGGTCGCTGGCCGGCAGGCGATCGAAGCGCGCCGTCCAGGGCCCCGGCGGGCCGGGTTGCCGGCACAGCGCCTCGACGGTGGCGACGAAACGTTCGCGCGGCCAGGATTCGGCGCCCAGCCGCAGCAGGTGGGCGTTCTCGACCTGCGCGTCGAGCAGCGGCCATTCCCACTGTCGCAGCCGGTGGGCGAGGGCGGCCAGCGCCACCTTGGAGCCGCCGCTGGCGGACGAGAACATGCTCTCGCCGAAGAACATCCGGCCGATGGCGACCCCGTACAGGCCGCCGACAAGCGCATCGCCGTCGAACACTTCCACGCTGTGCGCGTGCCCCAGGCCATGCAGGGCGACGTAGGCGTCGCGCATGTCCGTCGTGATCCACGTGCCGTGCTGGTCGGCGCGGGGAACGCTGGCGCAGGCGTCGATCACGTCCGCGAAGGCGGTATCGGCGCGCACCTCCCAGCGGCTGCCGCGAAGGCTGCGCCGGAAGCGGGACGACAGGTGCACCGCATCGGTGCGGAACACCGTGCGCGGGTCCGGCGACCACCACAGGATCGGCTGGCCTTCCGAGTACCAGGGGAAGATCCCGTGCGCGTAGGCATCGAGCAGGCGCGCGGGCGACAGGTCGCCGCCGGCAGCCAGCAGGCCGTCGGGTTCGCGCAGGGCGCGGGAGACCGGCGGGAACGGCACACCCGGATCGTCGCCCAGCCAGGCGGGCAGCTCGATGCTCATCGAGTCCATTGTAGGAGCGGCGGAAGCCGCGGGCTTTTCGTCGGCATGCGGATGAACTCCGAAAAGGCTCGCGGCTTCCGCCGCTCCTAAGACGACGCCCGGAACGGCGAGTGGCTGGCCAGTGCCGCCGCGTGGCGGTCGATATCCATCGATTCCTCCCCGCACCACGCACGCAGGGCCTGCGCGAAGGCCGGATCCGCGATCCAGTGCCGGCTGCGCACGCGCGTGGGCAGGAAGCCGCGGGCGATCTTGTGCACGCCCTGCGCCCCCGGCTCGAACGTCGCCAACTCCTCGCGCAGGCAGTACTCGATGCCCTGGTAGTAGCAGGTCTCGAAGTGCAGCCCCGGGACTTCCCGGAACGCTCCCCAGTAACGTCCGTACAGCGTGTCGCCGCCGCGCAGGCACAGGGCGCCGGCGATGGGGTCGCCGTCCTGTTCGGCGAGGAACAGCACCAGGCTGCGCGGCATCTCCGCGGCGAGATGGCGGACGAAGTCCAGGCTGATCGCCGGGTGGTTGCCGTACTCGGCAAAGGTCTGCAGGTACAGCGCGTGGATCGCCTGCAGGTCGGCCCCGGTTGCCTCGTCGCCGTGCACGATGCGGACCCCGACGCCGGCGCGTGCCACCTTCGCGCGCTCCTGGCGGATGTTCTTGCGGTGCTTGTGGTCCATCGCGGCGAGGAAGTCGTCGAAGTCGCGCCAGCCGCGGTCGTTGTGCCAGTGGTACTGCAGGTCGGTGCGCGACAGCCATCCGGGTCCGAACGCATCGGCTTCTTCGTGCAGGTGGAAGTTCACGTGCGCCGACGACAGCCCTTCATCGCTGGCCAAGGCGACCATCGCCTCGAGCAACGCGCGCCGCGCCGCGTCATCGCGCGCAAGCAGCCGCGGTCCGGTCACGGGCGAGTAGGGCACCGCGCACAGGAGCTTCGGGAAATAGTCCTGCCCGTAGCGCGCATAGGCGTGCGCCCAGGCGTGATCGAACACGAATTCGCCGTGCGAGTTGTTCTTGAGGTAGCCGGGCGCGGCGGCGGCCAGCCGCTCGCCGTCCCACAGCGTCAGGTGATGCGGCGTCCAGCCCCACTCCGGGCGGATGCAGTCGTGGCGTTCGAGGCCTTCGAGGAAGGCGTGGGCGACGAAGGGATTGCGGCCATCGTGCAGCGCATCCCACGCGGCGGCGGGGACGTCGGCCAGTCGATCGAGGATGCGGATGTTGCTCAACAAAGCGCCTCCATCGTCCGGGCATTCACTGCAGGAGCGGCTTCAGCCGCGAGCTTCTTCGTTCAACCACGCGGCGCCATTGGGCAAAAGCTTGCGGCTGAAGCCGCCCCTGCATGGGCACGGTATGTCCGCCGGCGTCGCCGCTACTCGCCCTTGTCCAGGAACCGCTCCGCGTCCAGCGCCGCCATGCAGCCGAAACCGGCCGAGGTGATCGCCTGCCGGTAGTGCTGGTCGGCCACGTCGCCGGCGGCGAACACGCCCTTGACCGAGGTTTCGGTCGCGCCGCCGCCCAGGCCCGAGCGGATCTCCAGGTAGCCGTTGTTCATCGCAAGCTGGCCTTCGAACAGCGAGGTGTTGGGCGTGTGCCCGATGGCGACGAAGAACCCGTGCACGTCGATCTCGCGGGTGCTGTCGTCCTGCACCGACTTCACGCGCAGCCCGGTCACGCCGGCGTCGTTGCCCAGCACTTCATCGACGACGTGGTGCCAGACCGGTTCGATCTTGCCGGCCTGGATCTTGGCCTGCAGCTTGTCCTGCATGATCTTTTCCGCGCGCAGGGTGTCGCGGCGGTGCACCAGGTAGACCTTGCGCGCGATGTTGGACAGGTACAGCGCTTCCTCGACCGCGGTGTTGCCGCCGCCGACCACGGCCACGTCCTGTTCCTTGTAGAAGAAGCCGTCGCAGGTTGCGCAGGCCGACACGCCGCGGCCCTTGAACGCCTCTTCCGACGGCAGCCCCAGGTACTTGGCCGTGGCGCCGGTGGCGATGACCAGCGCGTCGCAGGTGTAGTCGCCGTTGTCGCCCTTGAGGCGGAACGGGCGCTGCGACAGGTCCGCGGTAAGGATGTGGTCGAAGATGGTTTCGGTTTCGAAGCGCTCGGCATGCGCCTGCATACGCGCCATCAGGTCCGGGCCCATCAGGCCGTGGGCGTCGCCGGGCCAGTTGTCGACCTCGGTGGTGGTCATCAGCTGGCCGCCCATCTGCAGGCCGGTGACGACCACGGGCTTGAGGTTGGCGCGCGCCGCGTAGACGGCGGCGGTCCAGCCGGCGGGACCGGAACCGAGGATCAGCAGGCGGCAGTGCTTGGAAGTGCTCATGTATACTCGCGGATGGAATGAAACGCGCCTGGAAAGCGGCAGGAATACCGCGCTCCGGGCGACGTTGCGGGACCATTAGCTTGGCGACCGCAACGCCGCTTATCAAGGTGCGCCGGCAGACCTGAGCGTGCCGCCATGCGTTGCATTGCCGCCACGCGAGAACGAATCCCCAGCCCGCACATCACTGTGCGGGCTTTCACCATGTCGGGCCTGCGGGTTTGGTGCCTGTGGCCGTGAATCCGGAGACTAGCAATGCGTATCGGCGTACCCAGGGAAACCAAGACACTTGAAGGCCGCGTCGCGCTGGTGCCGGCGGCGGCGGGCGACCTCGTCAAGCGCGGCCATGAGGTGTGGCTGGAGAAGGACGCGGGCGTGAAGTCCGGTTTCAGGGACGACGACTACACCGCGCTGGGCGTGAAGATCGCCCCCGACGCGGCCGCGCTGTACGAAAAGGGCGAGATGATCGTCAAGGTCAAGGAGCCGATCGCCGGCGACCTGCAGCACCTGCGCCAGGACCACCTGCTGTTCTGCTACCTGCACCTGGCTGCCGAGCCCGCGCTGACGAAGCAGCTGCTCGACATCGGCCTGACCGGCGTCGCCTTCGAGACCGTCGAGCTGCCCAACGGCGACCTGCCGCTGCTGGCGCCGATGTCGATCGTGGCCGGCAAGATCGGCGTCCAGGTCGGCACCCACCTGCTGCACCAGCCCATGGGCGGCAAGGGCAAGCTGCTCGGCGGCCTGCCGTCGACCGAGCGCGGCAACGTGGTGGTGTTCGGCGCGGGCAAGGCCGGCGGCGCGTCCGCCGCGCTGGCCGCCTCGGCCGGCGCCAACGTCACCGTGTTCGAAATGCGCCAGGACCGCATGGACGAAATGATGCGCCTGGGCAACAACGTCACCGCGCTGTACCCGTACCACGACGTGGTCGCGCGCGCCGTAGCCGCCGCCGACCTGGTGGTCGGTGCGGTGCTGGTCACCGGCGCCAGGGCCCCGCACGTGGTGACCCGCGAGATGCTCCGCGACATGGAGGACGGCAGCGTGCTGGTCGACATCGCCATCGACCAGGGCGGCTGCTTCGAGACCTCGCGCCCGACCAACTGGAAGGAGCCGACCTACGTGGAGGAGGGCGTGACCCACTTCTGCGTGACCAACATGCCCGGCGCGGTGCCGCAGACGTCCTCGCAGGCGATCTGCGCGGCGATCCTGCCGTGGGTCAACAAGCTGGCTGCCGGCGGCGAGTGGCGTGGCAACCAGGCGCTGGTGCGCGGCATCAACGTCGAGGGCGGCAAGCTGGTGCATCCCGCGCTCGAGGGGATGGCCCTCTAGCCGGACCGCTCCTGTCCCGACTGTCTTGTGGGAGTGGACAAGGCCGCGATTGGCCCCGATCCGGGCCGCGGCCGCGGCCACTCACGCCAATCGGGAACGCCGCCTGCAAGGGTCCCGGCAACCCCCGGCAGTGGTCGTGCCCGGGTAATTGTGCGTAGAATCATTCGATTGCAGGGTTTTCTTAAGGTCTGACCGCACGGTGGCACGCCCGATCACGGAACGCAGCAAGCGACAGCGCGCTGGCGCGGCGAAGGACGCCGCGAAAGCGCCGAACCCGCGTCGCCAACGCCTCTGGCGCGACATCGCGCTGATCCTGATCGCGCCGTTGCTGCTGTACCTGCTGGCCAGCCTGCTGTCGTTCTCGCCCGGCGACCCGGGCTGGTCGAATTCGGGCAGCGTGACCGGGCCGCTGCACAACGTCGGCGGCCCGATCGGCGCGATGCTTGCGGACGTACTGCTGGGCCTCACCGGCTACGTCGCGTTTTTGCTGCCGGTGATGCTGGGCGCGGTCGCCTGGATCGCGCTGTTCGGCATGGACAGCGATGGCGACGGACAGGCCGACCTGGGGCCTGCGTTGCGCCTGGTCGGCATCGTCGGCTTCCTGGTCTCGTCCACCGGCCTGCTGTACCTGCGCGTGGGCAACGTCGAGAATTTTTCGGCCGGCGCCGGCGGCATCCTCGGCCGGCTGGTCGGCAATTCACTCTACGGCGGCTTCGGGCCGGTCGGCGGCAACCTGTTCCTGCTCGCGCTGCTGCTGGTGTCGGTGACGCTGGCCACGGGCCTGTCCTGGCTGGCGGTCATGGATCGCATCGGCCAGTGGGCATTGAAACTGCCGGCGCTGTTCCGCCGCGGCAGCCAGCAGGCGGCCGAGTGGCAGGAGGCGCGGGCCTACCGCGAGGAGCGCACCGAGACGCGCAAGATCGAGACCGAACTGCGCGCCAAGCGCGAGAAGGTGAAGATCGAACCACCACCGGCGCAGGTGGTGGAAAAGAGCGACCGCGCCAAGCGCGAACAGCAGATCCCGCTGTTCCACGTCGGCGACGGCACCGGCATCCCGCCGCTGGCCCTGCTCGACGATCCCAAGCCGCAGCCCAAGGGCTACGACGAGGACACGCTGGAAACCCTGTCGCGGCAGATCGAATTCAAGCTCAAGGATTTCCGCATCGAGGCGCAGGTCGTCGGCGCCTATCCGGGACCGGTGATTACCCGCTTCGAGATCGAGCCGGCGCCGGGCATCAAGGTCAGCCAGATCAGTTCGCTGGACAAGGACATCGCGCGTGGCCTGTCGGTGAAGTCGGTGCGCGTGGTCGACGTGATCCCGGGCAAGTCGGTGATCGGCCTGGAAACGCCGAACACGCACCGCGAGATGATCTATCTCAGCGACCTGCTGCGCTCGAAGGAATACGACAAGGCCGCCAGCCCGCTGACGCTCGCACTGGGCAAGGACATCGCCGGCCGCCCGACGGTCGCCGATCTCGCGCGCATGCCGCACCTGCTGGTCGCCGGCACCACCGGCTCGGGCAAGTCGGTGGCGGTCAACGCGATGGTGCTGTCGCTGCTGTACAAGGCTTCCGCCAAGGACGTGCGGATGCTGATGATCGACCCGAAGATGCTGGAGCTGTCCGTCTACCAGGGCATTCCGCACCTGCTGGCGCCGGTGGTCACCGACATGAAGGAGGCCGCCAACGGCCTGCGCTGGTGCGTGGCCGAGATGGAGCGCCGCTACAAGCTGATGAGCGCGGTCGGCGTGCGCAACCTGGCCGGCTTCAACAAGAAGGTCAAGGACGCGCAGGACAGTGGGCAGCCGCTGCTGGACCCGCTGTTCAAGCCCAACTCCGAGTCGGACGAAGTCGCGCAGCCGCTCGAAACCCTGCCTTTCATCGTCGTGATCATCGACGAGTTCGCCGACATGATGATGATCGTCGGCAAGAAGGTGGAGGAACTGATCGCCCGCCTGGCGCAGAAGGCGCGTGCGGCCGGCATCCACCTGGTGCTGGCGACGCAGCGGCCGTCGGTGGACGTCATCACCGGCCTGATCAAGGCCAACATCCCCACGCGCATCGCGTTCCAGGTGTCGAGCAAGATCGACTCGCGCACCATCCTCGACCAGTCCGGCGCGGAAACGCTGCTCGGCCACGGCGACATGCTCTACCTGCCACCGGGCACCGCGCTGCCCGAACGCGTGCACGGTGCGTTCGTGTCGGACGAGGAAGTGCACCGCGTGGTCGAGCACCTCAAGCAGAGCGGCGGCGGCCCGGACTACATCGAAGGCGTGCTGGAGGAAGTGCAGACGATGGGCGACGGCGTCGTCGTCGGCGCCACCGGCCTGCCGGAAGCCAGCAGCAGCGGCGACGAGAGCGACCCGCTGTACGACGAAGCCGTGCGCATCGTCACCGAAACCCGGCGCGCGTCGATCTCCGGCGTGCAGCGACGGCTGAAGATCGGCTACAACCGCGCGGCGCGGCTGGTCGAGGCGATGGAGGCCGCGGGCGTGGTGTCGCCGCCCGAGCACAACGGCGACCGCGCCGTGCTGGCGCCCCCGCCGCCCAAATAAGCCGTCGCCTTTGATCGCCCTTTTGTAGGAGCGGCTTCAGCCGCGAGCTTTTGCCGGTTTTCGTGGGAGCGACGGAAGTCGCGACCGGGTTCGCGGGGAAAGCCTTCGCGACTTCCGTCGCTCCTACACAAACAGGGGCTCGCGGCTGAAGCCGCTTCTACAGAGCCGGCCAGAGTCCGGCGCCGTTTTCACGCGTATTCAGCCTTCCCGCGGCACACTCGCCGCCAGTCAATCCGGAACCCTCGCCATGCGCGCCATCCGCTTCCTCGCCGTGCTGTCCCTGCTGCTGTCGACCGCCGCCTTCGCGGGTGCACGCGATGACCTTGGTGCCTTCACCAGCGGCCTCAAGGGGCTTGACGGGCAGTTCACGCAGACGGTCTACGACGTCAACGGCAAGCTCAAGGAAACCTCCAGCGGCCGCGTTGCGCTGTCGGCGCCGCGCCTGTTCCGCTGGGAGTACGTCAAGCCCTACGAACAGCTGGTCATCGCCGATGGCAGCAAGGTGTGGGTCTACGACCCGGACCTGGCCCAGGTCACCGTGCGCGCGCAGGGCGCCGAGGAACAGAACTCGCCGCTGGCCACGCTGATCGACCCGGCGCGCCTGGACCGCGACTTCAACGTCGCCGAAACCGGCACCCGCGACGGCCTCGATTGGCTGGAACTCACCCCCCGGCAGGACGAGGACGCCAGCTTCCAGCGCGCCCAACTCGGCTTCGACGCCAACGGCCTGGCGAAGATGCAGGTCGTCGACATGCTCGGCCAGCGCACCGAGATCAGCTTCAGCGGCTGGAAGAAGAACCCGTCCTTCGCCGAGGGAACGTTCAGCTACAAGCCCGCCGAGGGCGTGGACGTCGTCGACGCGGGCTGAACGGCCGCGCGTCGTGCCCGGCCGGCCCGGGCGGTGGCCCGCGTTGGTAGGGATGAAGCCGCGGCGAGGACGCCCCGGCGCCGACCGTGGACGCCATGCGCCGCCTGACCCTCCTGCTCCCCGTCCTGCTGCTCGTCCCGGGCACCGCGCTCGCGGCCTCCATCCCGGGTTCGCCAGCGTCCCCGCCCGTGGTTGCAGCCACGCCGCCCCCGGCCGCCGGCAACGACGCCATCAACGTTGCCGTCGCCGGCGTGCTGATCTCGACGTTGACCGAGCAGTTCGGCGGACGCGCGGTTTCGCTGATGCTCGACAGCGTCAACGTGCAGCCGGCCAGCATCAGCGACTGCATCGTCAGCGGCGAGGGCAGGGCACGCATCGGCGATGACCCGGACTGGATCGGTTTCCGCTTCAGCACCCTCTACGACACCACCTTCGGCAGCGCCGCCTATCCCGACATCTCGCTGGGCGGCGTCACCGGCGACGAGCGCAACGTCCCCAACGATCCCGCGCTGCTGCGCCAGCTCGACGACCGCGTCGCCGAACGCCTGGACGGCGAGTTTTCCGGCCAGCCCGTGCGCCTGCAGCTGGACAGCATCACCACGGTCGAGGCCGGCACCCGTTACCTGCGGATCAACGCTTCCGGCATCGCCGACTTCGGCCCCGAAGGCACCACCCCTACGCGGATCGAAGCCCTCTACGACCGCCGCGACGGCGCCTGGCTGCGCGTCAACTATGAGCTCGGGGCGAGTGGCGGGCTGCAGTCGCTGCCGGCGTTGGCGGGGAGTTAGGCGGAAGGGACCAGGGATTGAGGATTCGCGGCGGTCGGGACTCCCGCAAGCGGTCCGTCGCCGTCCGCCCGCAGGAGCGGCGGAAGTCGCGATGCTTTTGATGTGCGCGAGCCGTGACGGCGCCGGGAAAGCATCGCGGCTCCCGCCGCTCCTGCAACTGCCCTCGCCGGTCGATGCGCTCGTGTGGGCACGCCCCCGCGGCGAATTGCTATCGTAGCGGCCCGTCGCTGCCGCCCGATCGCCTTGCCCCGCAAGTCCACCCCTGCACCAGCCCCCGACCTGCTGCACGTCGATCGCGACGAGCTGCGTCCGCTCGCCGAGCGCATGCGCCCGCGCACGATCGACGAAATGGTGGGCCAGCGCCGTCTGCTGGCGCCGGGCAGCGCGCTGCGGCGCTCGGTCGAATCCGGCCGCGTGCATTCGATGGTGCTCTGGGGCCCGCCGGGCTGCGGCAAGACCACGCTGGCGCTGCTGCTGGCGAAGTACGCCGATGCAGACTTCCGCGCGATCTCAGCGGTGCTCTCCGGGCTGCCGGACGTGCGCAAGGTGCTGGCCGAGGCCGGGCAGCGCTTCGCCGGGGGCCGGCGCACGGTGCTGTTCGTCGACGAGGTGCACCGCTTCAACAAGACCCAGCAGGACGCGTTCCTGCCGCACATCGAGCGCGGCACGATCGTGTTCGTCGGTGCGACCACCGAGAACCCCTCGTTCGAACTGAACTCCGCGCTGCTCTCGCGCTGCCGCGTGCACGTGATGGAAGCCGTCTCCCCCGACGACATCCTCGACGCCCTGCGCCGCGCGCTCGAAGACGCCGGGCGCGGCCTCGGCGAACGCGGCCTGTCCATCGGCGACGACCAGCTGCGTCTGATCGCCACTGCCGCCGATGGCGACGTGCGCCGCGGCCTGACGCTGCTGGAGATCGCCGCCGAGCTTGCCGACGAAGCCGGCGACGGGCAGGGCGGCACCATCACCGACGCCATCCTCGAACAGGTGCTGGCCGACCGCACCCGCCGCTTCGACAAGGGCGGCGAGCAGTTCTACGACCAGACCTCGGCGCTGCACAAATCGGTGCGCAGCTCCAACCCGGACGCCGCGCTGTACTGGTTCGCGCGCATGCTCGACGGCGGCTGCGATCCCAACTACCTCGCGCGGCGCCTGACCCGGATGGCGGTCGAGGACATCGGCCTGGCCGACCCGCGTGCGCTGGCGATGGCGATCGAAGCCTGGGACACCTACGACCGCCTCGGCAGCCCCGAGGGCGACCTCGCGCTGGCGCAGCTGGTGATCTACCTGGCCAGCACCGCCAAGTCCAACGCCGGCTACGTTGCCTTCGGCGCCGCCAAGCGCGACGTGCGCGAACACGGCACCGCGGAGGTGCCGATGCACCTGCGCAACGCGCCGACCAAGCTGATGAAGCAGCTTGGCTACTCGAAGGGCTACCAGTACGACCACGACGCCGACGGCGGCGTGGCGCTCGGCCAGACCGGCTTCCCGGACGCGATGGGCGAGCGCGTGTACTACGAGCCGGTCGAGCGCGGGCTGGAGATCAAGCTCAAGGAAAAGCTCGACCGGCTGCGCGCGCAGCGTGGTCGCGCGCGGGGCGAGGGTGGCGCATAATCCAGCGCTCGGGAGATGGCATCCTCCCCGAACCGCCGCATCCCGCGGCTGATGATGCCTGCCGGATCCCTCGCGGGACGGTAGGCCGTTGCCCTGGTCCTCCTGCCCGCGCCAACCGCAGGAGACACGCATGCTGCTTTCCCTGTTCTCGATCGGCACCGGCGCCGCGCTCGGCGCCTGGCTGCGCTGGGGCCTCGGGCTCTGGCTCAACCCGCATCACGCAACGCTGCCGCTGGGCACGCTGGCCGCGAACCTCATCGGCGGCTACGGCGTCGGCCTGGCGCTGGGCTGGTTCGTGCATGCGCCGGGCTTGTCGCAGGAGTGGCGGCTGTTCCTGATCACCGGGCTGCTGGGCGGCCTGACCACGTTTTCCACCTTTTCGGCCGAAACCGTGCAGATGCTGCTGCGCCAGCAGTACGCTTGGGCGGGCGCGACGGTGGCCACGCACGTGCTCGGTTCGTTCTCGATGACGGTACTGGGCCTGGCCACGCTGCGTGCGCTGCGCGCGGCGGCCGTCTGACGCCGGAGACAACGGCAACAGCCTGGCCGAACCCCTGATTGCGGCAAAACGCGCGCCACGACAGGGTTCCGGCGCACGAACGGCATTCCGGCCAGCGGCGCAACCGTGGCCGGGAAAACACGTGCCGCTGCCGGGGGCAGGGTGCCGTGTCCGCAGGGCTAGAATGGCGCCATGGCCGACCCGGTTCCCCTTGACCTCGCCACCCTGCGCCGCAGCTGCGGGCACTGTTCGCTGCGCGAGCTGTGCCTGCCGGCCGGGATCGGCGTGAACGACCTCGCACGCCTGGACGAGGTGGTGCGCCGCCGGCGTCCGCTCCGGCGCGACGAGCGCCTGTTCCACCACGGCGATGCGCTGTCGTCGATCTACGTCGCGCGCAACGGCGCGTTCAAGACCGTCAGCCTCAGCGAGGGCGGCGACGAGCGCGTGGTCGGGTTCCACCTGCCCGGCGAGCTGATGGGCCTGGACGCGCTGGCCGGCGAGGGGCACCGCTGCGAGGCGGTCGCGCTGGACCCGGCCGAAGTGTGCGAGGTGCCGGTCGACGAACTCGCCGCCGTGGCCGCGCAGCTGCCCGGCCTGCAGCGGCAGCTGATGCGGGTGATCGGGCAGAGCATCTCGCTGGACCGCGACCACGCCGAAATGCTCTCGCGCCGCCACGCCAACGAGCGCATCGCGCTGTTCCTGCACGGCCTGGGCGAACGCCTCGCGCACATCGGCGGGTCGGCGCTGCAGTTCCGGCTTGCGATGAGCCGCGAAGACATCGCCAGCTACCTCGGCCTTGCGATCGAAACCGTCAGCCGCGGCTTCACCCGGCTGCAGGACGACGGCGTGATCGCGGTGGCCGGGCGCCAGGTGGAAGTGCTGGACCCGGCCGAACTCGCGCGCCTGGCCCACGGCGGCGAGCCGCAGCAGCCGCAGCCGCAACAGCGCCGGGCCTGAACCTCAGCGCGGCGCGGGCGTGCAGCCCAGTGCCGCGAGCGTGTCGTGCAGCGCCGGCACGTGCATCAGCCACGGCGCGGCCATCGTCAGCAGGCCGGCGGCGAGGATCAGCAGCCCGGCGACGATGCGCCACGGCCCGTGCTGCAGCCACAGCTTCAGGCGCATCCCCGACCAGGTCAGCGGCAGCATCACCGGCAGCGTGCCGAGGCCGAACGCGGCCATCGTCAGCGCGCCGTTGCGCGCGTCGGCCTGCAGCCAGGCCGCAGCCAGCAGGGTGGTGCTGAGCCCGCACGGCAGCCAGCCCCAGAGCACGCCCAGCGCGAGCCGTTTCGCATGGGTGTCGGCCGGCAGCAGCCGGCGCTGCAGCGGCCGCAGCCACTGCCACATCGTGCCGTTGCCGCCGAGGAAGGCCAGCCGCCCGCGCCGGTCGAACAGCCGCAGCGCGGCGATCACCAGCACCAGGCCGACCGCCACGCGCAGGCTCACGCCCAGCCACGGCGAGCGCGCCACCGCCACGATGCCGCCGCCGATGCCGCCGGCCACCGCGCCGGCAATGACGTAGCCGAGCACGCGGCCGAGGTTGGGCTCGATCACGTAGCGCAGGTCGCCACGCGGGCCCATCGCCGGGAACGAGGTGGCGATGCCGCCGCACATCGCCGCGCAGTGCAGGCCGCCGCTCAGGCCGCTGAGCAGCGCGGCCAGCAGGACTGGCCAGTCAACCGGCATCGTTGGCGCGCGGCGGATCGCCCGTCGCTGGCGTGGTGCCGACCGGCGGCGCTCCGGGCGGAGGCGGCGGCAGCGGATCGTCGCGCAGGATGTCCAGCGGCGCGGTGTCCAGGTCGTCGTACTGCCCGCCGCGCACCGACCACACGAACGCCCACACCGCCACGCCGAGCAGCAGCAGGCTGATGGGAATCAGGAACAGCAGGATGGCCATCGCTCAGCTCGCAGCCGGGGACACGGGAGTGATGATCGCAGCTGGCGCCGGCCGGCGCGGCTTGCGGCGCGGTGCCAGCCGCAGCGCGTTCAGCGTCACCGCCAGCGACGACGCGGCCATGCCCAGCGCCGCCAGCCACGGCGTCACCAGTCCCATTGCCGCCAGCGGCAGCGCCAGCAGGTTGTAGCCCAGCGCCCAGGCCAGGTTCTGGCGGATGATGCGGCGCGTGCGGCGGGCCAGCTCGACCGCTTCGGGAATGCGCACCAGCGACGGATGCGTGGCCACCAGGTCCGCGGCGCGCTGCGCCAGCGCGGCGCCGTCGGCCACCGCCAGCGACACGTCGGCGCCGGCCAGCACCGGCGCATCGTTCAATCCGTCGCCGACCATCGCCACGCGCCGGCCTTCGGCCTGCAGGGCGCGCACGAAGGCGAGCTTCTGCTCCGGTGCCTGCCGCGCATGCACGTCATCGATGCCCAGCGCAGTGCCGAAACGCGCGACCGCGGCGGGGGAGTCGCCGCTCGACAGGTGCAGGCGCAGGCCCTGTCCGCGCAGCATGGCGAGCGCGTCGGCCGCGTCGTCGCGCGCCGATTCGCGCACCTCGAAGCGTGCGACGCCGCACCGGCCGTCGCCCAGCCACAGGCTGCCGTCGTCCTCGCCGGCGCAGGCGAAACCGGCGTGGCCGAGGCGCCAGGCAATGCCTTCGACCACGCCTTCGATGCCGGCGCCGGGTACGGCGCGCACATCGCGGGCGGGCGGGGCGCCGTCCACGTCGGCGAAGGCGTGCGCCAGCGGGTGGCCGCTGTCGCGCTCGAGCGCCGCGGCGATGCGCAGCGCGGCCTGCGGATCGAAGCCGCCGCGGCTTTCCACCGTCGCCCGCCGCGGACGTCCGTCCGACAGCGTGCCGGTCTTGTCGAACACCATGTCGGTCACCTCGGCCAGCGTTTCCAGCGCGTCCGGGCGCAGTGCCAGCACGCCGATCCGCGCCAGCGCGCCGTGGGCGACGGCCAGCGCGGCCGGGATCGACAGCGACAGCGCGCAGGGGCAGCTGATGACCAGCAGCGCCAGGGTGACCTCGAATGCGCGCGCCGGGTCGTGGATGCGCCAGCCCAGCCACACCAGCAGTGCCGCCAGCAGCAGCGCGGCGACGAACCCACCCGCGATGCGGTCGGCCAGCCGCGCCAGCGGCGGGCGGTGGGCCTGCGCGTGCTCGACCAGCCGCGCGAGCTGCGACAGCCGGGTATCCGGGCCGACGCCGGTGACGTGCACGCGCGCGGGATGCTCGCGGCAGACCGTGCCGGCAAACACGTCCGCGCCGGGGGCCTTGCGCACCGGCGTGGATTCGCCGGTCAGCAGCGCCTCCTCGAAGCTGGCGCCGGCGTCGAGCAGGCGGCCGTCGGCGGGCAGCACGTCGCCCGCGGCCACGCGCACGATGTCGTCGACGCGCAGCGCGGAGACCGGCACCGCCTCGCGGGTGCCGTCGGCCAGTTCGCGCATGGCGATCACCGGGCGGGCACGGGCGAGCGCGTCGACCTGCGCGCTGGCGACGTTGCGCGCGCGCTGTTCCAGCATCCGCGCCGCGAGCAAGAAGAACACGAACATCACCGCCGCGTCGAACCACACGTGCACGCCGCCGCGCACGGTTTCCACGAAACTCGCGCCCCACGCCAGCAGGGTGGCGCTGGCGATCAGCGTGTCCATGCCCAGCCGGCGCCCGCGCAGTTCGCGCAGCATGCCGGCGATGAACGGCCAGCCGGCCCAGAACACGACCGGCGTGGACACCAGCAGCGTGATCCAGCGGAAGAAGTCGCGGGTCGCCGTCGGCATTTCGTTGTTGAAGTCCAGGTACAGCGCCTCGGCGAACATCATCGCCTGCATGGTGCCGAGCCCGGCCAGGCCCAGACGCAGCAGCCAGCGGTTGCGTTCGGCGCGGCGTGCCTGCTCCCTTGCCTCTCCGCCGCTCAGATAGGGCCGGTAGCCGAGTGCGGCGATGCGCTGCAGCAGCGCCGACAGCACCACGCGGGACGGGTCCCAGGCGATGCGGATGCGGCCGGTGACCGCGTTCGCGCTGACGTCGAGCACGCCCGGCTCGCGGCGCAGGGCGCGGTCGATCAGCCAGGCGCAGGCCGCGCAGCGCATGCCGTCGGTGAGCACGGTGATCTCGCGGCCACCGTCAACCGCGTGCACGTGCTCATGCAGCAGGTCGTCGCGGTCCCAGGCGGAAAAGTCGACCGGCTCCGTACCCACCCGGCCGGCCGGCGCGCTGCGCAGCGCGTAGTAGTCGCCCAGGTCCGCGTCGCGGATCCACTGGGCCGCGCCGGCGCAGCCCTCGCAGCAGAAATCGCGCGAATGGCCGTCGATGGCGGCGGTGGCGGGGTGGGGTGGGAGCGGTTCGCCGCAGTGGAAGCAGGCGGCGGCTGCCGGCGCGTTCATTGCGTATCCAGCGCCGGCCCCAGGTGTGCGGCGTGCTGGCCGCGCGGCAGGCGCCCGCGCAGGCGCCAGCTGCCAGCGGCATCGGTGAGCTGCAGGTTCCAGTCGTGACCAGTGTCGGGTGCGTGTTCGACGGACCAGCCGAGCTTGTCGGGCTGCAGCGTGAGCACTTCGTCCGAATCCTCGCTGTACAGGTGCAGCAGGGTCAGCGTCAGCGGTTCGCCGCGGCGGAACTCGCCACCAGCGGGAAACACCCGCAGCACGCCGTCCTCCGACTGCAGCACCGCGCCCAGCTTCAGCTGCGCCGCGCGCTCGTCGGGGCCGAGATCGGTGACCTGGATCTGCCCGGTGCGCTGCACCTCGTCGGCCACGGAGTCCACGCTGCCGCCGCGCGAGGACGCCACCACCAGGAAGATGCCGGCGATGACTGCCGCCAGTGGCAGCGCGATCACCAGCCAGACCATGGGTTCGCGCAGGGGGTGGCGCTTGTGGTGTTGTTCGTCCATTGCCTTCACATCGGTCCGAAGAATGTGCTTTCAACGGTTTCGCTGGCGGCGCCATCCTCGCTGCGGATCGTGAAGACCACGTCCTGGCGCCCCCTGACCGACTCCGGTGCGCTGAGCACCACCGGCAGCGACAGCACTTCCTCGGCTTGTGCCCGGATCGGCTGCGCCATCTGGCGCAGGACGATGTCCGGCGTCTTCGATTCGACCTCCACGATGAACCCGCGCGCGCCGTTCGTCTTGTTCACCAGCTTGAGCGTGTAGCCGTTCTCGATCCGGCCGTCGCTGCCGCTGCGGTACAGCGCGTTGCGGTCGCGCAGCACGTCCACGATCAGGTCGCTGCGCGTGGTCACGCCCCAGGCCCAGGCCGACACCAGCGCCAGCAGCAGCACCGTGTAGACCAGGATGCGCGGGCGCGCGACGCGGGTCTTGCCGCCGTCGATCGCGTTCTGCGTGGTGTAGCGGATCAGCCCGCGCGGGTAGCCCATCTTGTCCATGACGTCGTTGCAGGCGTCGATGCAGGCACCGCAGGCAATGCACTCGTACTGCAGGCCGTTGCGGATGTCGATACCGGTGGGGCAGACCTGCACGCAGATGGTGCAGTCGATGCAGTCGCCCAGTTCCTCGGGGGCGAACTTCGGCAGCGGCCTGGCCTCCGCGTCCACATCGCCGAGCATGATTGTGCCGGCCGCCTGCAGGCGGTTGTCGGCCGCGCTGGGATGGCGGGTGGCGCGGAACACGTAGTCGTAGGCGGTGGCCACGTCGAGCAGGCCGCGGGCGCGTTCGAGCACGCTCTTGAGGCTGCGCTTGCGCGGGCCGCGCGGTTCACCGCGCATCGGGTCGTAGGCGATGATCAGGGTGTCGCGATCGAACATCGCGCCCTGGAAGCGCGCGTACGGGCACATGTACTTGCACACCTGCTCGCGCAGGAAGCCGGCGTTGCCCCAGGTGGCCAGCGCGTAGAACAGCACCCAGAAGATCTCCCAGCCGTTCCAGTCGAACGGCCACAGCCGCGCGCCCAGGTCCGTGATCGGGGTGAAGAAGCCGACGAAAGTAAAGCCCGTCCACAGCGCGAACACCAGCCACAGGGCGTGCTTTGCGCCCTTGCGCAGGATCTTCTCGCGCGTCCACGGGCCCGCGTCGAGCTTCATCCGCTTCGAACGGTCGCCCTCGGTCCAGCGCTCCATCCACAGGAACACTTCCGTCCACACCGTCTGCGGGCAGGCGTAGCCGCACCACACGCGGCCGAGCAGGGCGGTGGCGAAGAACAGCACCAGCGCCAGGATGATCAGCAGCATCGCCAGGAAGGTGAAGTCCTGCGGCCAGAACGTCAGCCCGAACACGTGGAACTTGCGCGCCGGCAGGTCGAACAGCACCGCCTGGCGGCCATCCCACTGCAGCCACGGGAACAGGTAGTACATGCCCAGCAGCCAGAACACCGCCGCCACCCGCAGGCGGTTGAGCGTGCCGGCCACGTCGCGCGGATAGACCTTGCGCTCGCTGACGTAGTGCGAGCCGCCCTCGTCGAGCAGGTCCAGTTCGATTTTCTTGCTCATTGCCTTCAGCTCACTCGTGCGCGATCACTTCGGCGCGATCACTTGTGCGGGATTGGCCGGTTGAAGCGGCTGGCCGGTCGCAGCAGGATCCAGGTGAACAGGCTTGCGGAGGCGGTCGCGATCCAGAACATGAAAAAGCCGATGCTGTAGCCCAGGCCGCGGGTCATCGGCATCGACGGGAACGTCATGTCGCGCAGCATCAGCGGGTCGACGAAGGCGAAGAACACCATCGTCGCCACGCCGGCGGAAAAGAAGCTCGGCCACAGGATCGCGCCGACCCGCTGCGCCATCGGGCGCGGCGGATGGTCGAAACGCGGCTCGGTGAAGTCGGTCACTGGGGGCTTGTCTCCTGCGTGGCGGGCGCGGCCGGTGCCGTTTCGCCGCCGGGATGCGACAGCGACCAGACGTAGGCACCCACCAGGCGCGCGCGGGTTTCACCCAGCATATCCCGCCATGCCGGCATCACGCCGTGGCGGCCCTTCGACACCGATTCGACCAGCTGCGCGGTGCTGTCGCCGTAGAGCCAGTAATCGTCGGTCAGGTCCGGCGCGCCCAGCGCCTGGTTGCCCTTGCCGTCGACGCCGTGGCAGGCGATGCACACGCCCTCGTAAAGGCGCTGGCCCTGCACCGCGAGGTAGTCCTTGCTGCGCGCGGAGTCTGACAGCGATCGGACGTAGGCGACCACCGAGATCACCGCGCTGTCGCCGCCCATGCCGGTGAGCACGCTGCCCCATTCGGGCATCACGCCTTCGCGGCCGTCGAGGATGGTGGTGAGGATGTCCTCCGGCGATCCGCCCCAGTGCCAGATGTCGTCGCGCAGGTTGGGGAATCCGATCGCGCCCTGCGCCGACGAGCCGTGGCAGGTGGCGCAGTTGTTGTTGAAGATCGCCTGGCCGAGCTTGATCGCCGCCGGGTCCTGCGCGATCTGGTCGATCGGCCGGCCCTTGTACGGGGCGAAGGTTTCTTCCAGCCGCGCGTCGTCGGCGGCCTTGGCCAGCGCGTGTTCGCTGGCCGAGCTCCACTTGCCGTAGCCCTCGTAGCCGCCCAGGCCGCCGTACCAGAAGATGTAGACCACCGAGAACGCGAGCAGCAGGTAGAAGCCGTTGATCCACCAGCGCGGCATCGGCTTGTTGTACTCGGTGATGTCGCCGTCCCAGTAGTGGCTGGTGTCTTCCGGTTTCGGGTCGCCGGGGCGGCGCTTGGCCGTCCACCACAGCAGCCACGCGCAGCCGAAAATATTCAACGCCACCAGCGCGATGATGTACCACGACCAGCCGGCGCTCACGGGCGGTCCTCCGGCCTGCCGTCATCGGGTGTGCTGTCATCTAGCGCAAGCTTGGCCGCGGCGTCGAAGTCGGCCTTGCGGCGCGGGCTCCACGCCCACGCCCAGCCGACCAGGAACAGCAGCAGCAGGATCGAGGTCACGATTCCGGACAACATGGCTCACTCCCCCCGCGGCGCGTGCTTGCCGAGCGCCTGCAGGTAGGCGACCACGGCGTCGAGTTCGGTCTTGCCCGCCACGTCCGCGGGCGCTGCGGCGATCTGCTCGTCGGTGTAGGGGTCGCCCAGGCGCTGCAACGTGCGCATGTGCGCGGTGACCTGCTTGCCGTCGAGCGTGTTCTGCGCCAGCCACGGGAACGACGGCATGTTCGATTCGGGCACCACGTCACGCGGGTTGATCAGGTGCACGCGGTGCCAGTCGTCCGAGTAGCGGCCGCCCACGCGCGCCAGGTCCGGCCCGGTGCGCTTGGAACCCCACTGGAACGGCCGGTCGTACACCGACTCGCCGGCCAGCGAGTAGTGGCCGTAGCGCTCGGTCTCGAAGCGCAGCGTGCGGATCATCTGCGAGTGGCAGTTGTAGCAGCCCTCGCGCACGTAGACGTCGCGCCCGGCCAGCTCCAGCGCCGGGTAGGGCTCCACGCCCGGCAGCGGCTTGATCGCCTCGGCCTGGTACATCAGCGGCACGATCTCGGCCAGGCCGCCCAGCGACAGCGCCACCGTGATCAGTACCGCCATCAGGCCGATGTTCTTCTCGACCTTCGCGTGTCCGATTTCGCTCATCGACTCAGCCCCCCGTCCGCGCTTCGGCGCCGTGCGGCGGCATGACCGGATGTGGCGCGGGCGCCCTGGACAGCTGCACGGTCTTGTACATGTTCCACGCCATCAGGCACATGCCCGCCAGCACCAGCACGCCGCCGAACAGGCGCCCCAGGTAATAGGGATAAGTGGCATTGAGCGACTCGACGAAGCTGTAGGTCAGCGTGCCGTCGGCGTTGGTGGCGCGCCACATCAGGCCCTGGGTGACGCCGGCGATCCACATCGAGGCGATGTAGAACACCACGCCCAGCGTGTGCATCCAGAAGTGCACGTCGATCCACTTGACCGAGTACATCTGCTGCAGCCCCTGCAGCCGCGGCAGCAGCGAGTACACCGAGCCGATCGAGATCATCGCCACCCAGCCCAGGGTGCCGGCGTGGACGTGGCCGATGGTCCAGTCCGTGTAGTGCGACAGCGAGTTGACCGTCTTGATCGAAAGCATCGGGCCTTCGAAGGTTGCGATCATGTAGAAGCTGATCGCCACGATCAGGAACTTCAGGATCGGGTCGGTGCGCAGCTTGTACCAGACGCCCGACAGCGTGAGGATGCCGTTCATCGCGCCGCCCCAGCTGGGCGCCAGCAGGATCAGCGAGAACACCATGCCCACCGACTGCGCCCAGTCGGGCAGGGCGGTGTAGTGCAGGTGGTGCGGGCCGGCCCACATGTAGACCGAGATCAGCGCCCAGAAATGCACGATCGACAGCCGGTACGAATAGATCGGCCGCCCGGCCTGCTTGGGCACGAAGTAGTACATCATCGCCAGATACCCGGTGGTCAGCAGGAACGCCACCGCGTTGTGCCCGTACCACCACTGCGCCATCGCGTCGACCGCGCCGCTGTAGACCGGGTACGACTTGGCCAGGCCCGCCGGCAGCGCCAGGTTGTTGACGATGTGGAGCATGCCCACGGCGATGATGTAGGCGCCGAAGAACCAGTTCGCCACGTAGATGTGCTTCACCCGCCGTTTGGCGATGGTCCCGAAGAACAGCACCCCGTAGGCGACCCAGACCACCGCGATCAGGATGTCCAGCGGCCATTCCAGCTCGGCGTATTCCTTGCCCTGGGTCAGGCCCATCGGCAGGGTGATCAGCGCGCCCAGCATCGCCGCCTGCCAGCCCCAGAACACGAACTGCGCCAGCCGGTCGGAAATCAGCCGCACGTGGCAGGTACGCTGGACCACGTACAGCGAGGTCGCGAACAGCACCGAGCCGCCGAAGGCGAAGATCACCCCGTTGGTATGCAGCGGCCGCAGCCGGCCGTAGCTCAGCCACGGGATGCCCTCGCCGATCTGCGGCCAGTACAGCTGCGCGGAAATCAGCACCCCCACCGCCATCCCGGCAATGCCCCAGAAGATCGTCGCGGCGACGAACTGGCGCACTACCTTGTCGTTGTAGGTCCCCGCGGCCGGTTCGGCACGCAAAACACCGGCCGCCGCGCCTTCCGGCACCGCCTGCATCGCATCTGTGGTCATGGAAACACCTTTGTTTCGGCCCGCGTATTGTCCCCAAGCCCATCCAGCCCCGACTTGATCCAGATCAAACGCCGGCTCGCCGTTGCAGTAGCCGCTTCCGCCGCGACCCCTCGACCTTTGCAGGAGCGGCTTAAGACGCAAGCTTTTGCCCTTTCCAGGAGCGGCGGGAGCCACGAGCCATCAACCTTCACAGGAACCGCGAAGG
>Ga0160437_1000151_pt1 | contig 40112 bp, 44 predicted proteins | sample HID1975I_E0MG_FD_108227 | JGI IMG/M metagenome (GOLD analysis project Ga0160437, IMG submission 108227) | Enriched soil microbial communities from UW Madison campus, WI, USA - HID1975I_E0 MG | ecosystem: Environmental > Terrestrial > Soil > Unclassified | place: USA: Madison, Wisconsin... | reverse complement strand
CGTGATCTGCCACGACAGGCCCCACTTGTCCTTGCACCAGCCGCAGGCGCTTTCCCGGCCGCCGTTGCCGACGATGGCGTTCCACAGGCGATCGGTTTCTTCCTGGTCGTCGGTGGCGATCTGGAACGAGAACGCCTCGTCGTGGCTGAATTCCGGCCCGCCGTTGAGGCCGAGGCAGGGGATGCCGGCGACGGTGAACTCGACGGTGAGCACGTCGCCCTCCTTGCCGGATGGATAGTCGCCCGGTGCGCGGTGGACGGCGGTCACCTCGCTGTCGGGAAAGGTTTCGGCGTAGAAGCTCGCGGCCTCGAGCGCGTCGCGGTCGTACCACAGGCAGATGGTGTTCTTGTGGATCATGGTTGTCGTCCCGTGCCGGTTCGTGTCTGGCGCGCGGGTTTGTCCGCGCGTTGTTGAAGGATGCCGTGCATGGCCGCGTGCCGGCATCGCACGGCCATCACTGCCTTGACGAACGGAAGGGGGCAGGATCGACAAACCCCGCGCAGGCGCCATCTCGCATGGCCGGATGGGCTCGCCGCCATGCGGGGCCGTGATGGCCGCCGCCAGGGGAGGCGGCGGGCGTGGAACCGGCGTCCAGCCCGTGCAGGGCCGGGAACAGGGACCGGCGCTCCATCACGCATCGGCCAACGCGGGGGCCGGCTGGAACAGGTCAGCGGGTCGGGAATTCCTCCTGCAGCCCGATGCGGCCGGGTGCAGCAGTACCGGCACCATCACCAGCTCAGGGTTTTCCCCAGCTGTCGCGGCCCGTGCGTAGATCACAGAATCCATGGCATCCCCTGATCCGTCCGTGGATACCCTCATGACGAATCCTCTCGAGGCCGCGCGCCAGTTCTACCAGCAGACTGTCCATCCGTTCCTGGAAGACGTGGGTGGTGCGGTCTCCGACGTGGGCGGTGCCGTCGTGGACGCGGGCGGCGATGTCGTCGAGGCCGTCCGCGAGGAAGGCGTGTTCAACGTGGCCGGCGACCTGGCCAGGTTCGGGGCACGCCAGACAGTGGATGTGCTGGCACAGCTGCAACAGCGTTCACCGGCGGATTTCGTCGATTGGCTGACCGGTCCGGAAGGCCCGAGCTTCGCCGATGCCACGGCGCAGGTACCCGGCCTGCAGCAGGCGATCGGCGACGTCATCGACGGCGCGATGGACAATCCGATGGTTGCCGGCGCGGTCGGCCAGGCGTTCGGGTTCGAGTACGTGCCGGGGCGTGACTTCTACACCACCAACGAAGGCTCGCTGCAGAGCTACTTCGGCTTCCACGATGCCTACGACAGCGTCGGCAAGCTGCTCGGCATGGACCTGGACGACCAGGTGGTGGAGTTCGAGGTCGACGGTACCGAGTACCGGCTCGAACTGTGGCAGGGCAGCTACGGCAGCGGTGGTGCGTTCGGCGGGGAGATCGGGTTCTACACGCGCCACACGGGCGAACGCGGCCCGCTGGGCGACCTGCTCGAGCGCATCCCGGGCTATTACTCCTCGGCCGCAGGCGACGACCAGATCGAGATGTCGCAGACGATCTACAACACGAAGACCGGCGAGGAGTACTTCACCAACGAAGGCCTCGGCGCCGATGATGGCGAGCACTACTGGAACCTGGCCATCCGCACCGATCCCGGCGTCAACCACGAGGACATCGGCCAGCGCGGCGAACTGGTGTTGAAGGATCCCGAGGTCGCGCAGGCGATGTGCGATGCGATGGTCGCGCAGGGTATCGATGCGACGCTCGGCGATGACGGGCTGACGATTACCTACGACTGGCCATGACGGCCGGGCCTGCGATCCGGGGGCTGTTGCCGGCCCGTATCCGCGTGATTCCCGCTGGATCACCTCGCCCTCCCCACGTGCAACAGGGGGCGGACGTTGCCGCACGAGGGCCGGGTGCCTGCGCAGCAACTCAGCGCGCCGGGGGCGGCCCGAGATTCTCCGGATCCACGTCGCCCGCCAGCGTCCAGACCACATCGCGGCCTTCGGGATCGCGGGCGAGGTGGAAGTAGGCGGACATCCCCGGCCCCAGCGTGGTGCGCGACTGGCCGGCGTCGGTCCCCGGCGGGTCGAAGGGCACGATGTACAGGCCGCTGGCGTCGATCGCGCGGCGGGCAGGACGGTCGCCCAGGTCGCCGACTTCGACGATGCTGGCGCCGCGTTCGAGCAGGGGCTGCTTGAAGTCGATTAGGAGGTCCACCTTCGCCGGCGGCTGGCCGGGGATTGCGAGCGTGCCGCCGCTGATGCGCAGGTCGGGCCAGACGCGGCCGTTCTCGGGCAGGTCGTCGTAGGGCGCGTGCGGCAGGCCGACGTGCGCGCCGGTGGCGATGGCGTCGAGCGCGCCGGCCAGGGCGAGGAAGTTGAGCTTGCGCAGGCGCTGCTTCTGGCTGTCGCCCTCGATGCCGCCGGACTCGATCAGGATCGTGGACACGCCGGCCTTCGAGGTCAGGTCGCCGAAGGCGCGCGGGTTGAAGGTGTCGTCCCACTTGGCGATGTGGCCGCCGATGTAGGGTTCGAGCACGGCGCGAATCGCCACGGCCACTTCGATGGCGTGCGCACGGGAAGCGTTGACCTCGCGCGCCTCGTTGAAGGCGGGTGCGAGCAGGGCGATGGCGGTGCCGCGGTCGGAGTCGCCGGCGCGGTAGCCGACCTGCTGGTCGTGCAGGTTGAAGCCGAACGCGGGCTTCACGCGTTCGCGCAGGTCATGCAGTGTGCGTGCCTCGGGCGAGGCCAGGGCGCGCGCGTCGCGGTTGATGTCGATGCCCTGCGCGTTGCGGCGCTGGAAGAGCGCGGCGCCGTCGGGGTTCATGACCGGCAGGAAGTGCAGGGTGGTGTGCTCGCGCAGGCGCTGCACCAGCGGATGCTGCGGGTGCTCGCCGAGGAAGCGGAACAGGTCGGCCAGCGCCATCGACGCGGTGCTTTCGTCGCCGTGCATCTGCGACCACAGCAGCACGCGCGTGTCGCCGTCGCCCCATGACACGTGCCGCAGCGGGCGGCCCTGCGCGCTGCTGCCGACCTCCTCCACGTGGAAACCGCGCGCCGCGGTGGCCAGCGGCTGGGCAATGTCCCACCAGTGCTCCGGCGAGAAGCGCCGGTCCTCCAGGCCCTCGACGCGGATCCCGGCGTCGTACAGCGCGTCCAGTTCGCCAAGCCACGCCGGTGGCGGCGGCAGTGCGCCGGAAGCGGCGGGCCCGGGGTCCGCGTCGGCCTCGCGGGCGGTGGAGGCGGCGGGCAGCAGCAGCGGGAGAAGCAGCAGGGACAGGGCAAGGACGCGGCGCATGGGGGTGATGCTCCGTGGGGTGTGCCTGCATGCTCCGAAGCGCGTCGCGGCTTGTCAAACGCGGCGGCCGGCGCGCGCCGTGCGGCGGCGCAGGGGCGTCGCTTGCCGGCGCTGCGGTGCGTTAACCTGCGCCGCATCCTTCGTTCGGCGAGGCGGCGACATGCAAAGGCGGGATTTCATCGGAAGCGCGGCGCTGGCGGCCCTGTTGCCGCTGGTGGGTGCGAGTGGCAGTGCGATCGCGGCGACGGACCGGCGCCTGCTGCCGCCGGCCATCCATCCCGGCGACACGGTCGGACTGGTCAGTCCGTCGTCGGCCACCGACCAGCGGCTCAGCCTGCAGCTTGCCGGCGAGGTGATGCAGGCGCTGGGTTTCAAGGTGAAGACGGGCGCCCACTACGCGTCGCGCTATGGTTCGCTGGCGGGCACCGATGCCGAACGTGCGGGCGACCTCAATGCGATGTTCGCCGACCGCGACGTGAAGGCGGTCATCTGCCTGCGCGGCGGCTCCGGCGCCGCGCGCCTGCTGCCATTGCTCGACTACGACGCCATCCGCGCCAATCCCAAGGTCGTACTCGGCTTCTCCGACATCACGGCCCTGCACTGCGCGATCCATGCGAAGACCGGGCTGGTCACCTTCCACGGCCCGATGGGCACCAGCAGCTGGAACAGCTTCAACGCCGACCAGTTCCGGCGGCTGTTCTTCGAGCGCGAACTGATGCAGTACCGCAACCCGGTCGATGCCGGCGACGAGCTGGTGCCGCGCAAGAACCGCACGCTCACCATCACCGGCGGCAAGGCGCACGGCGAACTGGTCGGCGGCAACCTGTCGGTGCTCGTGGCGCTGGCGGGAACGCCGTACCTGCCCGACTTCAAGGACAGGATCCTGTTCCTGGAGGACGTGTCCGAGGCGCCGTACCGCATCGACCGCATGCTCACCACGCTCAAGCTGATGGGCGTACTGGACCAGATCGCCGGTTTCATCTTCGGCGAGTGCAGCGACTGCGATCCGGGCGGCGGCTATGGCTCGCTGACGCTGGACCAGATCTTCGACGACCACATCAAGCCGCTGGGCATCCCCGCCTACCGCGGCGCGATGATCGGGCACATCCACCGGCAGTTCACCGTGCCGGTCGGCGGCGAGGTGGAACTGGATGCCGGTGCGGGGAGTTTCCGGATGCTGGCGCCGGTGTTCAGTGGCTGAGGCCGGCGCGGCTGGGCAGGGAGGGAGCCGAATGCAGAAGCACCGGATCTTCTCGACGGGTTTTGCGCGCATCTATCCCATGTACGTGCAGAAGGCGGAGCGGAAGGGCCGGACGCAGGAGGAGGTCGACCGGGTCATCTGCTGGCTCACGGGCTACGACCAGGCCGGACTGCGGCAGCAGGTCGAGGGTGGCAACGACATCGAAACCTTCTTCGCGCAGGCGCCGGCGATGCACCCGAACGCCGCGCTCATCAAGGGCGTGGTCTGCGGCGTGCGGGTGGAAGAAGTCGAGGATCCGCTGATGCGGAAGATCCGCCAGCTCGACAAGCTGGTCGACGAACTCGCGAAGGGAAAGTCGATGGACAGCATCCTGCGGCAGTGAGCCGCGGTACCGGGCAGAGACTTTTTCCTAGCGCCGCCAGGCAAGGCCGAACCTAGAATCGCCGCAACGGGATCACAGGGAACTGGAACGGCGCTGCCGCTTCCGGCTTTCCACGGATGCCCGCACACCAGGTGCCGGGCGCGGCCTGGTCCATCGATCCGTACAGGGGAACAGCATGCAACTTGCCCGCCCGGTGGCCGCCATGGCCGCCGTCATCGCCGCGTTCGCGGCCTCCACCGCCGTCCACGCACAGACCAAGCCTGTCGAAACCTGGCAGCCAGCGCAGCACCAGGAGCAGGATCCAGCCAAGCGTCTACCGCAGGTGTCGCCGGAGGCGACGACGGTTCCGCAGGTGGCACCGCAGCCACAGCCCGTCGATGCACAGTCGCAACCTTATGCTGCGCAGCCTTCGCACGCCGCACGGCAATCGGCGCGCGTGCGCCGCGAGGAAGACCGCGGCGGATTCTTCATTGGCGTCCAGGGCGGCAAGGGCTGGGTGTACGAGGATGTCGACCAGTCCGCCCTCGCGGTGAACGCCGGCTATCGCTGGCAGGCCGGCCCGGTGTCGCTGATCGGCATCGAAGCGGCCGCTGGCCGCCTCGATCGCACCAGGGACGACGGTCACCCGTACGGCAAGGTCGAGTACGCCAGTCTCGGCGCCAACGCGCGCTTCAACTTCGGCCGCACCGGCCCGGTGTATGCGCTGGTGCGGGCCGGATACTGGTCGGCCGACCAGCACGGCACCGGCCAGAGTACCGATGGCGGCTACTTCGGCGCCGGCCTCGGCGTCGACATCACCCGCAATTTCAACCTGAGCCTGGTCTACACGAACTACGTGTACTTCGACGACTGGGAAGGTGACGGCCTGGATTACGACGACATCAATCGCGCCGACACCTTGATGCTTGGCGCCGAAGTCCGCTTCTGACCGGTCGGGCGGGGCCGGATGGCCGGCCCGCCACCGCTGGATCCAGCGACGGCGAGCCTGCGGCCCGCGTCCGCCGGGGCTGCATTCACCCCGGCGCAGCAAGGCGATGCAGTGGGCGGGGCAGATCCCCCGGGCGGGGCCGGGTGCCCTTCGCGCGTGGTAAGGTCCGCAGGTTCCGGGGGCGAAAGCTGCACGAATGCGCGCCACGCGACGTGTCTGCACGGGCTTGGCCGAGTCCGATTGATCCAGTTGGGGGGATACCGTGTCGAAACTGCTCGAACTGATGAAGAAGCTTGGAAGCGACGCAGGGCTGGCGAAGGAATACGAGAAGGATCCGGATGCCGTGATGCGACGTGCCGGTCTGTCCGACGAAGAGCGCAGGGCGATGGCGGAGAGCGACTACGGGGCGATCAAGCGGCTCACCGGGCTGGAGGACGGGCAGTTCGCCACCAACCATTCCATCATCGCCTACGACAAGTAGTTTCCGCACCATAATGGAGTTGCCGGACGCTGAAGCATGATGCAACACGTTTACCGGCTGGCCTCGATCGTGGCGCTGGCGCTGGCGTTTGCCCTCGCTGGCGGGTCTGCATTTGCTGGCGATCAGCAGGAGGCGGAAGCGGAAGTCCGGGAGATCGAGCGGCTTGGGATAAGCGCGCACTGGCGGGAATCGAACGCAAGGATCAAGGAGCTGTCGTCGCGCCTGGATGCGTTCTCGCCGGAGCAGCGTAAACGCATCGAGTTCGTGCGGCTGCGCAACGTCGCGCTTGCCGGTGACGAACGCGCCGCGCTCACGGGGCTGGCCGGGCTGCTGAAGCAGGACATGCCGGCGGCATTGCGAATCCGTATTTACACCACCGCCATCAACGTTGCCGCCAACGTCGAGGATTGGCCGCTCGCATTCAGCTGGCTCAACGATGGGATGTCGTATCTCCCGCAAGCCCCGGAGGGGTCTGCCAGGCTGCTCACCGTCGCCAGCTACCTGCACACGCTCGTCGGCGAGAGCGAGAAGGCCCGCGACCTGGCGGAGCGTGCCCTTCACCAGGTGGAGTCCGGGGATGATCCTCGCGCCGTGTGCCTTGCCGTCAGCCAACTGGCGTTGGCCGAAGACCATCGGTACGACTTCCCGGAAGCGGAGCGCTGGCGGCATCGTCAGATCGAGACCTGCAGCAAGGCCGGTGACCTGGTATTCACGGCGCTCGGCAAGTACGGCGTCGGCAAGGCGGCGGCGGCGCAGGGGCGGCACGACGAGGCCTTGGAATGGGGCGGCGAGGCACTCTCGGAGTTGAAGGCCGCAGGCTTTGCAGCCGGTGCGTTCAGCGCCAGGCTCGTCATCGCCGGTAGCCTGATCGCCACCGACCGCGACCTCGACGAGGCCGAGGCGCTGCTGAACGACACCTTGCGCTACTACCGCGAGCAGAGGTCGGATTCGGCCATTGCCGAGACCGAGCGCCTGCTCGCGAAACTGGCCGAACGGCGGGGGGAGCCGGCCGCCGCGCTCTCGCACCTGAACAGCGCCATTTCCGCGACGGAGGCAGCCGACCGCATCGCCCGCGAGCGCCGCCTGGCCTATCTCCAGGTGGAGTTCGACCTGCGCGCGAAGGAACAGCAGATCGCCCTGCTCGAAGCAGAGAAGAAAGTGGCCGCGCTGCAGGTCGCGGTAACCAAGCGCCGGCAGTGGCTGCTGGCGCTCGGCATGTTCGCGCTGCTGGTCACCGCCATCCTGCTGCTGGTCCTGCTGCGCCGCTCGTTCCGCGAGCGCCGCCGCTACCGTTGGCAGTCCGAACACGACAGCCTGACCGGGCTGTACAACTACCAGCAGGTACGCAAGCTCGGCGAGGCGGCGTTCGCGCAGGCCCGCGAGGAGGGGCGCCCGTTCACGGCCGTCGTCGCCGATATCGACCTGTTCAAGCAGGTCAACGACCGCCATGGCCACGCCGCCGGCGACGAGGCACTGCGCTCGCTCGGCGCCTGGATCCGGGAGACCGTCGGCGGCCGCGGCGTCACCGGGCGCAGCGGCGGCGACGAATTCACGATCCTGCTCGATGCCGATGCCGAGGAAGCCGCAGCGCTGCTCCAGCGCCTGCGCGACCGGATCGAGCCGATCACCGTGTTCGGACAGACGTTCCGCTTCAACATCAGCTCCGGGATCTGCCAGGTCGACGGGCAGGTCGACACGCTGGAGCAGCTGGTGCACCTGGCCGACCAGGCGCTGTACCGGGCCAAGCACGAGGGTCGCGACCGCGTGGTCTGCGCGAGCGATACGGCGAGCGGGGAAACGCAGGGCGCGGGCCTGGTCGTGGTCGGCAGCGGCATCCAGTTCGGCCGCCACGCCAGCGAACGCTGCCTGTCCGAGATCCGCGAGGCGCAAGTGGTGTTGTGCCTGACCGATCCGTTCGCGCTGGCGATGGTCCGCGGCCTGCGCCCGGATGCGATCAACCTCGGCGTCCACTACGCGCCTGGCAAGGACAGGCGCGAGACCTACCGCGAGATCGACGAAGCGATTATGCAGCAGCTGCGCGCCGGCAAGCAGGTCTGCGCGGTGTTCTACGGCCACCCCGGGGTGTTCGCCGACGTGCCGCACCGGGTGGTGCGCAAGGCGCGCGAGGCGGGCATCCCGGCGCGGATGGAACCCGGGATTTCCGCCGAGGCCTGCCTGTACGCCGACCTCGACATCGACCCGGGCCATCGCGGCGTGCAGTCGATGGAAGCGACCCACTTCATGGTCTACGACCGCGTCCCCGATACCGCCGGCCTGGTGCTGCTGTGGCAGGTGGCGCTGTCCGGCGACCTGTCGTGCAGCCGCCTGCACGCCGAGCGGGAAGGGCTGCAGGCGCTGGTCGACAAGCTGCTGCGCTGGTATCCGCCCGACCACGGCGTCGTCCTCTACGAGGCCGCGCAGTTGCCGATCGCAAGCCCGCGCATCGAGCACCTGCGCCTGAGCGACCTGCCCGATGCGCGCTACGAGGAATACACCACGCTCGTCATCCCGCCGCTGGGCGAGCTGCGCGACGATCCGGTCCGCGAGGCGGAAGCATCCGGTCGCGCCTGACCCCGGAGCCGGCGGCGACTGCGGCGCGAACCGCGCGCCGATCCGAAACGAATTACGCCTGCCGTTGGTTAGACTGCGTGGATGGACGCGTCGAACAACGCCGTGCACGGCGAATACAAGGTTCCGGGCGGCAAGCTGGTGGTGGTGGATCTGTCCATCGTCGACGGCCGGATGGCAGGCGTGCAGGTCAGCGGCGATTTCTTCCTGGAACCGGCCAGCGCGCTGGACACCATCGACGCCGCGCTCGAAGGCCTGCCCGTCGACACCGGCGAGGCCGCGCTTGCTGCCGCCGTGGGCGCGGCGCTGGGACGGGCGCCGCAGCTGTTCGGCATCACGCCCGAGGGCGTTGCGATTGCGGTCCGCAGGGCGATCGACACGGCGCCGCCGCAGGCCGGCGCGGGGGGCACCGCATGAGCCGCAGCGACTGGCGCGACCACGATTGGCACCTCGTCCACGCCGAACCGCAGGCGCCGGCGCTGCACATGGCGCTGGACGACCTGATGCTCGACGACGTCGCCGCCGGGCGACGGCCGCCGACGCTGCGGATCTGGGAGTGGGCGTCGTCGGCCGTGGTGATGGGCCGCTTCCAGTCGCTGCGCAACGAAGTTGACGCCGAGGCCGCCGGGCGCCACGGCATTGAAGTCGTCCGCCGCGTCAGCGGCGGCGGCGCGATGTTCATCGAGCCGGGCAACACCATCACCTATTCGATCGTCGCGCCGCTGACGCTGGTCGACGGCATGACCTTCGAACAGGCATATGCCTTCATGGACCAGTGGACGATCGAGGCGTTGGGCACGCTGGGCATCCGCGCCTGGTACCAGCCGTTGAACGACATCACCTCCAGCGCCGGCAAGATCGCCGGCGCGGCGCAGGCCCGGCGCGGCGGCGCGGTGCTGCACCACGTCACCATGGCCTACGACATCGATGCGGTGCGCATGCTGGAGGTGCTGCGCGTGGGACGCGAAAAGCTGTCCGACAAGGGCACCACGAGCGCGCAGAAACGCGTCGATCCGCTGCGCAGCCAGACCGGGCTGCCGCGCGACGCGGTGATCGAACGCATGGTGGAGACTTTCCGCGATCGCCACGGGTTGCAGCCCGACACCCTGCGCGCGGATGAACTGGCGCGCGCGCAGGCGCTGGCGCGCGACAAATTCGCCACGCCCGAATGGACGTCGCTGCTGCCCTGAACCGGCCGCGTCAGTCGGTGGGCGATGCGGCCGATCCCTTGCATGCCGAGGCAGTCATCGGATCTCCGCCATGCGCCAGCGCTTCCTCCGCCGCGCTGAAGGCCGAGCAGCCGCCAAGGCGGTCGCCCGGCATGCCGGTGAGGAACCAGGCCACGCCGTTGCCGCCGTCGCGGTCGAGCCACAGCCCGGACTCCAGGCCGTAGGCCGAACCCGAGTGGCCGACGCGCGCGATGCCGTCGCCGAACGGATCGTCGCGGCAGCCTTCCACCGGCGTGGCGAGGGTCTGCGCCGCCATGCCGTAGCGGCAGAAGAAGCCGTCGCCGACATCGCCGGTGTCTTCCTCGTAGGTCAGCCCCTTGCCGGGCGCGAACTGCCACAGCGGCGTGGCCATCGCCTGCACCGAGGCGGGCGAGAGCAGGCGCACGCCGTCCAGCTCGCCGTCGTTCAACAGCATCCGCCCGATCCGCGCCAGCCCGTTGGCGGAGATGCGCAGCCCGCCCTGCGGCGAGAACAGCGCGCCGTTATCGCCGGGGCGCCACTGCGACAGGTCGCAACTGCCGTCCGTCGCCTCCGTCACCGCGCATGCCGGGCGCGCGCCGTGCAGGTCGTCCTTGTTCGGCTTGCCGTCGCCGTCGTAGATCACCACCGCGCGCGCCACGGCCGCGTCGTTGCAGGTGGCCCAGTTGAAGCAGCCTTCGATGCCGAGGGGCTGCAGCACCAGGCGCTGCATCAGTTCGTCGAAACGCTCGCCCGTGGCGCGTTCCATGATCTGCGCGACCAGCGGGAAGTTGAGGTTGGTGTAGCGGAACCAGCTGCCCGGCGCGTGCTCGCCGTCCCAGGCGCGCGGGTCGTCGAGGATGTCGCGCACCTGCCCGCCCAGCGGTGTCTGCCAGTAGCCGGCCGCGTCGGTGAGGCTGGAGCGGTGCGAGAGCAGCATCCGCAGGGTGACCGGCACGTTGGGGAATGCCGGGTTGCGCAGCGGAAAGCCGAGCAGGTCGCCGGCATCCGCGTCGAGGTCGAGCTTGCCCGCCTCGACCAGCCGCAGCACGCCGATCGTCGTGACCAGCTTGGAAATCGACGCCACCCGCACCGGGTCGCCGGCGGTGACGCGGCGGCCGGTCGCCTTGTCGGCGACGCCCCAGGCCTGGCTTGACGTAATCCCGTCGCGGTCGAAGGTGACGCGCACGGCGGCGGCGGGCTCGCTGGCCCGGGCGGCGAGGGCGGGGGTCAGCACGAGAATGAGGAGTGCGAGAGCGAGCGGGAGTCTGTTCATCGCTGCATCGTATCGGCAGCGCGCGATGCGTGCAGAGATGGGATCGACAGCCGGCTTCCGGCACAGGCCGGCGAGCCCCGCAACGGGCGGCGCACGGGTTACACGAACACGTTTGATTAACGGCAGGCGCACGCAGCTGAAGCGCGTGTTCACGCCAAGCTGCACTTCTCACGGGTCGCTCATACCGGCGGTGGGACCATCAGTCGCCATGACCCACGACAACGATGCATCGGCCTGGTTCGGGGATGCGCAGCGGCTGGTGCAGCTGCGCGAGTGCGACGACTGGGACCTGGTGCTCGGCAACGGCCCGGTCGTGGCGACCGCCATCCACGACGGCCACCGCATGCGTCGCTCGCTGCTGCCGCATCTCGCAATCGACGAAGCCGACCGCCGCCGCGACGAGGACCCGTTCACCGGCATGCTGACCTCCGTCGGCGACGTGCGCCTGTGCGTGCGCAACTCGCGGTTCCAGGTCGACCTCAACCGGCCGCGCGACAAGGCACTGTCCACCGATCCCGCCGACACCTGGGGCATCCGGTTCTGGAAGGGGCCGCTGCCGGAGGACGAGCGGGCGCTTTCGCTGTCCGCGCACGACCGCTTCTACGCGATGATGACCGCGCTGGTCGATGCGCTGGTCGCGCGCTGGGGCTGCGTGCTGTTGCTCGACATCCACAGCTACAACCACCGCCGCGACGGTGCCGACGCCGACCCGGCCGATCCCGCGGGCAACCCCGACATCGAACTGGGCGTCACCACCCTCGACACCTCGCGCTGGGGCGACACCGCGCGCCGCTTCGCCGACGCGCTGCGGCAGGCGCCGGTGGCCGGCCGCGCGCCGGACGTGCGCAACAATGTCCGCTATCCCACCGGCGGCCACTTCCCGGAATGGGTGTACGCGAAGTGGGGCGACCGGGTCTGCACGATCTCGCCCGAGTACAAGAAGATCCACATGGACGAGTGGACCGGCCAGCTGGACATCGCTGCGCTGGAGGACTTCCGGGACGGACTGGAACACGCGGTGGCCGCCGTGCGCGGCGGGTTCCTGCCGTGAGCGGGGCGGTTGCCTGCAGGGCGCTGCCTCCGGTTGCCGCCGCGGTGGACGAGGCGCTGGTGCGCCTGGACGCGGAAATCGACTGGCTGCTGGCGCTCAATCCCGTCGGCATCGACCGACTGTGGGACGCCTTCGAGGCCAGCGGCCGCAGGGCCCTGCCGCCGCTGCAGTATCTCGACCGCAGCGTGGACCTGCACGACGTACGCGAGCGCCTGCTGGCGCTGCCGGTGGACGCGATCGAATCGCCGCTGCTGTCCGGCCTGCTGGCCGAGAAGCAGCGCGAGCTCGAACGCCAGATCGAGCTGGTCCGGCTGCGCGGCACCGACGGCTTCATCAACGCCAGCCTCGACCTGTTCGGCGACGTGTCGCCGTCGCTGCTCACGCTGGCGCGGGAGATCCTCGAATGCGTCGGCCCGGACGCGCCGCTCGAAGCCGACGCCGGCATCGACGAAGTGCTCGATGCTGCGCAGGGCGAGCTGGACTGGTACCGCGAGCGCTGCCCGGGATTCGACTGCGAGATCGTCGCCAGCCAGGAATTGAGCTCGCTGATGATGGTCTCGCACGGCAAGTTCTACATCGACGCCAATATCCGTGTCCCGCGCGCGCGCATCCAGCCGCTGCTGCAGCACGAAATGGGCACCCACATCGTCACCCGCCACAACGGCAGCCGGCAGGCGCTGCGGCAGCTGGAAGTCGGGCTGGCCCACTACGACCCGCTGCAGGAAGGGCTGGGGGTGCTGGCCGAATATCTCAGCGGCTTCCTGCCCGGCGCGCGGCTGCGCATGCTCGCCGCGCGCGTGGTGGCGGCGCAGATGGCGATCCATCGCGAGGGCGCCGCCGCGATCTTCGACGTGCTCCACCGCACGCACGGGCTGCCGACCGACGATGCCTTCGACGTCACCGTGCGCGCGCTGCGCGGCGGCGGCCTGACCAAGGACGCAGTGTACCTGCGCGGCCTGCGCGAGCTGGTGCACTACCTGCGCGAGGGCGGCAACTTCGCGCTGCTGTTCATCGGCAAGTTCGCGCTGTCGCACCGCGTGGTGCTGGACCAGCTGGTCGAGGAGGGCTGGGTCACCGCGCCCGACGCCCTGCCGCGCTATTACGCAACGCTCGCCGAGAGCGACCGGCTGGATGAATGCCGTTCGCTGTCGGTGATCGATCTCTACCACAAGGAGCCACAGGCATGACTTCCGCCCGCAGCAAGACCGGGACCCCGTCCAGGGCCGGCAAGTCCGCGCCCGCGAAGAAGGGGGCGAACAAGCGCACGGCCGGCGAGGCCGGTCCGATCAGGCTCGCCTTCGTGGTCAACGACGTGGCCACCGAGCAGGACAACTACACCACCATCCGCCTGGCCCGGGTGGCGATCGACCGCGGCCACCAGGTCGCGCTGGTGGGGCTGGACGGCTTCATGTACCACGCCAGCGGCAGCGTCCGCGCACACGCCTGCATCCCGCGCAGGAAGTCCTACGACGACGACGCTGCGCTGCTGGCGGACCTGCAGGCCGACGATGCGAAGCGCGAGTGGATCGAGGTTGAGGAACTGGACGTGCTGATGTTGCGCAGCGACCCGGCCGAGGAGGTCGAGGACCGGCCTTGGGCACCCAACAGCGGCCTGCTGTTCGCGCAGCTGGCGGCGCTGCGGCACGTGATCGTGCTCAACGACCCGGTGCACCTGACCGACGCGGCCAACAAGACCTATTTCCAGCACTTCCCGGAACGGGTCAGGCCGGTGACCTGCATCACCCTCGACGCAGACGAGATCCGCGCCTTCATCGCCGAACACGACGGCTACGGTGTGATCAAGCCGCTGCAGGGCTCGGGCGGGCAGAGCGTGTTCGTCATCACCCCGGACAGCGAGGGCAACCTCAACCAGATGATCGAGGCGGTGACCCGCGACGGCTACGCGATCGTGCAGGAATACCTGCCGGAGGCGGCGAAGGGCGACCTGCGCCTGCTGATGCTCAACGGCCGCCCGCTGCGCGTCGAGGGCCGCTACGCCTGCCTGCGCCGCTACAGCGACAGCGGCGACGCGCGCAGCAACATCAGCGCCGGCGGCAAGTACGAAATGGCCGAGCCGGACGGGGACGCGCTGCTGCTGGCCGAGATTGTCGGCCCCAAGCTGATCCGCGACGGCATGTATTTCGCCGGCCTGGACATTGCCGGCGACAAGATGATGGAAATCAACGTCGATACCCCGGGCGGCATCAACATGGTCGACGACCTGACCGGGATCGGCTTCAGCGAAGTCATCATCGGCGACCTCGAACGCAAGGTCCGCCTGCGCGACCAGTACGAACGGACGCTGACCAACACCGAGCTGGCCATGATGTAGCGGGGCGTGCCCGCGCGGCGCCCGCGCACTACTGTGCGGGGGCGGTGGCGTCGGGCGCCGGGCGTGAAACCTCGCGCCCGTGCTGCTCCAGGATCGACAGCACGCGATCGACCGGCAGCGCGGTGGCGACGTGGCCGTCGCGGCCGGTCATGGTGTCGGCCTGGAACAGGGAATTGAGGATCGCTTCCTCGGTCGACTCGATGGCGGCGATGAACAGCGGCGACATCGCGTCGTTGCGCAGCACGCTGGTCTGCTGGAGGTCGCTGTCCGACTCGTACGCAACGCGCACCGATTCGTTGCTCGAGAAGGCGATGACGTAGTCGCCGCTGCCGTTGGATGCGATGCCGCCGGTGCGGCCCAGGCCGAGCATCGCGCGCTTGGCCAGCCGTTCCAGGTTGCGCGCGTCCAGCGGCGCATCGGTGGCAATGACGATCATGCACGACCCGTCGGGCGAGTCATTGAGCTCGTCGCTCATGTAGTACTTGCCCAGCGCCTTGCCGACCGGCACGCCGTCGATGCTGAGCACGCCGCCGAAGTTGGTCTGCGCCAGCGCACCGACGGTATAGCCGCCCAGGGAGGCGGGCAGCTTGCGCGACGAGGTGCCGATGCCGCCCTTGAAGCCGAATGCCATCGTGCCGGTGCCGGCGCCGACGTTTCCCTGTTCGACCGCGCCGCCGCGCGCCGACGCGATCGCGTCCAGCACGTCCTGGCGGCTGACGTGGCGCCCGCGGATGTCGTTGACGTAGCCGTCGTTGGTTTCGCCGACCACCGGGTTGACCGAGCGCACGTCGCCGTTGTCGGCGAAGGAGAACGTGTAGTCGATCAGCGCGTCCGCCGCGGCCGGAACGGAGAGGGTGTTGGTCAGCACGATCGGCGTTTCGATGTTGCCGAGTTCGCGGACCTGCGTGCTCCCGGCCAGCTTGCCGAATCCGTTGCCGACGTAGACCGCGGCCGGGACCTTGTCGCGGAAGATGTTGCCCGGGTGCGGCAGGATCGCGGTCACGCCGGTGCGTACATCGTCGCCGCGGACCAGCGTCTTCTGGCCGACGGTGACGCCGGGGACGTCGGTGATCGCGTTCCACTGGCCGGTGGGCAGCACGCCGATGGCGATGCCGTGGTCGCGCAGGTTCGCATGCTGCGCGCACGCGGGCAGGCAGGCGGACAGCAGCAGGGCGGCGGCAAGCAGGCGTGCGGTCATGGGCGGTTTCCGGGCAGGGGCGCGTGGCGCCACACCATACCGGAGATCGCCGCGCTGCCGCGCCGGTTCGCGTGCCCGGGTTTGCGTGCCCGCCGCGCGGTCGTTAAGGTGGGGCCGTGACACATCCGTCGCATCGTGAGTCCACCGATGCGTTTCCCGTGTCTCACTCCCTTCCTTCCACTGATTCCAAGGAGATCCCCATGGAGATCGCCGATGCGCGCGTTGCCAGCATCCACTACACCCTGACCGGCGACGACGGCCAGGTCATCGACAAGTCGCCCGAGGCGCAGCCGCTGCAGTACTTCCACGGCGCCGGCAACATCGTCCCCGGCCTGGAGAAGGCGCTCGCCGGCAAGCAGCCGGGGGACACGCTGAAAGTCGACGTCAAGCCGGAAGACGCCTACGGCGTGCGCAATGAACAGCTGGTGCAGGTGGTGCCGCGCACCGCGTTCCAGGGCGTGGACAAGGTCGAGCCGGGCATGCAGTTCCAGGCCCGCAGCGAGCGCGGCCCGATGCTGGTGACCGTGGTGGAGGCCGGCGACGAGCAGGTCAAGATCGACGCCAACCATCCGCTGGCCGGCCGCAACCTGCACTTCGACGTGAAGGTCGCCGACGTGCGCGAGGCGTCGGAGGAAGAAAAGCAGGAAGGCCGCGTCAAAGCCTAGGGCGCGCGCAGCCCCGCCACGGGACGTGGCGGGCGGTTACCAAAACGGGCGCCCCTGGGGCGCCCGTTTTGGTAACGGCGTGGCCGCAAGGTCAGCGCTGCGCGGCGACCTTGGGAGCAGCCTTGGGAGCAGCCTGCTTGGTGGCCGCGGCCGGCTTCTGCTGGGTATTGCCCTTGGAGCGGAAGGCGGTGACGTTCACGCGGTTGAGCGGCGTGTTGCCCAAGACCTCGATCCGGCCGCCCTGCTTGCGGAAGGCCTGGATGTCGGCGGCGATGGCGTCGCTGGTGAGGTTGCGGCCCACGTCCTGGCCCTTGGCCGGACGGGCGGACAGGTGGGAGGTGGTGTTGCGCTTGGTGGTTGCCTTGGTGGCCTTGCGGGGCATGTCATCTCCTGTGCTGGTTCGCCTTTGGCGGCGCAGTGATGCGTTGCGCGCCGGCGAGGGCCTCCGGACGCCTTGCCGAAGCGGGGCTGCCGGGACCGTCGGTGGCTCCATCCTGCCCGGGCGCCGTGCGCGCAAAGCTGCCGCGACCGTAGCGGCGGGGTGGACGGAGGGTGTGTTAAGACTACGCTAACCACCGTAAAAATGATGTTATATGCACCCAATTTCAGCGAATTTCGCGCTATTTAGCGCGTTTGAACCGTTCTCGGCGTACACAGCGGGTCATCCGGCGCCGCTGCCGGCCTGGCCGACGTTCAGCAGGGTGGCGAATTCGTCCGCCGTCATGGGCCTGGCGATGCCGAATCCCTGGCCGGCGTCGCAGCCGGCATCGGCCAGCCACTGGCGGGTCGCCGGGTCCTCGATGCCTTCGGCGGCCACGGTCGCGCCCAGCTCGTGGGCCAGGCCGATGATCGCGGTGACGATGGCCTGGTCGGAATGCGAGGCCAGCAGGTTGGTGACGAACGAACGGTCGATCTTCAGCTCGTCCGGTGCCAGGTGCCGCACGTTCACCAGCGACGAGTGCCCGGCGCCGAAGTCGTCGACCGAGATCCGGATGCCGTGGGCGCGCAGGCGCGGGAGGGCATCGGCCACGCGCCCGGGTTCGCGCATGACGTCGGTTTCGGTGACTTCCAGCATCAGTCCCGCATCGGCGCCCGGGCAGGCCTCGATGATCGCGTCGACCAGCCGCGGGTCGGCCAGATCGTTGGCCGAGACGTTGACCGATACGTGCAGCGGCGGCTCGGTCGCCGGCCAGCGGCGGCGCTGCGCCAGGCCGCAGCGCACCAGGTGCACGCTCATCGCGCCGATCACCCCCGCCTGTTCGGCCATCGGGACGAAGTCTTCCGGCGCGATCGGGCCGTGTTCCGGGTGGTTCCAGCGCACCAGCAGTTCGGCGCCCAGCCAGCGGCCGCTGCGCAGGTCGACCTTGGGCTGGAACGCGAAGTCCAGGCGGCCGCTTTCGATGGCCGCTTCCAGGTCGGCCAGCAGTTCAGGGTCGCTCGACGCCGCGACCACGGCCGGCCGGCGCCTGCGCCGCCAGGCGATGGCGACCGCTGCGAGCGCGAGGACGGCCGCCAGTCCGGCCAGGATCGCGGCCCACGGCGCCCGGTCGCGCCGGGCGAGGTTGCCGATCCATTCCACGTACAGGTCGTTCTGCACCCCGTCGGCGCGCATGCGCTCGAGCGAGGCGTCGATGCGCGCCACCAGGTCGTCGTTGCGGCCCAGGCGGGTGGCGAACACGTACTTGCGCTCCAGCAGCGGCGGGCTCAGCGCGATGACGTCGTGCAGGCGCTGCTGGCTGATCGCGTAGTAGCCGATGCCGGTGGGCACCAGTGCGTAGTCGGCCTCGCCGCGCGTGACGGCCAGCAGGGCATCGGATTCGGCCTCCTGCTCGACCAGCACGACCCCGGGACCGGCCTGCGTGCGCAGGGCTTCCCAGGCCAGCCCGGCGTGCTGCACGGCGACACGTGCGTTCGCCAGTTCGTCCAGCGACTGCAGCGTCGGCGTGCCGCGGCGCCCGAACAGCGCGTGGTGACGCAGCATGATCGGCTGGGTGAACTGGAAACGCTGCTCGCGTTCGGCGGACCAGAACATCGGCACGATGTCGATCTCGCCGCGTTCGAGGCGTTCGAGTGCCACGTCCCATTCGCCCAGTTCGAAGTGCGGCTCCATGCCCATGTCACGCGCGAGCGCGCGCGCCAGCGCCACGTCGAAGCCGTCGGCGCGGCCTTCCGCGTCGATGAACTGGTAGGGCGGGTAGTGCGCATCGCCGCCCATCCGCAGCGTGGCCGGCGGATCGCCGCCGGCCACGGCGGGTGCGGCCAGCAGGCACGCCGCCAGGCACCATCCCGCAAGACGGGCCAGTGCCCCGCGACCATGCTCCCATCCCTTCCCCAAGGGCCTCATGGCTTCCCGTTCCCGGTTGGGCGGAAACTCCATCTTTAGCACGCCGGGCCGTTGCGTGGGGTGGTGGCCGTGGACGGCGCGATTGTTACAGTGGCCCGCGAATCCACGGAACGCGCGGAGCCAGCAACGCAATGAGCGGCCAGACACAGGAACAGATCGGTACCCCCGGACGCCCCTGGGGTGAGGCGGAAAAGGCGCAGTGGCGCGCGAGGCAGTCGCGCAGGCGTGGCTACGCCGACGAAGTGCTGGCGGCGATCGAACCGCTGCGCGCGCGCTTCGAGGTGTCCGAATACGGCCGCCTGGACTACGCGCCCGACGGCAGCTACCCGCTGCTGGCGATCCGCGGCCGGGACTGGGACGACGCCCTGCCGTGCGCACTGGTCACCGGCGGCGTGCACGGCTACGAGACCAGCGGCGTGCACGGCGCGCTGCAGTTCGTCGACCGCCACGGCGGGGACTACGCCGGCCGGATCAACCTGCTGGTGGCGCCCTGCGTCAGCCCGTGGGCCTACGAGCGCATCCAGCGCTGGAATCCGCAGGCGATCGACCCGAACCGGTCGTTCTTTGCCGGCACGCCCGCGGGCGAGAGCGCGGCGCTGATGGAACTGGTCGCGCCGCTGCGCGGGCGCTTCCTCGTGCACATCGACCTGCACGAGACCACCGACAGCGACGAGTCCGAATTCCGCCCGGCGCTGGCCGCGCGCGACGGCGAGCCGTTCGAACCGGGCGAGATCCCCGACGGCTTCTACCTGGTCGGCGACAGCGCCGATCCGCGGCCTGCGTTCCAGCAGGCGATCATCGAGGCGGTGGCACAGGTCACCCACATCGCGCCGGCCGATGCCAGCGGCGAGATCATCGGCTCGCCGGTGGTCGCCCCGGGCGTGATCGACTACGACGTCGTGAGGCTGGGCCTGTGCGCCGGCATCACCGGCGCGGCGTACCGGACCACCACCGAGGTCTATCCCGACAGCGCGCGCGCGACGCCGCAGCAATGCAACGACGCGCAGGTGGCGGCGGCACGCGCGGCGATCGACTTCGCGCTGGCGCACGGCGGGGATGCCGGCGGGGGTTGATGCGGGTTTCCCCTGCTGAAGGCGCCGCTGCCACGGGGATGCCCGGCAGCCTGCGTGTTACGGCGCGCGCGTCGTTCCCAGCGCCTCGACTGCCTCCAGCGTCTCGGCGACGTGGCGGTTGGGATTGGAGTCCGAGTATGCGTGCACGATCTCGCCCGACGGCGCGATCACGTATGACGTACGGCTCGACAGCTCCGGCTTGCCTTCGAGGATCGCGTCGTATTGCGCGGCGATCTTCGCGCCTTCATCCGCGGCGACCGCGAACTTGCCGCCGCAGTGCTCGGTTTCCTTCGAGAAATCGGCCAGTTCGCCGGTGTTGCCGGCCGTCACGCCGATCACGGTCGCGTGGCCGGCCTTGAACTTGTCGATCGCCTGCGAGAAGAGCGCGGCCTCCAGGTTGCAGCCGGGCGTGTGCGCAGCGGGGAAGAAATAGACCACGACCGGCCCCTTCTCCAGCGCCTCGGCGAGCTTGAAGGTGAAGGGCTCGCCGGCGAGGTAGGCCGGCGCGCTGAAGTCGGGTGCGGCCGTGCCGGGCTTGAGCGCCGCGGACGCGGGCGCGGCGAGCGCGAGCACGAGGGCAGCGATAGGGATGATGGCTTTCGCGGGGAATCTCATGGCGTGGCTCCGATGGACGGGCACGTTATACACCGCGTGCCATGACCGGGGCGCAGCCGTCGCGGATACACTGCCCGCAGCCAGGTCTCCGCCCGGCCCCTGCAACGCGCCCCGGCTTGATCCGGATCAGCGCGGCCGGAGGCGGGCAAGCCCAGCGTACGGACTTCATTCCCGGGAGGACGACGCATGGCGTTCGATATCGTGGTGGTGGGAGCGGGCCCGGCGGGCCTGTGCTTCGCGCGTTCGCTGGCCGGCAGCGGCCTGCGCATCGCGCTGGTGGAGCGACAGGACGAGGCCGCGCTGGCGGCACCGGCCGACGACGGGCGCGAAATCGCGATCACGCACCGCTCGCGGCAACTGTTGCAATCGCTGGGATTCTGGGACCGGATCGACGGCGACCACATCGGCACGCTGCGCGAGGCATTGGTGCTGGACGGCAGGGACCGCGACGGGCTGATCTTCAGTCCCGCGCTGGCGGGCGCGCAGCAGCTGGGCTGGCTGCTGTCCAACCACGCGATCCGCCGCGCCGCCTTCGATGAAGTCGCGACGCTGCCCGACGTGCAGCTGTACGCGGGCGTGAAAGTGGCTTCGGTGCGCGCTGCGGCAGACGGCGCCGCGGTCGCGCTCGACGGCGGCGAGACGCTGCGGGCGGGTCTGGTGGTGGCCGCCGACAGCCGGTTCTCGGAAACGCGCCGCGCGGCCGGCATCGGCGCGAGCATGCACGATTTCGGCAAGACCATGCTGGTGCTGCGGATGCGGCACGAGGCGACGCATGCGCAGACAGCCTGGGAATGGTTCGGCGAAGGACAGACGCTGGCCCTGCTGCCGCTGCACGATCCGCATGTCTCTTCGGTGGTGCTGACGTTGCCGCCGCGGCAGATGCAGGCGCTGCTGGCACGGGACGACGCGGCGCTGGGCGCGGACATGGCGCAGCGCTTCCTGCACCGCCTTGGCGCGATGGAAGTGGCCGGTCCGCGCTGCGCCTATCCGCTGGTGGGCGTGTACGCGCACCGCTTCGTCGCCGACCGCGTCGCGCTGCTCGGCGACGCTGCGGTGGGCATGCACCCGGTGACCGCGCACGGTTTCAACTTCGGGCTGCTGGGTCAGGACGCGCTGGCGCGCGGACTGCGCAGGGCGCTCGACGGCAGCGTGCCGTTCTGGAGTCCGTCGGTGCTCAGGCGCTACGAGCGCGGCCACCGTGCCGCGACGCTGCCGCTGTACCTGGCGACGCAGGTGCTGGCCGGGCTGTATACCGACGACCGCCCGCCGGCGCGCGTGCTGCGCAAGCTGGCGCTGGGCGCCGGCGCGCGGCTGCCGCCGTTCAGGCGCATGGTGGTCGACGGCCTGGTTGCGGCCAATGACGGCGGGCGGTCGCGGCGACGCCGCGCGGGCGCATGACGCCGGCCGGAAGGGACCTGGTGGCCGTGGGAGTCCGGAGAACGAGCGGTACGCCGCGGGCCGGGCTCAGTCCTGGTCTTTCCGCTCCGCGTCTTCGCCGGACGTGGTGCCACGCGCAGCCTCGCGGGCTTCGCGCTTGCGCGCGTCCTTCTCGTCCTTCTTCTTTTTCTTGGCGATCTCGCGCTGGCGCTTCTCGAACGAATAGTTGGGCTTTGCCAATGAACTGCCTCGATACGGGGTGACCCATTGTACGGGTTGGAAAAAATGCGGCCCCTGAGGGCATTCGTGGTATGGCGCGGCAGTGCTCAGGCCCGCCCGGCGTGCGCCGCCAGCCAGCGGTCGAGCTGGTTGGCGAACGCCTGCCGGTCGCGCGCGTGCAGGGCGGCCGGGCCGCCGGTCTGGACGCCCGCGCCGCGCAATTCCTCCATGAAGTTCCGCATCGACAGCCGTTCGGCCATGTTGTCGGCGGTATAGCGCTCGCCGCGCGGATTGAGGGCTTCGGCACCGCGTTCAAGCACGCGCGCGGCAAGCGGGATGTCCTGGGTGACGACCAGGTCCCCGGCGCGGACGCGCTCGACGATCGCGCTGTCGGCCACGTCGAAACCGCCGGGCACCTGCAGCGCGTCGATGAAGCGCGACGGCGGCGTGCGCAGCCACTGGTTGGCGACCAGTGTCACCCGTACCCGCGTGCGCTCGGCGGCGCGGAACAGGATGTCCTTGATCACGCCGGGGCAGGCGTCGGCATCGACCCAGATGCGGGGGGCGTCGTCGGTCACGCGTGGCGGACCCGGCAGGGAGAGGGCGGCCATTGTGACGGATCGGCCGCGCGCGGCATGCGGATCGACGACGGCTTGACCCGGATCAGCGCGCCGTGGCCGGGGCCTCGGCACGATGATGTCGTGTCCTGCCCGGGAGGCTTCGATGGAGTTCCACGTCTACCTCGACGGCCCCGTGCCCGATCTCGCCGCGGTCGATGATGCGATCCGCGACGTCGATCCCGCCGCGGTGCTCGACGTTGATCCGAGCGGCTCGGTGATGCGCGTGGCTGCTGCGGTGAGCGCGCGGGAGCTGGTCCAACTGCTCGGTGCGGCGGGTTATCCGGTGGATCGCGACCGCGTCAGCCAGCTGCCGTCGATCTGCTGCGGCGGCTGCAGCGGCTGAAACGCCGCCCGGTTCAATCCGGCTGCGGCTGCAGGGGTCGCAGCTCCAGGCCACCGCTTTCGCGGTGCAACTGGCGCAGCCGCTCGCCGAGCAGGGCGAGGTTGTCGTCGATCGACGCCAGCCGCGACTGCCGCTGCGGCGGAAGCAGCGCGCGCGCCACGTCGCGCAGGCGCCGGTCCTGTTCGCGCAGGTGCCCGGTCTGCCGCAGTGCTTCGGCGGCCAGCGCGTCGCGCTCCGCTCGCTGTGGCAGGCCGTAGCCGGATGGCAGCAGTGCGGCGGGGCGGCTGAGCAGGCCTTCGAGTTCGAGCACGGCGCGAAGGTGCGCGCGTGCTTCGCCGGTCGATGCTTCGCCGGACGCGTCGCGACCGGGCAGCAGGCGCTTGAGTTCGTCGCGTGCCAGCAGCTCTTCGCGACGCTGCGCGGCTTCCTCGAGCAGCAGCAGCGCGGCGCTGGCGCGCAGGTTGGCGCGTTCCAGCCAGGGCGCGCGCCGGTCCGGGGGCAGGGCGAGCCAGTCCTCGACCCCCCGCTGCGGCAGCCCCAGCGCGTCGCGGGCGACGTCGAACATCGCCTGGTAGCGCGCGTTCGCCGCTGCGAAGCGGTAGCCCAGGCGCAGCGCCGCGGCCGGGTCGTCGAGCACCGCGGTATCGGCGACCCCCGCACGGGCGAGTTTCCGCAGCAGGCCGTTGGGCGTGATGCTGGACAAGCGTTCGCCGGCCAGCCGCGGTACGCCGTCGTGCAGCAGTTTCCAGGTCTCGACCGCGCAGTTGTTGGTGATGAAGCGGTAGCGGCCGTCATAGCTCCAGTGCACGCGCACGGCGCGTTCGAGCAGCCGCGCGATCTCGTCTTCGGACAATCGCAGCGGAATCGACTGCAGCCCGCGCAGTTCGACCTTCGTGTACTCGTCCACCACCTGCCGCAGCGGCAGCACGAACAGGCGCGAGGGGTAGTCGCCGGTGAGCCCGCGCCAGCTGGAGACCTGTACGTCGTCGACGAAGGCGCGGAACGAGAGCACGCGGTGCTCGGCCAGGTCCAGGCGGCAGTCCGGGCCGCGCGGGCGCCCGCGCGCGCAGACCACCAGCCGCAGCATGGCGTGGCCCCAGCGGCTCATGGGGCGGTCGTTGCCTTCGGCGAACAGGTAGTCGACCGCGTAGACGCGCGCAGGGTCGAGTTCGAGCAGCGGCGGCTGGTCGGCATCGGCATCGGGCTGCAGCCAGGGCAGGCCGGGCGCGCAGTCGGCCTGCGGCGGCGCACTGCCGAAATGCGCGGCGAAATAGCGATGCAGCGCCGGCCTGCGACAGGCGTAGTCCGGGTCGAGCAGGAAGTGCTCGAGATTCACCGCGACGAATTCGGCCGGGTTTTCGAGTTCGTACCGGTCGGGGCTGCGATCGACAAAGGCGTTGCGCGACAGGCGCAGGCCGAACCGCAGCGGGCCGACCTGCCAGCCGGCGAGGTCGAGCAGGCGCGGATCGCGAGACAGCCGGCCATGCGGGGATCGGTCGTGGACGTGGGCGAGTTCGTGGATGACGGCCGCCAGCGCGGCGCGGGTCGCAGGATCGTCATCGCCGGCGTCGCCGGGACGCGCGATCCAGTCGTCGAGCAGCGCGCGCCGCAGCAGCAACCTGTCGCCACGCACGCGGCCGTGGACATCGGGCGGCAGGTCGTCGCGCCACTCGACCACGGTGCGTGGGTCCAGCGCATCCGCCCAGGTGGGGGGAAGGCGCTGCATGGCCTCATCGAGGATCTCCCGCGCGGCCGCGGCCTGCGGTGGCGTCAGCGTACCGTCGTGCAGCTGCAGACGCGGCGCGGCGTGCAGCGATGCGGTGCAGGCCAGCAGCCACGCCGCCAGCCACGGCGCGGCGCGCCGCATGCGGAAAGTCGGGCAGGCGCCGGTGGCGCCCCGGCTCACTGCGCCAGGATGGCCCGCGCCAGCGCCATGTCGCTGGCCTCACGCGCGCGCGGATCGACTTCGCGCAGGTGCCGCAGCGCGGCCTCCAGCATCGCGCCGCGGATCTGTCCGTCGCTGGCGACGAATCCCGCCGCGTCGTCGCGCGCCTGCAACACGACCTTGTCGGAGCCGGAGGTGCTTCCCGAGGACGCCGACGAGCCCGCCGAGGAAGCGCCGGCGGAGGTGCCGGCAAAGCTGCCGGCCATGGCCGGTGCGACGAAAAACAGGGCCAGGGCGCAGAGCAGTCGCAGTCGGGGCATCGTTCAGTGTCCGGGGCTGGAGGAATCGGACCTGCATGGTACCGGCCGGCACCGGCCGATGCACCGCGGCGCGCCGGCTTGATATTGTCTGCGGGAACCGCGATATCTTGATTTCCCTCATACGTCGGCGCTGCAGGAGGCGACATGGCAACCGGTTGGGCAGGCGATGGCGCCGTGCAGGACCAGATCGACGCGACCGTCAAGGACGCGATCAAGCGCGTGCGCAGCCAGCTCCCGCAGGGACCGGGTCTGAAGCACTGCGAAGAGTGCGACGCGGACATTCCCGAGGCGCGACGCCGGGCGGTACCGGGCGTGCGATTGTGCGTGGACTGCCAGCAGGCGCGCGATGCCGAGAACAGCGCGTCGGCCGCCGGCTACAACCGGCGCGGCAGCAAGGACAGCCAGCTGCGCTGAGTGCCGTGGCCGCCATGCCTCCCGACCTGCCACCGGTCGCACCGGAAAAACCCCTGGCGTTCGACTGCTGCGAAAGCGGCTGCGACCGCTGCGTGTTCGACATCTATGCCGAAGAGCTGGCGCATTACGAGGCGCAGCTCGCGGCCTGGCGCGAACGCCATCCCGGGCAGGACCCCGCGCAGGCGCTTCAACAAGGCGGCTGAGTCCCGGCAAGCGCGCGTCGCGGGCACCTATAATCACCGGCCGTTTCCAGCAAGGCCGCCGTCATGGACACCACGCCACCGTGCCCCCAGTGCAAGGGCGAGATCACCTACCCCGACGACGACAACCTCGTCTGCGCCGAGTGCGGCCATGAGTGGCCCGCGTCCGGTGACGGCGACGCCGCAGCCACGCAGGTGCGCCCGCGCGACAGCAACGGCAACGAGCTGGCCGATGGCGACAGCGTGGTGGTCATCAAGGACCTGAAGGTCAAGGGATCGTCGATCCCGCTCAAGCAGGGCACGATGATCCGCGGCATCCGGCTGGTCGAGGACGATGCGGAGCACATCGAAGGCAACTCCGACAAGATCAAGGGACTGGTGCTGAAGACCTGCTTCCTGCGCAAGGCCTGAATCCGGCCGCAACCCGTGCGGCGTCAGCCCGCGGCGGGTTCGTCCACCTTCTTCAGCACCCGGGTCACGCCCAGCACCTCGACCTGGCCGCCGGCCTTCTCGAAGGCCGCGAGGTCGGCGGAAATGCGGTCGCTGGTCAATCGCCGCTGCGCGCCGGCGTCGGTGCTTTCCCGGGTATTCCTGCGAATGCGGGCCCTGGGGTTCTGCTTCTGGTCGGCCATCCGGATGCCTGCTCCTGTCCTGCGTGTGCGGCACGCGCGCCGCGTCGTGGCGGAATGGCGCACGCAAACCGCGAGCGTGCGCCAGTCCGGGTTAGCCCGGTGTTATCGGCGGTACCAGCTGCAGCGGGATCGCGTTCGCCATCTGCGCGCGGTAGGTGGCGCGCTCGTCGCGGCAGTACGCACTGCCCATCGCGAACTTCCTGCAGATCGCGGGGCGCTGTTCGTAGATCGAGCAGCACATGCGGTGCTGGTCGACGGCCACGCACCAGCCTTCCTCGTCGCGCGCCATCACCTCCAGCCCGTGTTCGGTGCGGGTGGTGAGGTGGCGCGGGACGCGGTCCTCCGGCATCAGCACCACCGTCAGCCGGCAGCAGACCGCGTCGCACGCGTCGCAGGATACGGACGGGTCGACGCCATCGAAATCCGCGTCGCGATCCCCGCCTGTGTCGCGCGCCACGGTCATCGTGTGGCCCCGGCAGTCACGGTGGCGACAGCGGCGCCTGCGCGCGAGTAGTGGAGCAGGCGCCCGCGGAACGGCGCCACGTCGCGCTCGTCCATCCGGCAGCGGATTTCCGACACCGCATAGCCCTGCGCGGCGAGCGCGCGGGTAAATGGCGCGCTGTTGCCGCGCCCCGGATCGGTGAACATGACCTCGGCCACCGGATGGGCGTGTTCGTGCATGAGCGCGGACAGGCGCTGCGCGTGGTCGCGCTCGTACAGGATGTCGCTGCCGATGACCAGGTCGAAGCGGCCCAGGCTGTCGTTCGGCGTGCCCCAGCGCAGGGTGCGGTACGGCACCGCGGGCAAGCCGTTGAGCGCGGAGTTGTAGGCAAGGAAGGTTTCAGCGAGCGGGTGGTAGTCGCTGGCGACGATGTCGGCGCCGCGATGCCGCAGGACGAGGCTCGCCAGCCCGAGGCCGCAGCCGAGTTCGAGGATGCGCTTGCCCGCGATGTCGTGCGTGGCCATGGCTTCGGCGAGCAGGCGTCCGGCCGGCCAGACGTGGCCGAACAGGCTCCATTGCGCGGAGGAAATGCCGAGGCGCTGCGCGTGGTGGTCCGGATCGGCGAACTGCTGCAGGTCGACCAGCGAACGGATGCGGTAGTCGTGGCCACCCAGGCGAAGGGTGCGGATATGGGTCTCGTAGCCCGGCATGGGCGCTCCCCGTGGAGGGCATCCCGGGAGCGGGGATGCGGCGCGAACCTGGGAGCGAGACGGCGACGTGGAATCGGCCGGGCGTAACGCGCGAAACAGCATGATGCCGCGGCCATGCTACGCCATCGGCCTGAAGCGGGCTTTACCACCTGCCGCGTGGATCGCCGCGCGCACCGGCGCGGCGCGCGTGGCGCCGTAAGATGGGGCGTCCCGCCTGGTGCGCATCCATGCCGCAATCCGCGCCGCTGATCCTGCCCGACGCCCAGTCCGATGCGCTGGAAGCCGCGTACGCCACGCCGCCGCGGGCGTACCACAACTTCGACCACGTCCGCGAAGTGCTGCGCCACCACGCCGACGTTGCCGCCGGTCCCGGCTGGGCGCAGCCGGTGGAAACCTTCCTTGCGGTGCTTTACCACGATGCCGTGTACGAGGCCGGCCGCGGCGACAACGAGGTGCGTTCGGCGGAAATGGCCGTCGCCGCGATCGCGCGCTGGCTGCCGGACGCCGGCATCGATGCGTCGCGCGTGGCCATGCTGATCGAACTGACCGCGCGCCACGGAAAGCTCGCGCCGGATGATTTCGGCGACGATGCGGTCGCCGACGACACCCGCCATTTCCTGGACTGCGACATGGCGATCCTGGGCGCCGAGCCTGCGGTCTTCGACGCCTACGACCGGGGGATCGCCACCGAATACCGCGGCACCGTCCCGGCGTGGCTGTTCCGGCTCAACCGCCGTCGTTTCCTCAAGGCGCTGCTCGCCAGGCCACGGATCTACCTGAGCGACTTCTTCCATGAACGCTACGACGCCCGCGCCCGCGCCAACCTGCGGCGCGCGGTGAACGAGAAGCGCTGACGATCCGCCGTGGGCCATCTCCCAGCGGCGGTTTTGCGCGGTCTCCGGTCCACTGCTAGATTCCGGCCGGTAATCGGGGATCGCCATGGCGACAGCGGGGGGAAGCGTGTCATGCATGGGCGGGGGCGCGATGCCCGGCGCCCGCAGGCGGCGCGTGGTCGTGTGCATGCTGTACGTCGTCGCGGCCGTGCTGCTCTCCGGCGCGGCAATGGCCCAGGCTGCATCGGGTTCCGGACCCGGCCGGCCGCTGCACGGGGCCGATGCGATCCATGCCGCGGACGTGGCGTCCAGCCAGCGCCTGCTCGACCTGGACTGGCTGCCCGGCGCGCTGCAGGAGCGCGTCGACAGGCAGCAGGCCCAGTCGCGGCGCCTGCTGGTGCTGCTGCTGGTGGTGCTGGCCGGTTCGCTGGGCTACTGGGCACTCAAGGCCCGGCGCCTGCAGGTGTCGCTGCGGCGCATGGCGGAAACCGACGCGCTGACCGGACTTGGCAACCGCCAGCACTTCCTCCGGCAATCGGCACAGGCGCTGCTGCAGGCGGAGCGCACGGGCGGGGACGTGGCGCTGGTGGTGTTCGACCTCGACCGCTTCGAATCGATCAACGACCGTTTCGGCCAGGACACCGGCGACTGGGTGCTCAGGCAGGTCGCCGGACAGTGCCGGACGCTTTGCCGGCGGGGCGACCACGTCGGCCGCATCGGCGGCGAGGAGTTCGCGATCCTGCTGCCGGGCCGCGACCTGCGCGCCGCCCGGAGCGTCGCGGAGGCCTGCCGGGTGCGCATCGCGGGCCTGGATTCGCGGCCGACCGGCCAACGGTTCATCGTCACCGCCGGCTTCGGGGTGACCGCATCCTCGCGCTCCGGCCACGACCTGGCGCGGATGCTCTCGCACGCGGACAAGGCGCTGGGCGCCGCCAAGCGCGAGGGGCGCAACCGGGTATCGGTGTTCGAGGGCGATGCCGGGTCGCGGGCGCGGCTGCAGGTCGTGGGTGAAGGCCGGCCCGGACAGGATGCGGGCTCGGCGGACCGCAAGCCTGCGTCGGGCCGTTCCTCCCGCGCCTGACGTCGCGGCGCCGGCGGGCCGAGCCCCGCACGATAGAATGGCGCATGGCCAAACTGCTGCTGAACCTGCGCAACGTACTCGAGGACGAAGCGGCCGACGTGCGCGCGTTCCTCGAGGAAAACGCGATCGCCTTCTACGAAACCAGACCCAGCCGCTGGGGGATTTCGCACGGCGGGATCTGGGTGGAGAACGACGCCGACATCGCCGAGGCCAAGCGGCTGATGGCCGGCTACCAGAAGCAGCGCCAGGCCCGTGTCCGCGCCGAGCACGAGCAGGCCGTGCGCGACGGCACCGCCGAGAGCTTCGCCGACGTCGTCCGCGAACAGCCGCTGCGGGTGGCGCTGACGCTGCTGGCGATCGTGTTCCTGCTCGGCCTGGTCGCGCTGCCGGTGTGGCTGCTGCACCATTGAGCTGGGTTCCGCAATCCGGGCAAACCCCGGGTTGGGCAGGCAGCGGGGGCGTGGCAACGTGCCGCGTCCGCCAGCAGTGCCGCGCGTCGCGCGCGGCGTGGACCTGCCGGCGCGCACGGGCCGGCTAACGCCGGTTGAACATTTCCACGCCTAAAATGACCGGTCGCGCACTGCGCCATCGCATCCCCGGGGATCGCATCCATGTCCTGTTCCAACCGCGGCAGCCTCGCGCTGTCGATACTCGCAGCCTCCGTCCTGCTGCTTGCCGCCTGTTCACAGGGCGGACCGGCGTCCGCGCCCGCGGACCAGCCGGAAGCGAACACCGCGCCGGCGCCGCCGGCGATTCCGCAGCACGACCCTGCGGCCGCGCCGGCCGAGCGCGCCGCGCCGCCGACGCTGCGCGCGGTTGTACTGGGTGAATTCGCGCCGGCCAACGCCGTTGCCGAGTCGGCGACCGGCGCACTGACCATCACCGACGGCGCGATCGAAGGCGCCAACGGCGCCAGCTTCAGCACCGAGCGCGTGGCCCTGGTCAACGGCGACGACCGCTTCACCGCCGATGCGCGCTTCGCCGACGCGATGATGATCGAGCCACGCCAGCAGGTGGAATTGCGCCACGTGATCGACGAAACCCCGCCGACCGATGCACCGGACCAGGCGCTGTGCGGCACGCTCAAGACCGGCCACCTGGCGATCGCCCGGGTCATGGACGGCGATGTCGAAGTGGTGAAGCTGCTGGCGCTGAGCGGCGAGGGACTACCGGCCGGTTCGGCGACCGACGTCGGCCTGTGCGGCATGGCCGAGTACCGCGGCAAGTCCGGGTCCTGAGCGCGGCGTTGCGCCCGCGGTGACTGGCGCCGGCCACGTGGACGGCGATGCGGGCGTCGCAGCCAGTCGCCTGCAGCTGCCGGCCGGCCACTGGCCGACGCTCCTCGACGGCCTGTGCGCGCGGTTCCCCGCGATTCCCCGCGCGCAGTGGCTGGACCGCTTCGCGCGCGGCAGGGTGCAGGATCGCGACGGACGCGCGCTGTCGGCGACGGATCCGTATCGCGTCGGGCTGGAGCTGCGCTACTTCCGCGAGGTGGCCGGCGAGGCGCCGATCCCGTTCCGCGAGACCGTGCTCCACGCCGACGACGACCTCTGGGTGGTCGACAAGCCGCATTTCCTGCCGGTGGTGCCGGCCGGGCGCCACATCGCCGAAACGCTGCTCGCGCGCCTGCGCCGGGCGTCGGGCAATGCGGACCTGGTGCCGCTGCACCGCATCGATCGCGCCACCGCCGGGCTGGTGCTGTTCTCGGCCAGCCGCCGTACCCGCGCGCGCTACCAGGCGCTGTTCCGCGAACGCGCCATCGACAAGACCTACGAGGCGCTGGCGCCGGCACTGCCGGACGTTGCGTTTCCCTGCGTCCGCCGTTCACGGCTGGCGCGCGGGGAACCGTTCTTCCGCATGTGCGAGGTCGAAGGCGAGGCGAACACCGAAACCCGCGTCGACGTGATCGCCCGCAGCGAGGACATCTGGCGCTACCGCCTGCAACCGGTCACCGGCAGGAAGCACCAGCTGCGGGTGCACATGGCCGCGCTGGGCGCGCCGATCATCGGCGACACGCTCTATCCGCGGCTGCTGGAAACGGATGCGGAAGACTTCTCGCATCCGCTGAAGCTGCTGGCGCGCGGGCTTGCGTTCGTCGATCCGCTGACCGGGATGCGGCGCGAGTTCACGAGCCTGCGCGAACTCTGAGATCGAAGTCGGGGGCGCGTATCCGGCAAAAAAAAGCAGGCCAGACAAGGGGCTATGGCGCTCCGGCGGCTGCGGCGCCTCGCGCAGCCAACCACGCCACCGCACCTTCCCCCGCGCGCTTGCCGCTCGCGAAGCAGGCGGTGAGCAGGTAGCCGCCCGTCGGCGCCTCCCAGTCGAGCATTTCCCCGGCGCAGAAAGTGCCGGCGGGAATGCCGGACCCCGGCGCAATCATCAGTGCCTCGTCCAGCGATTCGATCCGCACGCCGCCTGCGCTGCTGATGGCCTCGGCGATCGGGCGTGGCGCGTGCAGCGCCAGCGGCAGCCGCTTGATCGCGGCCGCAAGCGTGCCGGGATCCTGCATCGCGTCGTGGTCCAGCACTTCCCGCAGCAGCCCGGCCTTGGCGCCCGAGAGCCCTGTGTGGCGGCGGATGTGCTCGCCCAGGCTGCGGCCGCGCCGGGGGGCGGCCAGTGCATCGCGCAGCCGCGCCGCGGTGCGGCCGGGCGCGAGGTCGAGGTGGAGCAGGGCGCTGCCGTCGCGCGCGATGGCCTCGCGCAGGTCGGCCGACAGCGCGTAAACCAGACTGCCCTCGATCCCGGTGTGCGTCACGACGCATTCGCCCTGGCGCGACTGCTCCACGCCGGCGGCGTCGCGCCAGGTCGCGACCACAGGCTTGAGCGGCGCGCCGGCATGGCGCTCGGCGAAGTGTTCGCTCCAGCCGATGTCGAAACCGCAGTTGGCCGGCTGCAGCGGGGCAACGTCGACGCCGCGCCCGCGCAGCACCTCCTGCCAGGCACCGTCGGAGCCCAGCTGCGGCCAGCTGCCGCCGCCGAGCGCGAGCACGGTGGCGTCGGCACGGACCGTGCGCTCGCCATCGGGCGTGACGAAGCGCAGCGCGCCAGCGTCGTCCCAGCCCAGCCAGCGGTGCTGCACCTGGAAGCGCACGCCCTGGTCGCGCAGCCGCCGCACCCAGCCACGCAGCAGCGGCGCGGCCTTGAGGTCGGACGGGAATACGCGTCCGGACGTACCGACGAACGTCTCCACGCCCAGGCCCCGCGCCCATGCGCGCAATGCGTCGGCGTCGAAGTCGCGCAGCCATCCCGCGACTTCCCGCTCGCGCCCGCGGTAGCGCCTTGCGAACCCGGGCATCGGCTCGGAATGGGTGAGGTTGAGTCCGCCCTTGCCCGCGATCAGGAACTTGCGCCCGACCGAGCCCTTGCACTCGAACAGGTCGACCTCCACGCCCGCCGCGCGCGCGACTTCCGCGGCCATCAGCCCCGCCGGTCCGCCGCCGACCACCGCCAGCGTGCTCACGCGACTTCCCCCGCGGCGTGGCCCGAGGCCCACGCCCACTGGAAGTTGTAGCCACCCAGCCAGCCGGTGATGTCCACGACTTCGCCGATGAAGTACAGGCCGGGCACGCGCCGGGATTCCATCGTCGCCGACGATAGCCCGCGCGTATCCACGCCGCCGAGCGTGACTTCGGCGGTGCGGTAACCCTCGGTGCCGCTGGCGGTGACCGGCCAGTGATGCAGCTGCGCGGCGATGTCGCGCAGCTCGCGCTCGCCGTACTGGCGCATCGGGCGGTTCGGCAGCCACGCTTCGCACAGGCGCTGGGCGAAGCGCTTGGGCAGCTGTTCGGACAGTACGGTCCTGAGTTCGGCGGCCGGCCGCGCCTGGCGCTGCGCGCGCAGGAAGGCTTCGGCATCTGCGTCGGGCAGCAGGTCCAGTTGCAGTGCGTCGCCCGGCTGCCAGTACGATGAAATCTGCAGGATCGACGGCCCGCTCAGGCCGCGGTGGGTCAGCAGCATGAAGTTGCGGAACGATTGTCCGTTGCACGAGGCCTCGACCGGCAGCGACACGCCGCTCAGGTCCTGCAGTCGTTCCAGGTGCGTGCCGCTGAGCGTGAGCGGCACCAGTCCCGCGCGCGTGGGCAGCACCACGTGGCCGAACTGCTGCGCGAGCCGGTAGCCGAAGCCGCTGGCGCCCATGCTCGGGATCGACAGCCCGCCGCTGGCGACCACCAGCGATTCCGCGTGGAACGTGCCGCGCGCCGTGCGCAGCGCGAAGCCGCCTTCATCGCGCGCCCGCACATCCTCGATGCCGCAGCCGATCTCGATCCGCACGCCGGCTGCCCCGCATTCGTCCAGCAGCATGCGCACGACCTGTTTGGAGGACTCGTCGCAGAACAGCTGCCCCAGTTCCTTCTCGTGGTACGCGATGCCGTGGCGCTCGACCAGCGCGATGAAATCCGCGGGCGTGTAGCGCGCCAGCGCCGATTTGCAGTAGTGCGGGTTGGCGGAAAGGAAGTTCGCCGGGCCGGTGCCGATGTTGGTGAAGTTGCAGCGCCCGCCGCCGGACATCAGGATTTTCTTGCCGGGCTTGTTGGCGTGTTCGACCACCAGCACCCGCCGTCCGCGCTGCCCGGCGGTCATCGCGCACATCAGCCCGGCCGCGCCGGCGCCGACCACCACGACGTCGAACGCTTCGGCCATCGCGTCAGTGCGACCGGGCGGCGGGCGCCATGCGCACGCGGGACTCGACCGTCAGCGACCCGCCGTCGCCATACAGCTCGAACTGGCCGTCCTGCACCATGGCCTGCAGCCGCATCGTGCGGTTGGCGAGCGCGACCAGCGCGCCCACCGTGGCATCGTCGATGTCGAGCACGGTGAGGTTGTCGATGCGCGACAGCGCGGCGCGATGCTTGTCCCACCAGATGTCGGCGCTGCGCCCGCCGTAGTTGACCACGACTACCTCGCGCGCGCGGCCGGAGGCCTTGCGGATGCGCGATTCGTCGGGTTGGCCGAGGTCGATCCACAGCTCGATTTCGCCATCCAGCGACTTGCGCCACAGGTCGGGTTCATCGTCGCTGGACAGCCCGCGGCCGAAGGCCAGCGCGTCGTCGGCGTGCAGCGCGAACGCCAGCAGCCGCACCATCAGCCGTTCCTCGGTTTCGGACGGATGCCGGGCCAGCGTGAGCGCATGGGTGGCGTAGTAGTGCCGGTCCATGTCGCTGATCTGCAGTTCTGCCTTGTAGACGGTGGATTTGAGCGCCATGCGGCCAACGGGGAGGGGATGCGGGCGCATAGTGTAGGCCGCGCCGGCCCGCGGGCCGGTGCTTCCGTAGAATGCGCGCATGGTCACCAACATCGCCGCCTACCACTTCGCCGCCGTCGACGATCCCGACGCGCTGGCCGCGAGCCTGCGCGAATCGGCCGCCGCCGGCGGGCTGCTGGGCACGGTGCTGGTCGCGCCGGAAGGGATCAACCTGTTCCTGGCCGGCGCCGACGGCGGGATCGGGCAGTTCCTGGCCCGGCTGCGCGCCGACCTGCGCTTCGCCGGCCTGCAGGTGAAGTACAGCCGCAGTGCGACGCAGCCGTTCGCGCGGCTGAAGGTCAAGGTCAAGCCGGAGATCATCAGCTTCCGCCGCGAAAAGACCTCGCCGCTGGAAGGCCGCGCGCCGGCCGTCGCGCCCGTGGACCTGGCGCGCTGGATCGCGGACGGACACGACGATGCCGGCCGGCGGCTGGTGCTGCTCGACACCCGCAACCGCGAGGAAGTCGCGCATGGCAGCTTCGCCGGCGCGCTGGCGCTGCCGATCGACAACTTCACCGAACTGCCCGAGGCGCTGGCGCCGCACCGTGACGCGCTGCGCGATGCCACGGTGGTCAGCTTCTGCACCGGCGGCATCCGCTGCGAAAAGGCCGCGCTGTGGATGCGCGCGGACGGCATGGACAACGTGCTGCAGCTCGACGGCGGGATCCTGGGCTATTTCGAACAGGTTGGCGGACACGGCTACGACGGTCGCTGCTTCGTGTTCGACGGGCGCGTCGCGCTCGATCCCGCGCTGGCCCCGCTGGTCGACGGCGCGGAGGCCGCCGCGTGAGCTGGCTGGCGCTGCTGCTGGTACCGCTGGCGCTGTACCTGGCGTACAAGCTGGTCGGCGTGGCGATCAAGGCCGTGCTGGCCGTCGTGGTGGTGGTGGCCGTGTACTGGTGGGCCGCGCCGCAGATGGGCTGGCCGACGGTGCCGGACCTGTTCTACGTGTTCGGCCCGGACTTCGACGGGAAGCGGATCGAGGAAGTGGTCGACCCCTCGAACCTGGCCAGGCAGGCCACCGGCAAGGTCGTCGACGGCGTCGACGGGGTCATCGGGCGCAGTGGAGATCCGCTGCCGGAGCCGGTGCAGCCGTTGCCGGTGGAGGATGCGCCGGGACCTGCAGCGCCCGCGTCGCCCGCGGAACCGATGGACGCGGACGGGCAGGCGGTCGAACCGCGCTGATCCCGCGGGGCGTCACGACGCGGCGGCAGCACCGTGCCGCGCCAGCGCCCAGTGCACGTGTTCGCGAACGACCGGGTCGGGCGCGTCGCGTCGCGACTGCAGCGCGGCGATCACGTCGGGCGTCGTCGGGGCGTTGCCCAGCGCGACGGCGATGTTGCGCAGCCAGCGCGCGTGCCCGCTGCGGCGGATTGCGGAGCCTTCCGTGCGCTGCAGGAATTCTTCTTCCGTCCATGCGAACAGCTCGGCCAGCGTGGCGCGGTCGAGGTTGTTGCGCGCGCGGAAGTCGGGTTCGTCGGTCTTCTTCGAACTTGTTCCACGGGCACACCAGCTGGCAGTCGTCGCAGCCGAAGATGCGGTTGCCGATCAGCGGCCGCAGCTCTTCGTCGATGCTGCCTTCGTGCTCGATGGTCAGGTAGGAAATGCAGCGGCGGGCATCGAGCCGGTGCGGCGCGGTGATCGCGCCGGTGGGGCAGACGTCGATGCAGCGCGTGCAGGTGCCGCAGTGCCCGCTGGCCGGCGGGTCGACCGGCAGCGGCAGGTCGAGGTAGATCTCGCCGAGGAAGAACCAGGAGCCGCCGTCCCTGTCGATCAGGCAGGTGTGCTTGCCGATCCAGCCCAGCCCGGCGTTGCGCGCCAGTGCGCGTTCGAGCACCGGCGCCGAATCGACGAACACGCGGTGGCCGAACGGCCCGACTTCTTCGGCGATGCGGTCGGCCAGCTTCTGCAGCCGGTTGCGCATCAGCTTGTGGTAGTCGCGGCCGAGCGCGTAGCGGGCGACGTAGGCGCGCTCGCCCTCGGCAAGCGTGTCCCAGGCGCTGTCGTCGTCGTTGCGGCCGTAGTCCAGGCCCACCGAGACCACCCGCAGCGTGCCGGGGATCAGTTCGGCGGGGCGCGAGCGCTTGTCGCCGTGGCGGGCCATCCACGCCATCGAACCGTAGAGCCCCTGTGCGAGCCAGTCACGCAGGTGCTGTTCGTCCTCGCCAAGCTCGATGCCGGTGATGCCGCAACGCTGGAACCCGGCTTCGCGCGCGAGCGCGCGGATCCGCAGGGCAAGCGCGGCGGGGTCGGGGGCGGGAGGGCTGGCAGGGGACTGGGACACGGTGGCGCAAGTATAGAATCGCGCCGATGAGCGGCCGCCTTCCCCTGTTCGACAACGCCGCGCTGCGCAGTGCGGAAACCCGCGCCGCGACGCGGCTGGGGGATAATTTCGTGCTGATGCAGCGCGCCGGGCTGGCCGCATGGCACTGCGTGCTGGCGCACTGGCCGCAGGCGCAGCGGCTGGTCGTCGTTTGCGGGCCGGGCAACAACGGCGGCGACGGCCATGTGCTGGCGCGGCACGCACGCGAGGCCGGGCGTCCGGTGCGGGTGCTGCGACTGCCGGGGCACGAACCACGCGGCGACGTGGCGATACGCGCCGAACGCGAATACCGGGAGGCGGGCGGCGGGATCGGGACGTTCGCCGGTGCACTGGGCGAAGCCGACCTGGTCGTCGACGCGCTGTTCGGCATCGGCCTGAAGCGCGCGCCGGACGGCGGCGCGGCCGCGCTGGTGTCCGCGATCAACGACGCGGCACTGCCCGTGCTCGCGCTCGACGCGCCCAGCGGCGTGGATGCCGACAGCGGCTGCGTGCCCGGCGTCGCCGTGCGGGCGACGCGCACGCTGCAGTTCATCGGCGCGCACGCGGGGCTGGCGACCGGCCAGGCGCTCGAACATGTCGGCGCGCGCGAGCTGGCGACGCTGGGGATCGACGACGACATCCTGCCGCCGGGCGAAGCCATCGCCGAGGCGCTCGACGCGCGCGCGCTGGCCGGCTTCCTGCGCCCGCGCGGGCGCAATTCGCACAAGGGCGAGTCCGGCCGCGTGCTGTGCGTCGGCGGCGACCACGGCAAGGGCGGCGCGGTGCTGCTGTGCGCCGGGGCCGCGCTGCGCGCGGGCGCCGGGCTGGTCGACGTGGCGACGCGTGCCGCGCACATTTCCGCGCTGCTGGCGCGGCAACCGGAAGCAATGGCGCACGCGATGGAATCTGCGCGGGAGCTGGCCGGCCTGCATGCGGCGGCCGATGTCGTCGCAGTCGGTCCGGGTCTGGGCCAGGATGCGTGGGGCAGCGAACTGTTCGCCGCGCTGGTCGACGGCGATGCGCCGCTGGTCATCGACGCCGATGCACTCAATCTGCTGGCCGCGGCGCCGCGCACGCTGCGCGTGGACACGGTGCTTACCCCGCACCCGGGCGAAGCGGCGCGGCTGCTGTCCACGTCGACCGTGGACGTGCAGGGCGATCGCCGCGCTGCCGCCGCGGCTCTGTGCGAGCGATACGGCTGCGTGGTCGTGCTCAAGGGCGCCGGCACCGTGGTCGCCGCGCCCGGCCGCAGGCCGCGCATCATCGACGCCGGCAACCCCGGCATGGCCGTCGGCGGCATGGGCGACGTGCTGACCGGTGTCATTGCCGCGCTGCGCGCGCAGGGGCTGGACGCGTTCGACGCCGCCTGCTGCGGCGCGCTGCTGCACGGCGCCGCGGGCGATGCCGCCGCGCGCGACGGCGGTGAACGCGGCCTGCTGCCGTCCGACCTGTTCGCCCCGCTGCGGCGGCTGGCCAACCCATGAGCGAGACGATGATCGAACGCTTCCTGCCCGACGCCGACGCCACCGACGTGCTGGGCCGCGCGCTGGCCGCCACCCGGCCGGCGACCGCCGTGGTCCATCTGTCCGGCGACCTCGGCGCCGGCAAATCCACGCTGGCGCGCGCCTGGTTGCGGGCGCTGGGCGTCGAGGGCCCGATCCGCAGCCCGACCTACACGCTGGTCGAGCGCTATCCGGTTCCCGGCGGCGAGGCCCTGCACCTGGACCTGTACCGCATCGGCGGCGCCGGCGAGCTGGAATTCCTCGGCCTGGACGAGGCCGGCGCGGTGCTGTGGCTGGTGGAATGGCCCGAACGCGGCGTCGGTGCGCTGCCGGCGCCCGACCTGCTCGTGGAACTGGCGGTGGCGGGCGAGGGCAGGACGGTGCGACTGCGGGTGCCGGGGGCGGAGGGTGCTGCCTGGCTGGCCCGGTTGGCCGATCACGGCGACTTGCAGGGCTTTCCTGAATCGAACCCGTAGCAAGGTCCCGCATGCCCCGGATATATAAGGAAAAAATGCTTGCAAATCCGGGAATCTGGTGCTTGACTACGCGACATGCGAGTCAAGGGGATCTCCTTCCAGCAAGTCATTCTCGGCGCGGCGCTGCTGGCGGCGCTCTGCTGGAATCTCGCGCACGCCTCTGAAATCAACAACTTGCGTGTTTCGACCGCGGCGACGGGGACCCGTGCCGAGATCAGCCTCGACACCCAGGTCGAATACAAGCTCCTGAGCCTGTCCAACCCGGACCGTCTGGTGGTGGACCTGCCGGGCGCGCAGCTGCCGCGCGATTTCAAGCTCCCGGCCGCCGCCGGACTGGTGAAGGACGTCCGCGCCGGCCATCCGGAGCCGGGCGTGACCCGCATCGTGTTCGACCTGCACGCCCCGGTCGTGGCGCTGAAGCCCCACTTCGAGGCCGGCCCCGACGGGACCCGGCTGGTGGTGGAATGGCCCGGCGACAACGGCGGCGATCCGATCGCGCGCATCGCCGCGGCGGCTTCGACGCCAGCTGCCGGCGCCGCCGCGTCCAGCCCGGCACCCACGCCCGCCGCGCCGCAGCCCACGCCGCAGCCGGCCGACCCGGCACTTGCTTCGGCCGCGGCGACCTCGCGGCTGATCGCCTCGACGACGCGGCCGTCCAGCCCGCCCCCCGCCGCCGTGACCCGGCAGGCTGCGCCGCCTCCGTCGCAGGCGCAGGCGCAGGTGCCGCAGTCGCAGCCGCAGCCTGCTCCGACTCCGACACAGGCGGCGCCGCAGGCGTCCGGCACCGTCGCCACCGGCGTGCCGACCCGCATCGCCACCGGCGTACCGACGCCCGTCAATCCCCCGCAGGTGCCGGCCGACGCGCCCGGCGTCGCGCCGAAGCCGCCGACCGTCCGCCAGGGCGCCGGGCGGACGCTGGTCGTCGCCATCGACGCCGG
>Ga0160437_1000149_pt1 | contig 40307 bp, 26 predicted proteins | sample HID1975I_E0MG_FD_108227 | JGI IMG/M metagenome (GOLD analysis project Ga0160437, IMG submission 108227) | Enriched soil microbial communities from UW Madison campus, WI, USA - HID1975I_E0 MG | ecosystem: Environmental > Terrestrial > Soil > Unclassified | place: USA: Madison, Wisconsin... | reverse complement strand
CGCCGCCGGCCACGACGGCGCAGTGGACGACGACGCGTTCCTGGCCATGGGCGGCGCGGGCGCGGGCGAAGCCTGCCTCCACGCTCTCCTCGTCGAGAATGTTGACCTTGCAGAACACGCCGCCGATCTCGGCCGCGAAAGCTTCGCCTGCCTCCTCGCTGATGTCGAAGATGGCGACTTTCACGCCTGCATCGGCCAGCGCCTTCGCGCTGGCGCGGCCAAGGCCCGATGCACCGCCCGTAACGACGGCGGCCAGCGTGTTGTCGATCTTCATGGCGAAGGTGTCTCCCGCGATTCGTGTTTGGCCATGGGCTAGCGCACTTCCCGCCGGTGCCGCGCGGCCGGAATGCAGCGCGCGGCCAAGTATCGCTCTGGCGCGGTCAACGCCCGGCGAGCACGCGCCGCCCCCTCGCGGCAGGGCGTCGCGCGAAGATCAGGCGCGGGCGATCAGGCCGCGCAGGTCCTGACGGGTGGCTCTTCGCCGATCTGGAATCGCCCGGCCTGGTTGGCAAGCGTCGTCGCGTCCGAGATGAGGGTGCGGGCGGCGGCGGAGGTCTGCTCGACCATGGCCGCGTTCTGCTGTGTCGTGCGGTCCATCATGCCGACCGTGGAACTGACTTCCGAAATGGCCGTGGCCTGGGCATCGTTGTCCCGCGCCATCGTCTCGACAAGGGCGTGGACCCGGCCGACTTCGCCCGCGATGGTCTCCAGCGAACGATCGACGCGCGAGACGGTGGCGACCGCCTGGTCGATCTCGGAACGGGTGGCGGACAGGCCGTCGCGCGCCTTGCGGGCTTCTTCCTCGGCGCGCATGGCCAGGGAACTCACGAGATCGGCAACGACCGCGAAGCCGCGCCCGGCGCTTCCGGCCCGACCGGCCTCCACGGCCGCGTTCATGGCCAGGACGCGCGTCTGGAAGGCGATCTTGTCGACCCCCTCGATCACGGCATCGATGCCGCGCGCGCTTTCGTGCACGACGTGCATCGCCTGCACCGCGTCGCCGGCCACTTCGCGTCCCTGCTCAACGGAATCGAGCGCTTCCCCGGCAATGCCCAGGGTTTCCTGCGCGCCCGATGCCGTGGCCTTCACGCGTTCCTCGACGCGCAGCAGCGTCGCGGCCGTTTCCTCCAGGTTCGCGGCGCTGCTTTCTGTGCGCTGCGCCAGATCTTCGGAGGCCCGCGCGATGGCGCCGGATTCGCCGTAGATCGCATGGGAGGCCGTCACCACCGATCCGATCGTCTCGCGCAAGTTGGCGAGGCTGCGGTTGTAGGAGGTCTTCAGCGAGAGGAACCCGGCGGGCAGGTCGTCGATGTCGTGGAGAAGATCGCCGCCCGCCAGCCGCGACATGGCGCGATCGAGGGCGGCGATGGCCTGGTTGCGCTCCGCTTCGGCTTCCTCGAAATAGATCGAGATCGACAAGTCCATGTCGAGCATGGCCGCTTTCATCAGCGCGCGGTTGAGCTTGCCCGGGCTGACGCGGCGCGTGAACAGCCGCCAGGGGCTGGCGCTGCGTTCGACGGCGGCCATGATCTCTTCCAGGATCAGCGCATAGCCGCCGATGTACCAGCGCGGTTCGAGGCCGATCTTGGCGTGGACTTTGCCGATCCGGCTGACGGCGGCGTAGTATTCGGCGTCGAACCGGCCGGTGGTGATGCCCAGCCAGTGGCCGACTTGCGCGCCTTTGGCGGCGTTGATGTGCGCATCGCTGCGGAACATGCGCGCCATCTCGGGGGTCGCGCGGACCCGCCGGTAGAAGTGATCGAGCGCTGGCTGGATGCAGGTGCGGAGAAATGGTTGCGCAGCGGTGAGAATACGGCGCTGCGCGGCATCGAATTCGAGGAACTCCAGACGTTCCTCGACGGTCTTGACTGTCAAGTTCAACTCCTGCCCGGCGGATCTTGTCCGGCCGAATGAAATCGTTTTTCCTGACCTATTATAGAACGATGCGGGCGGCTTTCGGCGTGGGAGGGCCGGGATTTTTGCGCTGTTCGGCCGATGCCGGCAGCGGCGAAGATGCCCGGCAGGGACGGGACGGCAGGCGTCAGGCGGGTTCGAAGCCCGCCAGACGCAGCGCGCCGTCAAGGGAATCGCCGAGGGCCGGGCTCAGGCGCTCGACCGTGCGCGAACGCAGCCAGGGCTGCATGCGCGGGGCCAGGCCGCCGACGAGCGTGCAGCGGGTGGCGCCGCGCTCGAAGATCGTCTCGATGAAACGCTCGATATGGCCCGCGGCATGTTCGACGATGGAGCGGGCGATGGCGTCGTCCGCTTCGGCATAGTCCATGACCAGCGGCGCGAAAGTGCCGTAGTCGCGCGGGGTGGCGTGGTCCATCCAGGCGATGGCCTGCGCCGTGTCGTGTTCGAAACGCTCGGTCACGGCCGCGCTCAGCGGGGTCTTGCGGGTGCGCCCGTCGAGCGCGCGCAAGGCGTGGCGCATCGCGCTGAGGCCGAGCGCGGCACCGCTGCCTTCGTCGGAAATCGGGAAACCGTAGCCGCCGATGGTGAAGTCCCGGCCGTCCAGCCGCACTTGCGCGGCGCTGCCGGTGCCGATGATGAGGATCGCACCGTCCTGCCCGGCATGGGCGCCGAGGTTGGCGATCTGGGCATCGGTGGCATAGCGCACCGCGGCGAAGCCGAAGTCGAGTTCCGCCAGCGCCTCACGCACGCCGGGGCGAGTGATCCCGGCAATGCCCATGCCGGCCTGGATGGTGGCGCGCTCTGCCATTGTAAGGCCCGCTTCGGCCACGGCCTGGTCGACCGTGTCCTTCAGCGTTTCGTAGAGTGCCTCCATCCCGATGCGCGCATTGGCGGTGCCGGACTTGCCGTGGCCGATCTCCTGGCCCTGCGCGTCGACAAGCCGGGCGCGGCAATTGCTGCCGCCTGCGTCGATGCCGAGGAAATAGGTCATGGATGTTCTCCGGTAGCCCCGATGCCTGGGTGATCTCCCCAGTCGCGGCCACGGGGGGTATGGCCGATTCCGGGGTTGAGCTGGTTGCGCGGGTCGATCTCGCGGTAGAACTGCGCGAGTTCGGGCCGGGCGACATAAAGGTGGCCGACATTGTGCTCGGCCGGATACTGCGCGCCGCGTGCGTCGAGCAGGGCCCAGAGCGCATGCTCGAAGGCAAGCGGATCGGTGCCCTTCTTCACGATGTAGTCCTGGTGGAATACCTGGCAGAAGAAGTGCCCGTAGTAGAGCGTGTGGACCGTGCGCGCCGCAAGTTCGGCCGGCAGGCGTTCCACCCATTCGCGGGTGTTGCGGGGCAGGGCGACGTCGAGCGCGACGATGTCCTCGACCGTGTCCGGGTGGACGGCGCGGTATCGCACGGCAGCGCCCGCCGCCACGAAGCGGTGGAGGAAGGCCTTGGCGCTTTCCTGCGCCGTGCATTCGAAGTGCCCGCCGTCAGTGCCCGTATCCTCCGCGTCGCCGGGGAAGAGGTCGTGCAGCAGCGCGCGCGCGGCTGCCACCTGGTCGCGCGGCACCTTGAGGATCAGGTGATGCTCGAAGCGCGCACGATAGTCGCGCATGCGGGCCGGGAGATGGTCGGGGATGAACCGGCTGGACCACTGCATCAGGCGGTCGCTGAGTCCGCTGCCCATTACGCCGTCGAAGCGGGACTTGGCCGCGAACAGCGCCGGGAGCCGGTCGGTGCCGAGGCGCTCGATGGCGAAGAACATGTCCTTGCCGTAGCGATCGGCCACGTCGAAGGCTTCGGCGTGCATATATTCGCCGGCGATCGGCAGCGTGTCGAAATCGCGCAGCATCGTACGGCGCAGCGCGGTCAGGCGGTCGGCCTCGTTAGTGCCGATGTAGAACGTGGTGGTGTCGTCTTCGCGCGCGAACGTATCGAGGCGGACGGCAAAGACGATCAGCTTGCCCGCGCTTCCCGCCGCCTCGAACAGGCACCGGGGGTCGGCATTGAAGCGGGCCGGCACTTCGCTGTCGATGTCGCGGACATGGTCGGCATAGCTGTGGTCGTGCGCCCACTTGTCGCTGGCGGGATCGATGTCGGCTTCGGTGAACTGTTCGAGGTCCAGCCGGGACAGCATGGTCTCCGGGTCGTCGCCAAGGTCCATGCCGAGATGGTTGAAGAGGCGCAGCGAGCCGTCGCCCTGGACCTGGGCATAAAGCGCAAGCTGGGTATAGGCCGGACCGCGCCGGATCAGCGAGCCGCCCGAATTGTTGCAGACCCCGCCGACCACCGAGGCGCCAAGGCAGGAAGAACCGATCACCGAATGGGGTTCGCGCCCGAACGGCCGCAGTGCCTGCTCCAGCTTGTAGAGCGTGGTCCCCGGCAGGCACAGCACTTGTTCTCCGCGGCGGATCACCTTGAGTGCGGAAAGCCGGGTGGTGCTGACGATCACCAGGCCGCCGGGATAGTCTTCGCCATCGGGGGTGGAGCCGCCCGTCAGCCCGGTGTTCGAAGCCTGCATGATGATCGAGACGTCTGCCGCCACGCAGGCCTGCACCGCGCGCCACATTTCCACCAGGCTGCCGGGGCGGACCACCGCGATGGCCGGGCCTTCGCCGGTGCGGTAGCCTTTGCGGAAGCGGGCCGTCTCGCGCGCGGAAGTCAGCACATGGCGCTTGCCCACGGCGGCGCGCAGGGCGGTCAGTAGCGCGATATCCCGGGTCTTGGTGCTTGCTGCCATGGTTGTATCCCCGCTTACTGGGTCTGGACCTCGTCGTCAGTCATCAGGTCCTTGCCGTCCAGCCAGTTCAGGATTTCACGCGCCGCGGGATGATCGATCCCTTCGTAGCGGTCCCGCAGGCGATCTGCGCGCGCGCCGAGGCGCTCGTGGCCCACGTCCTGCAGGGCCGGGATATCCTGCTGCAGGATCTGCGCGAAATCATCGCCGAGCAGGTGCCGCGCCGCTGCGCCGAAGGCTTCGCCATAGGCGTAAGTCTCTCCCCGCCGGTAGACCATCGGCAAGGTGATGGCGGGGATGCAGCCGAGGTGCGCCTGGATCGCCGGGTTGATGGCATGGCCGGAGATGTGCCCGGCGATCGCTGCCGGACGGCCGGTGAATGCCCGCAGATGGAGAAAGCGCGACATGCGGGCGCCGTCATTCACGGGCCAGTTGTCCCAGAGGCAGACCTTGCGGCCCAGTTCGCCTGCGACGCGTTCCAGATGGGCCGGGCCGATTTCCTTCGAGCAGACTTCCTCGCCGGTCCAGTAGACCTGCACGGCGGGATCGAGCAGCCGCCCGAGCTTGCCGAGATAGTCCGCCGGGCGATCCGCGAAGACGAGGTCGAGCACGGGGTCGTCGGAATAATAAGTCGGGCAGGTGTAGACACGCGCGGCACCGGTGAGCTGGGCGCAGAAGTTGACGACATCCGCCTGGCGTTCTGCGAGTTCGGGCATGTCGCCGCGAAGATCGTCGAACAGCACGGCGAGGTCGTCGATGCCGATGGCGTCGAGTTCGGCCACCCGCCGCGTGAGGTCCGCGCGGGTCTCGTCGTCGAAGGGATGCGTGGAGCCGACCGGGGTGATCGCCATGCCGAAGCGCATGCCCGCGGCGCGGCACTCGGCGGAAAGGCGGGCCAGCGCTTCGGTCCGGGCCATGTCATGCGACACCCGCCATTCGCGGCGCAGCGCGCGATCGGCCTTGGGGCCATAGTGGTAGAAGCCGTAGCCGGCCTCGGCGAGCGTCTTCACCACATGGCTGCGCTCGGCCTCGTTCCAGATGCGACCGAAACGGCCCTCGATCAGGCCCAGTTCCGGCTGGCTTCCTTGCGTCGTCATTCGCGGTGGTCCTCGCGTGCGCCGCCGATCCAGGTCGCGCGGACCAGGCGATCGTTGCCCAGATGGACGAGGTCCGCCTGCAGCCCCGGCGCGATGGCGCCGGTCTCATGGTCGAGGCGCAGGAAGCGGGCGGGGTTGCCGCTGGCCATGCGCGAGGCGGCGACAATGTCGCAGCCGATCATGTCCATCGCGTTGCGCAGGGCCTGCGCCATGGTCAGCGCGGAGCCGGCCAGGGTGCCGTCAGGCCCGGTGCAGGTGCCGTTCTCCACCTTGATGTCCTGGTCCATGAGCGTGAAGCGGCCCAGCGTCCCGCCCACCGGCGGCATGGCGTCGGTCACCAGCATGATGCCTTCCTCACCCCTGGCGGCAAGGGCCACGCGCATCGAGGCGGGATGGACGTGGAAGCCATCGGCGATGAGGCCGAAGTGGCTGGCGCGGTCTTCCAGCGCCGCGCCGACCATGCCGGGGTCGCGGCTGAGGAACTGCGTCATCGCATTGAACAGGTGGGTGAAGCCGACCAGCCCCTCGGCAAGCGCGGCGCGGGTCTGGTCGTAGTTCGCGAGGCTATGGCCGGCGCAGACGAGCACGCCCGCTTCGGTCAGGGCGCGCACGGTTCCTGCGGGCGCCAGTTCCGGCGCCAGCGTTACCACGCGGCGGCCCGTGGTCGGTGCCGAAAGCCGGGCGATGACGTCGGTGTCCACCGGCGCAAAGCGGGTCTGGTCGTGGATGCCCTTCTTGGCGACGTTGAGGTGGGGGCCTTCGATATGCACGCCCAGCACGCCGGGAACGCCCTGCGCCATCGCAGCTTCGCCGGCGGCGATGGCAGCTTCCACCACTTGCGGGAAGTCGCTGATGAGCGTGGGCAGGATGCCGGTCGTGCCATAGCGGCGATGCGCCTGGGCGATGGCGCGAATGCCTTCGATGCAGGGCATGTCGTTGAACAGCACGTCACCGCCGCCGTTCACTTGCGTATCGATGAAGCCGGGCAGCAGGTAGCCCCCGTCGAGCCGCTCCAGCACGCAGTCGCCGGGCAGGGCGTCGGGTGCCGCAAGGCCGACGATGCGCCCGCCGTCGAGGACCAGTGCCTGGTCTTCGACCACGCGGTCGGCAAGGACGATACGCGCACCGATAAGGGCGATCCGGGTCATAGCGTGCGCGTCACCTTGTTGAGGTGCGGAGGATTATCCGGGTTCCGTCCGCGCGCCAGCGAGAGTTCGTTGGCGAGGCCGTAGAAACTCTGGATCTCGGCAATGGCTCCAAGGACCGGATGCACTTCCGTGGCCAGCGGCAGTACCAGCGCGGCGGGAGCGACATCCTCGGGCAGGCCGGCGGCGATGACCCGGGCGCCGCGCGCCGCAAAGTCGTCCAGGCGCTCGCGAAGGCCGGTGCGCGCCACGTCGAGCGGGGCAAGCACCAGCACCGGATCCCCGTCCCCCACCAGCGTCATCGGGCCATGGGCGACTTCGGCGCTGCTGAAGGCCTCGGCATGGAGGCTGGAGGTTTCCTTGAGCTTGAGCGCGGCTTCACCCGCGATGGGCAGCGTCGGGCCGCGCCCCAGCACCAGCATTTCGCTGGCATCCTTGAGCAGGTCCACCGCCGTCGTCCAGTCGGCATTGGCGGCCGTTTCCAGAACCTCGCCCGTGGTTTCGAGAGCGGCGAGCAGCGTTTCGTCCTGGCTCCACTCGGCGACGAGATGGGTAAGTGCGACAAGGGTGCAGACGAAGCTCTTGGTCGCCGCGACACTCGTTTCCGGGCCGGCGTGGACGGGGATCACGATCTGCGCAAGCTCGGCCAGCGGCGATTCGGCATCGTTGACCACGGCGATGACGACCGCGCCCTTGTTGCGGGCGTCCTGCGCCGCAGCCAGCAGGTCGGGACTGCGACCGGACTGCGAGATCGCGATCATCGGCACGTCCAGGAACTGGGCGGACGTGGCGTGATAGAGCGAACCCACCGAAGGGGCGTGGCTCAACGTCGGGATGCGGGCGTGGGTTTCCAGCAGGAACTTCGCGAACGCGGCGGCCTGGTCCGAACTGCCGCGCGCCAGAGTCGCGGCGAAAGGCGGGGCAAGCTCGCGGAGCTGGCGGCCGGCCTCGCGCACGATATCTGCATTGCGGCGAAGCTGCTCGACGCAGCGCGCGGGCGCCTCGCGCGCTTCGCGGGACATCTGCGTGGTGCTGGCGGGCGCCGCTGCCGGCGCGTTCGGTGTCGCTTGGGTCATGATCTGACAGATACCAGTTTAGCTTTTTGGTACAAGTGGCATTAAAGTGGTTTTATAAATCGCCGCGTTCATGATACCGGTTCGGTTCGGCGAGGGCCGGATGTGGGAGAAGACGATGCTCAGGATCGAGATTGCCGCTTCCGATGGGCAGAGTGAAGTCAATGAGGACTGCGTCGGTCATCATGGTGATGCGGCGTGGGTCATCGATGGCGCGACCGGGATCGGTCCGGCGCTGCTCGACGCACCTAGCGATGCCTCCTGGCTGGCCCGGACCGCCAACGCGGCCCTGGCGCAACTGCTTGCCGACAATTCGGAAATTCCGACCGTTGCGCTCCTGCAGGAGGTGATGGGGCGCTGCCGAGATGCCTTGGCCCGCGAGCACGTGCGCGAAGCGGAAGGGCCGCATGAACATCCCTCGGCCGCCTTCGCGATGGTGCGTGTCATCGACGGCGTGGCGGAATTCACGGCGCTGGCGGACTGCCGAATCGTGACGGTCGATGGCGCGGGCGAGGGCGAGAGTGAGGGCGAGGCGCGGCTGTTCGGCAGCTATGCGCTCGACGCGCTCGAGGGCAGTACGGTCGAGGCCATGAAGGCGATCCTGGCGGCGGAGGGCGACATCGGGTTCGACGCGCTCAAGGCCCGGTTGCTGCCGGGTCTCCGGGCGAACCGTAAGCTGATGAATCGGGAAGGCGGCTACTGGGTGCTCGGTACCGAGCCGGCGGCGGCCGACCACCTTTGGCAATGCCGCATGCCGGTTCGGCCGGGGCAGCGCTTTGCGATCGCCAGTGACGGTTTCCTGCGGCTGAACGAGCTTTTCGCGGTCGCCACGCCTGCCGATCTCCTTTCCATTTCGGATCAGGAAGACTGGTCGCGCTGGCTCGGCCGCCTGCGCGACCTCGAAAAAGCGCCGGGTTCTCTGCACCGTCATCCGCGGGTGAAACCGCATGACGATGCCAGTCTGATTGTCTGTAGTTGGGGGAGTGCGCGCTGATGCTGGTCATGGGGTTCATGAGCGGGACGTCGCTCGACGGCGTCGACGTGGCAGTCGTGGAGACCGATGGCGAGCGGATCGAGGGTTTCGGGCCTTCGGCCATGATCGCGTTTTCGGCCGCCGAGCGCGCGGCGTTGGAAAAGGCGACGCGCGATGCGCTGCTCTGGGACGGTTTCGGCGAACAGCCGCTGTCGTTCGGGCTGGCGGGTGAAGTGATCGAAGCGGCGCATCTGCGCGCGGGGCATCATGTGATCGAGAGGCTGGGACGGCTTCCTGATCTCGTCGGCTTCCACGGCCAGACCTTGCTGCACCGCCCGGAACGGAAACTCTCCGTGCAGATCGGCGATCCGCAAGTGATCGCCGATGGGCTGGGTGTTTCGGTGGTGGCGCAGATGCGCCAGGACGATCTCCTGGCCGGCGGGCAGGGCGCTCCCCTGGTCCCGGCCTATCACTTTGCTCTGGCGAAGAAAATCGGGCTGCCCCGCCCGCTGGCCTTCCTCAATATCGGCGGTATTGCGAACCTGACATGGATCGGCGCGGACGGTTCTCTGCTCGCCTGCGATACGGGGCCTGGAAATGGTCTTATCGATCAGGTCGTCCAGGCGCATGGCGCGGGCCGCTACGACGATGGCGGACGCATCGCGGCGGCGGGCACGGTGGATGAAGCGGCCGTGGCGGCGCTGCTGTCTCACCCGCATTTTCACGGCGAGGGTCCGAAGTCGCTTGACCGTTACGACTTCCCGCTCGAATGGGCCGACGCCTGTTCGCTGGAGGATGCGGCGGCAACGCTGACCGCCTTCACGGCCGAGGCCGTAGCCGTGACAGCCCGCATCCTGCCGCAAGTGCCGGAAATCTGGGTAGTCTGCGGGGGTGGCAGCCACAATCCCACGCTGATGGCGGCTCTCAGCGCACGGCTGGGCGACTGCCGGACCGCGGACGAAGTCGGCCTGCGGAGCGACTTCGTGGAGGCGGAAGCCATGGCTTTCCTCGCCGCGCGCAGCCTGCGCGGCATGCCGCTGACGTTCCCCGGCACTACAGGGGTGTCGCAGCCGCTGACGGGGGGAACGATCTGGCGGCCGGAAAGCACGTTCGCCGAAGTGGTCTGATCGCGGCGAATTATTACATCACCACTTAGATACCACACCTTTACATATCCATGACAGGTATGCATGGTGAATGGGTCCGGAAAGGGCATGCCGTCGAGTCTTCGGGTCGCACCAACACACGACGGAACAGGGTTCAGGGAAGTAGTGAGGAAGTCTAATGGTTAAGTCACAACGACATACCGTGGCCGTGGCGGCGCTTGCCATCGCCCTTTCGCAAGTGCCGGTTGCTGCCTTCGCGCAGTCGGCAGGCAGCGCCGATGCAGGCGAAGCCGCAACCGGCGCCGACATCGTCGTCACCGGCACCCGCATCGCGGTTCCGGGACTGACGTCCAGCAGCCCGGTCGCCTCCACCGGCGAGGAGCAGATCAAGCTCCAGTCGGCGCTGACGGTCGAGGACTTTTCCACCAAGATCCCGCAGCTTTCGGGCGGCGTTCGCCAGGGCTCGCAGGGCAGCGACGCTTTCGGCGCCCAGGTTCTGGAACTGCGCAACTTCGGCCAGAGCCGTTCGCTGGTCCTGATCGACGGTACCCGCGCGACGCCGTTCAGCTTCCGCAACTCGGCCGACGTCAACGCCATTCCCGCCTCGCTGATCAAGCGCGTCGACGTGCTGACCGGCGGCGCCGCCGCGGTCTATGGCGCGGACGCCGTGGCCGGCGTGGTCAACTTCATCCTCAACGATGAATTCGAAGGCATTCGCGGCACCGCCACCAGCCGTCTGTCCGAGCATGGCGGCGCGCAATACGGCGGCTCGCTGATGGTCGGTACCGGCCTGGGCGACCGCGGCCACATCGTCATCGCGGCCGACTATACCCAGCGCGACCGCATTCGCGCGGGCCAGCGCGACTGGGCGGAAACGCCGAACCAGACGATCCCGAGCATCGGCGGCGTCTTCACCGACGTGGCAAGCGGCCGCAAGTTCGGCTTCACCGACAGCGGTGACTTCACCACGAACCCTTCGGCCACCTCGAACATCTCGGATACTTATCCGCTGGTCTCGCCGCTGAAGCGCATCAATGTCGCGGCGCTGTTCAAGTACGAGATCACGCCGCAGGTCGAGATCTACGGCCGTGCGATGTATACCAATTCGCGCACGCAGGAGACCGGTACCCCCGGCGCGACGCCGGCCTCGGTCAACCGCACCGTCTCGATCAGCGAGAGCAATCCCTACCTCACGGACGACATCCGCAACCAGCTGACGTTCGTGAACGGCGCCGCGCGCGTGAATGTCTCGCGCTCGCTGGCCGAACTCGGCCTCATCAACTACGAGACCGAGCGCAACACGCTGCAGTTCCAGACCGGCCTGCGCGGGCCGCTGACCAATGCGGTCAAGTGGAACGTCTATGCCCAGTACGGCCGTTCGACCGAGAACACGCTCATCACCGGCGATGGCCTGGTTACCAGCCCGACCGGCGCGAACAACTTCGATTCCATCGTCAACAGCGTGAACATCTTCGGTCCGAACCAGACCGAACTGGCCGATGCGCTGGGCAGCACGATCAACGGCTTCAACCGCAAGCGCGACCAGTTCGTGACCGCGGCCACCCTGAGCGGCACGCTGGAAGAGCTGTTCTCGCTGCCTGCCGGCCCGATCGGTTTCGCCATCGGCGCCGAGTATCGCCGCGAAACCGCCAGCATCGATCAGGACACCGCGCTCCTTACGGGCAACACCTACCGCCAGGGCGTGCAGGCTGCCTACAGCGGTTCGTTCGACGTCAAGGAACTCTATGGCGAAATCCTGGTGCCGGTCCTGCGCGACCTGCCCCTGATCCGCAAGTTCGACGTGGGCGGTGCCTACCGCCTGTCCGACTACAACATGTTCGGCACGCACGGCACCTGGAAGGTGGAGGGCAACTGGGAAGTCGATCGCAACCTGCGTCTGCGCGGCACTTACCAGCGCGTCCTGCGCACCCCGAACTTCGGCGAGTTCGCGGCCGGCATGTCCTCGCTGCCGTTCAGCAACCTCGTCACGGTCGATCGTCTGAAGCCGCGCTACGGCGGCGATCCGTGCGTGCTCGGCACCGGCGATGCCGCCCAGTGCGCCCGCTTCGGCGCGCCTGCAGTGGGTTCGGCGAACTCCAACGCGGCCAGCTACCTCACCGGCAATTACTATTACGGCGGCAACCCGGACATCAAGCCGGAGACCGGTTATACCACGACGCTCGGCGCCGTGTTCACGCCGACGTTCCTGCCCGGCCTGAACCTGACCATCGACTGGTACGAGCTTGACCTGCGCGGCGCCGTGGGCGTGATCCAGCCGATCGCGGCGATCACCAGCTGCTATGTCACCAACCCCACGGCGACCAATCCGCTGTGCTCGCTGGTGACCCGCAATGCCGACGGCACGTTCAAGGATGCCTTCGTCAACAACCAGAACCTGGGCCGACTGCTCCAGCGCGGTTTCGACATCTCGGCCAGCTACACGCTGCATCCGGACTTCGTGCCGGGCACGGGCGTGCGCCTGAGCTACCAGGGCAATATCGTCACGTCCTACCTGATCCAGGCGAACTCCACGGTTTCGGCCGTGCAGTGCAAGGGCACTTTCGGCGCCACCTGCTCCAGCGACGGCACCACCCTCGTACAGCCTGACTATCGCCACACGGTCGGTCTCTCGTGGCTGTTCGACAAGGGCGTGATCCAGTTCGACTGGCAGCGCATCGGCAAGGTGAAGTCGAGCACGGTCGGTTCGACCGAGACGATCTCGGCCCAGAACACCTTCGACCTATCGGCCTCCTACGAGTTCACCGACGCGATCACCTTCAGCGCCGGCATCTACAACCTCTTCGACAAGAATCCCCCCTATGTGTCGACGGGCGGTGTCTTCAACACCTTCCCCGACACTTATGACATTCTCGGACGCACGATCGGCTTCTCGCTGACCGCGCACCTCTGAGGATAACCCACCCTGCGCGGCGCCCGGTCAACCTCCTCCTCCTCCGACCGGGCGCCCGCTTTTTTGTCAGGCCCTGAAGACCGATTTCAGGGCCGGGTCCGGAGACGAATTCGATGACGCTGCCTTTCTCGATGGCGGACTGGCTGGTGATCGCCGCCTACCTGCTGCTGCTGGTCGCGGGAGGCTGGATCTTCACGCCGCGCAAGACCGAATCCGCGCATGACTATTTCCTGGCGGGTGGCAGCGTTCCGGCCTGGCTCGCGGCCATCTCGGTGCTGTCCGCCACCCAGTCCGCAGCCACTTTCCTGGGCGGGCCGGATTACGGCTATCACGGGGACCTTACCTACCTCAGCGGCAATATCGGCGGGCTGATCGGCGCGATCTTCGTCGCCCATGTCATGATCCCGCGCTTCTACGCCATCAAGGCGACGACGGCCTATGAACTGCTGACCTTGCGCTTCAACGAGAAAGCGACGCGCTGGGCAGGGGGCATGTTCCTGGTCGGCCGCGTCTTCGCAGGCGGCGCGCGCGTCTATCTGGCCGCCATCGCGCTGGCCATGGTCATCACCGGCACGGTCGAGGCCCAGGGCATCATGATCGCCGCCGCCGTGCTCATCGTGGCCAGCGTGCTCTTCACGTTCGTGGGCGGCCTCAAGTCGGTGCTCTGGAACGACCTCATCCAGTTCGTGGTCTACCTGGGATCGGCGATCGCGGTGCTCGTCTTCCTGCGCCTCTCGATCCCCGCGTCCACCGGCGAGATCATCCAGGGCCTTTCCCATACGCCCGAAGGCGTGAACAAGCTGAAGTTCTTCGACTTCTCGATGGACCTTTCGCGTCCCTTCTCGATGCTGGCCATCGTGCTCGGCCTGTCGCTGCTCTACATTGCGAATGCCGGCATGGACCAGGACACGACGCAGCGCCTGCTGGCCTGCAAGGACGCCAAGACCGGCGCGCGCAGCCTTTACCTCTCGGTCTTCGCGACGCTGCCGGTGGTGGGCATGTTCATCGTCATCGGCCTGCTGCTTTATGTCTTCTACGACCGGCCCGACCTGATGGGCGGCGCCACGGCGGCTGCCGGCAACCAGTTCGGCGGCGAGAAGATCAGCATCTTCATGCACTACATCCTCACCCAGCTTCCCGGCGGCCTGCGCGGACTGGTGACTGTGGGCATCTGCGCGGCGGCCGTCGCCACCACGAACTCGGCGCTCAACGCCATGTCCTCGGTGCTGGTCCAGGACTTCTACCGCCCCTGGCGCGAGAAGCGCGGCACCGCGCCAGAGCATCACTTCGTTTCGGCGGGGCGCGTGGGCATGGGCGTGATCGGCTTTGCCATGTTCGTCATGGCCGTGGTCTCGTTCTACTGGCAGCGCTACACCGACATGGGGCTGCTGGAATTCGCCCTGCAAGTGATGGTCTTCACGTACGCCGGCCTGCTGGGTGTCTACTTCACTGCGCTGTTCACCGGACGGGGCACCACCGGATCGGTTATCGCCGCGCTTCTCGTCGGCTTCGTCACGATCCTGTTGCTCCAGCCTTCTATCGCCCATGCCATCGGCCTTCCGGCCGCTCTGAGCAGCCTGTCGTTCCCGTTCCAGCTTTGCATCGGCACGGTCATCGCTTTCGCGATCTGCGCCGCGCCGGCCGGATCGGGAAAGACGATGGCCCCTGTTGAACGTTGATCCCCACAAGGGACAAAGGATACCATGAATACTGAAGCGCTCGACGCCCGATACCTCGATCTCGACCTCTGGCCGACCGAACTGGCCGTGGAGGCCATGCTTGAAGGGCAGATGGCGGCCATCGCCTCGATCCAGTCGCAGACCCGGGCGATTGCCCGCGCGGCCGAAGCGGCGGCGCTGCGGCTGGGCGATAGCGGCCGGCTGGTCTTCGTGGGGGCTGGCACCTCGGGCCGCCTTGCCGTGCAGGACGGCACGGAGCTTTATCCGACGTTCGGCTGGACGATGGACCGCATGGTCTTCCTCATGGCCGGAGGCATCGGCGCCCTGACCGAGGCTTATGAAGGCGCCGAGGACGATGTCGAGGCCGGCCGCGCCGAAGTGCGCCAACGGGGCATCGGCCCGTCGGACGTGGTGATCGGCGTCGCTGCCAGCGGCCGCACGCCCTACACCGTCGCCGCGATCGAGGAAGCCCGCGCCGCGGGTGCGCTCACCATCGGCATCGCCAACAATGCCGGCTCGGTCCTGCTCGACACGTCCGAACATGCCATCCTGGCCGTCACCGGCAGCGAAGTGGTTGCCGGTTCCACCCGCATGAAGGCCGGCACTGCGCAGAAGGCCGTGCTGAACCTGCTGTCGACGGCGATCATGCTGCGCCGCGGCCTGGTCTATCAGGGCCGCATGGTGGCCATGCGCATTTCGAACGCGAAGCTCTTGCAACGGGGGCGGACCATGGTTCAGGATATCGCCGGGGTCGACGCCGAAGTCGCGGCCCGCGCGCTGGAAACGGCAGGAAACGAAATCCGGCTCGGCGTGATCGTCGCGCTGGGCGTTCCTCTCGCAGAGGCGAACACGCTGCTCGAAGACAATGGCGGCAATCTGCGCCAGGTCCTGCAACTGCTGGAAAAGCGAGACTGATCGACGATGCGCGACATTGCCTGGACCCGCAGCGAAGAGGGCACGCCGCTCTATCTGCAGCTTGCCCGCAGCCTGCGCGAGCACATCAGCAGCGGTGCGATCGATCCGGGCAGCGCGCTCCCATCCGAACGGGACCTCAGCGAGATGGCAGGCCTGTCGCGCGTTACCGTGCGCAAGGGAATCGAGCAGCTCATCGAGGAAGGCGTGCTGTTCCGCAAGCAGGGTTCGGGCACTTTCGTGGCCAAGCGGATCGAGGCACCCGGCGCCAGGCTCAGCAGCTTCAGCGACGATACCCGCTCGCGCGGCGAGAACCCCGGCGTGGTGTGGATCAACAAGGCCTATGCGCAGCCGACCGAGGAAGAGGCGGCGGCGCTGGAGATCCCCGCCAACGCTTCCGTCGCGCGGCTGGGCCGCGTCCGCCTGGCCGGCGGGGAGCCGCTGGCGATCGAACATGCCGTGATCCCGGCGCAGTTCATGCCGGACCTGACCGCGCTCGGAGATTCGCTCTACCAGGCGCTCGACATTCACGGTTTCCGCCCGACTTCCGGCACGCAGCGCGTCCGCGCCTCGCTGGCGACCCCGACCGAGGCCGGCATCCTCTGCGTGAAGCAGAATTCCGAAGTGCTGCGCATAGAGCGCAAGACCCGCATCCCGGACGGCCGGATCGTCGAGTTCACCCGTTCGGTCTACCGCGGCGATCGCTACGAGTTCGTCACGGAACTCAAGGAAATCTGACCGCGAAGACGGGCCGCGTTCACAAGCGGCGGGCCGCTATTTCACGATGACCCTGACGCGCCCGAGGTTCTGGATGCGGGCAAAGGGCGTGTTCTTGTCGCCCTCTCGCTGCGACGTGCCGCGCAGTGTGGGGAAATAGGTGCCGGGCCGGGCGAAGGTGTGAGTCGCCGTGACGGTCGCCGAACGGGCTCCGGAGCGGATTTCGGTTTCGACAGGGAATGTGCCCGCGCCGTCGAAATCCCATTGCGCCGCGACGATTGCGCCGGCGCCCGGTGGAACATCGATCTTGCCGACGAAAGTGACCTTCTGGCCCGCCTTGACCTCGGCCCGAAGGCGCCCCGCGACTTTGAGGTCGATGACCGGCTGTACGCCGTGACGATCCGCCGCCCCGGCCGGGACGACGATCTGGCCATCGTCGAAGCGGTAGCTGGTGGAAGCGGGCGGAGCGATACCTTTCTCCACCCAGAGCGCCAGGTCGCGCAGGGCCTGATTGAGCACCGGCACATAAGTGATGGTATGCGTCGGGTCTTCCGGGTCTGAATCGCCGTGGAGCGCATGGTCGGTGTACCAGAGGCGGAAATGATCGTCCGTCGCAGCGCCGAAGTGAGCGGTGACGAGGCCGCGATACCAGTCGGCCGACCAGGGGAAGGCCTCGCGGTCCCAGAGGGATTCCACCAGGATCATCTTCCCATCGAAATTGCCTTTCGGCACCGAACCGGCGGTCGCCTGCGTGAAGACAGGCCCGAGCAGCATGGGCCGCTGCGGATAGAGCGGCTTGCCGTCTGCCCCGCGGAACTGGTTCCAGACCTTGAATTCGGGGCCGGGGACCTGGTGGCGATGGTAGGTCTGCGCGGCCAGGAAGTTCGAATTGTCGAGACTGACTTCGTCGCCCGCTGCCAGCTTGGCGGCCACGGCGGGATCGACGATGCCCAGCACCGCCACGTCGCCTTCGATGCGGCTGACCGTGAGGCGCGCGCCCTTGGCGGCGCCGGACTTGACCATCAGGTCTCCGCCCAGGAACTGAACGCTTGGCGGCGCCTTGGCGAGGCGGACGGCGACCACGTTCTTCGCTTCCTTGCCCTGCAGGGCGGCGAAACTGTCGTCCACGTTGCCCTGGACCTTGCCGTCGGTGACGCCGGTGTGGATCTTGAGGCGCGCTGCTTCGGCCGCCGTGATCGGCGCGGAGATCGCCGTTTCATGCTGCAAGCGATAGCCGGCGAAACTCTCGGGATGGTCGAAGCCAAGATATCCGGGCTTCGTCCAGAAATCGGTGAAATAGCCGGGATCGGCCATCAGCACGCCGCCGTAGAGCGCGGCGAAGCCGTGGATCCCCATCGTCTTCCAGCCGAACCACGATTTCGGCGGGAAGCCCATGCGCGTCACTTCGCGCAAGGCCGAGGCCTGTTCCGCGCTGAGCCCTGCATAAGGATCGCCGCTGCCGCCCGGCTCCATGGCGTCGACGATCTGCGGGAACTTGTCCTGAAGCAGGCGCATCGCATGCATGCGCACCGTGAACGAGTTGGGGATCGCCATGCTCGAACCCAGCACGTAGGGCACCGCGCCATCCCACACGCCGCGCGTGTTTTCCATCGAACCGACCGTTCGGTAGCCGCCGCCGCTGCCGCCATAGGCATAGCCGTAGGGCCGCTTGCCGCCGTACATCTTCACCGCGACCACGCGCGAATACTGCGCGGCTGCGGCATTGGCGCGGTAAGCGCCGATCGTGGGATCGCTCGATCCATATCCGGCGACGGCCGGACCGCCGCCATTGGTCTCGACGAAATAGGCCCCGCTCGCGATTGCGAAGGACAGCTTGTCGTTGGTGGGCGTCGTCGCCCGCTGGGCCAGGTTCTCGTTGTCAGGGGCGGGGGTGAAGTGCTGGAAGAACCGGCCCTGGTACTGATCCTTGGGCGGGAAATAGAACGAGAAGCGCGTGTCCGTGCCCTTGAAGCCGCCATGGACATAGCGATGGCGCACCGGCGCATCGCGCCATTCGTCGATGTCGATATAGGGCTCTGCGAAAGTCGCATCGGGCACGGCGGCAGGCTCCTGTTTGGCCGCTACGCTCTGGGCATTGGCAGCGGAGTGGTCGATCGCCGCCATGGCCATGGCGGCCGTTACAGTGAGCAATCCAGCCAGTTTCAAGCGAGAGGGATTTGCAGAAGGCATTCCTGTGCTCCGTGCTGCCATGATCCGGTGAGGGCGCGTTGCCCGCATTCCAGCCAGTGTTGGTCTTTCGGAAATGATCGTTCGTTCGCGGCCTTGGGTGGCATAACCGAGATGGGCTGTCGCGAGGAAATTTTAGAGATTAAAATAATCGCCCGGGCGGCGCGGTTGCATGCGCATGGCGTTTGGCCGATGACAGCGCGATGCGGCTCACCGATCAGGAATTCAACCGAGTGCTCGTGCTGAAGAAGCTGCGCGCCAGCGAGCCCGTGGCCCGGACGGATCTGGTCGGCCTGACCGGCCTGACCGGCGGAACCATCACGGCCATCACTGCCGATCTGGTCCGGCGCGGGATCGTGATCGAGGAAAAGGTCGCCACCTCGGGCCCGGGCCGCCCGCGCGTGAACCTTCGGATAAACCCGCAAGGACGCTACGTCGTCGGCACCACGCCCACCAACGAGGGCGAACTGCTGACGGAGATCGTCAATCTCAGGGGCGAAAGCCTCGGCTTCGCCAAGGCAGCGCTGACGCGGGACACGACCATCGAAGGTCTCGCACGGCAATTCATCACGGCGCTGGAACAGGCCCTTGCCGAGTGGGACGTCCCCCGGGAAGAGATCTACCGTATCGGCATCGGCATTCCCGGCATCGTCAACAATCGGACGGGCATCGTCGAGCATATCATCTCGCTGGAATCCGGGCCGGTGGACTTCGGCGGCATCGTCGGCGGGGCGCTGGGGGTTGCCACTCTCATCGACAACAGCACCAATCTGCTGGCCCGCGCGGAGCATTGGTACGGCGCCGCTGCCCATGCGGACGATTTCACCCTGATCAACATCGATCTGGGGATCGGTGCCGCCTTGTACCGCGGCGGCCAGCTCGTCACCGGGGTCCACGGCATGGCCGCCGAATTCGGGCATACCAAGGTCGTGCCTGACGCGGGCAGAGCCTGTTACTGCGGCGGCATCGGCTGCCTTCAGGCCTATTGCTCCGTGCAATCGATCATGGAGCAGTCCTGCGCGCAACTGGGCAGGCCCTTGCCCGACTTTGACAGGATGAACGCCGCCTTCGACGGCCTGATGGCCGAACAGGCGGCGGGCAGGATAGACATCGCGCCGATACTGGAACAGGCCAGCCACTATCTCGGCGTGGCAGTTGCCAATCACATCACGATGCAGGACCCGGAGGCCGTGGTCATTCTCGGCCCGAAGTTCGCCATGATCGACGAACTGCGCAGCATCTTCTTCGATGCCCTGGAGCGAAACACGTTTCCAGCGCTCCGCCGCCGCACGAGGCTGCACTTCCAGCTAGGAGACAAAAGCGCCTACGCGCGCGGTGCAGCCGCCATGGTACTGGAACAGATCTATCGCTGCTCTTGACGGGGACAGTGGCTGTATCTGAAGTCGCGTCGTTCTCGATACGCGGCTCGACAAAACAGCGTATCGAGGCACTGGGTTCGAAGCGCATCGGTCATCATGTTCCACGACTGCATGTAACTTCCTGTGACTATTCGAACGCAAGAAATCTTTGTAAAAGTCACACCGAGCAGGATCGATCGAGCGTGTTCGGGGTAGGCCGAAATCTGGTAAAATTTCGCGCGTTCGCGATCTGTGATTGAGGCGCGCATCATATTTCTCTAAGGCCGGCGCCGGGGACACACCTACAGAGCAATGCAGCCAGCAGCTTCAACGGCTGAAGGCCGCGAGCCGGATCGTGGCTAGTATTGATTAAGATACTGGCAATGATGTGGCTGTGATGTAGGGACCCGTGAGATGGAGACTACGAACGCGATGCCGAGTGATGGTTTGGAATTGAAGCTAGCGTCATGTGTTTCGTCGGTTTCCGCTCAAAAATTAAATTCTTCGACAGCAATAGAAGCTAAGCGCCGGCTTCTTTTGTTAGGCATTGTTGGCGCGAGCTCGCTTTTAACATTGGCAGGTTGTACTTCGTTCCCATCCAGTGGCCCTACGGTTGGGCGGATTGAAAAGATGGCGAAGCCTGAGAACAATTCTCTCGGCTTCGAAATCGTTCAAATCACTGATCAAATCGTCGAGCAGAGGAACGCTGAAGGCCCGTCCAAATACGAATCTGGCGGCATTCCTCTTGCGCCTCTCCCGCCCAGCGACGTTATTCGTCGTGGCGATACCTTAGCGATTTCGATCTATGAAATCGGTGTGGCATTGTTTGGAAGCAGCGGTGCCTTGGCGGCGAACACAGCAGACCCAACAGCAAACGCTCATAGTATTTCGGTGCAGGTTGACGACAACTGCTCAATAGCGATCCCATACATTGGTCGAATCAATGTGAAGGGGAAGACGACGGCCGAGCTAAGCCAATACATAGAAGGCCAGCTGCGTCGAAACTCGCAGAGTCCGCAGGTAATGGTCGCAATTTCCGAGTCGGTTGAAAGCGCAGCTTATGTTACCGGTTATGTCGCTAGGCCTGGTCGGTATCGATTAAGCGCAGCGCGAGAGCAGCTCCTCGACGTTGTCGCTCTCGCCGGCGGTGCGAGTATCAATGCCGATGACGTTGAATTGCGGCTGGTGCGCAACGATCGTGCTCTAGCGCTCCGTCTCGGTGATCTTCGTCCTGAAGACGCTAACAATCTGACGATTGCTGCAGGCGACAGGATTGAGCTGATGAAGCGCCCTCAGACTTATACCGTTTTCGGGGCAACGGACAGGGTCTCTCAGGTTCCCTTCGATGGAAGGCGCCTGAGTCTGGCAGAGGCTGTAGCCCGTGCTGCCGGACCATCGGACCAGCGTGCGAATCCGACCGGGGTATTTCTTTTCCGCTTCGAAAATGGCGAGGACGGTCAACCTGATAAACCTGTCATATACAGGTTGGATCTCATGAACCCTGCAAGCTACTTCCTGTCTCAGCGCTTTCAAATGAGAGATAAGGATGTGATTTATTTCGCCAATGCCGAAATGAATCCGCCTATGAAGTTCATCAACCTTATCAGCCAAATGTTTACGCCGTTCCTTGCTGCTCGGGCGTTGTCGAAGTGATGGACAGACCACTTCGCATCGGTATTGACGGTTACAATCTGGCCATGCCGAACGGCACGGGTATTGCAACGTACACCAACTCGCTTGCTCAATCGCTTAAGGCCATGGGCCATAAGATCGATGGCCTGTTCGGGCTGGATGCCGGAAAGCGTGGAGAAACACGCGAGCTGTTGTTCTTTGAACATTTCGGCCATGGCCATCGTCTAACCGTTCCGCAATTGACGCGAAGCGTTGCGCTCTCCACGGCAGTGAACTGGCTGTCGCGGCGGCCCGTAGAGGTGCCGCTCGAAGGCAGCGTTGACACGCGCGCCTTCAAATACCGTTTCCCGGAATTCGATAGGCTTTGGACAAGCCCGCGACTGTTCGAGGTGGCTTATGCCAGGTTCAAGTACCTCGGGCGATTTCTCACTGTCACGATGCCTAATCCACCGGACATCATGCATTGGACATATCCGATTCCTATTCGGATAGCGAACACCAAGAACGTTTACACTCTTCACGATCTGGTGCCTCTTCGACTGCCGCACGCCACGCTCGACGAGAAGCGCTATTATCACAGACTGATTAAAGGCTGCGTGGAAACGTCAAATCATATATGTACGGTTTCCGAAGCAAGTCGAGATGACATTGTCCAATATTTTCCTTCGGCGTCTGAAAAGATAACAAATTGTTATCAGTCTAGCCCCGTGCCATCCGAAGTTATGGACAGTAATCCGGAAGATGATGCTGCTATCATCAAAGGTATTTTTGGGTTGGAGCGAGATGGCTATTTTCTATTCTTTGGAGCTGCTGACCCAAAGAAGAACTTGGGCCGTATAATCAATGCCTATTTGACTTCTAATGTCACGACGCCGTTAGTCATCGTCAGCGCCCGTGATTGGGGCATGAACGACGAAACGCGAATGCTTGGCAGCAATGGCGAAGTCTATGGCCGGAAGATGGGCAAGCGGATTGTCAGGTTGGAGTATCTGCCAAAAGCTACGCTGTTTCGCCTCGTGCGCATGGCTAAGGCTGTCCTGTTTCCTTCTCTGCTGGAAGGTTTCGGGCTGCCGGCGCTGGAGGCGATCCAACTTGGAACCCCGGTGATCTCTTCCACAACGAGTTCGCTTCCCGAAGTGGTCGGCGAAGCAGGGTTGCTGGTCGATCCTTACGATGTGACTGCGATTTCTGCTGCCATCCGGACTCTCGATTCTGACGCCGATGTCCGTATGCGGCTAAAGTCCAAAGGGGCTGTGCAGAGTGCAAAGTTCTCTGATGCCCGTTACCAACAGCGGTTGGCTCAGCTTTATGAAAAGGTGGTAGGATAAATCGTCCTGACCGAACAGCGGCGGCCTGATTTGACCGTTCTACCGACCAACCTGGAAACGGAGTTTGGCTGTGAACCGGCGAGTAAGCCATGCCGGCAGCAAGAGTGAAAGACGGGAGGTCTGGTAGAGTAACGCGGGGAAACCCGAAGATGCTCGGCCGCGGAGCGTGGCGTCGACGATCTTCCGGGCTGCGACCTCGGGTGTGACTTCGTAAGGCCGATTCCCGAGATGCACATCGCCCATCGGGGTTGAAACGTAGCCGGGACAGATCACAGTAACGCTCACGCCGCTATCTCGCAGGGCTTCGCGCATCGCCAGGCCGTAGGACAAAAGCCCGGCCTTGCTGGCTGAATAGGCGGGAGCGTCCGCAAGCGGGCTGTATGCCGCCAGCGACGATACTAATGCTATATGTCCACGGCGCCGGCTGCACATCGTTGGTAAGATACGGTGCAGGCAATCGATTGCTGCCAGCAGGTTCACTTCAAGAACTTCCCGCGCAGTCTGCGGGGTTTCAAGCATGTCATGGTGACGGCGCCCGTCGAGAATTCCGGCATTGGACACGAACAAATCGATGACAGGTTCCTGGGCCACTAGAATGGAGAAGGCTTCACCGTCACGTACATCAAAAGCGGCTGTGCGCACTCCACCAGCACCGAGGACGTTACAATCTGCCGCCACCGCGTCCAGCCTCTCCCGGTCCCTTCCAACCAGAATGACACGCCAGCCTTCAGCTGCGAGGAGTCTGGCGACGGCTGCGCCGATTCCGCTAGATGCTCCGGAAATGAGCGCTGTGCGAAATTGCATCGTTTGTTACTCCGACCCCTCGCGGAGCATGCTCCGGGCCCGAATTAAGTCCTGGGCAACCGAGGCGAGCGATACATTGGCCTGCTGCAGTTCTGCATGGACCTCAGTTACTGCCGCGCAAACCTGTTCGATGTCTGCAGCGTCGTGACCGGCTGAGATGAAGAACCTTAGCCTTGCCGATTGTTCCGGAACGCCAGGCGGAATTACAGGGACTACTGCGATACCCCGAGAAAATAACCGATCTGCCATCAAGGCTGTCCGCAAACTATCTCCCACTATAGTTGGAGTGACTGCAAAGCCCCAACTCTCGCCTACATCGTGACCTAACTGTTCCATTCTGTCACGAAACCGGCGGCCGTTAGCCTGTAGTGAAGCGACCCGTTCCGGTTCGCAAAGCATGATGTCGAGTGCGGTCAGAGACGCTACGGCCTGCGGAGCGGAAATGCCTACGGAATAGACCATGCCCGGCGCGCGGTACTTCAGATAATCGATCATATCGGATGGCCCTGCGACGTAGCCACCGCAACTCACCAGCGTCTTGGACAAGGTGCCCATCCAGATGTCTACGTGCTTTGGATCGATCCCCGCGTGCTCCGCCAAGCCGCGTCCTGTCCGTCCCAGAACGCCAAGCGAGTGCGCTTCGTCCACCATCAGCCAGGCGCCGTACCGCCGTTTTATTTCAACGAGACGCGCAAGATCGGGCCCATCGCCGTCCATCGAGAACAAGCCCTCGGTGACAATCAGGCAATTGCGCGATCGCGATCGAGATGACGCCAGAAGCGCTTCCAACGCGTCCATGTCGTTGTGTGCAAATGGTCTGCGGTGAGCGCCTGACATCTCTGCGCCGCAAATGATGCTGTTATGCGCCAATGCGTCGTGGACGATCAGGTCTTCGGAACCCAGGAGCGTGGAGATCACGGCTACGTTGGTAGCATGGCCGCTGACAAATACGAGCGCTTCCTGTGCCTCGTAGACTTGGGCCAGTTCCTGCTCAAGCTGTCGATGAAATGGGCGCTCACCCGAAGTCAGGCGGCTTGCCGATACGCTGGTGCCCCAACGGTCCGCCGCTTCGGCGACGGCCGCTGTAATTTCGGGATGCCCGTTCAGGCCGAGATAATCGTAGGAAGTGAAATTGAGCAGCGTCTGGCCGTCGACAGAGGTCCGTACGCCCGCGCGCGCTTCGTGCAGTCGGTAAAAGGGAAGGGTGATGGCGAAGCTTTCAGCCACGCTTTTCTGCATCCGAAGGTTTTCGAATTCAGGCAACTGGTCGAACCCGGGCGTCTGGATATCGCCCGCCGATTCCAAGGCGGAAGGACGGGTGGGGGCCTGCCCAGCCTTGTTGATCCGTGCCATCAGAGACTGACGGCTTGCCGAGTCCAGCGTTTTCGGATGTTTTGCTTCTGCCATCAGGCATACCCTTCCGAGGACAAGCTTTGACTTTCTGGCCCGCTAAGTCCCGAATCCAGCGGTGCATTTGTATGCATTGCGAACAACTGAGTTTCTTCATCGCTCATGCCGGCACTAAGGCCAGTATCTTCGCTTCCGCGCAGCGTTTGCAGCAAGCGTTGCGCTAGGTCGCGCAGATTTGAGACAGAAGTGATCGACATGACTGGTAACTTCACTTTGTACTCGGTTTCAATGGTCATGCGGAACTCAAGCGCCATCAGGGAATCCATGCCCAGACCGTCGAGGGACTCATCGAGATCGATCTCCTGCACCCCGATCCGAAGGATTTGTGCAATTTTTTCTGCAACGATCCCCCCGAGTATTTTCAGCGCTTCAGCGTCGCTCTTGCCTTCGATCATCTCGGAGAGGCTCTCGCTATGCTCCGTTCCCTGAGCACTGCGTCCAGAACCAATCCATGCGAAGCTTGGGCTAGATGGCCAAGGCAAGCTTCGCAAAGTCAACTCGCCGCCCAAGTTCGCACAAGTGACGACCGGATCGACATGCGTCTCGCTCATCGGCAAGACTGATGCCAATTGTTCAAGCGCCTTGGCGGATTGCATGCCTATGGCGCTGGATACTCGGTCAATGCTTGATACCGTGTCCGCACGTTCCGAAAACATGCCGACGTCAGCAATAGCTCCCCATTGCATGGCGATGGCCGGTAGGCCTTGTGCACGGCGCTGGCGCGCCAAGCCCTCCAGAAAGCCATTGGCCGCGCAATAGACCGACTGGCCTGGGTTGCCGACAAGTGCCGCCGCCGATGAGAACAACACGAATTGCTGGACCGGTTGACTTCTTGTGACCAGGTCCAAGTTCGATGCACCTGCGACCTTTGGCGCCAAGATCATCTCCGTCGTTCCAGGGCACACCCCGTCGAGCATGGCGTCCTCCAGGACACCTGCCGTATGATAGACGCCAGTGATCGGGCCATGGGCAACAGCTATTCGCTCGATCAGTGCCTCCGCCTGCGTAAGGTCGGCAATATCGACTGTCTCGACTAAGACAGCACATCCGCGAGCACGTATGTGGGCGATTCTCGCTTCATCATCTGCTTTTAAAACACCGCTGCGCGAAGCAATGACGATCGTCGTTGCACCATGTTCAAACAACCAGAGCGCCGTAGCCAGACCGAAGCCACGTGTCCCGCCAATCACAAGTTGAACGCCGTCGCCAACAACGAAATTGCTGGCTCCCGCGCCGCGAGCCGTAGGTGCCGATGGTGGGCGGACGACGATTTTTCCAGCATGGCCTGCCGATTGCATCAGGCGGAATGCACCGCCGATTTCTATGCTTTCGAACGCGGTGCAGGGAAGTGGCAGGTAACGTCCGTCTTCCAGTCCACGCGCGACGTCGTCCATCCCGCGCTGCATGGTTTCGGAGTCGAGCATGACTATTTGATCGATATCGACGCCGAAGTAACTAATGTTGCGACGGAACGTGCGCATGCCGACCACCGTGTTGGCAACGTAATCGCGCTTGCCAAGTTCGACGAAACGTCCGCGCGGTCTGAGGCATCGCAAGCTGGCTTGCATTGCTTCGCCGGACAGGCTGTTCAACACGACGTCGACGCCGCCCATTTCGTGCCGGATGTGATCCGCGAAATCGAGGCTTCGCGAATTGAGGATATGCTGCGCGCCAAAAAGGCGGGCCACCGCTGCCTTATCCGGCGTGGAAACCGTGGCGATGACCTCAGCGCCGACAGCGCGCGCAACTTGTATTGCAGCCAGGCCAACGCCGCCTGCACCACCATGAATCAGCACACGTTCGCCCGGTTTCAACCGGGCCATCTCGACCAATGAATACCAGGCAGTCAGAAATGCTACGGGTATGCCGGCCCCTGCTTCCGGCGAAAGCCAGGAGGGCAGCGGGACCAGGCTTTGCTCGTGCGCGGTGCTGTGTGTGGCAAAGCAGTTCCACGCAAAGCCCATGACCATGTCGCCTGGGCGGTAACGTGTTACGCGCTCCCCGATTGCGACCACCTTGCCGGCGCATTCGAGTCCATAGACGTGGCCTTCGTCGCCTTCCTCTACGACATCGTCATTCAGCAACCCAGTTGCCAGCATGACGTCGCGGAAGTTCAGACCCGAAGCCATGACTTCGATTTCGACTTCGTGTGGCCCAGGCTTGCGGCGGGCTTCACCCACCCACTGCACGCTGTCGAGCACGCCGGCATGTGCAAAGTCCAAGGTTACCCGCTGTTCGGCGGAGTCCAATGGCAGTGCCCGAGGCAGTCCCTTCAAGACGCGCAGAACCGAAAGACCTTCCTGGGCCAAGCGATAGCTTCGCTCCGATCCCGGAGAAGCCAGGATTTCTGCCAGCATCATGGCAGTCGTTTCCGGCGGGGTCTCTGGAGCAATTTCAATGAGACGGATGTCGTGATCCATCATCTCATTCATCGCAACCCTTGCGAAGGCCATCAGCGCCGCTTGTAGCGGCGGCGACTTGGCGCCACAAACGATCCAGAATTTCTCGTCGGTGGGCCGCGTCCGAAGATCAAGCACTGCATCGCGCAGACCGGCCAGGAGTTTGCTCAGGTCTTCGGTGTCGCCTCCTACAAGGCACAGGCTGTCCGTGGCGGAGGGGCCTGTAGCTTCGACTTGGTTCAGCGCGCCGCCGATTGCCAACTGAAGATTTTTGTCCGCATGAATGGCGCGGAACAGGCAGTTGGCGGGCTTGGCTTCTGAAGACCTTGCATGACAACCGAAACGGATGGAGAAGCCGTGCTCCTCACCTCCATGTGACGCAAAGTGTTCCAGACATTCCGATGAACCTGCAGAGCCATGTCGCGCAGGAAACTTTGGCGGGACTGCATCGGCCGATCCTTCCGCGCCCAACTGGAACTCGTGCAGGATGCCATGATGCCATGACCCGATGAGCATCACCCCCTCGGGTGGTAACACCGTAGCCAATCGCTGAACCAGTTCGCTTTGGACCAGATCGTTTGCTGAGTGCGTGATGGCAACGACGATGTCTGCTGCGGCCGGTTCTTGAGCGAGCGACAGGTCGAGGAAGTCCAATCCGGAACTGCTCGGGAGGCGTCGTGCAATTCTTTCGATAGCCGCTGCATGCTCTGCAATGACAGTGAGGCGGAACGTCGCGCGCTGTGCCTCTTGGGCAAGTGCGGCCATCAATCCGAAAGCGCCATCGGCATAGACAGCGACATGCAAGCCATTCGGGGCTGCACGTTCCACTACATCGAGAATTGCGTGCAGTACTTCCAGGTTCAGCTCTGAAGAATGCAGCGCCGACACTTCATGCCGCTCAGTTACTGCGGCGCGTGGCGAGAACCTGTGGCCTGTTTGCAGATCCGATGCAAGTTCTGCTTCCGCCTGTGCGGATAGCAGCAAGTCGGTGGAGGCGAGGGGGAACTCTCGCGCGAATGTGGCCAGGATGACTTCTGATGGCGGAAGGCCTGCATCCGAGGCGATGATGGGCATGTCGTCGCGCCAGGTCACGAGCCCTGCACCGTTCAATTCTTCGATTAGCGCATGGGCTAGCGGCGTGCTGTCTATGGCCATTCGGCCTTCGGACACGAGCCGAGGAATATCCAAGGCCCCATCTGCATCTGTCAGCGCCAGAAGGTCGCGATGCGCGCAGGCCCACATGTGGGCGCGCAGTAATGCCGTTCCAGAGCTACTGGCGGCTGGACCGCGAGCTGCAAATCGGTTGGCAAGCGCACTTTCGATGTCCCGTGCCCGTAGCGCCGAGCCAGAGGGGGATTGGACAGAATGATAGAGCATGCCTTCCGGTTGCCGTGACAGCACGATCTGGCGCAGCAAGGCTCGGCTGAGCTTCGCGACGGTCATTCCTTTCTCGTCACGTAGCCACAGCGTCACTATCTTAAGGTGATCGCGATTGCTCTCGACAACGATTGTAGCACTTCGGATGGGCGTGCCATGTTTCCAGACTTGAAGTCTTTCGAAACGGATCGGTACCCACGCCTTATCGGCATCAGCCTCAGGGGCGATGCAATCAAAAAGACCATGGAATGCTGCATCGAGGCTCGCGGGATGTAGCATGTAAGGCAGGAAGTGCCTCTCGCACATATCCTGAGGAGCGGCTAGTTCGACTTCTATCAGTTCCTCGTCATTGCGCCTCACGCTGCGCAGCAGACGAAACCGCTCTCCGTAATGGATGCCCGAGTTGTCGGCTTTGGCGTAAAGCGCGTCCATGTCCGTCATCGGCGAAGCTTCACCGACGGCGGGGGGGGCGCCGATCAAGCTCGATGCAGGCGCAAGGCGTGCCCTTGCGCACAAGGTCCAGTCGTCGGTGCGCAGCCGCGGGCGTGTGTAAATTTCTATGCTATTCGTCAGCGTCGAATGGCGAATCGAAACTTCACGCTCTTCCTTGACGGGAATAACCATTGCTTGCGCTACATCGAAGTCCTCGAAGGCCCAGGGTCCTTCGGGTGAGAGTTCGTGAGCCGCGGCCAGTATCATTTCAGCAAGGGCGGCAGCAGGGACGACCGTTTCTTCTCCAACTACGTGATCTGCAAGTAGCGGCAGTAGCCCTGCATCAAGGACCGTCCGCCACTCCGGTGCATCCTGCGCTAAACGTGCGCCGATCAACGGATGCCTCGGGTGGTTGCCATGAATATCGATTGCAGCTGTCGTGTACTCGTGCCGGTAGGTGCGACGTTGCCAGGGGTAGGAAGGTAGCGGCAGTCCTTCATCGAATCGAGACACCGAACTTTCTGGCAAATGAAGGTTGACTCCATTTGCTATCGCTCGGGCTAGGATCCCGGCGATCGGATCGTTGCCGCCGGGACCCGCTGTCTTGTCGTCGGCCTCGGAAAGAGTGTGAATAACACGTGCCGACAACCCCGCTTCTTCGACAGACGACGTGATTGCAGAGGTCATAATGGGGCGCGGGCCGATCTCCACGAACAGGTTGTAGCCTGCGCGCGACGCTTCCTGCACTGCCTGCCGGAACAAGACTTCCGAGCGGATATTGTGCCACCAATAATCCGTTCCGAGCAGATCATCTTCTATCAAACGACCAGTGACGGTGGAATATAAAGGGATCTGGTTTGGCTTCGGCTCGAGTTCCCCGATCTCCTTTATGAAGGTTTCCCGAACGTCGTCGAGCAGATGCGAGTGGAATGGGTAATCGATGTCGAGCTTACGCCCGGCGATGCGCGCCCGGCGCGCTGCCTTGAGGCAGTCCGCAACGCCCACCTTCGTCCCGGATATCGTCACGGACGATGGACCATTGTCGGCAGCAATGCCCAATCCGGAAATAGCAAGGTTCGATAGCAGGTCGGCGACGTTGGACCGGCTTGCAGCCAGCACCGCCATTCCGCCCTTGCCATATACCCCGCCTTGGCATCTCGTCCGCGCTGCAAGGATCTGGGCGGCCTGGTCAAGGTCGATCGCTCCAGCAGCATAGGCGCCGGCAGTTTCGCCAAGGCTGTGGCCCAGTACCGCATAGGGTTCCAACCCGGCGGCAATCAGGGCCGCGGTCAGGGCTGCCTGCACACCGAAAAGCAATGGTTGCACAGCTGCGGCCATGCCGATCCTCTCGGCCAGATCCTCCGCGAACAGCAATTCCCGGATAGACACCAAGCCCGCATCCTGCATGGCGATGTCCACGCGGTTGAACGCTTCGGCGAATGCGGCATTCCCGCGATAAGCCGACCGCCCCATGCCCACCCATTGCGCACCATTGCCGCTATAGACGAAACATACCTTTGGGGTCTGCCGGGCGGCAACGCCAGTCTCGACACCAGGGGCCTTACCTGTAGCTGCGAAATCGGACAGCGCACGCGCCATCCTATCGCCTGTATCAAGCGGGACGACGGCGCGGTGACGCATGAGTTGGCGTCCCGAGGCCACGGCATGGGCCAGGCGAACAGGAGCAATCCCATGCTCGAGCGAGGCGGCATGGCTTGCGGTTAGGCTTCTCAGGGCATCCTGGCAGCCTGCCGATATGACGAGTTGCCCATCGGCTTCTTTGGCCTCAACAGTAGCAGATGCGGACGGACGTGATGGTGCGCTGGACAAGATAACATGGGCATTCGTCCCACCGAATCCAAATGAGGATACCCCGCAATGAAGTTGCTCTTTGCCACTTCCGAGATCGACAGGAGTTGCTGCCGGGCGAAGGTTAAGCTCGTCGAACGGGATGTCGGGGTTGAGCCTGTCCAGATGTAGCGTAGCCGGATAGCTACGGGTCTCAAAGGCAAGGATAGCCTTCATCATTCCGGCCACACCAGAGGCAGGCTCTAGATGGCCGATGTTCGACTTCAATGAGCCGATCGGCAAGGGCTGCTGGCGTTGCGAGCCCAAAACCGAACCGAGTGCCCGAGCTTCGATTGGGTCGCCCGCTCTTGTTCCGGTGCCGTGCGCCTCCACGAAAGCGAGATCGGCGGGCATAATTCCGGCATCGCCATATACGCGTTCGAGCAAGGAGATCTGGCCGTCCAGTCCTGGCAGCGCGATGCCGTTCGTCCTGCCATCGGAATTGACAGCGGTGCCGGAAATGACTGCTCGGATATTTGCTTCAGCACAAAGATCGGCACGGCGCAGTACGAACGCCACGGCGCCTTCGCCACGGACATAGCCATCGCCGTCGGCGGAGAAGGGGCGGCAAACGCCTGTGGGGGACAACATCGATGCCCGGGAGAACCCGATAAACGAAGCTGGCGACAGGAGCATGTTTACGCCAGCGACAATGGCCGTGTCGATGCGGCCTGCCGCGATGTCTGCCATCGCACGATCCAAGGCAACCAGTGACGAAGAGCAGGCCGTATCAATGACGAGGCTAGGGCCTCTCAGGTCGAAGAGGTACGAAATACGGTTTGCCACCACCGACAAAGTGTTGCCGGTCATGAAGTGGCTTCCAATCGCCGCCGGATCTCCGCCTACCAGATTGGCATAGTCCAACGCCGACACCCCGACATACACGCCGACCTCGGTGCCTGCGATGGACGAGGGTGCAATACAGGCGTTTTCCAGCGCTTCCCATACCACTTCGGCAAGAAGACGTTGCTGGGGATCGATTTGCGCGATCTCTCGAGGAGAAATGCCGAAGACATTGACGTCGAAATCAAAAGGATTCGAAAGAAAACCGCCGGCGTAAGTATAGGAATATCCTGGTGCCTTAGGATCCGGATGCAGGCCGAAACTTGGGTTCCATCGCCCCTCTGGGAATGGGCTGACCGTGAATGTTCTGTTTTCCAGCACCTCAAGGAGAGCCGTTTCATTTTCAGCACCAGGCAGCCGGCATGCGGCGCCTACGATGTACACAGAATTTTTGGTGGTCAAAATCACGGTCCTAGGAGCGCATATGGCTCAAGATTAATCAGTGGGCGGATAGCCTACGTAACAAACCGGATCAATACTTCGATTCTGCACTTGCGAAGTGATTGAGGATATGTGAGGGGCGTCTCGGTTCAGGGAATGGCCGGGGGGCAGAATTCAATTGGGTGGCGTCGTTGCGTATGATATTTCGCGTTTATTCCTAGGATCGGCAAGTACTTCCCCTCGCGGAATTGATCGGGTCGACCTTGCTCTTGCGGAAGCAGTTTTCGCCAACGGCGATGACGGGGCGGTAGGCGTACTGCCGACGCCTTGGGGTGTCCGGTGCTATCATGGCAGCAAGGTTCGTGCTTGCCTGGATCATCTGCGCCACGCTTGGTCCGAGAACCGTGAATCCGCGCTGGATCCGGCGTGGGATCAATTGCGCAGCCGGTTGAAAGGTGTGCCGAACGCCGAATTCGATACGCACGCTGTAAAGGGTGCCAACCTTCTCGTGCAGATCGCCCGGTTATGGGCTCTCGTCAGGCATACGGGTTTTTCGCTGGGGCGCCCGGTCAAGTCGGCTGTTCCCAAAAACGCGATATACCTAAATGTCGGCCAGATCGTATTGGCCGTGCCATTCCTGTTCCGCTGGCTCGAAAAGCGGCCGGACGTCACCGCCGTCACGATGTTGCACGACGTGATACCCCTGGAGCATCCCTCCTGTGTGACTGCGGCATCTGCTCGTCATCACGCGCAAATGGTTCGGACGACTGCCCGTTATGCGCATGGGCTGATAGTTACGACGCAACATGCTCAGGAAACGGTAACCACCGCACTGGCTGCGGCAGGGGGGAAGCCGATTCCGACCCTGGAACACCATTTGCCGTTGGCAGACGCGTTTGCGGCTGGCGGAAATGCTCATCCCGATCTGGTCGGAGTGCGCTATTTCGTGATCTGCGGCCATGTAGAGCCCCGGAAGAACCATGCCCTGTTGCTTGAGGTATGGAAAAGGCTTTTGAACGAAGCGGGCGACGATGCTCCTCATCTGGTCGTCGCCGGTGCGCCGGGATGGAAGGCCGAGGAAATACTCTCTCCATTGTCCGATGACCAATTGCGGTCGCGGGTGCATCATGTGTCGGGCTTGTCCAGTCCTGCTCTTCGGCAGCTTATGATAGGGGCCGCGGGGTTGCTGATGCCTTCGCTCGCAGAAGGGTTCGGTTTGCCCGTGCAGGAAGCCAATGCGCTGGGCGTGCCGGTTATCGCTTCCGACATCCCGGCGCACCGGGAGATTGCGCAGGCGGGCACCGTGCTGCTTCCTTCGGACGATATCGAGGCCTGGCTGCAGGCTGTTACGGCGCTGCCGCCAGGGATGGCGCGGACGGCGCCAGCCACCGATGCACGGCAGCAACAGGCAGAGTACCATCGGCAGGTTCTCGCCTTTGCCCGGGAGAGTGCTGCAAGCAGAGCCTCCCGGTCCTCGTCCGCTTACGGGACCGTCCGCAGAAGTTCTGCGGAAATCCTCGATATTCCCTCTCCTTCAAGCTTTTTGGCGCCCCAGGATCATGCAGCAAGAATTTAAAACCACTCGCATCAACGAGAGTCTTTTTTCGGGGATCGAGCAGCGGATGCTTGCGGCGTTGGTCGTTCGCACGCCGATGACGGTCAAGCCCGACCATCTCACCGGCCTTGGCGTCGTAGGGGCCGCAGTGGTCTTCGCGGGCTATTGCCTGAGCAATCTGGATGTCAAATGGCTGTGGCTGGCCAACGTCGGCATTGCGATTCACTGGGTTGGAGATTCTTTGGATGGCACATTGGCCCGCCATCGCAGTATCGAACGGCCGCGATACGGCTTTTATCTCGATCAGGTAATCGACACGATCGGAAACCTTTTGATGGCAGCGGGCCTTGGCCTGTCACCCTGGGTCCACTTCGGTTCCGCGATGATGGTGCTCGCGCTGTACCACATGCTGTCGGTGCAGACTTATGTGAGGACGATCGTCGATCGGGAATTCCATGTCGCACCCGGCAGGCTGGGGCCGACCGAAATGCGGGTGGGTATGATCGCGATGAACATCTGCATCCTCGTCTTCGGGATGCAGACGGTGACCACCTGGCCTGTCCCGCTGGAATGGGGCGATCTGTTCCTGGGTGTCGTCGTGATCGGTCTGTTCTGGCTGTTCTTGGCTCAAAAGATCAGGCACTTGAATCGGCTGAAAATTGAAGAGCCAGCCCTTCGATAAGAGTTCAGCTCATATAATTAGTTATACTATTTACGGCGATAATTTTATGATAGTTAATTTACATCGCATGTTCACCAAAAATGTTGGTGACTTGTTTTGTGCCCCTGCTCAGTATTTTCCGTTGGGCGACCGCATGGAGATACTCGGGTGGAAGCAGAGCGAATGCCAGGATGTTGAAACTCGCAAGCTGTGGAAGGAAAAATTCCAGGAAGCGAGTACTATTGTTGTTGGCGGCGGAGGTTTGCTCTGCAGTGATTTCTTCAAGCCGGGCCTTGATTATATTTTCCAGGAAAAAAATCCCGATACCCGAGTCGTAATCTGGGGAGCCGGCCATAACGAATGGCAGTTGTCAGACTGGCGAAAAATTAAGTGCGAAATTGAACTGCCCCATCCTTACGATCTGATAGGGGTTCGTGATTTCGGACATCAACATGAGTGGGTACCCTGCCCAAGTTGCCTTCATCCCGCTTTTGATGCGGTGACCCCGCCTGAGCATGAAGTTGTTTTATATGCCCATGAAGCGACGCTATTAAATCCGAAAACGCGGGCGGTTTTGCCAACCGAGTTTCCCACGCTATCTAATTCCGCCGATTTTGAGACTGCCATCAAGTTTCTATCATCAGGCGATCTGGTTCTGACCGATAGCTACCATGGGCTTTATTGGGCAACCCTGCTTGGTCGTCGTGTCATTGCTTTTCCAACGTCTAGCAAGTTCTACGATGTCAAACACGCTGCGCCATTGTGCGACCCGCGAGATTGGCAACGGTTTGCCAACCTCGCTGTGCGTTATCCTTTGGCATTACGCGAATGCCGAGATGCTAACACTCGCTTTTACGAAAAGGTCATGCAGCTAGCAGGTTAAGGCTGCAGTTATGGAAGCTCGACGGCCACATGATGTTGTGGCGTCGAGCGGTCGTTAAGCGGGCTGATCCGTACTAGATCGGCAAGATAAGAATCTGCCGTCGTCGCCAATCCGTTCCGACTGATATTGTCTTTAATCAGTTCTTCCAAGGCGCGATCCAGTTCACTGGTTGCGCGCCGCCGGGCTATGCTGGCGACAGGAGACGCAGTCCTGCTGGTTGCAGCACCGGACACTCGACCGGCGGCCGACCGCAGCGCGGCATCAACGTCTTCGTAATCTGCAAGGGCGTTGGCTCGCAAGACCAGCCAAGGCAGAATTTCTTCCACCACTCCCAACGTCTCAGCCAATTCCTCAACATTTCCATCGGGCGCTCGCACGCCAAAGAGCTGGAGTGCGAGGTCCAGTCGGGCGGGATCAATCGACATGGACAGTTTTCCTTTCAGCAGGGGCCCCGTTGTTTGCGAGGGCGGCCCGGTAGACGTGTTCTATTCCTTCGGCCATCGCCGCGGAGGAGTAGAGCCTTTCGAATGCGGCGCGCGCCAGTTCGCCGCGTTGCATCAGGACTTCTCGTGTCCGGCTCAGGAGCGTGATCTCCGATACGAAGTCACTAACTGGATCGCCGGCCTCGGAAACTGCCACGCAACCGTTCTCCTTCGTGGCGATTTCTGCCAGTCCGCCTGATTGCAGTGCCAGGACAGGCCGGCCCGCAGCCATCGCCTCGATCGCCACCAAGCCAAAGGATTCGAAGCGGCTCGGCATGAGAACCACTCCCGCATCGACATAAGCGTCGTTCAGCTCGACCCGATCAACTTGACCGGCGAAGTGTACGCGAGGGCTCGTCAATATCGCTTCAGCGCCAGCCGCGGCGATGGCGCGGCGATGGCGCTCCGACAGCGTGTCACCGATGAAGACGAACTCTACGTCCGCCGATCCGATAAGGCGCTTCGCCACCTGAATGGCAATATCGAAGCCTTTTCGCGGTTCGAACCGTCCGACGTACAGCACGCGCAGCGGCGCACCGGAGAGCATTTCGTCATTGCGGGATGATCGGCGGGAACCGCGATCCTCAAGCAGATCGGGAGTGCCGTGCGGGACCAGATGGGCGCGGTCGTCGATCGCTACATCGTAGCTCTCGTTGATCGAAGTGATGATTGCGTGACTGTTGGCCAGCAACACGGGCGCGCGTTCGAAAACACGACGCTCCGCTGCGATTACCCGGTCAACGAAGTGGTGCTCGTAAAGCGGCCTTGCCTGCCACTCCGGCTTGAACGGCTTGGCCATGGCATACGTGGTGTGGAGGCTGACGATCGTCGTGATATCAGGCTCGTCCAGTAGCGCGACCCCCTCGAGATCCCAGATCGGGAAAGATGCGATCTGAAGGCCGAATGACTTGAGGTATTGAACCTCTTGCCAGACACGGGTGGTCCAGGCAGCCAGACTGGCTGGCATGTCATACTTTTCGGCGACCCCGCCCGCGCTTTCCTTGTTGGGTGTCAACTCATGGATCCACATGCCATCCCGGAAAGCGACAGATTCGTGCTCCGCTTCGCTTTCCGTGATGACGTGAACGTAATGGCCCCGTGCTGCCAGGCCCTGCGCGACCATCAGCGTCCATCGGGCTATGCCGTTATCGTTCGAGGGGGGCAGGCCGCGGCTGATAAGGGCAATACGAAGTTTCCCGTCGCCCGTCGCAAACGGCCGCAGGGCAGGGGGCGAGCCAGGCGGAAGGTCGCCGCCCGACGTCTGCAACTTGCCAAATGCTCTCTCAGTGCCCTCAGCGATTCCCCGGTACAGATCCTCATCCAGCGAGAAGCGATGTTGAGGCGTAATCCTCTGATGCTCCTCAAGCCACTTGTTGGCGCGGGCGATTTCTTCACGATAGGCTTCCAGTTCGGTGCCGGCACGACGCTGATCGTGACGCGCGCCGTGGCGCATGATGAAATACGCTTTGGATCGAGCCGATGGGTAAAGCGTTCGCGCAATCCGATCATTGGATCGGATATGGCTCTGGGCGAACTGGTGGTATATCAGTGCGCTTGGCTCGTACTGAAGCTTCCAACCGGCATCCACCAGGCGAAGGCACACATCGGTTTCATCAAGCAGATAAGCGAACGTGTCATCGAAACCGCCAATTTGGCGCAGGGCGGAGGCCCGGAACGATGAATTTGTACCTAGCAGGCTGGGGTAGAACGCCGTGTCGGGGCGGTTCAATGGGCGCTCGTCAAAGTACTGGCTGACGTTAAACGCGTTGCCGTAGCGGTCGCAAACGGTCTTACGAACCTGCCAGCGCGTGCCGGTGTTATCGATGGTGAAACCACCTACGCCGCCAACCTCCGGATTGCGATAGGCAATGGCAAGCCGCTTAAGCCAAGAGGGATGCGGAGCCGCGTCGTCGTCCATGAAGCAGATAATCTCTCCCGCAGCGGCGGCAATACCGACGTTACGCGATACAGACAGATTTGCTTCTGAACAGGTCAGCGCCTTGATGCCTTCACCCCAGCTGGCAATCACCTCAGCTGAATTGTCGGTTGACGGACCGTTAACGACGATCACTTCAAACGAAGGGTAATCAAGGCCACGAAGCGATAATATGGCATCCTGAAGGTGGGGGCCGCGGTTGAGCGTGTTGATTATAATCGACACGGTCGGGAAAAGGGTTTCGGCGTTGCTCATTGTCACTTCCGCAGGATCTCGAAGAACGGCAGATTTGCTCGCGTGAATTGCTCGCCGGCCATCATGGAAACGGCGACTTCGCGATTGGTTCGGCATTTTCGGATGAACTGCAGTGCTTCGTCAGAGTTGATTGCGGGCCTGTGAAGCAAGGTATAACCCAGCAAGTCTATGTCGCACACGGTCGGCGGAGCATCCATTGGCTGTACGGCAAGATTTGCAGTTGGCAGTTCACCAACCGTGTAGCCGTTGCGAGCTGCCGAGAAAGACAGGTGTTCCTGGACTTCCTTCAAAGGGAATCCCATGGCCAACGCGCTTCGATAGTGAAGCTCAGCGTCGCCGAACTTCTTTCTCTCTTTGAGCATGTGGGCATATTGAACGCGATAGCCCGGCTGAAACGGATAGAGTTGCAGGGCCCGCCAGTAATTGTATTCGGCATCTCCCCACGATCCAGCATCGCGACAACGATCACCATTGGCGACGAAGTCATTAAACTTCTGATCGCGGGACGCTTGAGCGCTTTGAGCGGCGATCATTTCGCCGCGCGTCACGAAACTGGCGGCCGAACGGTCAGGCCCGGAAATGGTTGCCGACAAGCTTTTGCTTTTGATCCTGGCCTTGATGTTCATCGCGGCCATCAACGCCCCCTGCTTTTGGCTTTGCACTTAGATTTCCCCGCAATTCGGACGGCCGCAGCCATCAATTCCCACCGAATTTTCGAAACCATGACTTTGTTAGCGATGGTGTTCCTTGACGCCTGCCAAAAGCAAACTGCCGATGCCGTACGTCAACAATAGTCCGAATAACACGGTCAGTACGATCTTGCCTCGCTCAGGGAACAGCGATCGCACCGGCATGTTCGCATCCACCACGCGAACCAGATATAACTGCTTACGGTTCGCTTCCGCCTTGGCCTGTTCATATTGTTGCGAGACCATCGCGTAGCGCTTTGCAGCGTATTCCCGGCGTAGGACGAGATCTTCGTATCCGCCAAGAGCGGTTGCGGTCGATTGGTCTTGCCCGGCTATGCGCGCCGATTGTCCCGCCACCTGAGATTCAAGTGCACGGACCTGCCGACGTAGCGCGATGTACTGGGGGCTGTCGGGACTGATGACGCCTTCCATGGCTTTCATTCGGGCACGTGCCGCGACCAGTTGCCCTGTTAACGTCGTAACCAGACTGATCTGAGCCTTGCCAGTGCCTTCTGGGTCGATGTCCTCACGAACGCGCCGATAGCTGTTGAGTTTGCTCTGAACCTTTAGCAGAGCGCCCTCGGCCTCTTGGAGTTGGTGACCCGCAGTTGCGACCTGATCGTGTATCGTACGCGCATTCAGGGCGTTGATCCGCTCTTCACCAAGGTGCAGCAATTTGCTGGCAACACGATGGGCATCGGCCGGCGAAAATGCATGAACCTGAAGGTGTGTGATGCCGGTTTCTGTGTCCTGCTCTATCGTGATCTTGTTGCGATAGTACGACAGTAGCCTCTCTGGCTCGGGCTGAGCAGACCATAAGCGGCTGATCCAATCGATGCCTGGCCTGCGGAACACCGCAACGAGGTTGTCTTCGCGTTGTAGCCGCGCGACAACGTCGTGTGATAGCAAATAGTCTTCAACGAGATACGCTTCCGAAAGGGTGGAGCTGGATCCGAAATTGAATCCCAGTAATTGCCCCACATCTCCTGCGCCCGAAGATGAGGCGTCCGCGCGGCGGATAACGAAATCCGCGCCGGATTCATACTGATCGGATGCAAAGCCATAAAGATATGTCGCCAAGAGTCCGGCGGGCATTATTACCACAAGAAGGAAGCGCCGGTACTTTTTAAGTGAAAGTAGGAGTCGTGTAAATTGTCCGGACGTCGATTTTGCATCCAGCATTTGTTGAGGCGCAATTATTCCGTGCACTTACGCGTGACCTTTCATGCCGAATGACGTCGTCTGATCATCAGCTGACATGGATCTTCTTTCTCAGTGCGCGCAAGGCGAGTAATCCCCACAACATAATGGATGCACAGACTGCCACAGCAAAACCGGGGTAGACGTACCTGTCTTTCGAAGTTTGAAAATAACCGTAACGTGCCATTTCAAACATCGTCATCATCGGATTCCATTTCATCACCGATTGTGCCCAGGGTGGAAGAAATGACATAGTAACGAATGCGCCCGATAAGGGCATCATTACATAAGATATCATATGGACCAACCGTCCAAGCACATGTCCTTCATAGGTGTAAGAAGCGATGACAAGGGCAAGTGAAATGCTGAACCAGAATATGAAGAACGCTG
>Ga0160437_1000148_pt1 | contig 40649 bp, 34 predicted proteins | sample HID1975I_E0MG_FD_108227 | JGI IMG/M metagenome (GOLD analysis project Ga0160437, IMG submission 108227) | Enriched soil microbial communities from UW Madison campus, WI, USA - HID1975I_E0 MG | ecosystem: Environmental > Terrestrial > Soil > Unclassified | place: USA: Madison, Wisconsin... | reverse complement strand
CCGAACTTCACCGACGGCCTGACCTTCAGCCTGGACTGGTTCAACGTCAAGATCGAGCAGAGCATCGTTGAAGACGATGTCAACAACATTCTGCGCGACTGTTACGTCGCCGGCATCAGCTCGCGCTGCGAAGGCATCGTGCGCAATGCCGATGGCGTCATCACCGACATGTTCTATGGCCTGACCAACGCCGGCGGCACCGAGACCGAGGGTTATGACTTCGGCGTCAACTACCGTCTGCCGGAGATGAGCTACGGCCAGTTCAGCGTCAACTGGCAGAGCACGTACACCAGCAAGTACGACACGCTCTCGGACAACTCACCGGAAACCATGTGGGAAGGCAACGTCGGTTATCCGGGCGTCTTCCGCGTCCGTTCCAACCTGGGTGTGACCTGGGAGAAGGGCGACTACTCGATCGCCTACATGGCCCGCTACTACTCGGGCATGAAGGAAGAGTGCGGCGCGGCACCGAAGCCCTGCGACTTCTCGGACCACCGGGACGTTTACGGCGATCCCGATCCGCTGAACCGCACCGGTTCGAACACCTTCTCGGACCTGCAGTTCTCGGTCAAGCTGCCCTGGAACGCCACCGCGTCCCTGGGTGCGAACAACATCTTCGACCACATGGGTCCGCAGATGTACTCGCAGCCCAACAGCAGCTTCGCCTATTACGGCGGCTTCGAGATCGGCCGTTTCTGGTACATGAAGTACCAGCAGCGCTTCTGATCGAAACGCTTGTTGCTGCACCTTGCTACGGCCCCGAAAGGGGCCGTAGTTTTTTGTGGAGGACGGTCTTGCGACGGCCGTCGCTGTCAGGATGCCCCTGCCAGCGGGCACGGTGAATCCGGAAAACCCGCTCCCGAACGTGAGATGCAGGGTGCGCGGCCCGCCCGGACCGCCGCGGGCCCAGCTCAGCCGGTGGCGCCCGCTCCCCCGCCGGCGTCGTCGTCGAGGACTTCGCGCAGTCCGCGGATCAGTGGCTGCAGCTGTGCCTCGTACGGCTTCCACGCCTGGCCGCGGTTCTTGAGCACGCCCTGCCGCACGTGCGCGGCACTGGCCGTGGCCGCCATTCCCTGCCGGCTGCCGATGTCCAGTGCTCCCGGCACGTAGTCCAGCCCGCAGTGCGCCATCACGCGGCGCGCCTGTGCCTCGGGGTCGGCGACGAACCGGGCGTAATCCACGTCCAGCACCCTGCCCGGCGCGATTGCATGCCAGTGCGCCATCAGGCGCCGGTATTGCACGTAGTAGTCGGCCAGGTCCTCCTGGTCGCAGGCATACGGCGCGCCGCCGCGGAACAGCGTGCGCAGGTTCGAGAAGCAGGTATCGACCGGGTCCCGGTGCATGTGCAGGATCCGCGCTTCCGGCAGCGCGTGCAGGATGAAGCCGATGTGGAGGAAGTTGGAGGGCAGTTTTTCGGTCAGCCAGCGCTTTTCCGGAGCGCGCCAGTTGGCGAACTGCTGCATGCGCGCCCGGACCGCGGCGAAGTCCACGTGCGGGGCACGCGCCACGATCGCCGGCGACAGCGGCTGGTCGCCATCGCAATCGGTGGCATCGCGCATGCAGGCGCTGAACGTCGAGGTTTCGCCGCCGTCCTGCACGTCCGGGTGCCCGGCCAGCAACCGCTCCAGCAGCGTGGTGCCGGAGCGGAACATGCCCACGATGAAAATCAGGCCGGTCTGGCCCGCCGGTTCGGGCGCGGGTGCGAACGCCGGCAGCGTCATCCGCTCCAGCGCCGCGACCAGTTCGCCCTGCTCCCGCCGGCTGTAGCGCGTGAGCCGGCGCAGGGTCGCGTGGCCGTGTGCCAGCGCTTGCCAGGCTTCGGCGTGGCGGCCCAGCGCGTGGTAGCTGTGGTGCAGCGAATAGTCGAAACCGGCGCGCGCCTCCGAGCCGGGCTCTGCCGCCCCCAGCACGCGCAGCATGGCGGCGACGTGGGCTTCGGCGCTGTCCGCCTTTTCCTGCATGGACAGCAGCCAGTGCGCGTTGACCATGCGCGGCTCGAGTTCAAGCGCACGCCGGACCGAATCCCGCGATCCCGCCATGTCGCCGGAGAACATCCGGAACAGGCCGCGCAGGTAGTGCACGTCGGGCGACGCCGGATCGATCGAACCCGCGTACGTGAGGCATTCGAACGCGAGCTGGTACAGGCCGCTGAAGCCCAGCAGCTGCGCCAACTCGGCCAGCGCCGGCGCCGAGTCCAGTTCGCGCCACGGCGTGGCGAGGAACATGCGCTCCAGCGCCTCGGACTCCTCGAACCGGCGCAGCAGGCGTGCGATGCGCAGCAGGTCGCCCGGCTGCACGCGCAGCGTGGACGCCTGCAGCGCGAGCCGGCGCGCGGCGCGGTAGCGCCCTTGCTGCAGCATGAGCACCGACGCCAGCGTCGTTGCCTCCACCGAGTCCGGGGCGCCGTCGCGCACGCGCAGGATGAGGTCGGTCGCCTGGCGCAGGTCGCCGCGCGCGGCCAGCGCCATCGCCTGGCCGAACGCCTGCTGCAGGTGCGGCGGCAACTGCGCGGGCGGGCTCACCGCGTGCCGCCCCACAAGCCAGGCCGCATCGCCCCGAAGCCCGGTGGGAGTGGCCCTGGCCGCGACGGGTTCACCGACAGGAGCATCGCGGCCAGGGCCGCTCCCACAGCCACCGGCACGGTCAACCGCCGAGGCGCTTCGCGATGCGGGCGTGCTCGGCCAGCAGTGCTTCCGGTGCGCGTTCGCCGTATCCGGCCAGGTACTCGCCGATCCCGTCGAACTCGCTCCGCCAGCCTTCCGGATCGAAGCCGAACAACTTGTCGCGCGCCTCGTCGGACAGCTCGACGCCTTCCAGGTTGAGGTCCTGCGGCCGTGGCAGCGCGCCGATCGCGGTGTCGACCGCCCCGGCCTCGCCCTTCACGCGGCCGATCATCCACTCCAGCACGCGCAGGTTGTCGCCGAAGCCCGGCCACAGGAAATCGCCACCGTCACCCTTGCGGAACCAGTTGACGTGGAAGACCTTCGGCAGCTGCGCGCCGGGCTTGTCGAACGACAGCCAGTGGCCGAAATAGTCGGCGAAGTTGTAGCCGCAGAACGGCTTCATCGCCATCGGGTCGCGGCGCATCACGCCGACCTGGCCGGTCGCCGCGGCGGTGGTTTCCGAGCCCATCGAGGCACCGACCAGCACGCCGTGGGTCCAGTCGCGGGCCTCGAACACCAGAGGCACCAGCGAGGCGCGGCGGCCGCCGAACACGATCGCCGAGATCGGCACGCCCTGCGCGGCTTCGGCCTGCGGGGAGTACGACGGGCACTGCTTCGCGCTGACGGTAAAGCGCGAATTCGGGTGCGCGGCCTTGCCGCCGCCGGCGACGTAATCGCGGCCCTGCCAGTCCCTGGCCGGCACGCGGTCGTCCAGGCCCTCCCACCACGGCTGGTTGTCGTCGGTCACCGCGACGTTGGTGAAGATGGTGTCGTGCTGGATCGACGCCAGCGCGTTCGGGTTGGACTTCGCCGAGGTGCCCGGCGCCACGCCAAAATAGCCCGCCTCCGGGTTGATCGCGTACAGGCGGCCGTCCTCGCCGGGACGCATCCAGCAGATGTCGTCGCCGACGGTCCAGACCTTCCAGCCCTTTTCGCGGTAGGCGTCCGGCGGGATCAGCATCGACAGGTTGGTCTTGCCGCAGGCGCTGGGGAACGCCGCGGCGATGTAGTGGGTCTCGCCCTTCGGGTTCTCGATGCCGACGATGAGCATGTGCTCGGCCAGCCAGCCTTCGCTGCGCGCCTGGTGGGAGGCGATGCGCAGCGCGTGGCACTTCTTGCCCAGCAGCGCGTTGCCGCCGTAGCCCGAGCCGTAGGACTTGATGCTCAGCTCGTCGGGGAAATGCATGATGTAGCGGCGGTCCGGATCGAGCTCGCCGGTCGAGTGCAGGCCGCGCACGAAGCTGCCCTCGCGCTCGATCCGCGCCAGCGCGTCGGCACCCATGCGTGTCATCAGGCGCATGTTGGCGACCACGTACGGCGAGTCGGTGATCTCGACGCCGCAGCGCGACAGCGGCGAGTCGATCGGCCCCATGCAATACGGGATCACGTACATGGTGCGCCCGCGCATGCAGCCGTCGAACAGCGCGTCGATCTTCGCGTGCGCCTCGGCCGGCGCCATCCAGTTGTTGTTGGGGCCGGCGTCTTCTTCCTTCTCGTGGCAGACGAAGGTCAGGTGCTCGACGCGGGCGACGTCGTCCGGATCGGAGCGGTGCAGCCAGCTTCCGGGGTGCGTGTCCTGGTTGAGCGGCAGCAGGGTGCCGTCGGCCTGCATCCCGGCGACCAGTGCGTCGAACTCGGCATCGCTGCCGTCGCACCAGTGGATGCTGTCGGGCCTGGTCAGGGCTGCAACCTCCGCGACCCAATCATTCAGGACCTCCAGCGAGCTGGGGGGCGAGGAAGGAAGGGGACTCGCGTTCATTGGCTGCTCTCTTGCACGGGAAGGGGTGGAATCAGCGTCGCCATCATGTGTTCGACGTAGGCTTCGAACTCCTCGCGCGGCGGGCGCGAGTTCTGCAGCTGGAGCTGCAGTTGCAGGAAGCCGACGTAGGCGGCGTACGCGAGCCGGGCGCGGTGCTGGGCGTCGCTGCGGCCCAGGCCGGCCTGGCGGAAGGAGGCGGTCAGGTATTCGAGCCGGCGCTGCGACACGCGCTCCATCACCGGCTGCACGGTGGGATGATCGAGCGCATTGAGCAGCGCGCTGTAGATCACGTGCGACTTGGCTTCGTGCGCCACCAGCTGGAACAGGTTGCGCAGGCGCTCGCGCGGATCGGGGATGGCCTCCAGGGTGCCGAACACGGCCTCCTGCTCGATGCTTTCCCAGCGCTCCAGCGCGGCCTGCAGCAGGGCGTCGCGCGAGGGGAAGTGCCAGTAGAAGCTGCCCTTGGTCACGCCGAGCCGGCGCGCCAGCGGCTCGACTGCAACCGCCGCCACGCCATGCTCGGCAATCAGGTCCAGCGCAGCCTGGGCCCAGTCCTCGGCGCTCAGGCGCCCCCTGCGTTCCGGCTTGTCGGATGCCGGTGCCGTTGTGGTCGACGTCATCGCCACAGTGTATCCATACGCCACCGGCTGGAACAGTATCGTCGCGCGCAAGCTGTGGTGCGGCGCAGCATCCGGGGTACGGGCATTCGGACGCTCCATCCGCTCGACAGCCGCGGGCCTCCCACCGCGCCGCCCAATACCGATCCCTGCACTTGTTCCCGATGCCCGTCGGGGCATACTGGCCGCCTCGATGGGAAGCGCGGAGCGACGCGGCTCCGCTGCGGAGGCGCCATGCTGCGGACATTGCTGGTCCTGCTGCTCGCCTGCTCCGGCGGCATTGCGCTGCATGCCGATGCGGCACCGTCCCGGGCGTCGCAGGAGGACGCCCGGGTGCAGGCGGCCATGGCGGTGCCGGAGGACCTGCAGCAAGCGGTCGCGGCGCTGGAACTCGACCGTGCCGGGATCCCCCAACTCGACCGCGTGCGCCGGCTGTTCGAATTCATGGTCGCCGAGGACGGCCTCGGCCTGCACTACCAGGAACAGCCCACCTACGACATCTCCGGCAGCCATGCGCAGCGCAAGGTGAACTGCCTCTCGTTCACCATGATGTTCATTGCCCTGGCCCGCTCGGTCGGCATCAATGCCTACGCGCAGGCCTCGCAGGACGCGCTTGCGATTCGCGTCGTCGACGACACCGTGTTCCGCGCCAAGCACGTCAAGGCGGGCGTCGACATCGAGGGGACGCAGTACACGGTCGACGTCGGCTGGCGTTCGGTGGTTGCCGAACGCAGGCCGCGGCGGATCCCCGACGCCCAGCTGGTGGCGCTGCTGTACAACAACAATGCGGTCGAGCGCCTGCAGCACGGCGACCACGCCGCCGCCAGCGCGCAGATCGCGACGGCGCTCGCGCTCGACCCGGACAGCGCGACGATCTGGAGCAACGCCGGCGTGATCCATGCGCGGTCCGGGCGGCGCGACGCCGCCGAACAGGCCTACCTGCAAGCGCTTGAGCTGGACCGCGACCATATCGGCGCGCTCGGCAACCTGGTGGGCCTGTACCGCACCGCGGGCGAGGCCGCACTTGCGCACCGGTACGACCAGCTGCTGCAGCGCGCGCAGGCCTCGGACCCGTTCTCGCAGTTCCTGATGGCGCAGGACCTCATGCGGCTCGGCGCGTACGACGTCGCAGTGTCGCACTACCGGCGCGCCATCCGCCTGTTGCCGAACCAGCCGGAGTTCCACCGCAGCGTGGCCGAGGCCTACCGCAAGCTCGGCAACGACTGGGCGGCGCGGCGCGCACTGCGCCAGGCGCAGTCACTGGAGCAGCGCAAGGTGTCCCAGCGCGGCCTTGGCGGCGCGGGAGCGGACGCCGGCTGACGCAGCGGCCGGGCGGCGGCGCAATCGCACCGTTCCACGCATTTCATGAAGAAAAAACGCCGGCGCTTCCGCGCCGGCGTCAAGTGGGTCCCGAGTTTTACGTCTGGATCAGAACGAGTAGCGAACGCCCAGGTAGGCACGACGCGGCTCGACCCAGTCCATCGCCTGGCCGAACTGGAAGCCGGAACCGCCAGCGAGCAGGCTCTGCTCCGAGGTCGCCGACTGCTTGTCGAGGATGTTGAACACATCGAGGAAGAACTCGAGCTTGCCGAACGGCAGCGGCCGGGTGTACTTGGCGCGGACGTCGAGCGTGTAGTACGCCGGGCCGGTTTCGCTGCCCACCGCACCAGGCACGACCCAGCTGTCGTACACGCCGCCGTACTCGTACACGTCACCCATTTCCGGCAGGTTGCGCGAGGAAACGAGGAACGTCCGGCTGTACAGGAGGCCGCTGTTCCAGTTGAACACGCCGCTGAGCTCGAAGCCCGAATCCCAGAAGTAGGTACCGAACGCCTTGAACTGGTGTTCGATGTTGCCCGGCTGCGGGCCCCACATGTTCGGCGCGCGCGGATCGATCGCGATCCAGTCACCCTGGAAGTCGGCGTTGCTGTCCGAGTTCGTGTTGCCCTTCGCGTCGTTGTACGTGTAGGACATCATGCCCTGCCAGTTGTTGCTCTTCTGCTTCATCAGGGTCACTTCGAGGCCCTGGTACTCGCGCTTGCCGCCCGCGAGCGTGCCGATCACGTAGTTCGAGTTCGGCTTGCCGTCATACCCGAAGTAGGAATACGGCAGGTAGAACGCGGAAGCGGAATTGGCCTCGCCGTTCTCCGGGTCGCCGTCCGGGTTGGAGTACAGCGCCAGGTCGTAGTCCTCGAGGATGTTGCTGGTCTTGCGGTTCGTGTAGGTCACCTGCAGGCTCAGGTCCTGGCCGAAGGTGGTCGCGTAACCGAGCATGAACTCGTCCGTGTACGGCGTCTTGGTCGAAGGCGCGAACACCGCATCCGGGGTGGTCGGGCCGCCGCGGGTACGGAAGGTCAGCCAGCGATCGCCAAGGAAGATCTGCTCGTCATACACCGAACCGGTCAGGTTGCCGGCGAAGTCCGTCATGTTGGTGCGGATCGGATCGTAATACCGGCCGTAGAAGCCCCAGAGCTTGCTGCGGCCATCGCCGAAGATGTCGTACACCACGCTCAGGCGGGGAGCGAATTCCCAGTCGAACGTGAACAGCTCGGCGCCGTCCGAACCGTGGTGCGCCCACTGCTCCGCGCGCACGCCGGCGTTGACCGTCCACTGGTTCAGCGTCCAGGTGTCCTGGATGTAGGCCGACTTGCCCTTGGTCTGGACGTTGTAGGGCGCCGCGGTCGACTGCACGATGCGGTAGTTGTTCACCGCGCCCGTCGGATTGCCGGCGGTGCTGGTGAAGCGGTAGGCACCCACTTCCTCATTGGATACGGTGCCGTCGTTGTTGGTGTCCAGCAGGCCCAGGAAGTAGGCCCTGTCCGAGCTGCTGTTGATCGCGGCCTGGATGCGCGGGATGTCCACGCCGGTGACCGAGCGCGAACCCGACCAGCCTGCGTCCACGAACTCGTCGAAGCTGACGCCGGCGAAATCATTGCCGATCGACGTGTACTGCGCGAGTTCCTCGCTGGTGTAGCGCAGGTCTTCCTTGTACTCGTTGTCCGAAACCGCGAGCCCGCCCTTGAAGGAGTGCGAGCCGAACGAGGTGTCCAGCCAGTACTCGAGCGTCAGGCCGTATTCCTTGCGATTGCGCCAGGTTTCGATATCGGAGCCCGCGCCGCCCTGCTGCTGCTCGGCCGCCGTCGACGGACGCCGGAAGGCAACGTTGTTGCGCGCCGTACCAACCGCCGCGATGTCCGAGACTTCCGACTTGTGCTCGAACCCGTACATGCTCAGGCGCACGTTTTCCCAATCGTGCGAGTACTCGAGCTTGTAGTTGTCGCCGCCCTGCTTGCGCGCCAGGCTGCGGTTGTTGAGGGTGTTGGGACTGGTGGAACCGTCGCGCTCGTACGGGTCGTTGAAGAAGGTACCCGTCAGGCGGTCGTCGTCGGTGAGCTGCCAGGTGGCCTTGAAGAACGCCAGCTTCTGCTCGGTCGACACCGAACGCAGGGCTTCACCGGTGGTCGGGCTGGTGATGTCGTCGTCGCGGTTCTTGATCTGGTAGGAGCCGAAGAACCACAGCTTTTCCTTGATCAGCGGACCGCCCAGCGTGATAGCGGTGTCATAGGTCGAGAACCCGGCCGACTGACCGTGCTTGTCGTTGGCGACGAGGCTGTCGTTCTGCAGGTAGTAGTTGATCGAACCATGGAATTCGTCGCTACCGGACTTGGTGACGACCTTGGAGATCAGGCCAGAACCGCCCGCGTACTCGGCGGGCACGCCGCCGGTCAGCACCTGCTGCTCCTGGATGATCTCGGAGTTGAAGTTCGCACCGAAGGTGCCGGTCTGGTTGTCCGTGACGTCGACGCCGTCCAGGTAGTAGAGGTTGTCGGTGGACGTACCGGTGGTGCCACCGATGTCGGAATAGTTCACGCCCGACTTCGATGCCGGGTTGCCGCCCGCGCTGGGTTTCACGCCCGGAACGAGCTGCAGGTAGCTCTGGTAGCTGCGTCCGGTCGGCAGCGCTTCCACGATGTCGAGGTTCAGCGTGGTGCCGACGGTGGCCGAGGTGGTGTCCACCGCGGCCAGCGCGGTACCGGTCACGACGATCGTGTCCAGGTTGGTCGCGCCGAGGGCATAACCGAGGCTGAGGTTCTTGCCGCTGACCACCGCGACGTTGTCGGCGCTGAAGTCCGAATAGCCGCTGGCATCCACCTGGACGGTGTAGTTGGTGGCCGGATCCAGGCCGGTCAGGCGGACGCTGCCATCGGCCTCGGTCACGCCGGACCTCGACACCAGGCTGTCCGGCGAGCTGACCTTCACCGTCGCGCCCGCGACAGGCTGGCCGTCATTGCCGGTGATGGTGATGCGCAGGCCGCCGGTTTCGGCGGCCAGCGCCGCGCCGACGAAGCACATGCCCAACGCGGCAGCGAGCGCGCTGCGTCGCAGGCCTTTGACAAAGTAATGACTGGAAGCCATCAGTGTTTACCCTCCCCAGGAACAGTCGTGGCTGGAATTACATGCCCCCCTGCAAGGCCGGTTTTAACGAGAACGGCCTGCCAAAAAGGACTGCATGTCGTCAAGGCCGGAATGGCATGACTGGATCGACTATAAGTGACGGAACAAATCTTTAACAAGCCCCTTGTTGCAAAAAAGTTCCCGGCATTGCAGGCATTGTTGCGCCGCATTAATTCCCGCCCACTACTGCGGGCCTGAAAAGCCCGTGAGATCAAGGGCTTTCCTCCGAATACACCCCCTTGAGGCACGGCCATTGACTTTGCCGGCCAAGCATCCATACTTGAGCGTATGGTAAAGCTCGCGCCGCGGCAACGCCGCGCCGGCTACCCTCCCCGTTCAGGCAGCTCACGGAGTCCAGACATGGGCATCGCACTTCCCTTCATCGCCTTCCTACTCGCCGGCGCATTTGCCGCCTACCACCGGCTGCGGCTGGCCTGGTGGGCCGCGATCACCGCCACCCTGCTGGTTGGCTGCTGGCTGCTCGGCGCCAACCATGCCGCGGTGATCGTCGCCGCCGTGCTGGTGGCGCTGATCGCGGTGCCACTGCTGATCCCGGCCATCCGCAAGCCGCTGATTACCGCGCCGCTGCTGAAGTTCTACCGCAGGATCCTGCCGCCGCTGTCGCAGACCGAACGCATCGCGCTGGAGTCGGGCTCGGTCGGCTTCGAGGGCGAACTGTTTTCCGGCGACCCGGACTGGGACCAGCTGCTGTCGCAACCGGCGCCCAGGCTGACCGACGAGGAGCAGGCCTTCCTCGACGGCCCGGTCGAGGAGCTGTGCACGCGGATCAACGACTGGGAGATCACCCACATCCATGCCGACCTGCCGCCGGAGCTGTGGGATTTCATCAAGCAGAACAAGTTCTTCGGCATGATCATCCCGAAGGAATACGGCGGCCTGGGTTTCTCGGCGCTGGCGCACCACAAGGTGATCCAGAAGATTTCCTCGATGTCGAGCGTGGTCAGCTCCACCGTCGGCGTGCCCAACTCGCTCGGCCCGGGCGAGTTGCTAGTGCACTACGGCACCCAAGAGCAGAAGGACCACTATCTGCCGCGCCTGGCCGACGGCCGCGAGGTGCCCTGCTTCGGCCTGACCGGCCCGTTCGCCGGCTCCGACGCCACCTCCATCCCCGACTACGGCATCGTCTGCCAGGGCGAGTGGAACGGCGCCAACGTGCTCGGCATCAAGCTCACCTTCGACAAGCGCTACATCACCCTGGCGCCGGTCGCCACGCTGATCGGCCTGGCGTTCCGCCTGTACGACCCGGACGGGCTGATCGGCGACACCAACGACATCGGCATCACCATCGCGCTGGTGCCGCGCGATACCGCCGGCGTGGACATCGGACGCCGCCACTTCCCGCTCAACTCGCCGTTCCAGAACGGCCCGATCCACGGGCGCGAGGTTTTCATCCCGCTGAGCCAGCTGCTGGGCGGCGAGGACTACGCCGGCAAGGGCTGGCAGATGTTGAACGAACAGCTGTCGATCGGCCGCTCGATCACCCTGCCTTCCACGGCCAGCGGCGGCGCCAAGATGGGCGCGATCGCGACCGGTGCCTATGCGCGCATCCGCAAGCAGTTCGGCCTGTCGATCGGCCGCTTCGAGGGCGTCGAGGAAGCGCTGGCACGGATCGCGGGCAAGGCATACGCGATCAGCGCGCTGTCGCAGGCCACCGCCATGGCAGTGGATCGCGGCGAGACCCCGGCGGTGCCGTCGGCGATCGCCAAGTACCACTGCACGACGATGGCGCGCGAGGTGTCCAGCGACGTGATGGACGTACTCGGCGGCAAGGGCATCATCCTGGGGCCGCGCAACTTCGCCGGCCGCGCCTGGCAGGCGGCACCGATCGCGATCACGGTCGAGGGCGCCAACATCATGACCCGCAGCCTGCTGATCTTCGGCCAGGGCGCGATCCTGTGCCACCCGTGGGTGCTGAAGGAAATGAAGGCCGCGCAGAACCCGGACGAGAAGGCCGGGCTGGAGGAGTTCGACCGCAACCTGTTCGGCCACATCGGCTTCGCGATCTCCAACGCGGTGCGTTCGTTCTGGTTCGGCCTGACCGGCGCGAAGGTCGGCAAGGCGCCGGGCGACGACTACACGCGGCGCTACTTCCGCAAGCTCGACCGTTATTCGGCGAACCTGGCGCTGATCGCCGACGCCTCGATGCTGCTGCTGGGCGGCAAGCTCAAGTTCAAGGAGTCGCTGTCCGGGCGCCTGGGCGACGTGCTCAGCCACCTGTACATGACCAGCGCGATGCTCAAGCGCTATCAGGACGAAGGCTGCCCGGTCGGCGACCAGCCGCTGCTGGCGTGGGCATTCCACGATTCCGTGCACCGCACCGAGCTGGCCCTGTCCGCGGCGCTGCGCAATTACCCGATTCGCCCGGTGGGCTGGCTGCTGTGGCTGCTGGTGTTCCCGTGGGGCCGCCGCGCGCAGGCGCCGAGCGACCGCCTGGGCCATCGCGCCGCCGCGCTGCTGATGGCGCCCAACGAAGCGCGCGACCGGCTTGCCCGCGGCGTGTTCACCACGCCCGGCGAGAACAACCCGGCCGGCCGCATCGACAGCTACCTGGCGAAGGCGATCGCCGCCGAGCCGGTGGAGCGCAAGTTCCTCAAGGCACTGAAGAACAGCGACATCGAGGCGCTGGACTTCGCATCCCAGCTCGACGAGGGCGTGCGCGAGGGCTGGATCACCGCCGACGAACGCGTCCAGCTCGAGGAACTGCGCGCGCTGACGCTCGACGCGATCATGGTCGACGACTTCGACACGCACGAACTGCGCGCCGCGTCCTACTACGACCTGCCGCAGCACAAGCGCGAGCCGCGCGAAGCGGCCTGAGGCGCCTCCCATCGCCACCTGTGGGAGCGGCCGTGGCCGCTCCCACAAGGCAGGGGCACGAATCCCCGATCGCACGGACACGCCATGCCCGCATCCGTCCTTGACCTCTACCGCCGCATCACCCGCTGGCCGGCCGGGCACTGGCTGTTCTCGCGCGCGGTGTGCTTCAAGGCGCCCTACTTTTCCAGCATCCGCCCGCGGATCGAACTGCTCGAACCCGGCCGCTGCGTGGCCAGCCTGCGCCACCGCCGCGCGGTCACCAACCACATCGGCACCGTGCATGCGATCGCGCTGTGCAACCTGGCCGAACTGACCGGCGGCCTGGCGATCGACGCCGGCCTGCCGCCGTCGATGCGCTGGATCCCCAAGGGCATGACGGTCGAATACCTGCGCAAGGCGACCGGCACGATGCGCGCGGTGGCCACGCTCGCGCGGCCGGTGGCCGAGGCTGGTGAAGGCTACGAGTTGCCGGTCGACGTAGCCGTCAACGATCCGGCCGGCGAGACCGTGTTCCGTGCCCGTATCGCGATGTGGGTGTCACCGCGCCGCTGAGCCGGGGCCGGACTCCGGCGGTGCAGGGTCAGCGGGGCGGCACGCGCACCCGTCGACGGGCTTGCGGGCATCGACAACGCCCCGGCACGCCGCCGCGGATGCCGTCGGCAGGCCCCGGGCGGCCCGGCAGCAGCGGCAACCGCATTTCCCGCGGGCAACAGCGTGCAGCGGCATCTCAGCGCGCCGCTTCGGCGGGCTGCGTGCCCGGCACGCTTTCCACGCGTCGCGCCAGCCGCCAGCCAATGGCCGCTGCCGCCACCGCGGCCACGGCGCTGAGGCTGGCGAATCCGCCGGTGGTCATGCCGAGCGTCCTCAGGCCGTTCATGCCCGAGGCGATCGCCACGTCCCCGAACCGCCACACCGCAGTGTCGACCGCGTTCTGCCCCTTGTAGCGGACGCTGCGCGGCACCCGCGTGTACAGGCTGTGGCGGGCCGGTTCGGCCATGCCGTAGGCCAGGCCGCGGCTGACGACCAGCGCGATCGCCACCGCCGGCATGCCGGCCAGCAGCGGGGCGTGCGGATCCGGCGAGAACACCACCACCATCAGCACCACGATGCTCGTCAGTGCCCAGACCAGGATCACGAAGCCCGGCCCCCTGCGCGGCAGCAGCCAGCGGGTCACGAACAGCTGGGTCACCATCGTCAGCAGGTTGCCCGCGAGATCGACGTTGGCCGCGAAGCGCGTGCGCGCCACCGCGTCGACGAAGGTCGCACCGGAATAATCGGTCACCAGCGCATAGTTGACCGTGCCGATGCCGTCGGCCAGCAACAGCAGGATCGCCATGCCGCGCATGAACGGGTCGGCGAAAATCTGCTTCAGCCCGTCCCACATGCTGCCGCCGACCGCGTCCTCGTGGCCGGCCTCGTTCCGGCGCGCACCGTGCTCTCGCGCCCATCTCCCGAGCAGTACCACGCAGACCAGGGCCACGCCGAGCAGGCTGGCCGAGACGATCAGCAGCGGCCCCACCCCGATCACGCCCACCAGCGTGCGGGTCAGCGTCGGCCCCGCCACCGCGCCCAGCGTCCCGGCCACCGCGATGATCGGGAACAGCCGCCGCGCCTGCTCGGTGCTCCAGATGTCCGACATGAAGCTCCAGAACACCGACACTACGAACAGGTTGAACACGCTCACCCAGACGAAGAACACGATCCCCAGCATGCGCGGGCTGAGCAGCCCCTGGTGGGTGAACAGCGGCACGAACGCCAGCAGGCAGGCGATGAAGAACGCATAGACGACCGGCACGACGATGCGCCGCGGCCAGCGCGAGATCAGCGCCGCGAAGATCGGGCTCAACGCCAGGGTGACGATGAAGGTGGCCCCGTAGAACCACGGCAGCTGGGTCGAACCCACCGCGGCCGAGAGCTGTTCGCGCACCGGCCGCATCACGTAGTACGCGGCCAGCACGCAGAAGAAGTACACGAACGACAGCGCCACCGCGCGCCATTCGCCGCCATGCACCCTGCCGCCTTCGCTGCTCATCCGGATCCCGTCGTGCCGGCAGGCGCCGGTTGCGCGCACGTTAGCCGATGACCGCCCTGTCCCGCCAGCGCGCGCCGAGCATATGCTCTAGGCCCGCTGCCCAACATGGCCCGATGACCGAATCCAGCAACAACGCGCGCGCGGACTACGACTACATCATCGTCGGCGCCGGCTCGGCCGGCTGCGTACTCGCCAACCGCCTGACCGAGGACCCCGCCTGCCGGGTGCTGCTGCTGGAAGCCGGCGGCCGCGACTGGCACCCCTTCATCCACATGCCGGCCGGCCTGGCCAAGATCGCCGGCAACCGGCGCATCAACTGGGACTACAGCACCGTGCCCGAGCCACAGTTGGGCAACCGCGTGATCTGGTGGCCACGCGGCAAGGTGCTCGGCGGCTCCAGTTCGATCAACGCGATGTGCTACATCCGCGGCGTCGCCGGCGACTACGACGGCTGGGCCGCGCAGGGCGCCGACGGCTGGGACTGGGCGAACGTGCTGCCCTGTTTCAGGCGCGCCGAGGGCAATGCGCGCGGGGCCGGCGAACTGCACGGCGGCGACGGCCCGCTGACGGTCTCGGACCTGCGCAACGTCAATCCGCTGTCACGGGTCTTCATCGAAGCCGGGCAGCAGGCCGGCCTCACCCGCAACGACGACTTCAACGGCGCCTCGCAGCTCGGCGTCGGCCTGTACCAGGTCACCCAGCGCGACGGCGCGCGCTGCTCCGCCGCGGTCGCCTACCTCGACCCCGCCAGGCCGCGCCCGAACCTCACCGTGCGCACCGGCGCCATGGTCGAACGCATCACCTTCGACCGCCAGCGCGCAACCGGCGTGGCCGGTCGGCAACGCGGCCGCGCATTCCGCTACCAGGCCACGCGCGAGGTGATCCTCAGCGGCGGCGCGATCAACTCGCCGCAGTTGCTGATGCTGTCGGGCATCGGCCCGGAGGCCGAACTGCGCCGGCACGGCATCGACGTCCTGCTCGATCGTCCCGGCGTGGGCGCCAACCTGCAGGACCATCTCGACGTGTGCACCCTGCAGCACGAGACCCGCCGCACCAGCTACGACCGCGCCAACGAGCTGAAGCTGGCCTTCGACTACTTCCTGCGCGGCCACCGCGGGCCGGGCACGAGCAACATCGCCGAAGGCGGCGCGTTCCTGCGCTCGCCGCTGGCCACGGACGACCGCGCCGACATCCAGCTGCACTTCATCCCCGCGATGATCGACGATCACGGCCGCAACCGCCTGCCCGGCGACGGTTACACCCTGCACGCCTGCAACCTGCACCCGCGCAGCCGCGGCCGGATCACGCTGGCCAGCGACCGCGCGACCGACAAGCCGCGGATCGAGGCCAACTACCTGGGCGACCCGGAAGGCTTCGACCTGAAGGTGATGGTCGAGTGCGCGCGCATTTCGCTGGACCTGTTCGCGCAGCCGGCCTTTGCCCCGTATCGCGGCGCGCCGATCTTCCCGCCTCGCCTGCCGCGCAACGATGCCGAGCTGGTCGAGTTCGTCCGTGCCAAGGCCGAGACCGTCTACCACCCGATCGGCACCTGCCGCATGGGCAGCGACGATGCGGCGGTGGTCGACCCGCAACTGCGCCTGCGCGGCATCGACGGCCTGCGCGTGATCGACGCCTCGGTGATGCCGACGCTGCCGACCGGCAACACCAACGCGCCGACGATCATGATCGCCGAGCGCGCCGCGGACCTGATTCGCGGCCGGGCCTGATTCCCGGGGCAGGCTGCACGCCCACCCGTGCCGAAGTCACTGGATCCCCGCCTGCGCGGGGATGACGGTTCATTGGATGTCGCGCAGCGGTAATGCGCCGCTACGCCCGCTCCAGCATCGGCGGCAGCGGACAATGCAGCACCGCGCAGATCGTGCGCAGCAACTCCGCCTCGGCCACCGAGATGCGCCCGTCGTGGCTTGCCGCAGCGGTGATCGCTTCGACCATCACCTGCTTGGCCAGCGGATCGAGCGCATCCAGCGGCTCCCACACCGCGTCCAGCGCCAGTACGCCCTCGGCCGGCGGCGCGTAGGGCACGTGGTCGCGCGGCAGCACCCGCTGCATGCCGGCAAGGTAGGCGCGCTGCGCCTCCGCCTGGTCGTCCGGGTTGCCGGCCTTCGCGACCACTGCCAGCAGGGTCGCGAACTCCTGCTTCACGTTGCCCGGCTTGCGCCGCCCGAAGTGCGCGTAGCGCCCCGGATCGAGCGACTCGCGCACCTGCACGCGCAGCAGTTGCCCGAGGCAGTACTCGAACAGCGACACCTGCCCGTCCGCATTGACGGTAGCGGCCACCGTATCCATGAACACGTCCAGCTGCGGCCGCGGCCGCAGCCGCAGTACCTGGAACGAGAGCGACGCCAGCGGCAGCCGCTGCATCGGGTGCAGCGCCTGCCCCAGGGTGCCGCGCAGGGCGAACGCGGCTTCTGCCATTTCGTTGCCCATGCGCGAGGCGATCTCGATGCGCTGCTTGCCAAGGACCGCCTGGTCGCTGCCGAGCAGCATCGCCAGCAGCAGCGGCATCACCTGCTCCCGGTCGCGCGCCAGCTCGCGCAGCGCATCGGGGATCGAATGGACGATGGCGTCGGCGCGGCGGTAGTCGTCCGACTCCGGCTGCGCGACCTGCGCGGACACCATCGCCGGGGTGACGTTGAGCCGCGTCGCCGCCGCGGGCAGCGCATCATGCGCGCCGGCCAGGCCCATGCGCGCATCCTCCTGCAGGCCGTTGGGCGGCGCGGCGCGCCACTGCGCCTGCAGGCGCTCGAGCTGCGCGGCGTTGAAGCCCGGCTCCAGCGCCTGGATGCGCTTGAGGATCGGAGGATGGGTGGCGAACAGGCCGCTGAAGCCCATGCCTTCGCCGAACAGCATGTGGCTGATTTCCTCGGTCTCCGCGGCCCCGCCCAGGCGCGAGCCCTCGTACACGCCGGCGATCTTCTTCAGCGCGCCGGCCAGGCCCGCGGTCTGGCGGGTGAACTGCACCGCCGAGGCATCGGCCAGCGACTCGCGCGTACGGCTGATGCCGGCCTTGATCATGCGCCCGAACAGCAGCCCGACGTAGCCGACCACGATCGCCACCAGCGCCACCATCAGGAACACCACCACGCCATCGCGGCTGTTGCGGCTCATGCCGCCGTGCAGCATCAGGCGGCGGCCGATGATGCCCATCACCATGATCCCGAACAGCACGCCGATCAGGCGGATGTTCAGGCGCATGTCACCGTTGAGGATGTGGCTGAACTCGTGCGCGATCACGCCCTGCAGTTCGTCGCGGTTGAGCTTCTCCAGCGCGCCGCGCGTCACCGCGATGACCGCGTCGGACGGCGAATAGCCGGCGGCGAAGGCGTTGATCGCCGACTCGTGCTCCAGCACGTACAGGCCGGGCATCGGCACGCCGGAGGCGATGGCGATTTCCTCGACCACGTTGCGCAGCCGCTGCAGGTAGCGGTCGGTGGTGTCGCCGGACACCGGCGTGCCGCCGAACTGCAGCGCGACCGCCTCGCCGCCGCCGCGCAGCGACGCGATGCGGTACATCGACGCCCCGCCGATCACCGCCAGCGTCACCAGCGTGGTGAACACCAGCACCCCGCCCGCGTTTCCGCCGCCGCCGAACACCGCCAGCATGACCAGGTCCATCACCGCCACGATGGCCAGCACGGCAAGCGCGAACAGCAGCACCAGCCGGGTCGAGGTGCGGCGCGCCTTGGCCTGGTGTTCGAAGAAGTTCATCGATGACGCCGGGGACCGGCTTCTCAGAACTGGACCTTCGGCGCCGCCCGCACCTGTTCCTGCTGGTCGGCCGGGATCTCCAGCAGCGCGGCCGGGGCGAAGTTGAACATGCCGGCGACGATGCTCGAGGGGAACACCTCGCGCTTGTTGTTGTAGGCCATCACCGAATCGTTGAAGGCCTGGCGCGCGAAGGCGACGCGGTTTTCGGTGCTGGTCAGCTCCTCGGTGAGCTGCATCATGTTCTGGTTGGCTTTGAGGTCCGGGTAGGCCTCCACCGTCACCAGCAGGCGCCCCAGGGCGCCGTCGAGCATGCCCTGGCTGCGGCTGAGCTCGGCCATCGCGGCCGGGTCGCCCGGGGATGCCTTGGCGGCGGCCAGGCCGGCCTGCGCCGCGTTGCGGGCGGCGGTCACCGCTTCGAGGGTGCCGCGCTCGTGCTCGAGATAGCCCTTGGCGGTCTCGACCAGGTTGGGGATCAGGTCGAAGCGGCGCTGCAGCTGCACGTCGATCTGGGCGAAGGCGTTCTTGTAGGCGTTGCGCGCGGTCACCAGGCCGTTGTAGATACCCACGGCCCAAACTGCGAACACCACCACAATTGCGAGCAGGATCAACAGACTAAGCATCAAAGTTCCCCTTGTTCATGCAATCCGCGAAGCAGGCGTTATGATCGACCTGCATTGCAGCATACGCAGGGGGCAGGCCCGATGAAAGACAGGACGAGGCGGCAGCGGCTGATCCGGCGCGGGGCGCTCATCGGCGCGCTGCTGCCGATGGCGCTGGCGACTTCCGCGCAGACGCCGCTTCGCTGGAACGTGCAGCCGTCGGCCCCGGCGCCTGCCGCTTCCACGGCTCCCAAGGCGCTTCCGACCCAGCCCGCCTCGATGCCGGCCTACCTGCCGCCGGTGGAAGAGGTCATGCCGCCGTCCTCCGACTTCAACGTGCGCCAGTTCGAGGCGATCGCCCAGGAGCTGGTCGCCAACCAGCGTGTGCCCGGCATGGCCATGGCCATCGTCCAGGGCGGCAAGGTGCTCAGCGCGCGCGGCTACGGCATCACCGACGTGGGCAACGCCGAGCCGGTGGACGAACACACGGTGTTCCGGCTGGCGTCGCTGTCGAAGGCCTTCGCCGGCACCATCACCGGGCTGCTGGTCAACGAGGGCGCGCTGCGCTGGGACAGCCACGTGGCGGACTACATGCCGTCGCTCCAGTTCTCGCGGCCCGGCGCCGCGCAGGAGCTGACCGTGGCCGAAGTGCTGAGCCAGCGCGTCGGCCTGACCCACAACGCCTACGACCGCGAGCTCGAACGCAACGTCGACTACAACACCCTGGTGCAGAAGCTGGCCTACGCGCCGATGAAGTGCGCGCCCGGCGAGTGCTACAGCTACCAGAACGTCGCCTTCAGCCTGGTCGGCAACGTGGTCTACGGCGCAAGCGGGCAGTTCTACAGCGAGGCGGTCACCCGCCGCATCTTCAAGCCGCTGGGCATGAACGACGCCAGCTACGGCCTCGAGGGCATCGAGGCCAGCCCGAGCTGGGCGCGCCCGCACGTGCGCGCCGGTGGCGGCTGGCGTTCACTCACGCCCAAGCCCACCTACTACCGCGTCGCACCGGCCGCCGGCGTCAACGCCAGCGCCAGCGACATGGCGCAGTGGCTGATCGCGCAGACCGGGCATCGCCCGGACGTGCTGCCGGCGCCGCTGCTGGCGACGCTGCATTCGCCCGTCGTGGCGACGCCGTCCGAAACCCGCGGCTCGTCCTGGCGCCGGCAGCGGCTCAACGCCGCCGGCTATGGCATCGGCTGGCGCGTCTACGACTATGCCGGCCATCGCGTCGTCTTCCACGGCGGCGCCGTGCAGGGCTACCGCGGCGCGATCGCCCTGCTGCCGCAGCGCGACCTGGGCGTGGCGATCCTGTGGAACGGCGAGAGCAGCCAGCCTTCGGGCCTGCTGCCCACCATCCTCGACCGTGCGATCGGCCTGCCCGCGCAGCGCTGGCTGGACGTCGATCCGTTCCCGGACGTGATGTACGCCGAGGACGACCGGGCCAGGCGCCCCAACCTGCCGCAGGCCGAGCGCCACGGCGGCGCGCAGGCCACGTCGGCCAACGCCAACCCGCGCTGAGCCCACCCGCGCCGGCGACATTCCCGGCGTGACACCGGATGCGGCGCAGGCCGCGCCGCGGGAAGCACCGGCCCTGCCGGCAACCACCCGGAACAAAAAAACTCCCTCTCCGCCTGGGCATGCGGAGAGGGAGCCTGATGACGGTTGATCGGGTTTCTTGTTCTTACATCATCGGAGCGGGAGCGGCCGGGATGGCCACGGCTGCCGCCTTCTTGGCGCGCTTCGCCGGGCGTCGGACCTTCTTCGCAGCCTTCTTGGCAGGCTTCTTCTTGGCCGCCTTCTTGGCAGGACGCTTCTTGGCGACCTTCTTGGCAGCCTTCTTGGCAGGACGCTTCTTGGCGACCTTCTTGGCAGCCTTCTTCGCCGGACGCTTGGCGGTCTTCTTTGCGACCTTTTTCTTTGCGACCTTCTTCTTGGCAACCTTCTTCTTGGCGACCTTGCGAGTGGCCTTCTTGGCGACCTTCTTCTTGGCAACCTTGCGGGTGGCCTTCTTGGCGACCTTCTTCTTGGCGACCTTCTTCTTTGCAACCTTGCGGGTGGTCTTCCTTGCGACCTTCTTCTTGGCGACCTTGCGCGTGGCCTTCTTCGCCGGGCGCTTGGTGGCCTTCTTGGCAACCTTGCGAACCGCCTTCTTCGCGGTCTTGCGGACCGCCTTCTTCGCCGCCTTCTTGGCGGGGCGCTTCTTTGCAGCTTTCTTCGTGGCCATGAGATGGCTCTCCTCGTCAGTGGAACTATCGGGTGTAGCAGCCCAGTTCAAAACAACGCCGCGGGTATCGGACCCACGACCAACCGCCGACGCGCATGGCGCGTCGGGACGGATGCGGATGCAGCCCGCCACCTGCGGTGGGGGCCTGTGCAGGAGCCACGCACGCCGGCGTTGCGCCGGCACAAAAAACCCGCATCGCAGGACGAAGCGGGTGGTGGTTCCGATGACGTTGCAGTTTCGCAGCGGAGACGATGCCTGATTCCACCTTGAGGAATTTCCGGGCAGAGGTCTTGGTTGTGCTGCGCGTTTTCGTCGTGACTTGACTCACTCTCTTCTGCGGCAACGTCTGTTGCAGCGAAACCTAATCACGGTTTTTTCGGCTGTCAACACCTTCGTGAAGTTTTTTCGCGCCCCCAGGACGGATGCACATGCGCCGTCCGCGGCAAACGCATCGGCCCGTCGGCGTCGCCATGCACGACATTGCACGCGCATGTTTTTTCGCGTGTTCGAAAAAGCGCGCGAAACAAGCTGTTTTTCGCGCGGCGCGCATTTGCATGCACGCGACTGCATGCAAGCGCGCATCGTGTTGCCGCCGCGCGAGCGACCGTGCAGGAAGGGTGTACGGCAGCTGTCGGAGCACTGCCGCGGCCCGAACATTTCCGGCACCGCACAAGCCCGATTGCGCAAAACTGCGCAGCCTTTGAACCGGTGTCGCACCCTTGCCGCATGCGTCACGGAACAACTCCGTCGCGTTGCACGCCATCCCGATTGCCGGTTGCGGGACATGCCATGCGTGCATGCACGTCGTCGCGTTCCGGCATCGCTGCAACGACATTGCACGACGCCGATTCGCGTGGAGTCCGGAGCGACGACGGCGGGTCCTTCGCCGACAACAACCGCCGCGGACGACACGTCCGCCGCACTCCCTTCTTCCACACGCGATGCCATGCACCCCGCTTTCGCCACGCGGGGGCGTCAGCCCGACGCGCATTCATGCAGGCGCCGGACGCTCGGGCTGCGTACGCCACACGGCAGGCGCGATGCCCACCATTCGGCGGGAGCAATCGCAATGCCCCGGCCTGCGGATCCGGGCGCCGGAAACGACGACGGCACCGCAAGCGGTGCCGTCTGGGCCAGCAGGAACTGCAGGAACCGTCAGTGGTCTTCGTCTTCCAGCAGCTCGGCGTAGTCGTCCGGGCCAAGCATCTCGTTGAGCTGGTCCGGGTCGTCGATCTCGACCACGAACAGCCAGCCTTCGCCGAAGGCATCCTCGTTGATGGTCTCCGGCTTGTCGGCCAGCGCGGTGTTGACCGCGGTGATGGTGCCCGACACCGGCGAATACACGTCGGAAGCGGCCTTCACCGATTCCACCACCGCGCACGCGTTGCCGGCCTCGGCGCGGTCGCCGACCTGCGGCAGGTCGACGTAGACCAGGTCGCCGAGCAGCCCCTGTGCGTGGTCCGAAATGCCGATGGTGACCTTGCCGTCGCCTTCGACGCGGGCCCACTCGTGGGATTTCATGAACTTCAGGTCGCCTGGGATCTCGCTCATGGGCTGGTGCTCCGGATGTGTTGCGGTCGTGGAAGGGGTGGCTAGTTTAGCGAAGGAAACGCGGCGCGGCGGCAGCCGTGCGACCGCCGGTCAGATGCCGTCCTGTGGCTTGCCGTCGCGCACGAACGGGAACCTGACCACGCGCACCGGCACCTCGCGGCCGCGGATGTCCACGCGCACGCCGGTGTCGTCGCCGCCGGCAGGCACGCGGGCGAATGCGATCGCCTTGCCCAGGGTCGGCGAGAACGTGCCGGACAGGATTTCGCCCTCGCCGCCGGCGGTGAGTACCTTCTGGCCGTGGCGCAGCACGCCCTTCTCGTCCATCACCAGGCCGACCATGCGGCGCGCGTCGCCTGCGGCCTTCTGCGCCTCCAGCGCGCCGCGGCCGATGAAGTCGCGGCCTTCGTCGAGTGCCACGGTCCAGCCCAGCGCGGCCTCCCAGGGCGTCACGGTTTCGTCCATGTCCTGGCCGTAGAGGTTCAGGCCCGCCTCCAGGCGCAGCGTGTCGCGCGCACCCAGGCCGGCCGGCTTCACGCCCGCGGCAAGCAGCGCGTCCCACAGCGCGACGGCGCGGTCGGCGGGCAGCACGATCTCGAAACCGTCCTCGCCGGTGTAGCCGGTGCGGGCGATGAACAGCGGCGCGCCGTCGGCGGCCTTCGCGTCGGCCGCGGAAAACTTGCCGAGCTTGCCGACGCGGTCGCGGTCGTCTTCCGCGACCAGCCCCAGCGCCTTGTCCCGCGCGTTCGGCCCCTGCACCGCGATCATCGCCAGGTCGGTGCGCTCGCGGACGTCGATGTCGAACGCGGCGGCCTGCCGTTCGATCCACGCCATGTCCTTGTCGCGGGTGGCGGCGTTGACCACGATGCGGAACCAGTCGTCGGCCAGGTAGTAGATGATCAGGTCGTCGATCACCCCGCCCTGCTCGTTGAGCATGCAGGTGTAGAGCGCCTTGCCGGGCTTCTTGAGCTTGTCGACCGAGTTGGCGACCAGCCTGCGCAGGAACTCGCGCCCCTTCGCCCCGTGCAGGTCGACCACGGTCATGTGCGAGACGTCGAACATGCCGGCGTCGCGGCGCACCTGGTGGTGCTCCTCGATCTGCGAACCGTAGTTGAGCGGCATGTCCCAGCCGCCGAAGTCGACCATCTTCGCCCCGAGGGCACGGTGGGCATCGTTGAGGATCGTCTTCTGGGTCATGGCGGGCTCGTATTGGGCAAAGGCCGTCATTATCCCAGACGCCACGGACGCGCGCCGCCTGCCGGTTCGTGCCGGCGCGCGACGCGGCCGCTACTTGACCAGAGGCATCACGCCACCGACGGGCTCGCTGAGGATGACTTCCGCGTCACCCCACTCCGGCTTCCACGGCAGTTCGATGCCGTTGTAGCCGCCGCCGGCATCGGCGACCGCTCGCCAACGCTTGCTGGTGCCGTCGGCAAACCGGATCTCGAGTTCCTGCGCCGGCCCCGGCCGGAAGCGGACGTCCAGGGCGTGGGGCTTGGGTGCCGCGAAGCTCAGCCACCCCGCTTCGGCCTTGATGCCACGCTCCATGACGGCAGCCGATTCGGCAAACTGCGAGTAGCGCATGCGGGTACCGGACGGCGGCCGCGCGCGGAAGTTGTAGCCCAGCAGCAGCCTGTCCTTGGGCTGGTTGATGCGCAGTTTTGCACCGGCATCGACCCACCCCTGGCGGACCGGCAGCCGCAACCGCCCGTCGGAATCGACCCGGACCGGGATCGCCTCGTCCCCGACCAGGACCTCCACCCGCAGGTCCGCCGGCAGGGGTTGTTTTGCGTCAACCGACGCCACCGAGAATTCACCGCTGAAGACGTGGTCGCTGTCCACCTTCTCCATCATCAGCGGGATCCGCACGAGGTCCTTGTACGGCACTTCGCGCGACGTCTCGGCGGCGTGCCCGACACCTGCCAGCAACAGGGCCAGTACCGCCACCCAAACCCGCGCCCCGCCGCTCATCCCACGGCGTCGACCACAAGGGTCATGCCATCGGCGGCGACCACCCGCACCCGCGCACCGGCCGGCAGGTCCGGCCCGGTCACGTCCCAGTAGGCATCGGCGATCTGCACCCGCCCGCGCCCGTCGACGATCGCCCGCTCCAACGTCGTGACCGTGCCGACCAGCGCCGCGACGCGGCGGTTGAGCGCCGGGCGGTCGCTCTGCGGTTCGCGACTGCGGAACCACTTCCGGTAGACCTGGATGGAAATGAAACTGAGCACCACGAACGCAACGACCTGCGCCAGCACCGGGATCCCCGGCACCAGCAGCACGCCGACGAACACAGCCGCCGCGGCGAAGCCGAGCCAGAGCATGAACGCGCCCGGCGCCATCGTCTCGGCGGCCATCAGCAGCAGCGCGACCGCGGCCCAGGTGAACACGTCCCAGCGCATGGCCGCTCAGCCTCCCTGCCGCGGCATGGCGGGCGGCTGCGGTGCGCGTGTGCCCTGCTGCCCGAGCGCTTCCTTCGCCAGTTCGCCGATGCCGGCCAGCGAGCCGATCACGCCGGCCGATTCCATCGGCATCATCACGAACTTCTGGTTCGGCGCCATCGCCAGCGCCTTGAACGCTTCGATGTATTTCTGCGCGACGAAGTAGTTGATCGCCTGCACGTTGCCGCCGGCAATCGCCTCCGACACCACCTGCGTCGCCTTGGCTTCGGCCTCGGCCAGGCGCTCGCGCGCCTCGGCTTCCAGGAAAGCGGCCTGGCGATCGCCTTCGGCGTCGAGGATGGTCGACTGCTTCTCGCCCTCGGCCTTGAGGATCGCCGCCTGGCGGAAGCCCTCGGCCTCGAGGATGTTGGCGCGCTTCTCGCGCTCGGCCTTCATCTGCCGCGCCATCGCCTCGATCAGGTCGCGCGGCGGCGCGATGTCCTTGAGTTCGATGCGGTTGACCTTGATGCCCCACGGATGGGTCGCCTCGTCGACCGCCATCAGCACCTTGGTGTTGATCTCGTCGCGCTTGGACAGCGATTCGTCCAGGTCCATCGAGCCGATCGCGGTACGGATGTTGGTCATCACCAGGTTCAGGATCGCGATCTCCAGCGTCGCCACCTCGTAGGCCGCCTTGGCCGCGTCGAGCACCTGGAAGAACACGATGCCGTCGACCTTGACCACGGCGTTGTCCTTGGTGATCACGTCCTGGCTCGGCACTTCCAGCACCTGCTCCATCATGTTGATCTTGCGCCCGACGCTGTACATGATCGGGACCAGGAAGTGCAGGCCCGGCGTCATCGTGTAGGTGTACCGGCCGAAGCGCTCGACGGTCCATTCGTAGCCCTGTGGCACCACGCGCACGGTCTTGAACAGGATGACCACGCCCGCGAAGAGCAGGACAAGGGCGAGCAACGATCCACTGAACATGGCAATCCTCCCTGGATGATGGATCCAGTATAGGGTCGCCGGGGCCGGCCGCGGCCGCCTGCGACGCTTTCGGCCGCTGCCGCATCCATGCAGGGGAATGCTGATCGAATCCCTCCCAGCCGCCGCCACGCCGCCGCCCGCCCCGGCCCGACCCTCGAGCTTCGCGATCGAGGTCCCGGACGCGCTGCTGGCCCGCGCCCGCGCCGGTGAACGGACGGCCCTGGAACAGATCTACCGCCGCTTCGAGCGGCCGGTGTTCACGCTGGCGCTGCGCATCTGCGGCGAGCGCGAGGCGGCGGCGGACGTGTTGCAGGACACGATGCTCAAGGTGATCGCCCGGATCGGCGATTTCCGCGGCCGCGGTGGCAGTCCGTTCTGGGGCTGGCTGCGGCAGATCGCGGTCAACGAGGCGCTGATGCACCTGCGCCGTGGACGCCGCCAGGCCGGCGAGCTGCCCGATGACGGCCACGAGCCGGCAGACGAGGGTGCCCTGCCCCCGCCGGCCGCCGCCGACGCCGCGCTGCTGCAGCGCGCGCTGGCCCGGCTGCCGGCCACGCCCCGCGGCGTGCTGTGGCTGTACCACGCCGAGGGCTACACCCACGAGGAGATCGCGGCGCTGATGCAGCGCACGCCGAGCTTCTCCAAGTCGCAACTGTCACGCGGCACGCGCCGGCTGCGCGCGCTGCTGCAGATCGAGGAACACGACCATGGCTGACCGCAACCTGCCCCCGTCCACCCCGCCGGCCGACTGGCACGAGGCCTTCGCCGCGCTGCCGGTCGAGGAAGCGCCGCCCGGCGGCTGGAATGCGGTTTCGCGGCGGCTCGATGCGCAGCGCCAACGCCGACACCCGCGCTGGATGCTGCCGCTGGCCACTGCGGCGGCGCTTGCGCTGGCCGTGCCAGTTTGGCTGCAACGCCAAGCCGACGCGCCACAGCCGGCCACGCCATCCGCCGTTGCAACGCAGCAGCAGGGCGACGCCGGGAATGGCGAAGCCACCGCCATCGCGCAGTTGCAGGCCGAATCCGCCCGCCTGGAGGCGCTGCTGCGCTACGCCCGCGACGGACGCGTGGCCAGCGGCACGGCGGCGGCGATAGAGGTGCAGTTCGACGCACGGCTCGCCGCGGTCGACGCGGCGCTGATGCAGCCCGGACTCTCACCGCCACAGCAGTCGCAGCTGTGGCGCGAACGCGTCGAACTGCTGCGCGCATCCGCCGGTCTGGAAAGCACGCGCCGCTGGCTGGCCGCGCAAGGCAGGCAGTACCAACCCGCGCTGGTCCACGTCGACTGAGCGCGCCCCACATGCCCGACACGGAGCCCCCATGGACACCCGACTGACAATCAAGAGCCTGCTTGCGCTGGCCGCATGCCTGGCCGCGGCCGCCCCCGCGCACGCACAGAGCGACCGGATCAAGCGCGCGGAGGACGTGAACACCGCCTCCGCGCTGCAAAGCCTGTCCGACGACCGGGTTACGCCCCCGCGCAGGATCACGACGATCCGCCGTGAATCGTCGCGCCCGGTCATCGGTGTCGTCCTCACGCCCGATGACGGCACGGGCGTGCGGATCTCGGCGGTGACGCCGGGTAGCGGCGGCGCGAAGGCCGGCCTGAAGCCCGGCGACCGCATCACCGTGATCGGCGGCAGCACGGTGCAGGGTTCCAGCGGCGAGCTGCGCCTGCGCAACGCACGCAAGCTGCTGTCGTCGCGGCTGGAAGCCGGGTCGCCGGTCCGGATCGGCTACGTGCGCGACGGCAAGCCGGCCAGCGTCGAGGTGGTGCCGCAGGCCGGGCAGGGCCTCTACATCCTGCAGGACGACGGCTCCGTGACGCGTGCCGAAGGCAGCGTGCGCGTGGAGCTCGGCGACAATGGCGAGTTGGGCGTCTCCGCCGACAGGATCCAGGTCACGCCCGCGCCGGGCGTGCCGCCAGCAGTCCGCCACGAGATCATCCGCATCGGCCCCGGCACCGCCTGCAGGGGCAACGACTGCGACATGCCGGCGCTGATGTCCGCGTTCCGCTGGAACGGCCTGAACCTTGCCTCGGTCGACAAGCAGTTGGGCCGCTACTTCGGCACCGACCGCGGCGTGCTGGTGCTGTCGAATGGCGAACTGGCCGGCCTGCAGGCCGGCGACGTGATCCAGCGCATCGACGGCAAGGCCGTGGCCAGCCCGCGCGAAGCGATGGCGGCGATGGACAACAAGCCCGGCGGCACGAAGGTGGCGGTGGATTACCTGCGCGACCGCAAGGCCGGCAAGGTCCAGGTCACGGTGCCGCAGCTCGCACCACTGCCGCTGCCTCCGGCACCGCCAGCGCCGCCTGCACCACCCGCCGCGCCAAAACCGCCGAAGGCGCCGCCTGCTCCGTCAGCCCCGCCCGTACCGCAGGCCATGGGGCCGGCGGCCCCGGCCGCGCCGGTACCGCCTGCTGTGCCATCCGCACCCGGTGACCAACGCAACGCTGCCTAGGCGGGCTTCGGTCGCGGGCCCCTGTGGGAGCGGCCATGGCCGCTCCCACAGGAGATGCCGGGGCGTCAGCGCCCGGCCACCGCCGGCGCGGGCGCCGGTTCCACCCACTGCGCGAACACCGCGTCGATCGCGCCTTCGTCGATCGCCGCGCCGCCCTGGATCGCCTCGGCCTGCTCGAACAGCGGCATGATCATCGCCATGCCGTCGATCTTCGTCTTCAGGTGCACGCCTGGCGGCTGCGAGAGGAAACCGTCCCAGCGCGAACGCACCTGCACCCAGAAGTCCTTCGTCGCCTTCCAGTAGTCGTAGGCCGGGGTGAAGTCGATGTCGTCGACCTTCTGGTAGTTGTCGAAGCCGAACTCGCGCGCGATCGCCACCTGGCTGCCGTCGGGCTTGCGCAGGACCTTGGTATTGAACTGCTCGTGGGTCCAGCCGGCCGGAACGATGGTGTGGCGGTTGACCACGCGCAGCGCGTTGTAGTCGTCGCGCTTGGTGTACTCGCGCCGCGGCAGCGGTCGCCAGGTGGCGTCGCTGGTCCAGGTGGCCACGCCGTCGTCGTAGTTCCACTTGCCGGTGCCGCAGTAGCGCGGCGCGTCGCTGACCTCGTACACGCACTGCGTCCACGCGCCGCGGGTTTCCTCCGGCGACAGCGCGCGCACGGTCCAGGTCTGGTCGGCGCTGAACTCGAAGCGCACCGGCGCCTCGTAGGTCCAGTCCTGGCGCCAGTGCTTGGTGACGTGGCCGCTCCTGGCGTCGACCAGGATGTGCTGCAGCACCACGCGCGCGGGCGTGTCCTCGACCACGATCACCACTTCATCGCCGCCGCTGCGCATCGCCGGGCTGCGCTCGTAGCCGGGCTGCAGCAGCACGGTTTCGTCGAAGGCGAAGTCGACCATGTGTTCGCCCTGCATGGCGAGGATCGCGTCGTGGTCGCGCGCGGGGGCGGCCGCTGCGCCTGCGGTCGCGTCCGCGACCTGCGCGCCGGCGGTGGTGGCGAACGCTGAAAGCATCAGCGCGGCTGCCAGTGTGGTTTTCATGCAACTCTCCGGGTTTGGTGGATCATCGGGTTGGGACGTGCGACGGCCAGGCGCGGCGGCCAACGGCGGCTCACCACGAGAACGCCACGCTCAGCGACAGGTTGCGCCCGGCGGCGGTGTAGCGGTCGAGCGTGGTGCTGTCCTGGCTGACCAGGCCCATGCTGCCGAGGTCGAAGTAGCGGCGATCGGTCAGATTGAAGATGCCGGCATTCAACTCCGCGCCCGGCGCGAACGTCCAGTGCGCGAGCAGGTCGAGCACGCCATGTCCGGGCGTTTCGAAGTACGCATCGTCCTCGAGCGCCGGCAGGCGATCGTGGCGGCCGGCGAAGCGGCCGGCCAGCTCCGCGCCCCAGGCATCGGTGCGGTAGGCCAGGCCGAGGGTGGCGGTGAGCGGGTCGATCGAGGCCAGCGGCTCGTCGTCGGTGCGGTTGTCGCCGCGCGCCCAGGCTGCCGCCGCGCGCAGCGACCAGCCATCCATCGACGACGACAGCGCGCCGAAGTCGATCCCGCCGCGGAACTCGACGCCGCGGATGCGCGCATCGGACACGTTGCGCGACTGGAACACCATCAGCCCGGCGTCGTTGAAGCCGACGAAGGCGAACGATTCGATGAAGTCGTGGTAGCGGTTCTCGTAGGCCGACAGGCTGGCGTAGACCGCGTCGCCGACGTAGCGCAGACCCAGCTCCACGCCGTCGCTGGTTTCCGGCTTCAGGTCCGGGTTGGCCACGGCGGTGTAGCCGAACATCACGTTGGTGAAACCGATGTTGACGTCGCCGTAGGGCGGCGAGCGGAAGCCGCGCGCGTAGCCGCCGAACAGCGACCAGTCGTCGGCGAAATGCCAGACCGCGCCGAGCTTGGGCGACACGCTGGTCTTGTCCAGGTCGGCCAGCGCCACGCCGGGATTGTCCCCGGCGAAGATCGCGTCCATCTCCGGGCGCAGCTGGTAGCGGTCCACGCGCACCGCCGGCACCAGGCGGAAGGCGTCGTCGGCGAAGCTGATCTCGTCCTGCAGGTACAGCGCGGCATTGGTGGTCGTGCTGACCGGGAAGTCGCGCACCGGGAACACGTCCGGCAGCATCGCGTTGCTGACCGTGCCGGTGTCGAGGTTGTGCACGCGGCCATCGCGCTTCTGCCGGGTTTCGGTGCGCGAGACGTCGAGACCGTAGGCCAGCGCATGGTTCACGCTGCCGGTCTGGAACTCCTTGCGCAGGTTCAGCTGCAAACCGACCAGGCGCTGGTCGAAGTTGAACTCGCGCTCGCGGCGCTCGTTGACGCCGCCGGCGGTGCGGCGCACCTCGACCGTGTCCTGCGTGGTCTCGCTGTCCTGCCGGTACACCTGCCAGTCCAGGCTGTCGGCGAAGCCGGCGCCAATCGCATCCATCTCGTGGGCGAACGACACCCGTGCGCGGGTTTGGTGGTCGTCGGCGGTGACCAGCAGGTTGTCCGCGCCGGTCAGGCCCTGCAGGCCGCGGGAGGTCAGCACGTCGGTGTCGGCGGCGTCCTCGTTGCCTTCCACGGTCAGCCGGAAGCGCTGGTCGACGCTGGGCGCGAACACCAGCTTGGCCAGCAGGCTGCGGCCGTCGCGATCCTGCGGATTGGGACGGGTGCGGGCGCTGCCCTCGCCGCCCACCGTGCCCTGGTTCTCCGGCTCCTGTCCCTGGCGGTGGTTGGCCACCACCATGCCCGACCAGCGCTCGCCGCCGAATGCGGCGGTGGCGCCGGCATGCAGGCCGTCCCAGCCGCTCTCGTAGCCGAAGCGCAGGCCGAAATAGGCATCCCTGCCCGCCTCCAGGTAATCCGAAGGATCCTTGGTCACGAACGACACCGTGCCACCGAGGGCATCGGAGCCGTAAAGCGAACTGGTCGGTCCGCGCACGACCTCGACGCGCTTGAGGGTGTCGAGGTCGACGAAGTTGCGGTTGGCGTCGGAGAAGCTGCCGATCATGAAGGCGTCCGACACCGGGATGCCATCGGTCTGGATGCGGACGCGGTTGGCGTCCAGGCCGCGGATGCGGATGCCACCGATGCCGAAGCGGCCAAAGCCGGAGGTCACGGTGATGCCCGGCTCGTAGCGGAACAGATCCTTGAGGTCGCGCGCCAGGATTTCGTCCATGCGCTCGCGGTCGATCACGTCGACGGTATTGGGGACATCGGAGATCGCCCGCTCGGTGCGCGTGGCGGTCACCACGACGCGGTCGAATTCGGTGGCCTCGGCGAACGCGGAGGCGGCGGCGGTCGCCGGGACGGACTGCGGGGCCGCGGACTGGCCATGGGCAAGGGCCATGCCGGGCAGCGCCAGGCACAGCGCGAGTGACAACAGGTTGGGACGCATGGACGGACTCGTCGAAAGGAAAACGTTCGGCGGGCTGGCGTCCGGCGTCTGGCCGGTGGCGGGCGGGCCTGGAGAGATGGGTGTCGCCGGCCACGGGGGCCGGCGAGGAATGCTTTTATTTGGTGAGGATGAGCTTGTCGTTGCGCGTGTGGCGCAACCGATAGCACTCGCTGCCGTGGCGGATCAGCAGTTCGCGCTGGCCCTTGAGCAGGCGGATGCTGTCGATTTCGACGGTGTCGGTGCTGGAACGCTCGTCCGCGTGGTGCGGGACGGACTGGGACGTGCTGTGCGCGTGCGGGTGGACGGCAAACATCGATCGGCTCCCTCGATAGGAGACATTGATGTTAATGATTCTCATTTGCCTGTCAAGAACCAATGCCCCGGACGCCCCGGGATCAGACCATGGTCGCCTCGACCCGCGCCCACCCGGCCTCGTCGACCTGTTCCAGCACCTCCAGCGCGCGCAGGTTCTGCTCCAGCTGCGCCACCCGGCTGGCGCCGAGGATCACGCTCGACACGCGCGGGTTGCGCAGGCACCAGGCGATCGCCAGCGGCGCCGGCCCGGTGCCCAGCTCCGCGGCCAGCGCGGTGAACGCGCGCGCGCGCTCGAGCCGGCGCGAGGCGGCGTCGCCGAGCACGTCGCGCTGCAGCCAGGCGTAGTCCTCGCTGGCCAGACGCGAACCGGCCGGCACGCCGTCGTTGTACTTGCCGGTCAGAAGGCCCGAGGCCAGCGGCGACCAGGTTGTCGTGCCCATGCCGAACTCGTCGTACAGCGGCGCGTACTCGACCTCGACCCGCTCTCGGTGCAGCAGGTTGTACTGCGGCTGCTCCATCGTCGGCGCCTGGAAGCCGCCGGCGCGCGCGACCTCGTGCGCCTCGCGGATGCGTTCGGCCGGCCATTCCGAGGTGCCCCAGTACAGCACCTTGCCCTGGCGGACCAGCGTGTCCATGGCGGCCACGGTCTCCGCCACCGGCGTATCGGGGTCCGGGCGGTGGCAGTAATACAGGTCGAGATAGTCGACGCGCAGGCGCGCGAGCGCGGCATGGCAGGCGTCGCGTACGTGCTTGCGCGACAGCCCGCGCTGCATCGGGCGCGGCTCGTCGACCGCGCCGAAATACACCTTGCTCGACACCGCGAAGCCGTCGCGCGGCAGGCGCAGGTCGGCGATCACGTCGCCCATCACCTGCTCGGCCGCGCCGTTGGCGTAGGTCTCGGCGTTGTCGAAGAAGTTGATCCCGTGGTCCCAAGCCGCGGCCACCAGGTTGCGCGCCTCGCCGCGCGCGACCGCGCCACCGAACGTGGCCCAGGCGCCGAACGACAGCGCGGACAGTTGCAAGCCGGAGGAGCCGAGACGGCGGTATTGCATGGGAATCTCCTGCCGCGGGATGCGTGCGGCGCTGCGGGGAAAGCCACAGTCTAGTGCGGGCGCGCGCTATCCTCCGCACAGGGGGAACCTCCATGCTCGGATCGATGCAACGGCTCAGGGATTTGGCTGCGCGACTGCTCGCGCGGCCCGACGAGATCATGCTGTCCCTCGGCGCCGGCGGCGAACTGCTGGTCGCACGCCTGCGCGCCCTGCTGTCGCTGCTGATCCTGGCCATGCCGCTGGTCGCGGCCGTGGGCGGGGCGAAGACGAGCGAGGTCGTGATCGGCCTCGCCCTGGCCGTGTTCGTCAACCTGATGGCGCAGATCTGGCTCGCGCTGGCGCGCCGGCAGCTGCGCTACGGCTGGCTGCCCTACGCCACCGGCACCTACGACATCACCCTGACCACGCTGGTGCTGGTGCTGCTGGCACTGGGCGATCCGGTGGCGGGCATCAACAGCATCGTGGTCTGGTGCTTCTACCTGATCGCCATCGCCATGACCGCGCTGCGCAACGACGGCCGCCTCACGCTGTACGTCACCGCGCTGGCGCTGGTGCAGTACGCACTGCTGGTGGCGACGGTGTTCGCGCTCGCCACGCCCGGCCGGACGCTGCTCTCGATCGACTACGGGATCGCCGCGCCCGGTACCCAGGCCGAGCGCCTGATCCTGATCCTGATGATGGGCCTGCTCACCTCGGCCATCGTCTACCGCATGCAGCGGCTGGTGGAGATGTCGGGCAACGACAGCCTGACCGGCCTGCCCAACCGCGCCTGGTTGCTGCAGGGCATGCCGCGCATGTTCGAGACGATCCGCAACGACGGCGGCTCGCTGACCCTGGCCCTGCTCGACCTGGACCGCTTCAAGCGCATCAACGACGAGGTCGGGCACCGCGCCGGCGATCGCGCGATCCGCCACTTCGTGGCCGCGGTCAACGAGATCCTGCAGGAGAAGGAGCGCCTGGTACGGATCGGCGGGCAGGAGTTCGTGGTCCTGCTGCACTGCCCGATCGGCAGCACCTGGGAGCGGCTGGACCGGCTGCGCCGCTCGATGGGCGACCGGCCGTTCCTGCCCGGGTCCGGGCGCGACCCGCAGGTGATCACCTTCAGCGGCGGGCTGGCTTCGTTCCCGCAGGACGGCGTCGACGTGTCCGCCCTGCTCGGCAGCGCCGACCGGCGCCTGCAGCTGGCCAAGCGCGACGGCCGCAACCGGGTGGTGGCGCGCGACACCTGAACGTGGCGCGGCCACGGCCGTGCTTCACTCGCCCGCGGTTTGCCCGTAACCTGCCCCGCTGACGGTCGCCACCCGTTGCGATCGATGTCCGAGGGGAGAACGCCGGGTGAGCCTGAAGCTGCGTCTGATCGTGATGAACTTCCTCCAGTTCTTCGTCTGGGGGGCGTGGCTGCTGACCATCGGCGCCTACTGGTTCCAGAACAAGGGCTGGTCGGGCACCGCGTTCGGCGCGATCTTCTCGACCATGGGCATCGCCTCGCTGTTCATGCCGGCGCTGATGGGCGTGGTCGCCGACAAGTGGATCAACGCCGAAAAGCTCTACGGCCTGCTGCACATCTGCGGCGCGGTGATGCTGTTCCTCGTACCCCGGGTCGACGATCCGCACACCATGTTCTGGGTAATGCTGGTCAACATGATCTTCTACATGCCGACGATCGCGCTGGCGATCACGGTGGCCTACAACGCGCTGAAGAAGGACGGCCGCGACGTGGTGCGCGACTACCCACCGATCCGTGTATGGGGCACGGTCGGCTTCATCGCCGCGCTGTGGACCACCAGCCTGCTGCACATGGAAACCTCGGCCGGCCAGTTCTACATCGCATCGGCTGCGTCGCTGCTGCTGGGCCTGTACGCCTTCACCCTGCCGCCGGCGCCGCCGCGCATGGGCCGCAGCGAAAGCCGCGCGCTGGTCGACGTACTCGGGCTGACCTCGTTCCGCCTGTTCAAGGACCGCAACATGGCGGTGTTCTTCGTGTTCGCCATGCTGCTGGGCGCGGCGCTGCAGCTGACCAACGCCTACGGCGACACCTTCCTGCACGACTTCGCCGGCGTGCCAGCGTTCCAGGATTCGATCGCGGTGAAGTACCCGGCGATCATCATGTCGATCTCGCAGATCTCCGAAACGCTGTTCATCCTCACCATCCCGTTCTTCCTGCGCCGCTTCGGGATCAAGGCGGTGATGACGATGAGCATGCTGGCCTGGTTCCTGCGCTTCGGCCTGTTCGCCTACGGCGACCCCGGCGACCGGCTGTGGATGATCGTGCTGTCGTGCATCGTCTACGGCATGGCGTTCGACTTCTTCAACATTTCCGGCTCGCTGTTCGTCGAACAGCAGAGCGACTCGCGCATCCGCGCCAGCGCGCAGGGGCTGTTCATGGTGATGACCAACGGCATCGGCGCGGTGTTCGGCAGCCTGGGTTCGGGCTTCCTGATCGAGCACTTCTTCACCGCGGCCGACGGCAGCAAGGACTGGCACGGCATCTGGGTGACCTTCGCCCTGTACGCGCTGGCGATGGCGATCGTGTTCGTGCCGCTGTTCAAGCACAAGCACGACCCGGACGCGATCCGCCGGGCGCAGCAGCGCCCCGAAGGCGAACTGGCGCCGTGACCGTGGCCGGGGCGGACGCATGAGCCGGGTCGTCGTCGTCGGGTCGTTCAACGTCGACCACGTCTGGACCACCGCCACCCTGCCCCGCCCGGGCGAGACGCTCGGCGGGCGCTACGCCACCGGCCCGGGCGGCAAGGGCTTCAACCAGGCCACCGCCAGCGCACGCGCCGGCGCGGCCACGACTTTCGTCTGCGCGCTCGGCGACGACCCCGGCGGCGAGCTGGCGCGCCGGCTGGCCGACGCCGACGACATCGACCTGCGCGCGCAGCGCAGCGACGAGCCGACCGGCACCGCCGGCATCTACGTCGACGGCGAGGGCCGCAACAGCATCGTCATCGGCGCCGGTGCCAACGGCGTGCTGTCGCCCGCGCACGTGGCCGCGCAGCGCGATGCGTTCGACGCGGCCGGCGTCGTGCTGGCCCAGCTCGAATCCCCGCCCGCCGCCATCACCGCGGCGCTGCAGGCCGCGCGCGCAGGCGAGGCGACCACGCTGCTCAACCCGGCCCCCGCCAACGCGCCGACCACCCGCGAACTGCTGGCGCTGGCCGACATCCTCACCCCCAACGAAACCGAGTTCGCCGGACTGGTCACGCGCCACGTCGGCGAACGCATCGACGGCGACGCGGTGACCGCGCTCGACCAGTCGCGCCTGCACGCACTGTGCCGCGAGCTGCTGCCGGCCGGCACCGTGGTCGTGACCCTGGGCGCCAGCGGCTGCTTCGTGTCGCACGCAGGCGACGCACTGCGCGGCGACGAGCGGCCGTTCTACCGCCTCGGCGCCGAACAGGTCCGCGCCGTCGACACCACCGGCGCGGGCGACGCCTTCAACGGCGCGCTGGTCGCCGCGCTCGCCGGCGGGTCGGGCGTGGCGTTCGCCGCGCACCTGCGGTTCGCCTCGCGCTTTGCCGCGCTTTCAACCGAGCGCGAGGGCGCGGCCGCGTCCATGCCGCGGCGCGACGAGGTCCTCGAACGCTTCGGCGCATAACGACTCCCTAACTTGTCGCCTTGGAGAATCGGATTCCCATCAACGAAGGAGGATCGGGCATGGCGGGCAAGTTCGAGATCAGCAAGCGCAGCAACGGCGAGTTCCAGTTCAACCTCAAGGCCGGCAACGGCCAGGTAATCCTGACCAGCGAGGGCTATTCGGCCAAGGCCTCGTGCAGCAACGGCATCGAGTCGGTGCGCAGGAACAGCCAGGACGACGCCCGCTTCGAGCGCAAGACCGCCAGCAACGGCAAGTTCTTCTTCAACCTCACCGCGACCAACGGCCAGACCATCGGCAGCAGCCAGATGTACGCCGACGAGGGCGGACGCGACAACGGCATCGCCTCGGTGAAGACCAACGCGCCCGACGCCGCGGTCGACGACCAGACCGCCTGAACCGGCCTCCCCGCGCGCGCCCGGCGCCGCCCGGGCGCGCGCCTTGCCGCGGGTAGAATCCCCGCCATGCAGATCGGCCCCCACCGCATCGAACCCCGGGTGATCCTCGCGCCGATGGCGGGGGTCACCGACAAGCCGTTCCGGCTGCTGTGCAAGCGGCTGGGCGCGGGCCTGGCGATGTCGGAAATGACCACCAGCGACCCGCGCTTCTGGCACACGGAAAAATCGCTGCGGCGCATGGACCACGCCGGCGAGCCGGACCCGGTCGGTGTACAGATCGCCGGCACGGTGCCGGGGGTGATGGCCGAAGCGGCGCGCTACAACGTCGACCACGGCGCACAGGTCATCGACATCAACATGGGCTGCCCGGCGAAGAAGGTCTGCAACGCCTGGGCGGGCTCGGCCCTGATGCGCGACGAGGACCTGGTTGCCCGCATCTGCGAAGCCGTGGTGCAGGCGGTCGACGTGCCGGTGACGCTGAAGATCCGCACCGGCTGGGATGCCACCCACCGCAATGCGCCGGCCATTGCCCGGATCGCCGAGGACTGCGGCATCGCCGCACTCGCCGTGCACGGCCGCACCCGCGACCAGCAGTACACCGGCACAGCGGAGTACGACACCATCGCCGAGATCAAGTCGCGGCTGTCGATTCCTGTCATTGCCAACGGCGATATCGACTCGCCCCGGCGCGCGGCGTTCGTGCTGCGCCACACCGGCGCGGATGCGGTGATGGTCGGCCGCGCGGCGCAGGGCCGGCCGTGGATTTTCCGCGAGATCGCCCACCACCTGGCCACGGGCGGGGAACTGCCGCCGCCGTCGCTGGCGGAGGTCCGCGACATCCTGCTCGGCCACCTCCGTGAACTGCATGATTTCTACGGCGAACCGCAGGGCGTACGCATCGCGCGCAAGCACCTGGGCTGGTATGCGAAGGACCGCCCCGAAAACATTCCATTCCGCGCCGTGGTCAACCGCGCCGAATCCGCGGACATGCAGCTGGCGCTCACGCGCGACTACTTCGACGCGCTGATCGCGGGCGTGGACACGGGATTCGCCGCCGCGGCCTGAGCGCGCGGCTTGACCGCCAGCGTCCGCATGGTTATCTAGGTCGGCGGAACCGACTGCGACTCCAACGCCGTCACTCCCGCGAAAGCGGAGGTTCTCCGGGACTCCAGGTCGCCGGGTTCCCGCTTTTACGGGAATGACGGCTTCCGGGATCCGCAGCCACGAGGTTCCGGCCAACCACTCGCCATCTCGCAGGGAGCGCCACCATGGTGGATGAAGCGTCAACCGCGTCCGAATCCGGCAACCGCCGCCCGATCGCCGCGCGCGGCAACGCGCTGGTGCAGCGCTTCAGCACCCTGCTCGCACGCAGCGGCGTGTCGCCCAACGCGATCTCGGTGCTCAGCATCGGCTTCGCCGCGCTCGGCGCATGGGCGCTGCTGCTGCTGGATTGGCCATGGGGGCCGTGGCTGTGCGCGGTCGCCATCGTGCTGCGGCTGCTGTGCAACCTGTTCGACGGCCTGGTCGCGGTCGAACACGGCCGCAAGACGCCGACCGGCGTGCTCTACAACGAAGTCCCCGACCGCCTGGCCGACAGCCTGTTCCTGGTCGCGCTGGGCTATGCCGCCGGCCTGCCCTGGTGCGGCTGGCTGGCCGCGCTGCTCGCGGCGCTGACGGCCTACGTCCGCACCCTCGGCGGCACGGTGCTCGACTCGCAGGACTTTCGCGGGCCGATGGCGAAGCCGCACCGGATGTGGCTGATGGTCGCCGCCTGCGTGGCAGCACCGCTGGAGGCCTGGTTCGCGGGCACCGGCTACGCACTGCGCGCAGCGGTGGTCCTGGTTGCAGCCGGCTCGGCGCTCACCTGCTGGACGCGCCTGCATGCGATCGCCAACCGCCTGCGGGAGGCGGCATGATCGAGCAGGCCGCGGCGGCGGCGCTGGTCGGCACCACCCGCCTGCTGGTCGGCGCCCGCGCGCACTGGCAGGGACCGCCGCCGGACGGGCAGTGCCTGTACTTCGCCAACCACAGCAGCCACCTGGACACGATGGCGATCTGGTCGGCGCTGGACCCCACCCAGCGCGCGCGCACCCGCCCGGTGGCCGCGCGAGACTACTGGGACAAGCCCGGCCTGCGCGGCTACGTTGCCGGCAGGGTGCTGCGCGCGGTGCTGATCGAGCGCCGCCGCGAAGAACGCGACGGCGATCCGCTGGTGCCGGTGATCGAGGCGCTGCGCGGCGGCGACTCTCTGATCCTGTTCCCGGAGGGCACGCGTACCGCCGAACAGCTGCCGCAGCGCTTCCGCGGCGGACTGTTCCGCCTGGCGGAGGAATTTCCCGCGCTGCAGCTCGTCCCCGCCTACCTCGACACCCTGCACCGCAGCATGCCCAAGGGTGCGCACGTGCCGCTGCCGCTGTACTGCACGGTGCGCTTCGGCGAGGCCCTGCCGCGCGTTGACGGCGAGCCGCGCGATTCCTTCCTCGAACGCGCCCGCGAGGCGGTGGTGGCGCTGGCATGAACATCGGGATCGGACCTGCCATGGATGCGCAACAGAAGTTGTTCTGGGTCTTCGGCGGCATCGTCGCCCTGCTGGCGCTGGCCTCACTGATCGGCTGGGTGCTGCAGCAGCGCAAGGGCCGCACCGAAGTCGTGGCCAACCTCAACGCCCGCGTGCGCGCGTGGTGGGGGATGGTCGCCGTGCTGGCGGTCTGTTTCTGGCTGGGGCCGGTGGCGAACCTGGTGGTGTTCGCCTTCATCTCGTTCTTCGCCCTGCGCGAGTTCATCACCCTGACCCCGACGCGGCCCGGCGACCACCTGCCGCTGGTGGTCGCGTTCTACGTGCTGATCCCGGTGCAGTACTGGCTGATCGGGATCGACTGGTACGGCCTGTTCTCGATCTTCCTGCCGGTGTACGCGTTCCTGGCGCTGCCGGCGCTGGCGGTCTTCGGCGGCGACACCGAGCAGTTCCTCGAACGCACGACCAAGATCCAGTGGGGCGTGATGATCGCGATCTACTGCATCAGCCACGCGCCGGCGCTACTGATCCTCGACCTGCGCGGCTATGAGGGCCAGGGCCCGCTGCTGCTGCTGTACCTGATGCTGGTAGTGCAGATCAGCGACGTGATGCAGTACGTGTTCGGCAAGCTGTTCGGGCGCCACAAGCTGGCGCCGACCGTGAGCCCGTCGAAGACCATCGAAGGACTGGTCGGCGGCGGACTGGCGGCGACCGGCATCGGCACCGCGCTGTGGTGGATCACCCCCTTCACACCGCTGCAGTCGGCGCTGATGTCGCTGCTGATCGTCATCTGCGGCGCGCTGGGCGGGCTGGCGCTTTCGGCGGTCAAGCGCAGCCTCGGCGCCAAGGACTGGGGCCACATGATCGAAGGCCACGGCGGGATGATGGACCGGATGGATTCGGTGACCTTCGCCGCGCCGATCTTCTTCCACGTCACCCGGTACTTCTTCTCCGGCTGATAGCCGATCCCGCACGGTGTTCTTGTAGGAGCAACTGTCTTTCTTCAAACGGCCTTGGTTTGCCACGCCGTGCCATCGCGAACCATGGCGTTGAGTTGTCCGAGGAAGGTACGCATGCAAGCCACCAGGGCGACCTTGGCGCACT
>Ga0160437_1000147_pt1 | contig 40658 bp, 35 predicted proteins | sample HID1975I_E0MG_FD_108227 | JGI IMG/M metagenome (GOLD analysis project Ga0160437, IMG submission 108227) | Enriched soil microbial communities from UW Madison campus, WI, USA - HID1975I_E0 MG | ecosystem: Environmental > Terrestrial > Soil > Unclassified | place: USA: Madison, Wisconsin... | reverse complement strand
GAGGTGCGTTTCTTCGTCGCCGGCTCGGGGCTGTTCACCCTGCACGTGGGCGACAGGGTCTACGAGATCGAATGCGTGAAGGACGACCTGATCGCGGTACCCGACGGCACCACGCACTGGTTCGACATGGGCCCGGAACCGAGCTTCGTCGCGATCCGCTTCTTCACCGAGCCGGACGGCTGGGTCGGCCACTTCACCGGCACCGACATCGCACGGAAGTTCCCGCGTTACGAGAACAAGCCCCGCTGATTCCAAGCCGATCTTGCAGGACGCCATGCAAGGCAACCAATGAAACCCACCATCCTCACCGACATCGAAGGCACCACCAGCAGCATCTCGTTCGTCAAGGACGTGCTGTTCCCGTACGCGCGGCAGGCGCTGCCCGGCTTCGTGCGTGCGCGCGGCAACGAGCCGCAGGTGCGCCACTGGCTCGACCAGGTGGCGATGGAGAACGGCGGCGTGTGCCAGGACGCGATGATCGTCGAGACCCTGCAGGGCTGGATCGACCAGGACCGCAAGCACACCGCGCTCAAGGCGCTGCAGGGCATGGTGTGGGAGGCCGGCTACCGCAGCGGCGACTTCACCGCGCCGGTCTATCCGGATGCCGTCGAGGCGCTGCGGCGCTGGGACGCGGAAGGCTACCCGCTGGCCGTGTACTCGTCCGGCTCGGTGCCGGCGCAGCGGCTGCTGTTCGGCAACTCCGACGCCGGCGACCTGCTGCCGCTGTTCCACGCCTTCTTCGACACCGCCGTGGGCCACAAGCGCGAGACCGGCAGCTACCGCGGCATCGCCCGTTCGCTGGGGCGCGAGGCCGGCGACGTGCTGTTCCTGTCCGACGTGGTGGAGGAACTCGACGCCGCGCGCGAGGCCGGCATGCGCACCGTGCTGGTCGACCGCCGCGAGGACTACCCGCAGCCGCGCACCGGCGAGGCCGCGCACGGCCACGCGCGCGTGGAGAGCTTCGCCGGGATCGATCCCCGGAGCCCCTGACCGGCGCCGGTCCACCGGCCGCTCAGTCGCCCTTTGCCTCTTGCCCGTCCTCGCCCGGCGGGCACGCCGGCGGCCAGTCCTCGTCGCCGCGCAGGCGCCAGACGAAGAACTCGCCGGACCTTTCTCCCTTGGTGTCGCGTGCGAACAGCATCGAGCGGCCGCTGGGCGAGAACAGCGCGCCCACCTCACCGCTGTCGGCGTTGAGCGCGTCGGGCAGGCGCACGCGCGGCTGCCAGGCGCCGTCGGCGAAATCGCTGCGGTACAGCCCGTCGCCGGTCATCAGCACCAGGAAGCGGCCGTCCGGCGACGGCAGCGCCTCGTATTCGTCGCCCGCGGTGTTGAGCGCGGGACCGGCGTTCTCCACCCGCCAGCTGCCGTCCGCAGCGCGCCGGCCACGCCAGATGTCGGTCTTGCCGTAGCCGCCGGGGCGATCGGAGCCGAAATACAGCCAGCCGTCGGCGGCCATGCGCGGGAACCACTCCCGGCCGCTGGAGTTCAGCGGCGCCGGCAGCCTGACCGGTTCGCCCCAGCGGCCGTCGGCGTCGCGGTCCACGCGCCACAGGTCGAGGTCGTCGCGCCGGACGCCGTCGGTCGAGCGGGTGCTGATGAAGTACAGCGCGTCGCCGCCCGCGTCGAACCACGGATCGGCCTCGACCCCGTCGCCCGCGAACGGCGGCGGCTCCGGCGCCGACCAGCCCCGCGCGGTGCAGCGGCTGACGAGGATCCGCCAGCCGCGGAACTCGGGCGTGCTGCGGACGAAGTACAGGTCTCCGCTGCGCGGGTCGAAGGCCGGATGCGACTCGAACATCGGGCTGGAAATGCCGTCCGGACGCCACGGCTCCACGCGCGCCGTGCCGTCGACGACCGGCGCCCGGCCCGCACCGGTCGTGCACGCCGCCAGCACCAGCACGACGGCCGCGGCGATGCAGGCGCGGGCGACGACCCGAGGCGCCTTCATGGCTGTGCCTCCAGCAGCCGGTAGCGCGTGCTCGCGCGCTGCTCGCCCTGCCAGGCGTCGAATGCGCGCACCTCGACCACGTGCTCGCCAACGCCGATGTCGGTCGGCAGCGCGCCGCGCCACAGGTGCGCGGAAGGTTCGGCCTCGGGCGAGCGGTCATAGCCGCGCAGCGCATCGGCAAGATCATCGCGGACGTTCTCGACCTGCAGGCGCGGGTCGGGCTGCGGCGTCTGGCGCATCGGCTTCCACCCGCCGCCGTCGATGCGGTACTCCACCCGCGTGTCGTCGCGACCCATGAAGACATTCGCGTACACCGCCCAGGCCGGATACGCACCCGCGCGCAGCACCTTCGGCGCGTGCAGCGCCATCGCACCGGTGAACGCCGGATCGCCGTCGCGAAGCCGCGCCGGATGCCAGGCCAGCGCATAGTCGCCGCCGGCCCGCACCTGCAGCGTCGCGTATCCGTTGGGCGTGCCGTCGGCCATGGTCGAATCGGGGATGCCCGCGTCGTCCTTCACTCCGGACCAGAACGCGCCGCAGTTCGCGCCGACGTTGTACTCGTGCAGCGGTTCGGCGCCGTGCCAGCCGGTCGACGCATCGTGAAACCAGTGCTGCTGGGTGTGGTTGTGGGCGCTCAGCACCAGTACGTGCGGGAATTCGCGCAGCAGCGCGAACAGGCGCTCGCGGTCCGCGTCGCGGAAGGTGTCGCGGCCACCCTGCTCGAACAGCGGCATGTGCATGCCGACCACCAGCAACCGGTCCTTCGGCACCGACGGCAGCCAGGCCTCGAGGAAGGCGAACTGGTCGTCGCGGAAGCCGCCGATGTAGGCCGGCTTCTGCCCGGGCCGGTGGATCACGTCGTCGAGCATCACGAACGTCGCCCGCGCTTCCTCCCAGGCGAAGGTGTCGGGGCCGAAGTTGCGGCGGTAGGTCTGCAGCGCATCGGCGTCGTCCCGCGCATCGGTGTCCTGGTCGTGGTTGCCGGCCACGTGCAGCCACGGCACCCGCAGCGACGTGGTCACCGCGTTGACCTCCGGGTACAGCGACAGGTCGTCGTCGACGATGTCGCCCAGGCTCAGGCCGAGCGCGGCGCGCACGTGGCCGACCAGCGGCTCGACGATGTCGCGCCGGTAGTAGCCGATGTCGGTGCGCGACTTCGGCTGCGGGTCGGCGAACACCAGCACGTCCAGGTCCGTGTCCGCGGCGTCCGCCTTCTGCAGGGCGAAGTCGACCTGCGGCTGCAGCTCGCCTGCCGGAATGCCGCCGTATCGCAGCCCCGACGCTTGCGCGAGCGGCTGCTGCCGCCAGAACGCCGGCAGTCCGTCGGCACCCGCCGGCGCCCGCCAGCCGGCCGGCTTGACCACGAAGATCGTCTGCCCCGGCGCCATCGGCAGCGCATAGCGGCCGTCGGCGTCGGTGCGGACCACGTCGCGGCCGTTGGACACGGCGACCCCGGCGATTCCCGCCTCGCCATCGTCGCGCAGGCCGTTGCCGTTGCCGTCCTCGAACACCACTCCGCCTGGGGCCTGCGCCAGCGCGCAGCCACAGGCCAGCCAGAGCATTCCCGCAACGATGCGGCGCATCGCACTCTCCATCATCGGATCCGCATTCATTATGCCCGCGCCGGCCCGCCGCCCCGGTCCCGTGTGGCTGCCGTAGAATGCCGCCGATACCCGCTGGACGGGACGGGGGACATTCCGGGGATGGGAATGCGTATCGAAAGGATGCTCGCGTGGCTGGCCGCGCTGGGGCTGGCACTCGTCGTGGCCCTGCCCTGCGCCGCGCAGTCCGCGCTGCCGCCCGCGATCGAACTCGTGCCCGGCCACGATGACATCCAGCTCTCGCCCTACCTCACCTGGCGCCACGACGCCGGCGCCGTGGACGACGACGCCGACGCGTTCCGGCGCGTGCAGGCCGGCGAGTTCGCGCCCCTGCCCGGCGGCCAGTCCGAATTCGGCTTCCGCCCCGGCGCGTTCTGGTTCCACGCCCGCGTGGTCAACCGCCACGACATCGACAGCCGCTGGATCCTGGTGCAGCAGTACTCGCTGAGCGATTACATCGATCTCTATGCCCGCTACCCCGACGGCCGCGTGCTGCACATGGCCAGCGGCGACCACCGCCCCTTCAGCGAACGCAGCATCCGCGACCGCCATCCCAACTTCCTGTTCGACCTGCCGCCAGGGCAGCCGGTCGACCTGCTGGTGCGCGTGGAGAGCGAAAGCTCGATGCAGGTGCCGCTGGCGCTGATGACGCAGACCGCGTTCGCCGAACTGGCGCGCGACGCGCAGTTCGCCATCGGCATCTATTACGGCATCCTGCTGGCGCTGTTCTTCTACAACCTCGTGCTGTGGCTGATGCTGCGCGACTCCAGCTACTTCTGGTACCTGTTCCACCTCAGCGCCTTCGGCATGGTGCTGTTCACGCTCAACGGCCTGGGCTTCGAATACCTGTGGCCAAACTCCCCATGGCTGGCGGACAAGTCGGTGCCGCTGTCGATCTGCCTGGCGCTGATCGGCATGCAGCAGTTCGCACGCACGTTCCTGGAGCTGAAGACGCGCTTCCCGCGCGGCAACCTCGTCAGCCTCGGCCTGATCGGCTTCTTCCTGCTGCTCGGGGTTGCCTCGCTGTGGCTGCCCTACCATGCCTCCACGCCGATCGCCGCGCGCGCGGTGCTGGTGGGCGTGCTGTGGATCGCCGTCGCCGGCATCGTCGTGGTCAGGCGCGGCTACGTGCCCGCACGGCTGTTCATGCTGGCGTGGTCGATGTTCCTGCTCGGCACCACGATGTTCACCCTGATCGCCTTCGGCGTGCTGCCCAAGACCTTCTACACCGAGTACGGCGTGCAGATCGGCTCGGCGCTGGAGATGCTGCTGCTGTCGGTCGCGCTGGGCAACCGCTACGCCTCGCTGCGCAAGGAAAACGAGCGCATCGTCGGCGAAGCCAACCAGAAGCTCGAACGCAAGGTCGCCCAGCGCACACAGGAAGTCCGCGCCGCGCTGGTCCAGCTGGAGGAGGCCCACAGCCGGCTGCGTGATTCCAGCCGCCGCGACGGCCTGACCGGCCTGTACAACCGCACCTACTTCCACGATGCCTTCGAGAAGATGCTGGTCGAAGGACAGCAGGCGCGCCAGCCCGTGTCGCTGCTGATGATCGACCTGGACCACTTCAAGGGCATCAACGACCGCTACGGCCACCTCATCGGCGACGACTGCCTGCGCTTCGCCGCGCAGCGCATCGGCAAGGTCCTGCGCGCGCACGATGCGCTGCTGGCGCGCTTCGGAGGGGAGGAGTTCGTCGTCGGCCTGTCCAACCACGACCTGCACGACGCGGTCGAAGTCGCCGAAAACCTGCGCCGCGCCCTGGTCGAAAGCCCCTGCAGCACCCAGGGCCACGGCATCCGCATCTCCGCCAGCGTCGGCGTACACACCGTCGCCCCGGGCGCCGTCGACGACATCGACGCCGCACTCGAGATCGCCGACCGCGCCCTGTACGCCGCCAAGGCCAACGGACGCGATTGCGTGAAAACATCGATTACGGCGGCGTGAGCCGGTGCTGCAGCGAACAATCTTTTGCAGGAGCGGCTTCAGCCGCGAGCTTTTTCCAATGCCCCGAACCAGAGCCACTGGATACCCGCCTGCGCGGGGATGACGACAAGAACCAGGAGCCCGCGGCTGAAGCCGCTCCTACACGCGGGGCGCTCTGCTTCCGGCTGTTACCCTGCCCACCGTCATGTCCCCGGAGGCCCCCCGATGACATCACACGGCCGCAATGCACTCATGGCACTCCTGTTGGCCGCAACTGCGTGGCCCGCAAGCGCAGGCGCTGCGGAAGGGCAGCAGCAGCCGGTGCAGGCGGATGCCACGATCCGCAGCCAAACGCAGCTCGACGAGTACCTGCGCCGGCACGCGGCGACTGGTGAACCAACGCCACTGGATGCATTTTCCGCCGGTGCCCGCGAGCGGTTCCTTTCCGACCTTGTGTGGGGCAGCAAAGGCCTTGGCGGTTTCAACCAGGGCGATCTTGCCGAAGAGCTCGACGATGACCAGATCCACGCCGTCCTCGGCCTGTTCGGCAGCGACGTAGCTGCCTACGCGCCACGCAGCCGGGCCGCCGTGATCGGCATCAACCGCACCGGGCTGACGGGTATCAGCGATCTAGAGCGCCGATACACCCGCTTCTACCTTGATGCCAACAGGGCCTCCGCCCACGGCAACGATGCAGCACGGAACGACACCGTCGCCGCCCGCTTCGACGCGCTGTTCCCCGAAGCACGCCAACCGGCCACGCTGCACGCACTGGCCGATCACGATCTCCGGCTGCTGTGGCGTGCAGCGTCGCAGGCAGCTGGCAGCGCGCCGCGCCCGGACCTTGCCGAAACCGCCCTGTCGGTCTTCGAAGTCACCGAACGCCGCGGCATCATCGACCGACAGGACGTGCTCAAGCTGCGTGGAATCCTCCTGGCGGGAAGGCGTTTTGAACAAGCTCGCCGTTTCACCGCTGCACATCCGGAAGCGGGCCTTACCACACTGCCCGCCTTCGATGATCCGCTGACGAACAAAGCACCGGCCGCGACCGTTTGGCGCATGAACGCCGATGGCAGCCGCCTGACGCGCACCGCCATCGACCTGGAACCGGCCCAGGTCCTGGTCACGGCCGGCTGCCATTTCTCGGCTGACGCCGCGGAGGACATTACCGCGGACCCCGTACTGGGGCCTGTTTTTGCCCGCCACGCACATTGGCTGGTCAGCACGCCGGGCGTCGAATCCATCGACGCCGTGCGCGACTGGAACCGGCGCTTTCCCGAGGCCCCGGCAGAGATGATCCACGACCGCGGTGAATGGTCGGTCCTGCCGACCTGGTCGATGCCGGAGTTCCACGTCGTGCGCGGTGGCAAGGTCATCGAAACAGTGAAGGGCTGGCCGCGTTCTCCGGCCTCCAACCGGCGACCCCTGATCGATGCACTGCACCGCGCCGGTCTGCTGGACCAGCCATCCGCGGAGCCGACGCCCTTGTAGGAGCGGCTTCAGCCGCGAGCTTTTGGCTTTTGTCGTCGTCCCCGCGCAGGAAGGACCCAGCGTCTCCGGTTTGGCGGCGCGGGGAAAAGCTCGCGGCTGAAGCCGCTCCTACACGCGGGGCGGGTTGTTGTCCGGGCGGCGCGATTCGAACCAGATCCAGGCCAGCAACACGCCGCCCAGGGCTGCGATGATTTCCATGACGGCGCGTGTGCCCAGGCCGTCGGGGTCGTGGATGCCGGCCAGCGCGATCTGCGCACGCGCCGGCGAGCCGGGGTTGACGAAGAACAGGCGGAACAGGTGCCACAGGTCGGTGCCGGCGCCAATCGCAACCGCGGCGAACGCGGCCCAGCCGATGGCGTGGCCTTCCGGCCAGCGCAGGACGCGGGCGAGGACGTGGCTGGCCAGGTAGGCCAGCAGGCCGACGAGGAAGGCAATCGCGCCGGCTTCCAGCGCGCCCAGCCAGCCGGTGTGCAGCGCGAGGTTCATCCGGACACGACGCCGCGCGCGGCGGCCAGAAGCGCACCGTCGGCGACCAGGCGCACCGCCGCGGCGACTTCGCCGTCGAGCGCGCGGTCGCGGTCGAGGAACGGGATCGCTTCGCGCAGCGCGGCGTGCGCGGCGGCGACCGCGGCACCGGGATGGTAGTCGTCGCCCGAGGCCAGTTCCGCGCGCAGCGCCTCGACCTCGCCGAGGAACCCGGCATGCGCTTCGGCGTCAGCCGCCGGTGCGCCCTGCACCTTCGCCGCCAGCGTCGCGGCGTCGGCGCGCCGGGCGGTGTCGCGGGCTGCGCCGATCATCCGGCGGCGCAGGTCCAGTGCCTGCGCGGCGGTATACAGCTCCAGCGCCAGTACCTTGCCCAGGTCGTCGACCATGGCCAGCACGTGACGCGCCTCGTTGGCGCCCATGGAAACGTGGTCTTCGGCATTCGCGCTGGTGGGGATCGAATACACCGAGGCCGGCATCGCGCGGCTGGTGAGGTCGTTGACGATCGCCGCCGCCGTGTATTGCACGATCATGAAGCCCGACTCGGTGCCGTCCTCGTTGCCGATCAGGAACGCGGGCAGGCCGTCGTTGGTGGCCGGGTCGACCAGTTTGTTGAGGCGGCGCTCGGAGATCGACGCCAGCACCGGGATCGCGGCCTTGACGTAGCTCATCGCCAGCGCCAGCGGCATGCCGTGGAAATGGCCGGCGGAAATCACCTGCTGCTCGACGTGCTCGGCCTTCGCGTCGGGGAACACCAGCGGGTTGTCGGTGACCGCGTTGAGTTCGATATCGAGCACCCGCCGCGCCTGCGCCACCGCGTCGCGCACCGCGCCGTGCACCTGCGGGATGCAGCGCAGCGAGTAGCTGTCCTGCGGCTGGTGCTTCTTGCCGCCGCGGAACGGCTTGAAGCGCTGGTAGAACTTCTCGCGGCCGTGGCGCTGCGAGAACGGCACCCACTCCCAGCCGATATCGAAGTTCAGCGCCTGCGCGTCGTCGCCGGCCCAGCTCGATGGCTGCCACGAGCGGAACTTCGGCACCAGGTGGTACGGAATGTCGGCAAGCGTGGAGCCGGCGAGCAGCTCCCGCAGGTGCGCGGCCACTTCCACCTGCCCCGGATGCGGGCGCAGCGCGTGCACCTGTTCGGCGAAGGCGCCCATGCGGCCGGCGAAGGCGTCGATGGTCATCGCCGCGGCGAGGTCGGCGGTATCGAGCAGGTCTTCCAGCTTCGACAGCGCCAGCACGCCGGTGGCCAGCATCTGCGCGGTGCCGTTGTTCAGCGCCAGGCCTTCCTTGTACGACAGCGACACCGGCTGCAGGCCGGCGCGCTTGAGCGCCTGCGCACCCGGCATGCGTTCGCCTTCGTAAAAGGCCTCGCCGCCGCCGAGCAGCACGATGGCCAGGTGCGACAGCGGCGCGAGGTCGCCGGACGCGCCCACCGAGCCCAGCTGCGGCACCACCGGCACCACGCCGGCATTGAGCATCGCCGCCAGCGCCTGCAGGGTCTGCACGCGGATGCCGGAGTGGCCCTTGAGCAGGGTGTTGATGCGGATGCCGAGCATCGCGCGCACCACTTCCGGTGCGAACGGCTCGCCCACGCACACCGCGTGGGTGACGATCAGGTTGGTCTGCAGTTCCTCGTGCAGCGAACGGCCACTGGGCGCGGCGCCGGGCAGTTCGTCGCGCAGCGGATGCGCGCCGAGCAGCTTGTCGGCGTTGCTGCCGAAGCCGGTAGACACGCCGTAGATCGGCTCCTCGCGGCGGACCTGTTCGGCGAGGAAGTCGGCGGCGCGGGCAACGTCGCGCAGCGCGGCGCCGGACAACTCCACCGGCGCGCCGTACGCGATCTCGGCGAGCTGGCGCTGGGTGAAGGACTTGCCGTCGAGGAGGATGGGTTTCATGCAGCGAAGATCCTGTGGTTTGCATCCGTCCGGGCCCGTGCAGCCCCGGATTCCTGTAGGAGCGGCTTCAGCCGCGAGCGCTTGCCCTGGCCCTTCCCCATGCGACGGCAGGGAGAGGCTGGGAGGGGGCCGCCACGGTTCGGGCTGATCCGAAAGACACCCCTCCCCAGCCCTCCCCTGCCTTCGCAGGGGAGGGGGCCAAAGCCGGCAACCGGAACGGCCCGCGCGATCACGACTTCCGCTCGTCCAGCAGCCGCTGCGCGAGCTCGGCTTCGGCAACCTCGAACTGCTCGCCACGCCGCAAATCCTTGACCGCCACCGCGCCGCGCGCGGCCTCGTCTTCGCCCCGGATCACCACGAAGCGGATGCCGGCGCGATCGGCGTACTGCAGCTGCTTGGCCAGCTTGCGCGGTTCGAGCTGCGTTTCCACGTTGAGCCCGGCCGCGCGCAACTGCTGCGAGAGCGCCAGCGCACGGTCCAGGCCAGCGTCGTCGAGCAGGGTCACCAGCGCGTCGACCGAACTGTCCGCGCCGGCCACCAGCCCGGCATCGCGCAGCTGGAAGAACAGCCGCGTCAGGCCGATGGAAATACCCACGCCCGGCAGCTTCGACCTGGTGTAGTGGCTGGCGAGGTTGTCGTAGCGCCCGCCCGAGCAGATCGAGCCGATCTGCGGGTACGCGTCCAGCGTGGTCTCGTAGACCATGCCGGTGTAGTAGTCCAGGCCGCGCGCGATCGAGAGGTTGATCGCGTAGCGCGACGCCGGCACGCCCATCGCCTTCAGCCGGCCGAGCAGCGCGCGCAACTCCTCGCGCCCCTCCTCGAACAGCGGCGTGCCGGCACCGAGCGCATCGAGCTTCGCCAGTGCGTCGTCGTGGCCAGTCGAGCGCACGCGCGAGAACGCCAGCAGCCGGTCGGCGACGTCCGCGGCCAGGCCGAAACCCTCGCCCACCAAGGTCGCGCGCACCGCGTCCTCGCCGCGCTTGTCGAGCTTGTCCAGCTCGCGCAGCACCGCCAGCTGCCGGTCGCCGTCGATGCCCTGCCCCTCGAAGAAACCGCGCAGCAACTTGCGGTGGTTGAGCCAGATGGTGAACTCGCCGATGTCCAGCGCATCGAACACCGCCGCGATCACCGCCGGGATCTCGGCGTCGTGGCGCGGCGACAGCGCGTCCTTGCCGATCACGTCGATGTCGCACTGGTAGAACTCACGGAAGCGACCGCGCTGGGCGCGCTCGCCGCGGTACACGCGCTGCATCTGGTAGCGGCGAAACGGGAACGCCAGGTCGCGCTCGTGCTCGGCCACGTAGCGCGCCAGCGGTACGGTCAGGTCGAAGCGCAGCGCCAGCTCCGGCAGGCCGTCGCCGCCCCCGCTTTCCACCGACTTGTTCAGCGCCCCGGTCGACTGCACGAAGTACACCTGCCGCTCGGTCTCGCCGCCGGACTTGGTCAGCAGCACGTCCGACAACTCGAACACCGGCGTCTCCACCGGCAGGAAGCCGAAGCGTTCGAAGGTCAGGCGGATCGTGTCCAGCATGCGCTGGAAGGCGATCTGGTCACGGGGCAGCAGCTCCATGACCCCGGGCGGGGTGCGGGGCTTGATCAAGGCGAAACTCCGGGCGAACGCGACAGCCCCACAGTTTAGCCGCAGGCGGGCGCCGGGCCGCCCGGCGACGGATTCGTGGCCGCGCCGCTATTGCCGCGACCCCGTCGACCTCTTTACAATGCGCGGCTCACCCAGTCGGGGTGTAGCTCAGCCTGGTAGAGCGCTACGTTCGGGACGTAGAAGTCGCAGGTTCAAATCCTGTCTCCCCGACCAATTGAATCAATGATTTAGACAAAACCGGCCCGCGCCGGTTTTTTCGTTTCCGGCCATTCCGAAGGTCGTTCCCGGCTCTCCCCCGCCGTTCCTGGATTTCCGCCGCATGCGCACGCAGGCAACATCGCCCTCCCCCGTCCGGCCCGGCCTGGCGGAAGGACACGCGCTGGTACTGGCCGGCATCGTGCTGTCTGCGCTCAATCTGCGCACCGCGGTGACCTCGATCACGCCGCTGCTCGACGAGCTGGGCCGCGTATTCGATTTCGGCGCCACCATGGCCGGCGTGCTGGGGATGCTGCCGAGCGCGGCGTTCGCGGTATTCGGCGTCACCACGCCGGCCATCGCCCACCGCATCGGGCTCGAACGCGCCGCGCTGGCGTCGATGCTGCTGGCCGCGCTGGGCCTGGTGCTGCGCTCGCTGGCCGGCGGCACCGGCGGGCTGCTGTTCGGCTCGATCGTCGCGCTGGCCGGCATGGGCATGGGCAACGTGGTGCTGCCACCGCTGGTCAAGCGCTACTTCGCCGACCGCGTGGGCGTGCTCAGCACGCTGTACATCACCGTGCTGCAGCTGGGCACGATCCTGCCGGCGCTGGTGGCGGTGCCGGTGGCCGAGGCCGTGGGCTGGCGCATTTCCATGGGCGCCTGGGCGCTAGTGGCCGTGGCCGCCGCGCTGCCGTGGATCGGCGTGCTGTGGATCGAGCGGCGCCGGGAATCCGACCTGGCCCGCTGCCACGACGCCGCGGTCGCCGCCGGCGACGAAGCGCCGGAGCTGGCCGCGCCCGCACCGCGCGGCCGCGCCTGGCGCACGTCGCTGGGCTGGGGCATGGCGCTGATGTTCGGCATGACCTCGCTGGCAACCTATTCGATGTTCACCTGGCTGCCGAAGATCCTCACCGAGGCCGGCGCCACGCCCGCCTTCGGCGGCACGATGCTGGCGCTGTACTCGGCGCTGGGACTGGCGGGCGCGCTGACGATCCCCGCGCTGGCGGTACGGGTACGCAATCCCTTCCCGCTGGTACTGGCCTGCGCGGCCTGCCACTTTGCCGGATTCGCCGGCCTGCTGTGGGCGCCGATGGCCGCGCCGCTGCTGTGGGTACCGCTGGTCGGCCTGGGTCCCAGTACCTTCCCGCTCGGCCTGACCCTGATCAACCTGCGCACGCGCACGCCGGCCGGCTCGGCCTCGCTGTCGGGCTTCATGCAGGGCGTGGGCTACGCGATTGCCTGCCTGGGACCGCTGCTGTTCGGTGTGCTGCATGAGGCCACGCACGGATGGGCGTGGCCGTTCGCGATGCTCTGCGCGAGCGTGGTGGTGATGGCGGTTGGCGGCTGGCAGGCGTGCAAGCCACGGGTGCTGGAGGACGTCTGGTAGCGTTGGATCAGCGTACCGGCAGCTCGATATAGCTGGCCGCCTCCGGCGCATGCCAGATCCGCTGGGTCGCCTTGTGGTAATCCCCGGGCCCGGCGAAGAAGATGTTCGGCACGAAGGTCTGCGGGTTGCGGTCGTAGAGCGGGAACAGGGTCGACTGCACCTGCACCATCACCCGGTGCCCGGGCTGGAAGGTGTGGTTGGCATTGGGAAGCGGGAATGCGTACTCGAGCACCTTGCCCGGCTCGATCGGCGTGGCCGTTTCGAGGCTCTCGCGGTAGCGGCCGCGGAACATGGTCAGCGCGACCGGCAACTGGTATCCGCCCATTTCCGGCCGCGAGGCCATGGTCTCGGGATAGACATCGATCAGCTTGACCACCCAGTCGCTGTCGCTGCCCGTCGTGGAGGCCTGCAGGTGGACCTTCGGCTCGCCGGCGATGCGCAGCGGTTCGGCCAGCGGCTCGCTCACCCAGGTCAGCACGTCCGGGCGGCCGTCGACGAAGCGCTGGTCGTGCACCAGCCAGGTCGTCCAGCCCTCGCGGTCGCCGAAGCTCACCGGGCGCGGCAGATACGGCACCGGCTTGGCCGGATCGGAGACGTATTCGTCGTACTCGGCCTGCCCCGCCGCCGGCGCCTCGAACGAGAGCGCGCCGTCGGCGCGCAGGTACAGCGGCTTCGACCTTGCCACACACCCCTCTGCGCAACTGCGTGGCCATGCCTGCAAACGATCCCAGCGATCGGCGCCGGTGTCGTAAACGAGGACCGGCGGCGTATCCGCCTTCGGTGCCCCCGGCACCAGGTACTGGTCGAAGAACGGCTTGAGCACGTCGCGGCGGAACTGCAGCGCGGTGTCGCCGTTCCACTGCAGCGCGCCCAGCGAGCGCCCGTCGCCCTTGACCTGGCTGTGGCGCCACGGCCCCATCACCAGATAGTTGCGGTCGTTGTCGCGGTCCTTGCCTTCCATCGCCGCGTAAGCGTGGTTGGCGCCGTACATGTCCTCCTGGTCCCACAGGCCCTGCAGCCACATGGTCGGCACCTTGAGCGGCACCTTCGCCAGCAGCTTGTCCACAGCCTGCTCACGCCAGAAGGCGTCGTAGGCGGGATGCTCGGTGAGCTTGCGCCAGAACGGCACCTGGTCCAGGCCGATCGACTTCGCATGCGCCGACGCCGAACCGGCGCGCAGCAGCGTCGTGTAGTCGTCGTAACCGGTGCTGGCGACGGCCGCGCCGCGCCCGCGCGCGGTCATCTGGCCGATGAAGTACGAGAACATGACCTGGCGGAACGCGCCGTAGCTGAACCAGTCGTCGCCGATCCAGCCGTCCACCATCGGGCTGTACGGCGCAACGACCTTCAGCGCAGGGTGCGGGTCGAACAGCGCCATCGCCGCGGTGAAGCCGTCGTAGGACGAGCCGATCATGCCGACCCGGCCGTTGGACTCGGGGACGTGCTTCACCAGCCAGTCGATGGTGTCCCAGGCGTCGGTGGCATGGTCGGTGTCGCCGTGGTTGAGCGGCCCCCGCAGCGGCCTGGCAGTGACGTAGTCGCCTTCGGAGCGGTGCTTGCCACGGATGTCCTGGACGACGCGGATATAGCCGCCGCGCACGAACACTTCGTCGCCTTCCGGCAGGACGTCGAGCATCCGCGGCGAGGCCATGCGGCTGGTGCGCCCGTCGGCGTCGTACGGCGTGCGGGTGAGCAGGATCGGCGCGTTCTTCGCGCCCTTGGGCACGATGATCACCGTGTGCAGCCCGACCCCGTCGCGCATCGGGATCATCACTTCGCGCCGCTCGTAGTCGTAACTGCCGGTCGGCGCGACAAATTCCGGCGGGATGTCCGGCGTATCCGGAGCGGTCTGCGCCACCGCAGGCGCCGCGAACAGCAGAGCCGGCAGCACGCAGAAGGACAGGCGGAAGTTCGCAATGCGCATGTCGGCTCCCAGGCGGCGAAGGGGCCGACTTTAACGCGGATCAGCGCAACGCCGCCAACCTCGCCTGCAATGCATCCAGCCGCAGGTCGCCCGCCGCGCCCGGCGACGTCCGGGCCGCCAGGCTGGCCGCGGGATCACCCCCGGCCCAGCGCGCCGGGTCCGCGGCCTGCCGGTAGGCATCGCGGAACGGCACGCCCTGCTTCGCCATGTCCACGGCCAGGTCGGTGGCATACATCGACGGCTCCAGCGCCGCGCGCATGCGCTCCGGCTTCCATTCCAGGTTGCGCAGCAGGTCCGGCAGCAACGCCAGCGCCTGCAGGCCCTTGCCGAAGCCGTGGAACAGCGCGCCCTTGGACAGCTGCAGGTCGCGGTGGTAGCCGGACGGCAGCGACAGCAGCTGCTCGATCTCGCTGCGCGCCGCGGCCACGCTGGCATAGGTGGCGCGCATCAGCTCGATCACGTCCGGGTTGCGCTTGTTGGGCATGATCGAGCTGCCGGTGGTGTATTGCGCCGGCAGTGCGACGAAGCCGAACTCGGCGCTGGTGAACAGGCTCAGGTCCCAGGCCACGCGGCGCAGGTCCAGCATCGCGCTGCCCAGCGCTTCGATCGCCGCCAGCTCGAACTTGCCGCGCGAAAGCTGTGCGTACGGTGGCGAAAGCTGCATCCGCGCGAAGCCGAGTGCTCCCGTACCGTGGTCGCGGTCGAGCGCGAGATTGACCCCGTAGCCGGCGGCGCTGCCGAGCGGGTTGGCGTCGACCCACGCATGCGTGTCGCGCGCGCGCGCGGCGTTGTCGATGAAGGCCTCCGCCCACGCCCCCCACCACATGCCCAGCGACGACACCACCGCCCGCTGCAGGTGGGTGTAGCCGGGCAGCGGCACGCCGGCCTCGGCGCGGGCGCGCTGCAGGGCGATGTCCGCGGTTTCGACGCACAGCGACTGCGTGCGCGCCAGCTTTTCCTTCAGCCACAGGCGCGTGGCGACCAGCACCTGGTCGTTGCGGCTGCGGCCGGTGTGGATGCGACGGCCGGTGTCGCCCAGGCGTTCGACCAGGCGCGCTTCGATCGCCGAGTGCCCGTCCTCGAAGCGCTCGTCGAGGACGAATGCGCCGCCGCTGAAATCGTCGGCCAGCGCGTCGAGTTCGCGCGCGATGCCCGCCAGCTCGTCCGCCGACAGGATGCCGATGCGCTGCAGCCCTTCGGCGTGTGCACGGCTGGCGGCGATGTCGTGCAGGAAGAACTCGCGGTCCAGGACCACGTCGTCACCAGCCAGGAAGGCCTGGATCTGCGCGTCGACGGCGACGCCGGGTTTTTGCCAGAGCAGGTCGGACATGGTCGGCCTCGTTGGTTGGTTGGTGACGGGTGACGGGTAACGGATGGCGGATGGCGGATGGCGGATGGCGAATGAGGCGTGAAGCGAGTGGCGAGAGGCGAGAGGCGAGAGGCGAGAGGCTGCAGCGTCGCCTGCTTCCCTGCTGTCATCCCGAGCGCAGCGAGGGATCTGCTTTGCGGCGCGGAAGCAGATCCCTCGCTGCGCTCGGGATGACAGGAGGAAACGGTTCACGCTTTTGCGAATCACCAACCGACTACCCATCACGGCTCCACCGGAATGCCCTCGGTTTCCGGAAACCCGAAAGCAAGATTGAGATTCTGCATCGCCTGCGTTGCCGCGCCCTTGAGCAGGTTGTCCAGGGTCGCGACGACGACCAGCCGGCGTCCATCCTCCGACAGCGTGAAACCGCCGACCTCGGCACCGTGGCGACCGGCGATGCGGCTGACCCACGGTGCATCGTCGCCGATGCGCAGCAGCGGCTCGTCCCCGTAGCGTCCGGCATAGCGCGCGCGCACGGCTTCAAGCGTCGCCGGCTCGCGCAGGTGCACGTTGGCGGTGACCGTGAGGCCGCGGAAATGCGGCGCCACGTGGGGCATGAACTCGATCGCCAGTCCGGACTGCCGGCTGACCTCGCGCTCGTGCAGGTGGTCGACCAGCGCGTACGGCATCAGGTTGCCGCGCAGCTTGTCGACGTCGTTGCGGTCCGAGGGCGTGGTGCCGGCGCCGGAGTAGCCGGAGACGCCGAAGCACTGCACCGGCCCGTCGACCAGGTCGCGCACCGGCGCGATCGCGAATTGCATGGCGCTGGCGTAGCAGCCCGGGTTGGCGATGTGCTTCTGCCCGGCGTAGCGGTTGCGGGTGAGTTCCGGCAGGCCGTAGTACCAGTCGTCGTCGAAGCGGTGGTCGGCCGACAGGTCGACGATCACCGGGTCCGCGCCCGCGGCAACCAGGCTGTCCACGCAGGCGGCGGCATGGCCGTTGGGCAGCGCGAGGATGCAGGCGTCGGCCGCATGCGAGGCCAGCTCCGGCGCGGGAATGTTCGCGTAGCGCAGCCCGCCCGTGTACTCGGGCACGTGCGCGGACACCGGCTGGCCGTCGAGTTCGCGCGAGGACACGAACGCCAGTTCGAACCGCGGGTGCCCGGCGACCAGCCGGATCAGCTCCGCGCCGGTGTGTCCGCGCGCGCCGACGATGCCGACGGTTTTCTTTTCAGTCATGGCCGCGGTCTCCCTGTTCGAGCCGATCCTGCAGGTTGCGCTTCACCACCGGCCACTCGGATTCGATAATCGAGAATGCCACCGTGTCGCGGACGCTGCCGTCGGCGTGGCGGCGGTGGCTGCGCAACACGCCATCCTGCTTCGCGCCCAGCCGCAGGATGGCGGCGCGCGAGCGCTCGTTGTGCGTGCTGGTCTCGAAGCCCACGCAGATGCAGCCCATCGCCTCGAAGGCGTGCCCGAGCAGCAGCAGCTTGGCTTCGGTGTTGACCCCGGTGCGCTGCACGCGCGGCGCGTAGAAGGTGTAGCCGATCTGCAGGCGCGGGATGTCCGGCTCCATGCCGTAATAACGGGTGCTGCCGACCACCGCGCCCGCGGCATCCAGCACCGCGAACGCCCACGAACCGCCGCGCGCCTGCTTCTCCAGCGCCGCGCCGATGTACGCAGCGGCGTCTTCGGGCGCCGGCACGCTGGTGTACCAGCAGCGCGACAGCTCGCCGTCGCCAAGTGCCGTACGCAAGCCGTCGGCATGCGCGGGCGACAGCGGTTCGAGCGCCACGTGCCGGCCGGCCAGCCGCGGCGGCGTCTTCCAGACCTGTTCGCTTGCGGCCATCGTTCAATCCCTCAGGGTGGGTTCGCGCACGGCGCAGTGCGCAACCGCGCGTTCGATCCGGTCGAAGCCGTCGAGCCCGTACCAGAACGTCTTCCACCTCTCCTGCCGCAAGCAGCCGTCGGCCTCGGCGTAGTAGAAGATGTTGACCGCGTTGTGGTGTCGTGAACGCCAGAACAGGCGCGGCGTTTCCTCGCGCATCACGTTCCATACCGCGCGACCGAGGCCCTCGCCCTGCGCGTCGTCGAGTACGGCGAACTTGTCCAGGTACGGCACGCCGTCGACTTCGACGAGGATCACCGCGGTGCGGTAGTGCTCGCTGACGTAGGCGCGCAGCAACGGCGTGCGCTCGAAATAGTCGTCGACCAGGTGGCGGCCGAACGCGGACTCGACCAGCCCGCGCAGGCGCGGCAGGTCCAGCTCGTCCCAGCGCGTCGCGCGCAGCACGCGCTCGCCGCGCCGCACCAGCGTGCCCGAGCCCTTGTGGGTGAACAGCTCCCTGGCGAGCTCCGCCGGCCGCGTGATCGACACCGACGACGACGGCGGCAGCGCCATCAGCAGGTCGTGGATCTGCTCGATCTTCACCCGCATGCCCGAGTGCAGCCAGGGCTGCGCCAGCAGCTCGTCGTACTCGGTGCTCAGGTTGATCGAGTCGATCACCCGGCCTTCGCCGTCGAGCAGCCCGCCGGTGCCGGTGAGGAATACGATCTTGTACGGCTGCAGGACCTTGATCAGCTCGTTGGCGGCCCAGTCGGCGTTGACGTTGACGATCTGGCCCCCGTCCGTTTCTCCCAGCGAGGCGATCACCGGGATCGAGCCGACCTTGATCGCGGCGAGGATGCCGTCGGTGTCGACGCCGGCCACGCGCCCGACCAGGCCGTAGCGGTCGCGATCGAGGAATTTGGCTTCGAACACGCCGGACTGGATCGACGTCGCACGCACACCCTCGGCCTGCAGTGCTTCGACCAGGCGCAGGTTTTCCCGGCGCAGCACGCGACGCACCACGGCGAGCACGGCCGCATCGGTATGGCGCAGGTTGTCGACGACCTTCTTCTCGATCCCCGCCGCCTGCATCGCCTCGTCCAGCTGCGGCCCGGCGCCGTGGACCACGATCGGCGTCAACCCAACCTGCTGCAGGAAGGCCAGCGATGACACCAGCGCGTCGGGCTCGTCGCGCAGCACCGCGCCGCCGACCTTGACCACGGCAAAGCGCGCCGCGTCGAGCTGCGAAAAGCGCTTGAGGTACTGGTCGATTTCCTTGGCGCTGCCCATGCCCGAAAGCAGGCGGACGATGGTCTGGCGGGTCTGGCGGTGGGGTTGCATGTGGGTTCCGGTGTTTTCGGATTCGAACCGCGGTGGAGGTAGGAGCGGCGGGAGCCGCGATCGCGCTTGGTATCGGGCAGGTCGCGGCTTCCGCCGCTCCTACGTGGCTCTACTGTCGTTGGCGATGATGCGTCGCACGGCTTCGGCGTAGTCCTGCAGCTGCGACAGCGACACCCATTCGTCGGCGGTGTGCGCCTGGGCGATATCGCCCGGGCCGCAGACCAGTGCGTCGAGGCCGGCGGCCGAGAACAGCGAGGCCTCGGTCCAGAAATCGACGGCGTTGCCGATCGGCAGGCCCAGCGCGTCGGCAAGGTCGCGCGCGGCCAGCCGGCGCTCTTCGGCCTCGGCCACCTCGCCGGCAGGCAGCGGCGGGCCACGGAAGGTTTCCTCGTAGCGCTCCAGCGCGCCGGTCCCGGCCAGGCTGCCGAAGCGTGCGTGCAGCTCGTCGATGTCGTGCGAGGGCAGCGGCCGGAACCCAAAACGCACCTCGGCCTCCGGCGCGATCACGTTGGCCTTGATCCCGCCCTCGACGCGGCCGATGTTGAAGCGCAGGCCGGTCAGCCCGCCGAAGCGGCGGTGCGATTCGGCGTCGACGAAATCCAGCGCGCGCGTCCCCCAGCGCATGGCCTGGTGCAACGCACTGGCGTCCATCGCCTCCGCGCCTGAGGCATGCCCGGCCTGGCCCTTGAAACGCAGCAGCACTGAGCTGATCCCGCGATGCGCGAGCACCGCCTCGCCATTGGTGGGTTCGGCGACGACCACGCTCGAAAACCCGTGCGGGCGCTTGAGGAAGGCGTCGATGCAGCGCGCGTCGTTGGCTTCCTCGTCGCTGCCGAACAGGAACGCGGCGTCGCCGCGCGCGGCCTGCGCGGCCGCCACCAGGCAGGCCGCCGCGCCCTTGATGTCACAGGCGCCCAGGCCGATCGCGCGGCTGCGGGTCACCCGCAGCGTGAACGGGTCGGCGGTCCAGGCCGACGACGACGGCACCGTGTCCAGGTGCACGTTGAACAGCACCTGCGGCGTGCCGCGCACGGCGAACAGCGACACCGCGCCGTCGCCGTGGTCGGTGACCTCGACCCGGAAATCCGGCAGCTGTGCGCGCAGGTAGTCGAAGATGCCGCCCACGCCGATCCGGCGCGGCGGGTTGCGGGTGTCGAAGGACACCAGCGCGGCGAGGTGTTGGAGGACCTGTTCAAGCATGTCGTTTGTCTTGGTGTTCAAGTATCCGTAGGAGCGGCGGAAGCCGCGACTTGCACTTGCTCTCCCCCGCGAAGGCAGGACGTTCGTCGGCGCGCGAGCCAATGGCTCGCAAACGCACCTCCTCACCCCCTGCTCTTCGCAGGGGAGGGAGCAAACCTATTTGCGGTTGACCTCGGCCCACAGCGTGCTGCTCATCCCGAACAGCTTGATGAAGCCTTCCGCCTCCTCCACGCCCCAGTCCGCGGACTGCGCGTAGGTCGCGCCGCTGGCGTTGAGGATGTGCGGCGAAGACACGGCAACCGCATCGACGCGCCCGCCACCGGTTTCCAGTACGACCTCGCCGTTGACCATCGCCTGCGACGAGGCGAGGAAGGCCTCCAGGTCGGTCTTCAGCGGATCGTGGAAGAAGCCCTCGTACACCAGCTCCACCCACTTGCGTGCCACGTCCGGCTTGAAGCGGTTCTGCTGCTTGCTCAGCACCGCCTCCTCCAGCGCGCGGTGCGCGGCCAGCAATGCGGTGAGGCCGGGGGCCTCGTACACGATCCGCCCCTTCAGGCCGATCGTGGTGTCGCCGGTGTACAGGCCGCGGCCGACGCCGTAGCGCGCGAACAGCGCGTTGAGTTTCGCCAGCAGTTCGTGGCCCGGCATTTCCTCGCCGTCCAGCGCCACCGCCTCGCCGCGGACGAAGCGCAGCGTCGCGCGCAGCGGCTCCGCGGGCCATTCGTTGCGCGGGGCGCACCAGCCGCGCGCGCCCTCGCCCGGCGCCTCCCAGCGGTCGATTTCGCCGCCCGACATGGTCAGGCCGAGCAGGTTTTCGTTGATCGTGTAGGCCTTCTGCTTGGCGCGCACGCCGAAGCCGCGTTCCTCCAGGTAGGCCTGCTCGTAGGCGCGGGTCTGGGTGTGCTCCTTCTGGATCTCGCGGATCGGCGCCACGATGCGGTAGTCGCCAGAGGCCTTCACCGCCAGGTCGAAGCGCACCTGGTCGTTGCCCATGCCGGTGCAGCCGTGGGCGATCGCGTTCGTGCCCAGGTCGTGCGCGCGCGCCAGCGCGGCGTCGACGATCAGATAGCGGTCGGACACCAGCAGTGGGTACTGGCCCTGGTAGCCCTCGCCCGCCCACACGAACGGCTTGACGAAGCCGTCCCAGATCGCAGGCCCGCCATCGAGGGTGACGTGGCTCGCAACGCCCAGCTCGGCGGCACGCGCCTCGATGGTCGCGCGCTCTTCGGCATCGACGCCGCCGGTGTCGGCGAACACCGTGTGCACCGCCCAGCCGCGCTCCTGCAGCCACGGCACGCAGAAGCTGGTGTCGAGGCCGCCGGAGAAGGCGAGGACGATGTCGTTGTTGCCGGGACTCGGGACCCGGGACCCGGGACCGGAGGGGGCGACTGGGATTGGCATGGGGAGCTCCAGATTCGATACGGACAAGAAGGGATGAGTGCGTTGCTCTATTCGGGTCCCGCGTCCCGGGTCCCGCGTCCCGCCAAAGCCGCCATCACCGCCTTCTGCACATGCAGCCGGTTCTCCGCCTCGTCGATGGCAATGCAGGCCGGCGAATCCATCACCGCGTCGGTCGCCTTGACGTTGCGGCGCAGCGGCAGGCAGTGGGAGAACACGCCGTCGTTGGTCAGCGCCATCTTGGCCTCGTCGACGATGAAGTGCCGGTACTGGTCGCGGATCGGCTTCTCGGCTTCCCAGTTGCCGAAGTACGGCAGCGCGCCCCAGCTCTTGGCGTAGACGACGTCGGCGCCGGCGTAGGCGCTGTCGATGTCGTGGCTGACCTGCAGCGAACCGCCGCTTTCGGCCACGTTCTGCGCGGCCCAGCCCATGTAGCGCTCGTCGAGCACGTATTCGGGCGTGGGGCACAGCAGGGTGACGTCCATGCCCATGCGGGTGGCGATGGTCAGCGCGGAATTGGCGACCGCGGTGTTGAGCGCCTTGGGATGGTAGGTCCAGGTGAGGACGTACTTCCTGCCGCGAAGATCGGTGGTGCCGAAGCGTTCCTGCAGGGCCATCGCATGCGCAAGCTCCTGGCAGGGGTGGGTAATCGTCTCCATGTTGATCACCGGCACCGGCGAATGTTTCGCGAAGCCCTGCAGCACCCGGTCCTGCCGGTCCAGCGACCAGTCGACGAACTTCGGGAACGCGCGCACGCCGATCATGTCCGCGTAGCGCCCCAGCACCCGGGCGACCTCGGCGATGTGCTCCTCGGCCTCGCCGTCCATCACCGTGCCCAGGTCGAACTCGATCGGCCAGGCATCCTTGCCCGGCTGCAGCACCACCGCATGGCCGCCGAGCTGGAAGGCGCCCAGCTCGAAACTGGTGCGTGTGCGCAGGGAAGGATTGAAGAACACCAGCGCAATCGACTTGCCGCGGAGCGCGTCGCCGGCCGGGCTGCGCTTGAAGCGCGCAGCCTGCGTCAGCACGGCGTCGAGTTCGGCGCGGCTCCAGTCCTGGGTGTTGAGGAAGTGCTTCATTGTCGGTCTCGCTTTCGGCGCGTGTGGCCTGGTGGGCGGCTCCCGCGCCGGAAACGAAAAAACCCGGCACAGGGCCGGGTTTCGTGCAGGAACTCCAGTGACGGCAGGCTCCGGCTACCCGGCGGTTCGGGTGTCCGGTCGGCGCGCGCGCGAGGTCATGCCCGCTGCCATGCGGGCGGAGGTCAGGATGTCGGCGTTGGCGCGGGGCTGCTGCATTGCGGCGGCATCGTCGCACGCCGCCGTGCGGCCCGCAAGCGTCTCAGGGGCCGCCCGACACGATCGGCGTGATCGACACCCGCACCCGCAGCCGGTCGCCCGGGTCGTAGGGCATGCGCGATCGGTACTTCACGCCGTGGTGGACGTAGTCGACGTCGTAGGCGATCGGCCGCTGGAACTCGCGTTCGGTCGGCACCAGCTGACAGCCTTCGCGGGGCTGGACGGTTGTCGCGTCTTCTTCCGCGTCCTTGCCCGGGGTCAGCGCGTCCTTCACCGCCCCCACCACCCGCGCCAGCCGGCTTTTCTCCTCGCCATCCGCGGCCGGTACGCCGTCCTCGCACACCTCCACCATCGCCGTGGCGCGCAGGGTCTGGTAGACCGGCTGCGCGCGCAGCACGCGGGCGTATTCGGTGCGCACGTTCTCGACCTGGATCACCGTCTGCTGCGGCGACTGCTGCGCACGCGCCGGCCCGATCACGGAGGCGACCAGCAGGAGCGCCACCTGCAGCAGCGGGGACAGCGTGCGGATTCGAAGCATCTCTGGACGGGACACCTACCGGGACGGCATGCAGTGTAGAGGCACCCCGCCGAAAGGGGCTGAATCCCGGCTGTCGTGGCCCGGCCCCGGCGCGGCCGGTAGAATCGCTGGCCATTCCCGCGACCGACCGCGATGACCCTGCGCCTGCACAACAACCTGACCCGGCGGGTCGAGGATTTCTCCCCGCTCGACCCCGCCTGCCCCACGATGTATGTCTGCGGGCCGACGGTCTACAACTACGTGCACATCGGCAACGCGCGCGGGCCGGTGGTGTTCGGCGTCCTGGCCGACCTGCTCCGGCGCCGGTACGGGGCGCTGAAGTACGCCCGCAACATCACCGACGTGGACGACAAGATCAACGCCGCGGCGATCGAACAGGGCGTACCGATCTCCACCATCACCGACCGTTTCGCCGCCGCCTACCGCGAGGACATGGCCGCGCTGGGCGTGGCGCCGCCGGACATCGAACCCGAGGCCACGGCGCACATCGCGCAGATCGTGGGGATGATCGAGGGGCTGGTCGCCTCCGGCCACGCCTACGCCGCCGAAGGCCACGTACTGTTTTCGGTGGCCAGCTTCGCCGGCTACGGCAAGCTCTCGCGCCGCGACCCCGACGAGATGCTGGCCGGGGCACGGGTCGAGGTCGCACCGTACAAGCGTGACCCCGGCGACTTCGTGCTGTGGAAGCCCTCCACCCCGGAGCTGCCCGGCTGGGATTCGCCGTGGGGCCGCGGTCGCCCGGGCTGGCACATCGAATGCTCGGCGATGGCCGCCGCGCACCTGGGCGACACCATCGACATCCACGCCGGCGGTGTCGACCTGCAGTTCCCGCACCACGAAAACGAGATCGCGCAGAGCGAGTGCGCGCACGGCGGCGCCACGTTCGCGCGCTTCTGGCTGCACAACGGCATGCTCAACTTCGGTGGCGCCAAGATGAGCAAGTCGCTGGGCAACATCGAAAAGGTCCACGACCTGGTGCGCGCGCACCCGCCCGAGGCGCTGCGGTACGCGCTGCTGTCGGCGCACTACCGGCAGCCGCTGGACTGGTCGCCGGCGCTGGTCGAACAGTCCCTGCGCACGCTGGACCGGCTGTACGGCACCCTGCGAGATCTCGGCGACATCGCTGCAACGCCCGAAATCCCGGCCGCGGTCGAGGCCGCGCTCGACGACGACCTCAACACCCCGCAGGCGCTGGCCGAACTGGCCGCGATCGCCTCCGCCGCACGCAAGGCCGGCGACCACGACGAACGCGTGCGGCTGAAGTCCCGGCTGCTCGGCGCCGGGCTGGCGTTGGGCCTGCTGCAGCAGGTGCCGGCCGACTGGTTCGCCCGCGGCGCCGGCAGCGGCGACGACGCCCGCATCCAGGCGCTGGTCGACGAACGCGCGGCGGCGAAGAAGGCGCGCGACTTCGCCCGCGCCGACGCGATCCGCGACCAGCTCGCGGCCGAAGGCATCCTGCTCGAGGACACGCCGCAGGGCGTGCGCTGGAAGCGCGGGGCGTAGCCGCCCCGGACACCGCGCCGTGCCCGGCTAGCGGATGAACTCGAGGTTGTCGATCAGCCGCGTGCGCCCCAGCCGCGCGGCGACGAGGGCGACCAGCTCGCCGGTGTCGCCAGCAGGTGTGGCCAGCTGGCGGTCGCGCACCGCGGCGTAGTCGACCGCGAATCCGGCGGCCTCCAGCATCGCCACCGCCTGCGCCTCGACTTCCGCGCAGGACGTGCCTGCCTGCACCGCCTCGCGCATCGCCAGCAGGGTGCGGTGGATCGTCGGCGCCGCGGCGCGCTCGTCCGGGGCGAGGTACTGGTTGCGCGAACTCATCGCCAGGCCGTCGGACTCGCGCACGATGTCGGCCGGCAGCAGTTCGACCGGGAACGCCAGGTCGCGGACGAAATACCGGATCACCGCCAGCTGCTGGTAGTCCTTGCGCCCGAACGCAGCCGCGTCCGGCTGCACCTGGTTGAACAGCCGCGACACCACCGTGACCACGCCGTCGAAGTGCCCGGGCCGGTGCGCGCCTTCGAGCACGTCGGTGATCCCCGGCACGCGCATGCGCACCGCGTTGTCGGCGCCGAAGGGGTACATCGTGTCCACCGACGGCATCCACATCAGGTCGCAGCCGGCGGCTTCGAGTCCGGCGGCGTCGTCTTCCGGCGTGCGTGGATAGCGCGCGAAATCCTCGTCCGGCCCGAACTGGGTGGGATTGACGAACACACTGGCGACCACGCGGTCGGCGTGCCGGCGCGCAAGCGCCACCAGCGAGAAGTGCCCGGCGTGCAGGTTGCCCATCGTCGGCACGAAGCCGACACGCAGGCCCTCGCGCTTCCACTGCGACACCCGCTTGCGCAGGTTGGCGAGTCCGGTGACGGTTTCGATCATGGCGTCAAGCGTACGAATGCGCCGCATCCGGGAAGCTGCCGTCGCGTACCGCCGCGACGTAGGCCTGCACGGCGCCGGCGACCGAGCCGCCTTCGGCGAGGAAATCCTTGACGAACTTCGGCCGGTGCCCGCCCTGCAGGCCGAGGATGTCGTGCAGCACCAGCACCTGGCCGTCGCAGTGCGGGCCGGCGCCGATGCCGATGGTCGGAATCGCGACATCCGTGGTGATCGCCTGCGCCAACGGCGAGGGCACGCATTCGAGCACCAGCAGCGCGGCGCCCGCATCGGCGACCGCGCTGGCATCGGCGCGCAGCTTGCGGGCAGCTTCGTCCTCGCGTCCCTGCACCTTGTAGCCGCCCAGGCGAAGCACCGACTGCGGGGTCAGGCCGAGGTGGGCGCAGACCGGGATCTCGCGCTCGACCAGGAAGCGGATGACCTCGAGCTTGTGGCCGGCGCCTTCGAGCTTGACCATCCGCGCGCCGGCCTGCAGCAGGCGTGTGGACGCATCGAGCGCGCGTTCCGGCGTCGCGTCGGCCTGGAACGGCAGGTCCGCCACCAGCAGCGCGCGCGACACGCCGCGTGCGACGCAGGCCGTGTGGTAGGCGATGTCGTCGACCGTCACCGGCAGGGTCGAATCGTGCCCCTGCACCACCATGCCCAGCGAGTCGCCGACCAGCAGCAGGTCGACGCCGCTGTCGTCGAACGCCCGCGCGAAGCCGGCGTCGTAGGCGGTGAGCATCGCCAGTTTGTGGCCGCCGCGCTTGGCTTCGGCCAGCGCCGGGACGGTGAGGGGCTTGCGGTCGTCGGGGGTATACATGCGGGGTTCCGGAAAGGCTGGCGCGCCGCGATGGCGGGCCGTCAGGGTAGCGCTTCGATCCCGTCCGCGGCCAAGCCGGCAAGCGCCGAACGCACCGTTCCATGGCCGGGGATCACCGTCTCCGGCGCGATCGCCGCCAGCGGCACCAGCACGAACGCACGCTCATGCAGGTACGGGTGCGGAACGCGCAGGCCCGGCGCGTCGATGGACGCATCGCCGAACAGCAGCAGGTCGAGGTCGAGCGTGCGCGGGCCCCAGCGCGCGTCGTCGTCGTGGCGGTCGCGGCCGAACCGGCGCTCCACGTCCAGCAGCGCACCCAGCAGCGCGCGTGCTTCCAGGCGCGTTTCGAGCTTCGCCGCGGCGTTGATGAAGTCGGGCTGGTCCACGCGTCCCCAGGCCGGCGTGCAGTAGAGCGGCGAGGCGCGCAGCAGGCGCGTGTCGGGCAGGCCGTCGAGCGCGGTGAACGCCTCGCGCAGGGTCGCGGCGGCATCGCCGACGTTGCCGCCGAGGCCGACGAAGGCGATCACGGGCGGGTTCATCCGGTGGGCGCGGCGGACCTGCGGCGGCGACGGCGGCGACGCGGCGCGGAACGTTCGCCGTCCCCGCCTTCGCCCTCGCCTTCTTCATCGCCCGGCGGCGGCTGCAGGGCGATCGCGTTGTCGGGATCGGCCTGCGCTTCGCGCCAGAACGCGACGTCGTCTGCATGCCCGTCCGAGGCCACCTGGCGCAGCACCAGGAAATCGAACGCGGCGCGGAAGCGCGGGTGCGCCAGCGTGCGCATCACCCGCTTGCGCGGCCGCGCGCCGGACTGGGCCGACGTCAGCCGAGACTGCAGCAGCCAGATCTCCTGCATCGGCAGCGAGAAGCGGCGCGGCAGCGCGATGGTGGACAGCTCATGCACCGTCACCCGGTCGGCCGCGCGTCGCTGCGCCTCGATGGCATGCACGCCCTGCCCCTGCAGCTCGATCAGCGCGCGGCAATAGGCCGGCCACAGCAGCAGCGCGAACAGGAACGCGGGCGAGACCGGTTCGTCGGCATGCACCCGCGCATCGGTCCCGCGCAGGCCCTCGAGTACCACCCGCCGCAGCGCGCCGCTGCGGTTGGCCTTGAGCGCGGCCGCCGATTCCGGGAACAGCACCGCATACAACCCGAAGCGCTCCAGCCCCAGGAAGCACGCTTCCCCGTAGCCGGACAGGAACATCTTCAGGCATTCCTCGAACAGCCGCGCCGGCGCGGCCTCGGCCAGCAGCGGCGCCAGCGCGGGCACCGGCGCGGCAGTGGCATCGTCGATGTCGAAGCCGAGCTTGGCCGCGAAGCGCACCACGCGCAGCATTCGCACCGGGTCTTCGTGGTAGCGCGTTTCCGGGTCGCCGATCAGCTTGAGCACGCGGTTGCGGACGTCCTCGAAGCCGCCGACGTAGTCGTGGATCGAGAAGTCCTCGATCGTGTAGTACAGCGCGTTGGCGGTGAAGTCGCGCCGCACCGCGTCGTCCTCGATCGTGCCGTAGACGTTGTCGCGCAGCAGGCGGCCGTCGTCGTGGACCTGGCGGTCGCCGCTGCCGTCGTCGACGTTGGCGCGGAAGGTGGCGACCTCGATGATCTCGCGCCCGAACACCACGTGCGCCAGGCGGAAGCGCCGGCCGATCAGGCGGCAGTTGCGGAACAGGTGCTTGACCTCCTCCGGCGTGGCGCTGGTGGCGATGTCGAAATCCTTGGGATGGCCGCCGACCATCAGGTCGCGCACGGCGCCGCCGACCAGGAACGCCTGGTGGCCGCCGTCGCGCAGGCGGTACAGCACGCGCAGCGCGTTGGGACTGATGTCCTTGCGCGAGATCGGGTGCTGGTCACGGGGGACGACCCGCAGGGTCACGGAAGCAGGTTGGGACTGGGTCGGCATCGGGCAGCCAGGTGGAATTCGGGTGGGGCAACCGCTTGGCGGCACCCATATCACTGCTATACTAGCAAGCCGCGCGGCCCGGACAGGCGCCGAGTGGGCCGGTCGTCCAACCGGCGTCGCCCAGGCGACACCCTGCTCCCTTCGTCTAGAGGCCTAGGACGTGGCCCTCTCAAGGCTAAAACACGGGTTCGAATCCCGTAGGGAGCGCCAAAAAAACGTCGTTTCCAGTGCTACGCGCGCAACGCCCGGCAATGCCACCGGAACCGGCTCCAGCCCGACACGATCGCCCTTCCCCCGCCTGCGGGGGTGAGGGCGGTTTGCTTGCACGGCACTGTCGTGCAACCGCCCGAACGACCGGCGCGCTGCGCCGGGCCGGACAGGGAACGGGTTGGGGGAAGCCCGCGCACTGTGCGGGCTTCGCGCTTCAAGCTCCGCCATTCCCGGCCAGCACCACCCGCCTTTGCGGGAGCGACTTCAGCCGCGCCCTCTGAATGGCGACCGGCGGCGATAGAAAAGCTCGCGGCTGAAGCCGCTCCCACGGGAAGCAACGGCAGCCCCACCCCCAAGCCGTTAAAATGGCCGCGCCATCGAACCAGAGTCCCGTCCATGCCCTTCGTCGTCACCGAGAACTGCATCAAGTGCAAGTACACAGACTGCGTCGAGGTCTGCCCGGTCGACTGCTTCCACGAAGGGCCGAACTTCCTCGTGATCGACCCGGACGAGTGCATCGATTGCACCCTGTGCGAGCCCGAATGCCCGATCAGCGCGATCTACCCGGAGGACGACGTCCCCGCCGGGCAGGAACAGTTCGTGGCGATCAACGCCGAGCTGTCGAAGGACTGGCCGGTCATCAACGCCCGCAAGGATGCCCCGCCCGACGCCAAGGAATGGGAAGGCAAACCCGACAAGCTGCCGCTGCTGGAGCGCTGAGCCTGGTCCTCAGCGCTTGTCTTCCCCGGGCAGCCTGACCGGCTGCCGGTAGCGCGCGACCTCCACCGGCACCGTTTGCGCCAGTTGTTGCAGCAGGTCGAACGACGCCTCGCTGCGATACGCCCCGCCCTGCCGCGCCAGTGCGTCGACGTGGGTGCGCAGGCCCTGCCCGGCCGTTTCGAGCGGCAGCGCGCGGGCACGGACGAGGAAGTGCTCGCCGCGGTAGTTCACGTCGTACAGGCCCAGCATCTGCGCGCGCCCCAGGTACTCGACGCCATCCAGCCGGACCAGGACCTGGCCGATGGTGTTCCAGGTGTCGAGCATGCTTTCGGCGACGGTGAACGCACCGCCATCGTCCGGGATCGGCGGAGGCGGCGTCGGCCTGGGCGCACGGTGGCAACCCGCCAGCGCGAGCGCGAAGGCGAGCGCCGGCACGACGGCCCAGGCGCCGCCGCACCACCGGCGGCTGCCTGTCATGTGAAAGCGGAAGCGGCGATCAATTGCCGCCGAGCGCGGCCTTCAGGTCCGACACCAGCTTGGCCGGCGCCTCACCGGAGGCCGGCATGCCGCGCGGGTCGACGGCCGAGACATAGGCGCCTTCGCCGGTCTTGCTCACCCGCAGCAGGAACTTGCTGCCCTGGTAGTCCAGGTCGTAGGTGCCCAGGATCTGCGCCTTGCTGGCGATGGTCACGCCGTCGGTCGCGGCCAGTATCTCGCCGATCCGGTTGAACACCTCGTCGCGGTCGCCCTGCACGGTGAAGCCCGCATCCTGCGCCGCTGCCGGGCGCGGGGCCATCGACGAGCGCGTCACCGATTCCGGCGAATCGCCGGGGAGCTTCATCGCGCCGGAGGTGTCGGGCAGGTTCAGGTCCGGCGGCACTTCCAGCGGACGGTTCTCCGGGCTCTGGGCGTAGAGATCGCTGCCCTTGCGGAACCAGCTGCAGCCGGAAGCGCCGAGCACGGCGACGGCCAGCACTGCCACGGCGAGGAAGCGGATCGGGGAAAGGGGAAGGCGCATCTGGATCTCCTGCAGGTCAGGCCGCGAGTGTATCGCGGCCGGAAAGGGGTGTTCACTGCTTGGCCGGCCGCGCCGGCCGGCCGCGGCCGTCGCGTCAGCTGGCGTTGTCATTCGCGGCAGCGGCCTCGAGCCGGTCGACCGCTTCGGCGATCTGTCCGGCCAGGGCGGCGTGTTCGGGCGAGAGCGTCGTCAACGGCAGGCGCAGGCCGTGGCCGAAGCCGCGCCGCGCCAGCAGCGCCTTGAGCGGGATCGGATTGGATTCGAGGCCAAGGAACTCGTAGAGAGCCCGCAGCTGCGCATCCAGCGCCTCCGCCGCGGCCTCCTCGCCGCCGCGCGCCAGGTCGCAGAGCCGGCGGAAACTCGCCGGCACCACGTTGGAGGCCACCGACACCACGCCGTCCGCGCCGGCCAGCATCGCGCGCACCGCGGTCGGGTCGTCGCCGCTGAGCACGCAGAAGCCGTCGTCGCGCAGCGGCAGCAGCGCCTGCATGCGTTCGGGTTCGTTGCGCGCCTCCTTGATGCCGGCGATGCGCGCGTGCCCGGCCAGTCCGGCCACGGTGTCCGGCAGCAGGTCGCAGCCGGTGCGCCCGGGCACGTTGTAGAGCACCACCGGCAACGCGCCGTCGTCGGCCACCGCGCGGAAATGCGCGGCCAGCCCGGCCTGCGTGGGGCGGACGTAGGGCGGCGTGACCACCAGCGCGGCGTCGGCGCCCAGCGCGGCGGCGCGGCGGGTCTGTTCGATCGTCCTGGCGGTGTTCGACAGCCCGGTCCCGGCGACCACCGGCAGCTGCCCGCCGAGTTCCTCCACCGCCGCGCGCAGCAGCGTGTCGTATTCGGCTTCGAACAGCGCCGCGGCCTCGCCGGTGGACCCGGCGACGACCACGGCATGGGTGCCGCCTTCGCGCTGCGCCTGCAGGAGGCGGCGCCAGGCGTCGAGATCGAGTTCGCCGGCGGCCGTGAACGGCGTCGCCAGCGCGGTGATGCTTCCGGAAAGTCGCAAGCTGGGGGTCCGCCGGGCTTGAATTCTGGGGGGCCGCGCGTGGGCGCGGGCGCTCGAACGGGACTCCCGGGCCGGGAGTCCGATCGCGGCCGATCTTACTTGCGGCGTGAAAGCACGGGCAAGTATGCTGGCGGAAGCCTCCCGGCCACGCCGGGCCGTATGCTGAAGACCTTCTCGCACCGGACGCCGCCTTGACCGACCCCGACACTGCTGCACGCCCCGCGCCGAACGAGAACCACCTGCTGATCAACGCCTACACGACGCATCCGCAGTCCCCCCTGCTGCCGGTGACGCGGCGCATTTCCGACAGCGGCTGCAACCTGGTCGACACCCGCCTGTCCACGGTCGGCCGCGACGTCTCCGTCACCGCGCTGGCAACCGGCTCCTGGGACTCGGTCGCCAAGCTCGAGGCCATGCTCACGCGGCTGGAGCGCGAGGAAGGCCTGAAGCTGATCTGGTACCGCACCGGCCCCAAGCCCGTGCAATCCAACCTGCTACCGTACATCGTCGAGGTGGTCGCCTCGGACAAGCCGGGCATCCTGTTCCAGCTGGCCGACTTCTTCGACCGCCAGGGCATCACGATCGAAAGCCTGCACTGCTCGCGCTACCGCGCGATGCAGACCGGCGCGGACATGTTCTCGGCACAGGTCACGATCGGCGTGCCGGCGGACATGCACATCGCCGCGCTGCGCGACGATTTCCTCGAGTTCTGCGACCACCTGAACCTCGACGCCATCATGGACCCGATGAAGTTCTGATGCCCGACACCTACGCGATCAATCCCGGCGACAAGGTGCCGGCGAAGCTGCCGCTGGCGCTGTCGAGCGGCGAAACCACGAAGCTCGGCGACTATGCCGGCCAGTGGCTGGTGCTGTACTTCTACCCCAAGGATTCGACGCCGGGCTGCACCACCGAAGGCATCGACTTCAATGCGCTGCTGCCGAAGTTCCGCAAGCTCGGCGCGACCGTGCTGGGCGTCTCGCGCGACTCGCTGAAAAGCCACCAGAACTTCTGCGCGAAGCAGGGCTTCAGGTTCGACCTGGTCAGCGATGCCGACGAAACGCTGTGCCGTGCCTTCGACGTGATCCACGAGAAGAACATGTACGGCCGCAAGGTCATGGGCATCGAGCGCAGTACGTTCCTGGTCGACCCGGAGGGCCGGATCGCGGAAGCCTGGCGCAAGGTCAGGGTGCCAGGCCACGCGCAGGCCGTGTTCGACGCACTGAAGGCGGCACGACCGACGTGATGCCCCCCGTTTCCGCACGCCTCCACTGCCCCGCTCCGCGGGACGCGGTGGTCCGCCCCTGCCCGCACGACAACCACTCCAGCGACGGAAGCCCCCGATGACCAAAGGCAAGCGCATCTACGTGCTCGACACCAACGTGCTGATGCACGACCCGACCGCGCTGTTCAAGTTCGAGGAGCACGACGTATTCCTGCCGATGCAGGTGATCGAGGAGCTCGACAACGGCAAGAAGGGCACGTCCGAAGCCAGCCGCAACGCGCGCCAGGTCAGCCGTTTCATCAACGAGCTGATCGAGGCCGAGGGCGCCGACAAGATCGCCTCCGGCCTGGCGCTCAGGCGCCCCAACGGGCTGCAGCTGCGCGGTGCGGACAGCATCGGCCGGCTGCGTTTCCAGCTTGGCGCGCTGGAAGCGCGCAAGCGCGGCGGCGACAAGGCCGACAACGACATCATCGATTCGATCCTCGCGCTGCAGAAGGCGGAACCGGATACGCCGGTGGTGTTCGTCTCCAAGGACATCAACCTGCGGATCAAGGCCGCGATCGCCGGCATCGCCAGCGAGGATTACGAGAACGACCGCGCACTCGACGATTTCAGCCTGCTGTACACGGGCGCCAACCCGCTGTCCGAGGACTTCTGGCAGCGCCATGGCAAGGACCTCAAGTCCTGGACCGACAAGGGCCGCACGTTCTACGAAATGGCGCTGGGCGAGGACGAGGACTGGTATCCGAACCAGTTCCTGTACCTGCCCGGCGACGAACAGACCGAGTTGCGCGTGACCAAGGTCGAGGAAGGCCGCGCGACCCTGCAGGTGGTCGACGACTACCGCAGCAGTTCGCACTCGGTGTGGGGCATCAACGCGCGCAATCGCGAGCAGAACTTCGCGCTCAACGCGCTGATGGACCCGGAGGTCGATTTCGTCACCCTGCTGGGCACCGCCGGCACCGGCAAGACCCTGCTGGCGCTGGCCGCGGGCCTGGCGCAGACGATGGACGCGCAGCGCTACCGCGAGATCATCATGACCCGCGCGACCGTCAGCGTCGGCGACGACATCGGCTTCCTGCCCGGCACGGAGGAAGAAAAGATGACGCCGTGGATGGGCGCGCTGACCGACAACCTGGAAGTGCTGACCCACAACCAGGAAGGCGGCAGCTGGGGCCGCGCGGCGACGAACGACCTGCTGGCGTCGCGGATCAAGATCCGTTCGCTCAACTTCATGCGCGGGCGCACGTTCCTGAGCCGCTGGCTGATCCTGGACGAGGCGCAGAACCTCACGCCCAAGCAGATGAAGACGCTGGTCACCCGCGCCGGCCCGGGCACCAAGATCGTGTGCCTGGGCAACGTCGAGCAGATCGACACGCCCTACCTCACCGAAACCACCTCGGGCCTGACTTACGCCGTGGACCGGTTCAAGAACTGGGCCCACAGCGCGCACATCACCCTGCGCCGCGGCGAGCGTTCGCGGCTGGCGGATTACGCGTCCGAGGTGCTGTAGCCGGGTCCTCGTCCCAATCTGGGAAAAGCGTTGCTCCCTGGATGTCCCGGGCGCGGGAGCGGAGGCGCCTGGTTGCGAATGTCCCCCGGCCTCGTTCCGAGGCCTCCTCCTTTATTTCGCACCCAGGCGCCTCCGCTCCCGCGTTCCGACCTCGCGGCGATTCCAAAGGCAAAAAGAGCGGCGATTGCTTGCCCGGCAAGCCTGCGATCAGGCAGCCGCAACATTCCCCGTATTACCGCGCGCCGACTCCACGTACTGCAGCGCCGACGACAGGTCCTTGAAGTAGCTGCCTGGCTCCTCGCGCCGCACGATCTCGGCGCGCGCCAGCTTGCGCAGCACGCGCATGTTGGCGCCGGTGGGCAGCACTTCGATGCCGCGCGTGCGCAGGTTGCCGATGGTCGACTCCAGCCGCTTCAGGCCGGTCGCATCCATGAACGGCACGTGCTCCAGCCGCAGCACAACGTGTTTCGGCGGCTCCCGGGTCCACGACAGCGCGCGCTCCAGCGAGTCGACCGAGCCGAAGAAGAACGGTCCTTCGATCGCGTACACCACCACGTCACGCGGCAGCGCGTCGAGGCCGGCTTCGGCCAGTTCCTGGCGCAGGCTCGCCTGGCCGTGCTCGACCACTTCCACCGACGCGCTCATCCGGCGCATGAACTGGAACATCGCCAGGATCACGCCGATGTTCACCGCCACCACCAGGTCGGTGAGGATGGTCAGGGCGAAGGTGATCAGCAGGATGACCACGTCCGCGCGCGGCGCCTTGCGCACCAGGCGCAGGAAGCGTCGCGCCTCGCTCATGTTCCAGGCCACGACGAACAGGATCGCCGCCAGTGCGCACAGCGGCACCTTGCCCGCGTAGGGCGCGAGGATCAGCAGGATCAGCAGCAGGGTGAGCGCGTGCACGATGCCCGCGAGCGGCATGGTGCCGCCGTTGCGGATGTTGGTGGCGGTGCGCGCGATCGCGCCGGTCGCGGCGATGCCTCCGAACAGCGGGGAGAGGATGTTGGCCACGCCCTGTCCGACCAGTTCCTGGTTGGAATCGTGCCTGGTCCCGGCCATGCCGTCGGCCACCACCGCCGAAAGCAGCGACTCGATCGCGCCGAGCATGGCGATGGTGAACGCCGACGGTAGCAGCAGCAGGATCCGGTCGAAGGTCATGTCCGGCATCTGCAGCGTTGGCAGCGCGCGCGGGATCTCGCCGAACGTCGACTCGATCGTGGCCACGCCGGGCAGCTTGAACACGGTCACCACCGCCGTCGCCACCACCATCGCCAGCAGCGGCCCCGGCACCCGCGACAGGCCCGGGATGCGCGGCCCCAGCACCGCCAGCGCCAGGCTGCCCAGCGCCAGCAGCGACGTGGCCGGGTGCAACTGCCCGAACGACTGCAGCAGGTGCCAGGTCTTGAGGTAGAACGGACCCTCGCCCGGCGCCGGCAGGCCGAAGAAGTACTGCCACTGCCCGACCCAGATGATCACCGCGATGCCGGCGGTGAAACCGACGATCACCGGATCGGGAATGAAGCGGATCACCGCGCCCAGCCGTGCCAGCCCCATCACCACCAGCATCACGCCGGCCATCAGCGTGGCCAGCAGCAGGCCGCTGACGCCGAACTGCGCCACCACGCCGGCCAGGATCACGATGAAGGCGCCGGTCGGCCCGGCGATCTGGATCCGCGAACCGCCGAACAGCGACACCGCGATGCCGGCGATGATCGCCGTGTACAGCCCCTGCTCCGGCTTGACCCCGGAGGCGATCGCGAACGCCATCGCCAGCGGCAGTGCGACCACGCCGACGATCACGCCGGCAATGATGTTGGGCATCCAGTGTTCGCGCCGGAACAACCCGGCGCGCGCGGCTTCGAGCGCGGCGATCACGCGCCGCCTCCAGACTTGAGCCGCACGCCGCGGCCGCCGGCGGCGCTGGCCGCGTTCTCGCCGATCAGCTCCACGCCCGCCGCGTCCAGCGCGGCGACGACCTTGGTCAGCGAATCGACAATCCCGCGCACGTTGCCTGCGCTGGCTTCCATCCGCTGGATCGTCGGCAGCGACACGCCCGACAGGCGCGCCAGCGTGCGCTGGTCGATCCCGATCAGGGCGCGCGCCGCGCGCATCTGTGCCGCCGTCATCATCGCGTCATACCCGTCGGAAACTTCCAGAATGATGTACTGAACATCACTATAAGGACATGATACTGCAGTCGCACCCTTCCCTGTAAAGTCTGCCGACACACAGGCCAGCGCAATCGCGCGCGCAACGCACGAGTCCAGTCCATGTCCCGACCCATCAGCGCCCTGACCATCGCCGGCTCCGATTCCGGCGGCGGCGCCGGCATCCAGGCCGACCTGAAAACCTTCGCCGCGCACGGCGTGCACGGCCTGTCGGCGATCGCCGCGCTGACCGCGCAGCACACCCGCGGCGTGACCGCGGTGCACGTGCCGCCGGTGGCCTTCCTGCGCGCCCAGGTCGATGCCTGCTTCGAGGACTTCGACATCGGCGCGGTGAAGCTGGGGATGCTGGCTTCGGCCGAGGTGATCCACGCGGTCGCCGACGCCCTGCAGGCGCACCGGCCGCCGCACGTCGTGCTCGACCCGGTCATGGTCGCCACCTCCGGTGCGCGGCTGCTGGAAGCCGATGCCCTCGACGCCCTGCGCACGCGACTGCTGCCGATGGCCACGGTGCTGACGCCCAACACGCCCGAAGCCGAGCTGCTGCTGGGCCGGAAGATCACCGATGGCGCGGCCGCTGACGAAGCCGCGCAGGCCCTGCGCGCGCTGGGCGCCGGCTCCGTGCTGCTCAAGGGCGGCCATCTCGACGAAGGTGACAGGGTCGTCGACCGCTACGCCGACGCCACGACCAGCACACGCTGGCAACAGCCGCGCATGGATGTCGACGGCCACGGCACTGGCTGCACCCTGGCCTCCGCGATCGCCGCCAACCTCTGCCTCGGCCATTCGCCCGTCGATGCGTGTGCCGCTGCGATCGCCTACGTTCACGACGCGCTGCTGCGCGGCTACGCGCCCGGCCGCGGCGCGGTGCGCGTGCTCGACCACTTCGGCGCGCGACGCCCGTGACACCAGTACCAGCCGCCGCGGTCGCAACGCGCGAGATCCCGCTCGCAACGCCCGACGGCCACCGCTACGCGCTGCTCGCCCACCTGCCCGAACAGGCCGAACGCAGCCTGCTCTGGCTGCCCGCGCTGGGCGTGGCCGCGAAGCACTACGTGCCGTTCGCGCAGGCGCTGGCCGCGCGCGGGGTGGCGGTGTTCCTGCACGAATGGCGCGGCAACGGCTCCAGTTCGCTGCGCCCGGACCGCGACCACGACTGGGGCTACCGCGAGCTGCTCGCCGTGGACCTGCCGGAAAGCGAACGCGCGATCGATGCGCTGCTGCCCGGCGCGATGCGCGTGATCGGCGGCCACAGCCTCGGCGGGCAGCTGGCCTGTTGCCGGCTTGCGCTCGATCCTGCCGCGGCAGGCGCGCTGTGGCTGGTGGCCAGCGGTGCGCCGTACTGGCGTGCATTTCCCCCGCCGACGCGCTGGTGGCTGCCGCTGGCCTACCGCTTCCTGCCCTGGCTGGCGGACGCCCGCGGCGCCCTGCCCGGCCGCCGCATCGGATTCGGCGGCAACGAAGCCCGCGGCCTGATCCGCGACTGGTCGCGCACCGCCCTGGCCGGCCGCTACGCCGCGGCCGGCATCGACCTCGACCTGGATGCCGCGATGGCAACGGTCGAAGTCCCGGCCCGCGCCGCCGTCATGCGCAGCGACTGGCTGGCCCCCGAATCCTCGCTGCGCTTCCTGCTCTCGAAACTCCCGCGCTCGCCGCTGGACGTCGCCACGTTCGATGCCGCGGCGCTGGGGACGAAGCCCGACCACTTCGCGTGGATGCGCGAGCCAAGTGCGATAGCGCGCTTCCTCGCTCCCTGATCAAACGCTGTAGCGATCGCCAACGGCGGCTGAGGCTGCTGCTGCTGTTGCTGTTGTCTTGCCGCTGACGTTGCTCTTGATCTCCGGGGCCCCTCCGAAGCGGCGGAGCGGGCGCGCAGGCGGGGTGTGTTTCTTTGCGCCAGGTTTCTTTGCACAAGCAAAGAAAGGTGGCTCGCGCGCTCAGCGCGCGAAACGCTCTCGATCTTGCGTCGCAGCAGCGCGAGCAAGAAAAGAGAAAGTGCAAAAGCAGCAGTTCCCGCGCTGAAGCGCGGGTCACTTTTGTCTTGCCTTCCCTGCCTACGCGCTTGCGAGCGCGAGTTCGTCCGAGGTGCGTGAGGCGTCTTCCAGGCGCTCTGAACCGCCATATCCCTCCGGATTCATCGACTGCCACCGCCACGCATCGCGGCACATCGCCTCGATGCCAAGCTCCGCCCGCCAGCCCAGCAGCCGCTGCGCGAGCGAGGGGTCCGCATAGACCTCAGCCACGTCGCCGGGGCGGCGCGCGACGATCTCGCAGGGGACTTCCCGTCCGGACGCCTTCGCGAATGCGTGCACCAGTTCCAGCACGCTGACGCCACGGCCGGTGCCCAGGTTCACGGTCAGGCTGCGGTCTTCGCGCAGCAGGTAGTCGATCGCGTCCGCGTGCGCGCGCGCGAGGTCCATCACGTGCAGGTAGTCGCGCACGCCGGTGCCGTCCGCGGTGGGCCAGTCGCCGCCGAACACTTGCAGCCTGTCGCGCCGGCCGACCGCGACCTGGCTGATGTAGGGCATCAGGTTGTTCGGCACGCCGCCGGGATCTTCGCCGATCAGGCCGGACGGATGGGCGCCAACCGGGTTGAAGTAGCGCAGGTTGGCGGCGCGGAACGCCGGATCGGCTTCGCACAGGTCACCGATCAGCTGCTCCATCACCAGCTTCGTGCGGCCGTAGGGATTGGTGCTGCACAACGCGGCGTCCTCGCGGACGGGCACGCATGCGGGGTCGCCGTAGACCGTCGCCGAGGAGCTGAACACCAGCCGCTTCACGCCCGCGTCCTGCATCGCCTGCAGCAGGTGGATGGTGCCGGCGATGTTGTTGTCGAAGTAGTCCAGCGGCCGCTCGCAGGATTCGCCCACGGCCTTGAGCGCCGCGAAGTGCACGACCGCGTCGAAGCGCGGGCCGTCGAACAGCGCCTCGACCTGCGCGCGCACGCGCAGGTCCGCGCGTCGGAACGGCACCGGGCGCCCGATGATCCGTTGCAGCCGGTCGAACACGCAGGGCGAGCTGTTGACGAAGCTGTCGGCCACCAGCAGGTCATGCCCGCGGCTGGCCAGCACCGTGCAGGCGTGGCTGCCGATATAGCCGGCGCCTCCACACACCAGGACCCGCATCTTGGTTTGCTCCGTCGGGATACGCTGCCCATTGCCAACGCGGCAAGCGCCCGATTCCGGCAACGCCGCGGTCAGACCGGCCGCCGCTGGCCTGGCCGCCCCGCCGAATGCGTTGGCATGGCCACACCCCATCTCGCCACCGCGGCGGCGGAGCCGGTCCGATAGACTGTTCCGCGCCGCCCTGCCCGGGCTTCACGATGACTGCGACGACATGACCGCGGCGCTGCCTGCACAAGACGACATCCGCATTGCCGTGATCGGCCTGGGTTACGTGGGGCTGCCGCTGGCGGCCGCCTTCGGACGCCGCTACCCGACGCTTGGCTTCGATATCGACGCCGGCCGCATCGCCGAGCTTCGCGAGCACCGCGACCACACGCTGGAACTGTCGGCCGATGAACTGGAGGCGGCGGACAAACTGGCGTTCGCCAGTGACCCGGCCGCGCTGGCCGGCTGCAACGTCTTCATCGTCACCGTGCCCACGCCGATCGACGACTACAAGCGCCCCGACCTGCGCCCGCTGGAATCGGCCAGCCGTACCGTCGGTCGCGCGATCGGCCGCGGCGGCGTGGTCGTGTACGAGTCGACCGTCTACCCGGGTGCCACCGAGGAAGTCTGCGTGCCGATCGTCGAGGCCGAGTCCGGGTTGAAGTTCAACGAGGACTTCCATGCCGGCTACAGCCCCGAGCGGATCAACCCGGGCGACCGCGAACACCGGCTGGAAACCATCCTCAAGGTCACCTCGGGCTCGACGCCGGAGGCGGCCGGCTTCGTCGACGCGCTCTACGCCAGCATCATCTCCGCCGGCACCCACAAGGCCTCCAGCATCCGCGTCGCCGAGGCCGCCAAGGTCATCGAAAACACCCAGCGCGACGTCAACATCGCGCTGGTCAACGAACTGTCGCTAATCTTCCACCGCCTCGGGATCGACACCCACGAGGTGCTGGAAGCGGCGGGCACGAAGTGGAACTTCCTGCCGTTCCGCCCGGGCCTGGTCGGCGGCCACTGCATCGGCGTGGATCCCTACTACCTGACCCACAAGGCGCAGCAGATCGGCTACCACCCCGACGTGATCCTGGCCGGGCGCCGGATCAACGACGCCATGGGCGGCCACGTCGCCGAGCGCGTGGTGAAGCTGATGCAGCAGCGCGGCTTCCGGACCTCGGGCGCGAAGGTGCTGGTGCTGGGACTGGCGTTCAAGGAGAACTGCCCGGACCTGCGCAACACCCGCGTG
>Ga0160437_1000146_pt1 | contig 40808 bp, 42 predicted proteins | sample HID1975I_E0MG_FD_108227 | JGI IMG/M metagenome (GOLD analysis project Ga0160437, IMG submission 108227) | Enriched soil microbial communities from UW Madison campus, WI, USA - HID1975I_E0 MG | ecosystem: Environmental > Terrestrial > Soil > Unclassified | place: USA: Madison, Wisconsin... | reverse complement strand
GGGCGAGTTGTTCGAGCGCATTTCCAGCGCCGCGACCACCGAGATCATCGCGCGCCATGACGGCGACCTGCAGGCGGCGGTCGCCGACCTGAAGGAGGCCTACCAGCCGTTCAAGGACGTCAAGGGGTTGTTCGACGGCGTCAAGGGCGGCGTCGGCAGCTTCAAGGACGGCATGGCGATGCTGGACGCCGTGGCCGAGGGCAACTTCGACGCGCTCAAGAAGATGGGCGACGAGTTCGGCGAATCCTCGTCGTTCTCGCGTGCGATGTCCGCCGCCGGCATCGTGATCGGCGCGGTCAAGGCCGGCCAGAGCGCGAAGGAAGGGGAGTTCCTCGAAGCCATCCAGGGATTCGCATCGGCCGGCGAGTCCGGCCTCAATCTCCTGGCCGGCGCGACCAAGCACCTGACCGATGCGGGCAAGTTCGCGCAGTATGCCGACGACGCGGCGAAGTTCGCCCGGTTCGCCGCGCGGCTGGCCCCGGGCCTGGGCGTGATTGCCAGCGCCACGTCGCTGGCCATCAATACCCAGAAGGCGGCCGATGGCAAGAACGTCGGCTACGCCCTCGCGATCGTCGGCGACACGTTCAGCATGCTGGGCAGCGCGATCGAACTCATTCCCGGAGCGGGGACCGCGGCCGGTGCCGTCATCAACGGCATTGGCGCGGTGATCTCCGCCATCGGCGGATTCATCGGCGATGCCATCGACAAGCACCAGACCGCGCAGGAGCTGCGCGGCTACATGGAAGCGACCGGGCTGGACAAGGCCACCATCGACCAGCTGCTCGGCAGCGGCGAAGCGCAGAACATGGCGGCCGCGGAGCTGGGCCTCACCGGCGAACAGTGGCAGGGCATGCTGGCGAAGGATGGCTTCCTGGCCTTCGGGCCCATGATCTTCAAGGAGGCCGCGGCCGCCTACGGCCTGCAGGGCGACCAGGTGGTGGAATTCTTCAACCAGCTGCGATCGGAAAATCCGGATGCGCTGCTCGAGTTGATGAAGGAGTTCGGCGAGGCGCCGACGCTGGGCGTGAACTACGCGCCGCTGATGCGCGATTTCATCGAGAACAACTTCCACGATGCGCACGAGTACGCGCGCAGCCAGGAAACCTCGGACACCAGGCCCGACGGCACGACCAAGTCGCCGGAGGAAAAGGCCGCGGACGACTACGCGGGCATCCGCAGTGGATCCCTGGGCGACATCGTCGACAAGACCGAGGCGCTGCTCAAGGCGAATGACGACCATGCGTACCGGGTCGAAGTGCTGAAGCTGCTCGCCAAGGAGCCGTACATTTCCAAGGAAGTCGTGCTCGTGATGGCGATGGATTACGGCGTGGACCCGGACAAGGAGCTTGACCTGTTCTAATCCTGACCGGGCAAGAAGGCCGGCGCCGCGCGGCTTGAGCGGAAATCGCCCCTGTGCGATACCACGGCGGTCGCCGTCCACGAGGATCGTGTCTTGAACAGCGCTGTCGCGGAATCCGCTTCGTCGCTTCCGGACGGGCAAGCGTGGGCGCAGATCCCACGGCTCGCCGCGCGCCTGCTGTGCAATCACTGGCCGCAGTTGCTGTTCTGGTTCTTCGCCCAGCGCGTGTCGTACTACCTCGGGATGAAGCTGTCGGTCGCGCTGGCGCTGCAGTCGCCGCTGCTGGGCTATGCGGGCATCGCGCTGCTGGTGCTGGTGCAGCTGGTCACCACGACGATGCTGTTCATCGCGGTCAAGCCATCGCTGCCGGCGGTATCGAGCGCGCGGGCGGGCGACTGGCTGCCGCCGATGCAGCCTTGGAGCCTTTCGCTGGGGGCGGCACTGCTGCCGTTCTTCGCCTTCTATGTCACCTGGGGACTGCTGGAGAACGTCAAGCGCGACTTCGGTGCCGCGTTCTTCGAGCACGATCTGGCTGCCGCGCTCGAGCAAGCGCTGCAGTCGGTGGGCACGGGCGAGGCGGCGCCCGACTACGTGAACTGGCGCAACGTAATGGGCCTGCCGGGTTTGTGGATCGCGTTGCTGGTGTCGGCGATGGTGCGCCACTTCGCCAGGCTGCGCGCGACGGCAACGAACCGTCTGGGCTGGGTGCTGCTGGCGACGCTGTGCGAGGCGTACTGGGTGTTCATCGGCGTCACCGCGATCGCGTCGGTCATGGGCGACGTCAAGCAGGCTTGGCGCGAAACCCGCGTCTGGGTGGCGGTGGCGGCATGGTGGGAAGATCCCGCCGTGTCACAGGTGTCGCTGGGAGGTGCCAAGCAACTCGCGCTGCCGCTGATGGCGTTCGTGCGCACGGTGTCGGGTGCGGCGCTGCCGGCGCTGGTGTGGCTGGCCATCACCGCGATCATCTACGGCCTGGACCTGCGGCGCCGGCAGCGGATCGACGCCGCGGACGAGCGCCTGGGCACGCTCGCCACCCGCTACCAGCGCAGCAACGTGCTGGTGCAGCGCTTCGTGCGCAAGGTCAGCGGCGGCTGGGTCAGCAAGGGCGTACCTGTGGTCAACAGCATCCGCCTGGTACTGCAGGCCGGGCTGCCGGCCCTGGTCACGCTGTGCGTGGGCTGGGAGCTGCTGGTGTTCGTCGATGCGTGGGGCTGGCGGGCGGTGGTGTGTCTGATCGGCCCGATGGACCACGACACCTGGCGGGCGGTGGCGACGCCTGCGGGGATGCTTGTCGGCGATCCGACCTCGGTGCAGCCCACGCTGCTGGTGCAGGTGCTGCGGACCGTGCTGCTGGCGGCGACGTTCGACTGCGCTATCGCGCGCCTGCGCAGCACTCAGCGGCCGCCGGGCAGCGCCATGTCGAGATAGGCGCCGGGTGGTTCGGTAGCTTCCGGGGGCAGCGGGAACAGCTGCAGCTCCAGCCGCAGGTCCGAAGGCGGTACGTCGTCGGGCAGCAGGAAGGGCAGGCGGACCACGTACGGTTGGCCGATGGGGCGATCGTGCGGGCGTGTGCAGTCCAGCGCGAAACCGGCACGACGGCTGTACGTCACCAGGGTTTCGGGCGCAAACCGCCAACCCCGGCCGCGGTCGTCGCGCAGCAGCAGCGAGCAGCGGGAGGTGTTGCTTTCGCCGGTGGCGGTCTGGTCGGGGCGGATCTCCAGTTCGGCCAGTAGCACGCGCGCGTTGTCCGGCAACCGCAGGTCGCGGGGCAGCATGGCCCGGTCCTGCACGGTGATGCCGCGCAGGCGCCAGCCGGCGCCGGCGTAGCGGCCCCAGGCGCCGGCCGGCACCGTGCGGGCGGCATCTGCCCGGTGGATGCGGAACTCGCGGTGGCGGTCGAAATGTGGCCCGACCACCGCGCCCGCGGCCAGCACGGCCGCGCCCAGCAGCCATGGCCCCTGCCGGCGCCACCAGCCGGCCGCGCTCACAGCACGCCCCCGTGCACCACGAACGTGCGCAACTCCGCTGCTGCTTCGCCGCGCAGCGCGTCAGCGCGACGACGGTCGATGCCCAGGTCGATGTCGACCACGTTGTCGTTGGGCATCATCACCGCGCCGAGATGGAATCGCGCGCGCAGGCCTTCGAGCCGGTCGGCGGGCACTTCGAAGTACAGCCGGCCGGTTGCAGGGAATCCCGGCGCCAGCGACTGCCCGGCGACGTTGGATTCGAACATCCGCCCGCTTTCGCCGCCGTGGTCGAAGGGATGCCCAGGCTCGACCGGGGATTTCGCGATCGCCGCGTATTCGCGGCCGTCGCGGTCGCGCAGGAAGGCCGTGACCCGGCCCGGGTCCAGGGTGACCTCCACGCGCACCGGCACCGACAGCCACAGTCCGCTGCTGGGCAACTTCTCGAGCGGCGCGCTGCCGGTGATGCCGGGCGTGGCCAGCATCCTGCCGGTTTCCAGCGTTTCGTCCGCGGGAATCTGCACGTTGAATCCCCGCGCCTGCGCAACCTCGCCGGGCGCGCCGCGCACCACGATCGGCGCGAAGCGCTCGACGTAGTCCGGTTCGTGCCGGCGCAGCCAGAAGACGGTGCTGGCCGCCAGCAGCAGGACCATGGTGTTGGCGGCAACGCGGCGCCAGCGCGATCGCGACGCATCGGCCACGGCCGCGCTCACCGGCCCGCCTCCACTGCGGTGAGTTCGCCCGGTCGCCGGTCTTCGACCGCAATCTCCCACAGCCCGGCAGGTGCAGCACGCACCCAGCCTTCCTTCTGCGTCAGCCAGGTGCTGGGGCTGAAGGTATAGCCCATCACCGCGACGCGCAGCAGCGCGGGGACGGGTGGGTCCCGTGGCGACAGCCGCCAGCTCAGCACGGCCTGCGTCGGCATGCCCGGCTGCAGCGTTAGCTGCGCGCCGCCGACGCGTTCAACACTGGTCGCCATCCGCGGATCGCCCGGCGCCCCGGCTTCGCCGGCCAGCCATACCAGGTCCTGGCCCAACTTGCCGGCCGGCGGCATGCTCCTGCGGTCGAGCCAGGTGACCGTGGCGGCGACGTACAGCATGTCGGAGTCGGGGTCGACGTAGTCGAGCTTCTGCGATGGCCGGTGCGAGCGCCATGCCGAGTGCACGGTGACGTCGTACAGGCCCGCGTCGACGGCCGCGCCGGCCGGCTGCGGTTCGAGCGCGGCGATGCCGGTCGGCTTCTCGACCCGGTCGAAGCCCCCGGCCAATCCCGTGGCCGCCGCAGCGACCGCCAGCGCCGCCGCCAGCACCCGGCCCCAGCGGTGGCGCAGGAGCTTGACGTAGCCGTTGCCGGCCAGCGCGTCACGGGCGTCGGACAGGACCCGCGCCTTCAGCGAACCGGACGGCGGCGGATTCAAGCGGCGCCCCCCGGCGTGCAGGCGTATGCGGTGCACGCGATGACTTCCGTGTCGGGCGGCCTGGCGAACATGCGGAGGCATGAAGACGTGATGGGAGTAGTGGCCATCATGCCAAACCTGCGCGAAGCGATCATGGACGCGCGGTGATCGCCACTTGCGCTTGCAATGATCGGGTGCCGCGCCGCGCAGGCGTGCCTCCGCCTACCGGCGCATGTCGCGCTCTGGCGCCAGCGTGTGGATCACCTTGCCCCTGCCATCGAGGAATTCGATCGCGCCGTAGCCCTCCGGCGTCACGGTCATGCGCACGCGTGCCTGATCGTCCGCATCGGCCAGTGCGACCGCGGGCGTACCGTCGGCGGCGACGCTCAGGCGGATGCGTGTGGGGGTGTCGACGCCGGGCACGAGCCGGTTGTCCAGCGCCGGTTCGCGCAGCAGCGGCGGCGCCTGGTTGATCGAGAAGGCCACCGCGCCGTCGGGCATCACCCGCCAGCCGATCGCGTCCATGGCCGGATGGTCGAGCGCAAGCACGGCGGCAGTGCCGCCTTCGGTGTCGGCGACGCCGAAGCCGCCGCGCTCGCTGCCTTCGGCGTCGTAGAGGATCAGGCCGGACACGCCGAACACGCGCTTGTACTGGATGCCGTCGATGATCGGCGGTGGCGTGTCGGCGGCCAGTGTCATGCGGATGGTGCCGTCGTCGTCGATGATGTCAATGCGCCGGGCGGTGATGCGCTCATGATCGACCGCTTCGACGCGCGTCTCGGGTGCGCGGTCGAGAATGGCGTGCTGCAGGGCGTCCAGCGACGGGCGGGACGGCGCGGACGGGGATTGCGCGAGGGCCGGCGCCGTCGCTGCCAGCAAGGCAAGGCCCAGGGTCGTGGCGAAGTGGTGTGGGGACAAGCGGATCTCCTCGGCCGTCGGTGCGGTCGTGCGGGGAAGAAGAGGGTGATGGCGCATCGCATGCAGCTGCCATGCGCGACGCGCGATGGGGCCGCGAATCGCGTCGCAAGGATGATCGCAGACGACGGCCTGCAAAGGGCCTTCGGGGTGCGCGATGCGTCGCGCGCGGGTGGCCTGCGAATTCGTGCACGGCACCGGACCCGCCAGCCGGTGCGTCGGGCTCCGCTGGTGGTTCAACCCGGCGCCGGACCGCGCTGCGCGGCCAGGAACGCCCGCAGCGATGCCGGCTTGATCGGCTTGGTCAGCACCCGGTAGCCGCGTGCGCGTGCGGCCTGTTTCAGGGCGTCGCTGCCGTCGGCGGTGAGCAGGGCGCCGGGCAGCTGCGGGTTGCGCGCGCGCAGGGCGTCGAGGGTGTCGAGGCCGTCGAGGCGGTCGTGCAGGTGGTAGTCGACCAGCAGCACGTCGGGCTTGCCGGCCATCTTCGCCAGCGCCTCGTCGACGGTGGCCGCGCGCAGCACTTCCACTTCCCAGCGGCCGAGCAGGGCGGCCATGCCGGCGAGGATGTCGGAGTCATTGTCCACGCACAGCACGCGCATGCCGGTCAGCGAATCGGGCAGGCCGCTGCGCGGCATCGGCAGCGCGGCGACGGGGCCATTCGCGCACGGGACGAAGATCGAGAACATGCTGCCGCGCCCCGGTGTGGAGCGCACGCGCATCGGCTGGTCGAGGATGTGCGAGATGCGCTGGCAGATCGACAGGCCCAGGCCCAGGCCCTGCTCGCCCCAGTTGGTGGGCTGCTCGTAGCGCATGAACTCTTCGAAGATCTGGCCCAGGTGGTGGTCGGGGATGCCCGGGCCGGTGTCCCAGACCTGCAGCTCGACCCGGTCGCCGCGCGGGCGCGTGGCCAGCACGATGCGGCCCTCGCGGGTGTAGCGCAGCGCATTGGCGAGGAAGTTCTGCAGTACCCGACGCAGCAGGCGGCGGTCGCTGCGCACCGGCAGCGAACGCAGGTGCAGGCGCAGGTCGATGCCGCGCGCGGCGGCCATCGGCGCGTACTGCGCGGCGAGCTGGCGCAGCAGGTCGCCGGCGTCGAAATCCTCGATCTCCGGCTGCAGTGCGCCGGCGTCCAGGCGCGAGACGTCGAGCAGGCCGTCGAGCAATTCCTCGGCCGCGCGCAGCGAGGTGTCGACGCGTTCGGCCAGGTGCCGCTGCTCGGCCGGTTCACTGGCTTCGCGCAGCGCGGAGGTGAACAGGCGCGCGGCGTTGAGCGGCTGCAGAACGTCGTGGCTGAGCGCGGCCAGGAAGCGCGTGCGCGACTGTTGCGCGTCGGTGGCCTCGCGGGTGCGCGCGGCCACGCGCTGCTCCAGCGTCTCGTTGATCTCGCGCAGCGCGGTCTCGGCGCGCTTGTAGTCGGTGACGTCGCTGTAGCTGGTGACGTAGCCGCCGCCGGGCAGCGGCTGGCCGCGCATCTCGACTACCTGCCCGGACGCCCGCACGCGCTCGAACACGTGCGGAGAGCCGGCGCGCATGTAGCCGATGCGCTTGTCGATCTGCGCCTGCACGTCGTCATCGGCGACCTCGTTGCTGCCCAGTTCGCCGCGCTCGGCGTTGTAGCGGATCAGGTCGGCGACCGGGCGGCCGACGTAGAGCATGCCGTCGGGATATTCGAACATTTCCTGGTAGCGCCGGTTCCACGACACCAGGCGCATGTCGCGATCGACCACGCTCACGCCCTGGCCGAGGTTTTCCAGCGTGCTCGACAGGATCTCGCGGTTGAAGCGCATTTCCTGCCCGGCCTCGTCGAGCACCGCGACCACCTCGGCCACGTCCATGCCCGACCCCTTGAGCGCGCGGGTGAGCACCAGGCGCGCGCTCGACGAGCCGATCGCCGCGGCCAGCATGCGCTCGGTGAACTGCACCCAGTGGCGGTCGGCGGCCGCGTTCGGGGCGAGCGCGTCGCCGCGCGCCTCGGCCTGCTCGGCGAAGGCGCGCCGCGCCGGCCGCTCGCCGACGATGCGCCCGGCCAGCGCCAGCAGGTCGGCGACCTGCACGCCGCTGTGCGAGGCGCCGGGCACCAGCGCCGGGCGCGCGGCATACGGATCGAGGAACGGCGCGTTGCGCAGGCGCTCGTCGAAGCCGGGCCGCCAGCGCGCCGACACCAGGAACAGCGCGCCGATGTTGAGCAGCAGCGACCAGAACGTGCCGTGGGTCAGCGGATCCCAGCCGACCAGCCCGAACAGCTGCCGCGGCCGCAGCCAGCCGATGTCGAACAGGCCGTGGTCGACCCAGCCGCGATCGAACCAGCCCGCATCGGTCAGCGCCGGCAGCAGCAGCGTGTACAGCCATGCGCCGAAGCCGAGCAGCAGGCCGGCCTCCACCCCCTGGCGGCTGGCGCCGCGCCAGTACAGCCCGCCGATCAGCGCCGGCGCGAACTGCGCTACCGCCGCGAACGACATCAGCCCGTACGACGCCAGCGTGGTATCGCTGCCGCTGACGCGGTAGTAGCCGTAGGCCATCGTCGCGAAGCACAGGATCGCGATGCGGCGGATCCACAGTACCGTGGAGGCGACGTTGCCGCCGTGGCGCTGGGCCCAGCCGCGGCGCAGCAGCGGCGGCATCACCAGGTCGTTGCTGACCATCGTCGCCAGCGCCACGCTGGCCACGATCACCATGCCGGTGGCGGCCGAGAAGCCGCCGACGTAGGCCGCCAGCGCCAGCCAGTCGCGGCCCTCGGCCAATGGCAGCGCGAGCACGATGCTGTCCGGCGCGATGCCGGGGTCCGCGTTGAACAGCGCCACGCCGGCGCTGGCGATCGGCAGCACCATCAGCGAGATCAGCGCCAGGTACGTGCCGAACATCCAGCGCGCGCGGCGGATGTCGGCCACGTCCACGCACTCGACCACGGCGACGTGGAACTGCCGCGGCAGGCAGATGATGGCGGCGAAGGCGAGCAGGGTCTGGCCGATGAAACCGACCGGCCGCTGCTCGACCAGCAGCGTGCGGGTGGCTTCCACCAGGTGCAGGTCGCGGCTGGAGAACCAGCCGATCGCGAAGATGCCGACGGCGACCAGCGCCACCAGCTTGACCATCGATTCGAGCGCGATCGCCAGCATCATGCCCGGCCGGTGCTCGCTGGCATCGACCTGGCGGGTGCCGTAGAGGATCGCGAACAGCGCCATCAGCCCGGCCACGTACAGCGCCGGGTCGCCGAGCGCCGAATGCGACACAGCGCGCCCGCCGAGCACGCCCAGGCTCACCGCGACCGCCTTGTACTGCAGCGCCAGGTACGGCACCGCCGCGATCAGCGCGATCACCGACACCATCGCCGCCAGCCGCTGCGAGCGCCCGTAGCGTGCGGCGATGAAGTCGGCAATCGACACCGTGCCCTGCGACTGCGCGATCAGCGCCAGCCGTTCGAGGATGCGCCAGCCGAACAGCAGCATCAGCAGCGGGCCGAGGTAGATCGGGAAGTAGCCGATGCCGGTGCGCGCCGCCGTGCCGACCGCGCCGTAGAACGTCCACGACGAGCAGTACACCGCCAGCGACAGGCTGTAGACCAGCGGCCGCAGCCAGCTGCGTCCCTGCGAATACTGCGGATGGCGGTCGCCCCACCAGGCCACCACGAACAGCAGCGCGGCGTAGGCCACGGAAACCAGCAACAGGATCCAGCCAGGCAGCATGCGGTGCCCTCGACGGCGACAGGGCGAGTGTAGCCGGCAGGCCGGGGCGTGCGGATTGTGCAGGAGACGGTACGGCCGCTGCCACTATGGCCCCTCTCCTGCGAAGCGGGAGCGGGAGGCGCGCGGCGCCGGGTGAGGATCCGGTGTTTGGATCGGACAAAAAGAAACCCGCCAATCGGCGGGCTTCCCTTGCAGCTCAAGTCACTGGATCCCCGCCTGCGCGGGGATGACGATTTGCCGGCGCCAACGCTTTCGCGTTGGCTGGCACACCGTCACTTGATCTTGCCTTCCTTGTAGATCACGTGCTTGCGGACGACGGGATCGTACTTCTTGATCTCCATCTTGCCGGGGGTGTTCTTCTTGTTCTTGTCAGTGGTGTAGAAGTGGCCGGTGTTGGCCGAGGAGATCAGACGGATCTTGTCGCGCTTGGTAGCCATGGTGTCCTCCTCAGACCTTTTCGCCGCGGGCGCGCAGCTCGGCGAGGACGACGTCGATGCCGTTCTTGTCGATGGTGCGCATGGCAGCGGTGGAAACGCGCAGCTTCACCCAACGGTTCTCACTGGCGACCCAGAAGCGGCGCTCGTGCAGGTTGGGGAGGAAACGGCGACGGGTTTTGTTGTTGGCGTGCGAGACGTTGTTGCCGCTCATCACGCGCTTGCCGGTGACCTGACAGGTCCGGGACATGACGCACCTCGAAGGTAAGTTGTTGTCGCCCATGGCCTGGGAGACGGCGGCCCCGGCGCATCCCGACGGGATGGCGCCACGCAAAACGGGTTGAATCCGCACTGCCGGCGGCGGGCCGGAATCGCGCTTCCGGACCCACCCGGTCGCAGGCCTGGAAGGGCCGACCGGACGCAGTGAGCCGCGCATTATGCCGTCCAGCCCGGTTCCGGGGCAAGACCGGCGTCCCGGCCCGGGCAGTCTCCCCCGCCCGGTCCCGGGCCAGGCCTGGCAATCCCCGGGCGGGGCGGGTGCCGGGCCAGGGGCCCCGGGGGCGTTCAGCCGCCTGCGGCCGGCGCGTCCACGGGTTCGCCGGATGCCGACCCGGCTTCGGCGATGTAGGCGCGGACCTGCTGTTCCAGCACCGGCAGCGGCACCGAGCCCTGCGCCAGCACGGCATCGTGGAACTTGCGCACGTCGAAGCGCGGCCCCAGTGCCTGTTCGGCTTCCTTGCGCAGCTTCACGATCGCCAGCTCGCCCAGCTTGTAGCTCAGCGCCTGCGCCGGCCAGGAGATGTAGCGGTCGACCTCGGTGGTGACCTCGTGCTCGGACAGCGCGGTGCGGTCGCGCAGGTAGGCCAGGGCCTGGTCGCGGGTCCAGCCCATGTGGTGCACGCCGGTGTCGATCACCAGCCGGCAGGCGCGCCACATGGCGTAGGTCAGGCGGCCGAAATCCTCGTACGGAGTTTCGTAGATGCCCATCTCCACGCCCAGGTCCTCGCTGTACAGGCCCCAGCCCTCGCCGTAGGCGGAGATGTAGTTCTCGCGGCGGAAGGCCGGCTGCGCGTCCTGCTCCATCGCCAGCGAACCCTGCAGCGAATGGCCGGGGGACGACTCGTGCAGGGTCAGCGCCGGCAGGTTGTACAGCGGGCGCGAGGGCAGGTCGTAGGTGTTGACCCAGTAGGTGCTGGCGCCGCCGCGGCCGGCGGTCCAGAACGGGGCGATGTCGTCGGGCACCGGGACGATGGTGAAGCGCCCGCGCGGCAGGGTGCCGATAATCTTGCCGACCTCGCCGTCCACGCGCTTGCTGATCCAGGCGGCGCGGCGCAGCAGTTTTTCCGGGGTTTTCGCGTAGAACTGCGGATCGGTGCGCAGGAAGTGCAGGAAGGCCGCAAAGTCGCCCTTGAAGCCGACCTTGCGGATGATCGCGTCCATTTCCGCCTGGATCCGGTCCACCTCGCGCAGGCCGATGGCGTGGATCTCGTCGGGGGTCATGTCCAGAGTGGTGTATTCGCGGATCTGCTGCCGGTACCAGGCCTCGCCGTCGGGCATGGCTTCGGCGGCAAGCGTGTCGCGCGCGTTGGGCACGTATTCGTCGAGGAAGAACGCGAGCAGCTTGCCGTACGCCGGGACCAGCTTGCCGCCGATGGCCTCGCGGGCCTCGGCGCGCAGCTGTTCCTGCTCCGCCGCGGGGATCGACGCGGGCATCTTCTCGAACGGCTTCCAGAACGCGGACTTTTCCGGATCGTCGAGCTCGGCGACGTTGGCGATCGAGACCTCGCGCCCGGCCAGCACCGCCTTCGGCACGCTGAAGCCGCGCGCAAGGCCGGCTCGCATGTTGTCGATCTGCTGGTCGAAGTAACGCGGCACGTCCGCAAGGCGGCCGATGTAGTTGCGGTAGGCACGCGCGTCGCGCATCGGCTGGCGCGCCATGAAGGCCAGGTTCGACCAGAACGAGCTGTCGGCGTTGAACGGCATCTCGTAGTCGCGGAAGCGCGCCGACGCGGCCAGGTTCTCCACCTGCGGCCGGTACACGGCGTAGTTGACCTGCTCGGCGGGCGAGAGCGCGGCCGGGTCGATGCCGTCGAGCTGCGCCAGCACGTCGTCCCACACCGCCAGCCGGCGCTGCTGCGCGTCGGGCCCGACGTCGGGCAGGCGCGGCAGGTCGTCGCCACCCGCATCGTCCTCGTCGCCGGCCATGCCGAACTCGCTCTCGCGCCAGGCCCATTCCTTCTCATAGATCGCGCGGAAGGCGGCGTCCGCGGCCTGCGCCGCGTCGGCGGCCGGCGCGGGCGTGCCGGCCGCGGGCGTGTCCGCCGCGAGCGCGGCCAGCGGCAGGAAGGCGGTCAGGGCGAGCGCAAGCGCAAGCGCGCCGTGGAGTCGGATGCGGTTCAAGGCGGTGTTCCCGTTTGCCGATGGAATCCGCCCCATGCTACCCGCTGCCGGCGCTTGCCACGGGTGGCGGAAGTCCCGGTCAGTGCGTGGCGCGGTCGCGGCGCCAGCCGCGGTGGCGGATGTCCAGGTACAGGCTGTAGGCCGCGGTGAACGCCGGGAACAGGTTCTGCACGATGCCGACCGAGTCCTGCTTCTGCGAGAACACGAAGTAGCTCAGTGTCATCACGCTGCCGAGCAGGCTCATGTACCAGAACAGGCGCGGGATCACCGGCTTGCGGTGGCGGCGGCTGGCGATGAACTGCACCACCCAGCGCCCGCCGAACATCAGCGCGCCGGTCAGGCCGATCAGCTTCCACGGCGACATGTGCAGGCCGGTCCAGGCCAGCCATTCGATCGGGGCGTTCATGAAGTCGGTGGCGGGAATCATCGGCGCGGCTCTGTGTGGTGTCTGGATCGTCATCCTGTGGATTGTCATCCCGAGCGCAGCGAGGGATCTGCTGGGCGGGCAAAACCAGATCCCTCGCTGCGCTCGGGATGACAGTGAAGTGGAAGGGGATGGCAGGGAATCGGGTCCGGCGGGAGTTTGGTCGGGCGGGAATCTGGTCGAGTGGGAGTCTGGTCGGGTCAATCGACTTCTTCGACCGCGGTGACCTTGCCGCGGCGGATCAGCCAGGCCACGCCGCGCAGGTCGGCGATGCCCACCAGCGCGCGGCCCAGGTTGTTGTACTTCGACACGCCGGTGGCGCGGTGGCGGTGGTTGACCGGCACGCTGACCGTCTTCCAGCCGGCGCGCTGCATCAGCGCCGGCAGGTAGCGGTGCATGTGGTCGAAGTACGGCAGGTCGAGGAAGGCGGCGCGCTCGAACAGCTTGGTGCCGCAGCCGGTGTCCGGGGTGTCGTCGTGCAGCATCCGCGCGCGGATCGCGTTGGCCCACTTGCTGGCCCAGCGTTTGCTGCCCGAGTCGCGGCGGTCCACGCGCCAGCCGGCGAACAGCTTCACGTCGGCGGGCGACTGCGCGCGTCTGGCGAGCAGCTTCGGGATATCGGCCGGATCGTTCTGGCCATCGCCGTCGAGGGTCGCGATCCACGCGCCGCGCGCGGCCCGCACGCCGGTGCGGATCGCGGTGCTCTGCCCGCTCTGGATGGCGTGGCGCAGGACCCGCAGCTCGGGGACTTCGGCCTTCAGCCGCTGCAGCGCGGCCAGCGTGCCGTCGCCGGAGTGGTCGTCGACGTAGACGATCTCGAAGTCGCCGCCGTCCCCGGCCGCGCGCCCGCGCAGGGCGGCGACGATCTCGCCGACCAGTGGCGCGATGTTGTCCTGTTCGTTGAACACCGGGACGACGACGGTGAGGCGGGGGGCGTGCATGCTGCGATCGTGCGCGCTGGCGTGTGGTGCCGGTGTCAGGCCCGGGTGCGCAACCGTTCAAGCACGCCGTCGAGCGTGTCCAGGTCGCTGTAGTGGATCACCAGCCGGCCCTTGCCGCCGCGGCCGTGGACCACGCTCACGCGCGTGCCCAGGGACTCGGACAACTCGGTCTCCAGCGCGGCGATGTCGGCCTGCGGACGGGCCTTGCCTGCGCTCGCCTTGCGCCCGGTCGCGGGCACCTTGCCGGCGGCGAACTGCTGCGCGCGGTGTTCGACCTCGCGCACCGACCAGCCGTGCTCGGCCGCGTCCGAGGCCAGCTTGCTGGCCAGCTCCGGCGACAGCGTCAGCAGCGCACGCGCGTGGCCCATCTCCAGCCGCCGCGCTTCGAGCAGGGCGCGGATCGCCGGCGGCAGTTCGAGCAGGCGCAGCAGGTTGGAGACCGCGGCGCGCGAACGGCCGACGGCGCCCGCCGCCTGCGCGTGGGTCAGGTCGAATTCCTCGATCAGCCGCTGCAGCGCCTGCGCTTCTTCCAGCGGGTTGAGGTCTTCGCGCTGGATGTTCTCGATCAGCGCCATTGCGACCACGGTGCGGTCGTCGGCACGGCGCACCACCGCCGGGATCTCGGCCAGGCCGGCCAGGCGCGAGGCGCGCCAGCGGCGTTCGCCGGCGATGATCTCGAAGGTGCGGTCGGGCAGTTCGCGCACCACGATCGGCTGGATCACGCCCTGGGCCTTGATCGACTCCGACAGCTCGGCGAGCTTGTCCTCGTCCCACTGCTTGCGCGGCTGGTACTTGCCGGGCGCAATCGCGTCGACCGGCAGGGTGCGCAGGGTGTCTTCGGGGGTGGCTTCCAGGGCCGGTGCCTCGGCGGCGGCCTTGGGCCCGAGCAGTGCCTCCAGGCCCCGCCCGAGGCCGCGCTTCTTGGCGGGCGCCCTGGCGCTCATGCCGGATTCTCCATCGTTGCGGGTTCCTGTGTCTTCTGCTGGCCGCGCCGGGCCTTCTCGCGCTCGCGCTGGCGGCGCAGCAGTTCGCCGGCCAGGCCCAGGTAGGCGACCGAGCCGCGGCTGCCGCGGTCGTAGCCGACGATGCTCTGGCCGTGGCTGGGCGCCTCGGCCAGGCGCACGTTGCGCGGCACGATGGTACGGAAGACCTTGTCGCCGAAGTGGTTGGTCAGCTCGGCCGAGACCGCGTTGGCCAGGTTGTTGCGCACGTCGAACATGGTGCGCAGCACGCCCTCGATCTCGAGCGCCGGGTTGAGCCGCGCCTTGAGCGCGTCGATCGTCTGCAGCAGCGCGGTCAGGCCCTCGAGCGCGTAGTACTCGCACTGCATCGGGACGAGCACCGAGTCGGCGGCGGTCAGCGCGTTCAACGTGAGCAGCGACAGCGCCGGCGGGCAGTCGATGATGATGTAGTCGTATTTGTCGCGCAGCGGGTCGAGCGCGCGCTTGAGCCGCTGCTCGCGCCCGTCCTCGTCCATCAGCTCGATCTCGGCCGCGGTCAGGTCGGTGTTGCCCGGCATCAGGTCGAGCCCTTCGGGCGTGCGCACGATCGCGGCGGTGGCGTCGACCTCCTCCAGCAGCACGTCGCAGGTCGAGGCCTGCAGCTCGCGCTTGTCCACGCCGCTGCCCATGGTCGCGTTGCCCTGCGCGTCGAGGTCGACCAGCAGCACGCGCTTGGGCGTGCGCGACAGCGCCGCGGCAAGGTTCACCGCCGTGGTCGTCTTTCCGACGCCGCCCTTCTGGTTGGCGATGGCGATGATGCGGGCCATGGGGTCCGGAGCCTCGGTGCGATGGGGTGCGGACGCAGGACGGGCCGGCGGCCGGGCCGGTGATTATGCCTCACCCTTGCCACTGGCCCGGGGGACCTCTGCAGCCAAGGGCACGCGGTGCCGGTTCAGGCGGACGCGCGTTCGACCACCACCAGGTGGCGTTCGGCGTCCAGGCCGGGTACCGCCAGCGGGTGGACCGCGGCCACGTGCCAGGCGGCTGGCAGCGCGGCGATTTCCGCGTCCGGGCGGGCACCCTTCATCGCCAGCAGCTGGCCGCCGGGCCGCAGCAGGTGCGCGCCGGCGGCGAGCAGGTCGGCCAGGGTCGCCATCGCCCGCGCGGTGATCGCGTCGAAGGCGCCCGGCTGGTCCAGCGCCTCGGCGCGCGACTCGGCCACGCGCGCGTTGCCCAGCCCCAGCGTGCGCACCGCCTCGCGCAGGAAGCGGGCCTTCTTGCCGTTGGATTCGACCAGGGTCACCTGCAGCGACGGCAGCGCGATCGCCAGCGGGATCCCGGGCAGCCCGGCGCCGGTGCCGAGGTCGGCCAGGCTGCCGACCCCGCGCGCGAACGGCTGCATCGCCAGCGAATCGAGCAGGTGCAGCGACACCATCGCCCGCGGCTCGCGGATGGCGGTGAGGTTGTAGGTGCGGTTCCAGCGCGCGAGCAGGGCCAGATAGGCCAGCAGCGGCGGTGCCAGCGCGGCATCGAGGCCGAGCGCGGCGAGGCCGGCGTCGAGTTCGGCGCGCAGCGCGGGATCGGAGGCGTCGTTCATCCGTGCATTGTAGGAGCGGCGGAAGCCGCCCTTACATCGGATGCGGGACGGGCCGCCACGCCAGGCTGCCCAGGTATCCCGGCATCGGCGTGAACGCGTGCAGCGTCCAGTCCGCCGGCGTACCCAGCGCCGGGTCGCAGGCCACCAGCGCCCAGCAGCCGTCGCCGCGCCGCGCGAATGCCAGCCGGTGCAGGCCGAAGGCCAGCCCGCGGCCGTGGGCCTTGAGCACCGCCTCCTTCGCGCACCACAGCTGCACGAACGCCTGCTCCCGCGCGTCCGCCGGCAGCGCCGCCAGCGCCCGGGCCTCGTCCGGGGCGAAGAAGCGCGCTGCCAGCTCCAGCGCACGCGGCCGCGGCCGCAGCAGCTCCAGGTCGGCGCCGACCTGCACGTCGTGGCCCAGCGCCACGAGGAGATGCTCGCCGCTGTGGCTCCAGCTGGCGTCGACGCCGGCCACGTCCAGCCGCGGCCGCCCGTGTGCATCGCGCCGCAGCGGCAGCTCCGGCGCCGGCAGGCCGAGCGTTTCGGCCAGCCACGGCCGCGCCAGCGCCTCGGCCGGCGTACCGCGCAGGTGGGGTCCCCAGGCGCAGCGGACGGGGCCGATCGCGAGCCTGCCGGGCAGGCTGAACATGAATCGGGGCTTGGCGTCGACCATCGCGCTCAGCGTAAGCTAATCGGCGGGGATTTACGGATAGAGGACAGGGGCGGCCGGTTGCCGCCCGGCAACGCAACGCAATGTCGGCAGTCATCGAAACCCAGCCAGCGCCGTCCGCAACGGCATCCGGAAAGCGGCAGCCACTGGCCCGCGGCGACGGCGCGCGCGCGATCGCGTACGACGCGCGCGGCGCGGTGTCGCTGGACACCTTCTTCGCCCACGTGCGCGGCCTCGCCCGGCAGCTGCCGGACGCCAGTCACGCGGTCAACCTGTGCGAGGACCGCTATCGCTTCCTGGTCGCCTTCTGCGCCGTGGCGCTGCGCGGGCAGACCACGCTGCTGCCGCCCTCGCGCACGCGCGCGGCGATCGACGAGGTCCGCGCGCAGCACCCGGACAGCTATTGCCTCGGCGACGGCGACCACTGCGGCTGTCCGCACGCCTCGCTCGCGCCGCTGCCGCACTACGTGCGCATGCCCGACGAACTGCCGCAGTGCGACGGCGAACGCCCGCAGGTCGACGACGATGCGCTGGTCGCGATCGGCTTCACCTCCGGCAGCACCGGCACGCCGAAACCCAATGCCAAGACCTGGCGCAGCTTCCGCACCAGCACCGCGCAGAACCTGGCCGCGCTGGCGGGGCTGTGGCCCGACGACGAGATCGTGCATGCGGTGGCGACCGTGCCGCCGCAGCACATGTACGGCATGGAGATGTCGGTGCTGATGCCGCTGCTGGGCAACGTCGCCGTGCACGGCGCGCGGCCGTTCTTCCCGCAGGACGTGGCCGACGCGTTGCACGAGGCGCTGGCGCCGCGGCTGCTGGTGACCACGCCCGTGCACCTGCGCGCGCTGGTGGAAGCCGGCGTGTCGCTGCCGCCGATGGCCGGCATCGTCACCGCCACCGCGCCGCTGCCGCAGCCGCTGGCCGCCGCGGCCGAGGCGCGCTTCGGCTGCGAGGTGCGGGAAGTGTTCGGTTCCACCGAGACCTGCGTGATCGCCCGCCGCCGCACCGCGTCCGAAACCGCGTGGACGCCGATGCCCGGCGTGCGCGTCGTCCCGCAGCCCGACGGCGCGCTGGTCCACGCCGCGCACCTGGCGCAGCCGGTGGCGCTGGCCGACCTGGTGGAAGTGCACGCCGACGGCCGCTTCGAACTGCGCGGCCGCCAGGCCGACCTGCTCGAGATCGCCGGCAAGCGCGCTTCGCTCGCCGACCTCACCCGGCGACTGCTTGCGATCCCCGGCGTCGAGGACGGCGCGGTGTTCCAGCTCGACGACATCGACGACATTGGCGTCAAGCGCATCGCCGCACTGGTCGTCGCACCGGGACTGGAGGAAGCCGCGATCCTGCGCGCACTGCGACGCAGCATCGACCCGGTGTTCCTGCCGCGCCGCCTGCACCGCGTCGACGCACTGCCGCGCAACGAGACCGGCAAGTTGCCGCGCGCCGCGCTGCTGCGATTGCTGCACGGCAACACCGACTGCTGAACCGGGCCAGTACGCTTACGTACGGCCGTCGCCACACGGCGCTCACGTGCGCCGCGGGATAGTGCCCGGGCCGCGGCATGGGGTCCGGCACACACTCAAGGAGTCTGCTGCATGAACTTCATCATCATGTTGATTGTCGGCGGCATCGCCGGCTGGCTGGCGAGCATCCTCATGCGCACCAACGCGCAGCAGGGCATCATTCTCAACGTGGTCGTCGGCATCATCGGAGGCTTCCTCGGTGGCTGGCTGCTGCCGATGGTTGGCCTGAATTTCGCGGGTTGGGTCGGTTACCTGATCACCGCGCTGATCGGTGCGGTCGTCCTGTTGGCGATCGTCAATCTGTTCAGGCGTGGCAGCGTGCGCTGACCAGCGTTCCGGGACGCGTCCCGAAACGACGAAAGGCCCGGCAATCGCCGGGCCTTTTTCATGCGTGCCCGCCCACGTGGAAGCGGCACGGCAACCGCGGCTCAGCCCAGCCGCACCCAGGCCGGCGCGTGGTCGCTCGGCCGCTCCCAGGTGCGCGGCTCGCGGTCGATACCGGCCTCGACGGCCTGCGTGCGCAGCGCATCGGAGACCAGCGTCAGGTCGATGCGCAGGCCCAGGTCGCGGCGGAATGCGGCCTGGCGGTAGTCCCACCAGCTGAAGATCCCGGCGTCGTCGTGGTGCAGGCGGAAGGCGTCGTGCAGGCCCAGTGCCTGCAGCCGGCGCAGCGCGTCGCGCTCGGCGGTGGACGTGAGGATGTGGGTGTCGTTCCAGACCGCCGGATCGTGCACGTCGCGGTCGTCGGGCGCGATGTTGAAATCGCCCAGCACCACCAGCTTCGGATGCGCGGCGAGTTCCGCCGCCAGCCAGTCGTGCACCGCGTCGAGCCAGCGCAGCTTGTAGGCGTATTTCTCCGTGCCCACGTCCTGGCCGTTGACGACATACAGGTTGACGATGCGCACGCCGTCGACCGTGGCGGCGATGACGCGCTTCTGCTCGTCCTCGAAACCGGGGATGCCGGCCTGCACTGCGTCGAGGGCGCGCTCGCGGGCGAGGATCGCCACGCCGTTGTAGGTCTTCTGCCCGGAAAACACGCTGCGGTAGCCCAGGCCCGCCAGCACCGCGTCGGGGAATTTCTCGTCGGCGAGCTTGGTTTCCTGGATCCCGACCACGTCCGGCTGCGCGTCGCGCAGCCACTGTTCCAGGTGCGGCAGGCGCACGTTGAGGGAGTTGACGTTCCAGCTGGCGATTTTCATGGGCGCTTCCACAGGATACGAAAGATGTCAGCCGGCGAGGAACTTCACCATCCGCTCCACGAAGCCGCGGTACGGCGGCTTGAGCAGGTCGCTCGCGGCGCGGGACGACTGCCACAGGACCGGCATCGCGTGGGTCATCGCGTCGAAGCCGGCGCGGCCGTGGTACTGGCCCATGCCGCTGGCGCCGATGCCGCCGAACGGCAGGTTGCCGGCGGCGAAGTGCAGCAGGGTGTCGTTGACGGTGACGCCGCCGGCGAGGAGGCGGCCGAGGATCCTTTCCACCGTCGCGCGGTCGCGGCTGAAGGGGTACAGCGCCAGCGGGCGGTCGCGCGCTTCGACATAGGCGATGGCCTCATCGAGGTCGCGATAGCCGCGCACCGGCAGGATCGGGCCGAAGATCTCGTCCTGCATCACGCGCGCGTCGTCGCCGGGATCGAGCACGACGGTCGGCGCGATCATGCGCTCGGCTTCGGCGCGCACCGGATCGAGTGCGACCAGTTCGATGACCTCCAGCCCGCGCTCGCGCGCGTCGTCGAGGTAGCCGCGCAGGCGCCGGTACTGGCCCTCGTTGATGATGCGGGTGTAGTCGCCGGCGTCGCGCAGGTCGCCGTAACGCGCGCGGGCCTGCGCGCGCAGCGCGTCGACCAGTGCATCGCGGCGGGCATGGTCGACCAGCACGTAGTCGGGTGCGATGCAGGTCTGGCCGCTGTTGAGCCACTTGCCGGTCGCCAGCCGCGCGGCGGCCTGTTCGATCGGGAAGTCGGCGGCGACGATCGCCGGCGACTTGCCGCCCAGCTCCAGCGTCAGCGGCGTGAGGTTGGGCGCGGCGGCGGCCATCACCCTGCGGCCCACGGCGGTGGAACCGGTGAACACCAGGTGGTCGAACGGCAGCGCCGAGAACGCGGCGCCCAGCGTGGCGTCGCCGAGCGCGACGGCGACGCGGTCGGCGGGGAACACCGAGGCCAGCAGGTCGCGCAGCCATTCGCTGGTGCGCGGCGTGTGTTCGGACGGCTTGAGGTAGGCGTGGTTGCCGGCGGCGATCGCGGTGGCCAGCGGGATCAGCGCCAGGTTGACCGGGTAGTTCCACGGCGACATCACGCCGACCACGCCCACCGGCTCGTGCCGGACCTGCGCGCGCGCCGGCCACAGGCGCCAGCCGCTGCCGACGCGGCGCGGCTTCATCCAGCCGCGCAGGCTGCGGCGCAGGTGGTCGATCTCGCTGGTCACCGTCATCGCGTCGGAGAGCAGGGTCTCGTGCACGGAGCGGTGGCCGAAGTCGGCGGCGATCGCGGCCAGCATGGCGTCGCGGCCGGCGGTGAAGGCGTCGCGCAGGCGCGCGAGGTCGTCCAGCCGCTGGCGGGCGTCGAGACGCGTGTGCTGCCAGGCGGCGCGCAGGCGGTCGAGGGTGGGGCGCAGGTCGGCGGCGGTGTCGGATTGGCTGGGCGTGTCCATGGACCGGACTATACGGGCGCGCACGGCGGTTTGCGCCCGCGGTCGAGGCGGCGCGCGGACGGGCCGGCGGCAGGTCCTACAATCGCGCCATGAACAGCATCCGCCCCTACCGCAATGTCTTTCCTTCGCTCGGTGCGCGCGTCTACATCGACCCGGACGCCAGCGTGATCGGCGACGTGGCGCTGGGCGACGACGTGTCGGTGTGGCCGCAAACCGTGATCCGCGGCGACGTCAACCATGTGCGCATCGGCGCGCGCACCAACGTGCAGGACGGCACCGTGATCCACGTCAGCCACGACGGCCCGCATGCGAAGCTCGGCGGCTTCGCCACCGTGATCGGCGCCGACGTGACCATCGGCCACAAGGCGATGATCCACGCCTGCCGGATCGAGGACGCGGTGCTGGTGGGCATGGGCGCGATCGTGCTCGACGGCGCGCTGGTGAAACGGCACGCCTTCATCGGCGCCGGCGCGCTGGTGCCGCCCGGGCGCACGGTGGGCGAGGGCGAGCTGTGGGTCGGCAACCCGGCGCGGAAGCTGCGCACGCTCAGCGATGCGGAGATCGAGGGGCTGCATTACAGCGCGGGACATTACGTCCGGTTGAAGGATGAGTATCTGGGTGAGGGAATGGGGAGTAGGGAATAGGCAACCGCGGTTCGACGGGTCTTGCTTTGCTGCCCGGAGGGAGCTGATCCGGGAGTGGCCGTCGGTGCCGGCTCTTCCCCGAAGACTGCGTTATCCACTGCGGTGGAACGAACGGGCCCAGGGCACCAACGTTCCCCATTCCCGCCCCATCCCGCGCGTTTGCGCCACCACGGCGAGCCGGTACAGTAGCCCCGGGGCCCGGCTTCGGAATTCGCGTGGCATGGATGACTTGATGGTGGGGGCGGGCAGGAAGGCCTGCGCCTGATGCTCGACACATTCCGCGAAGTCCATACGCCCGAGGGCGTCGCGCTGCGGCTGCCCGCCGCCGGCCCGGTGCCGCGCGCGCTGGCGTGGCTGATCGACCTGGGCATCCGCTTCCTGGTGCTGACCGTCTCGGCCGGCCTGCTCGGCATCCTGGGCAAGACCGGCATCGGGCTGTACTTCATCGGCATGTTCGCGCTGCTGTGGGCGTACCCGGTGGTGTTCGAGGCGATGTTCGACGGCCAGACGCCGGGCAAGCGCGCGCTGGAGCTGCGCGTGGTGTCGGCCGACGGCGCGCCGGTGGGCTGGCTGGCGTCGCTGGTGCGCAACCTGCTGCGCACGGTCGACATGCTGCCGGTGGGCTACGGCTTCGGCCTGGTGGCGAGCCTCTCCGATCCCTACGGCCGGCGCCTGGGCGACATGGTCGCCGACACCCTGGTGGTGCACGCGCCGCGCCTGCGCGCCGCGCCGCAGCCGCCGATGGCCGGCGTGCAGGCGCCGGCTCAGCCGCTGCAGCCGCAGGAGCAGGTGGCGGTGATCGCCTTCTCCGAACGCGCCGCGCAGCTCACGCCGGAGCGCCAGGAAGAACTGGCCGACATCGCCGAGCCCGTCACCGGCGCGCGCGGCCAGCCCGGAGTGATGCGGCTGCTGGGCATCTCCAACTGGCTGCTGGGGCGGCGATGAGGCAGGCGCATTTCGTCGCGCGCCACGAGCGCGAGTGGGAGCAGTTCGCGCACTGGCTCGACAAGCGTGCCGACAGCCCGCGCGGCGCCCGCGCCGAACGCGGCTGGCAGGGCCTGCGCGACGAGGACATGCCGGCGCGTTACCGGCGCCTGTGCCAGCAGCTCGCGCTGGCGCGCCGCCGCGGCTACAGCCCGGTGGTCACCGCGCGCCTGCAGGAGTTGATGCAGCGCGGCCACAACGCGCTGTACCGGCCGGCGCCGCCGCGCTGGCGGCGCGCGCTGGAGTTCCTGGTCGCGGACTTCCCGCGCCTGGTGCGCGCGCAGCGCGGCTGCCTGTGGGTGTCGGCGGCGCTGTTCGTACTCTCCACCGTGGCGATGTACTGCGCGGTGCGCTGGCGGCCGGAGCTGGTGCACAGCCTGTTCGATCCGCGCCAGCTGGCGCAGTTCGAATCGATGTACGACCCGGCCGCGCCGGGCGCGAAGCTCGGCCGCGACAGCGGCAGCGACCTGGCGATGTTCGGCTACTACATCGCCAACAACATCGGCATCGGCTTCCGCACCTTCGCCGGGGGCCTGCTGGCGGGCGTCGGTTCGCTGCTGGTGCTGGTGTCCAACGGCGTGATCATGGGCGCGGTCGCCGCGCACCTGCAGGGCATCGGCCACGGCGGGCCGTTCTGGCGCTTCGTGGTCGGGCATTCGGCGCCGGAGCTGTCGGCGATCGTGGTGGCCGGCACCGCCGGCCTGCGGCTGGGGCTGGATCTGGTCGCGCCCGGCCGCCGCAGTCGGCTCGACGCGCTGGTCGAGGGCGGCAAGGTCGGCGGCAAGCTGTGCCTCGGGGTGCTGGCGATGCTGCTGTTCGCCGCGTTCGTGGAGGCGTTCTGGTCGTCGATCGGGTCGATCCCGGGGCCGGTGAAGTTCGCCGTCGGCGGCCTGCTGTGGGCGCTGGTGCTGGGCTGGCTGGGCTGGGCAGGGCGGGGCAAGGACCGCGAGGGCCCGGCGCCATGAAGCTCGAATCGCTGCGCGTCGAACTGCGCCCACGCTCGCCGTGGGAAGCGGTCGAGCTGGGCACCGCGCTGGTGCGCCGCAACGCGGGCGCGATCTGGATCCCGTGGCTGCTGGTGACGGTGCCGGTGTTCGCCGTGGCCAACGTCGCCGCGCTCGCGGCGGGCCGCCTCTGGATCGCGTGGCTGGCGATGTGGTGGCTCAAGCCGGTGTTCGACCGCATCCCGCTGTTCGTGCTCTCGCGCGCGGTGTTCGGCGAGACCCCGGGTACGCGGCAGACCCTGGCCGCGCAGCGCGGCTGGGGCTGGCGCGCGATGTGCGGGCACCTGCTGTGGCGACGGTTCAGCCTGGTGCGCGCGCTGGAGCTGCCGGTGGACCTGCTCGAGGGCGCCGATGGCGCGCGCCTGCGCGAGCGCCGCCGGGTGCTGGGCGACGCGGTGCGCGGGCACGGCATCCTGCTGACGCTGGTGTGCCTGCTGTTCGTCGTCGCGCTGTCGCTGTCGATGCTGTCGCTGTCGCTGATGTTCGTGCCGACCGAGTTTCTGTCCGAATCGCTGCGCGCGACCTGGTCGCTGTTGTTCGTGCAGCCGCCGCCGTGGGCGCAGGTCGCGCTGCATGCGGTGGCGTGGATCGCGACCAGCGTGATCGAGCCGTTCTACATCGGCGCCGGCTTCGGCCTCTACCTCAACCGCCGCACGCGGATCGAGGCCTGGGACGTGGAGATCGCGCTGCGCCGCCTGCGCGCGCGGCTGGCGTCGGCGACCGGCGCGATGCTGCTGGCGGCGTGCGCGCTGCTGGTGCTGCCGCCACCCTCGCAGGCGGCCATGCAGCGCGACCGCGGCGTGCAGGACGCCGGCGTGCCGCGGCAGGCGCGCGTGGATGCAAGCGCCGGCGATGACGGCGGACAGGACTCGCTCGCCGACGTCTTCGGTGACGCGCTGGTCGAGGACCCGGCGTTCGAGGCGTCCGTCGAACAGGCCTACCGCGATCCGCTGCTGCGGCCCAAGCGCAAGCAGTCGCACTGGCGGGCGCGCGATTCGAAGCGGGCGCAGCCGCCGCAGGCGCTGCCGTTCCCGTGGCTGGCCAAGGCTGTCGCCTTCATCGGCGAATTCGGCCTGTGGCTGCTGCTCGCCGGGCTGCTGGCGGTGCTGGCCGCCACCGCCCGGCGCTGGCTGCCGTGGCTGCGCGGCGGCCTGTCGCGCCGGGAGGTGCCGACGCCGGTCGAGCTCGCCGACGCGCCGCTGCCCGACGTGCTGCCCGAGGACATCGCCGCCGCCGTACGCCGGCTGTGGAACGAAGGCCGCCGCCGGCGCGCGCTGGCGCTGCTGTACCGCGCCAGCGTCGAGGCGATGGCCGCGCGCGCCGCGGTGACGCTGGTGCCCGGCGCCACCGAGTCCGAATGCCTGCGCGCATCAAGGCGCATGCCCGACCCGCAGGACCGCGACGCCTTCGCGCGCGTGGTGCGTGTCTGGCAGTACGCCGCGTATGCACGGCGGATGCCCGCGCAGGGCGAGTTCGATGGCCTCGTCGACACGCTGGCGCAGCGCTTCGGGTGGGCGTCATGAGGGTGTCGGGCCGCAACGTCGCGCTGGTCGCGCTGGGCCTGCTGCTGGTCGCGGGCGTGGCCGCGTGGTGGACGTACAACTACGAGTACGTCGAGACCGAGCGGACCCTGCGCCCGCGCGGCGAGGCCAGCTACAACCCGCTGTATGCGCTGAAGCTTGCCCTGCAGGCCAGCGGCGTGGACGCACGCTCGCGCCAGCGCCTGCAGCTGGACGAGGTGCCGCTGGGCGAACGCGACACCGTGCTGGTGCTCAGCGATCCGCGCACGCTGTCGCCAGCGGACGTGGACGGCCTGCTGGACTGGGTCGAGTCCGGCGGCCACCTGCTGGTGCGCACGCCGCGGCTGGAACGCGGCGCGGCCACCCGCACCGCCGCCCTGCTCGACGCGTTGCGCCTGCGCACGCTGCCGAAACACGAATGCATGCCGGTCGCGCGGCCGCCGGCCGCCGTGAATGCGAAGGATACGGACGGGGCCGGGGTGCCGGCGCGGTTGATGTTCTGCGGCGGCACCCGCTTCACCATGCTCGCGGTCGAGCCCCTGCACGCCTGGGGCGACCTCGACAGCGGCTATGCCTACGCGCGCCTGGCGCACGGCGAAGGCACGGTGGACGTGCTTGCCGACTTCGGTTTCCTCACCAACGGATCGCTCGAACAGCCGACCTTTGCCGCGCTGGCGCGGCAGCTGCTGCAGCCGGGCTGGAAGCGCGGCACCGTGCACCTGGTCTACGCGGCGGACATGCCGCCGCTGTGGCGGCTGCTGCTCGAACACGCGTGGATGGCGTGGCTGCCTGCGCTGCTGGCGCTGGTCGCGTGGCTGTGGCTGCGCACCCAGCGCTTCGGCCCGGCCGTGCCGCCGCCCGAACCCGCGCGCCGCGCGCTGCTCGAACACGTGCAGGCCAGCGGCGAACACCTGTGGCGCTATGGCCGCGCCTCCGCGCTCTACGCCGCGGTGCGCGAGGCGTTCATGGCGCGCCTGCGCCGCCGCGACCCGCTGGCCGCCGCGCTCGACGGCCGCGCCCAGGCCGAGGCCATCGCCCACCGCACCGGCGCGCCGGTCGCCGACATCGAACGTGCCCTGCAGACGCCGCGTCCCAACGACGGTGCCGACTTCCGCAACCGCATCGCAAGACTCCTCCAGTTGAGGCAACAGCTATGACCGACCCGCAAACGCTCCCCGCCCCGATCACCGGCGACGTGCTCGCCACCCGCATCGCCGCGGTGCGCGACGAAGTGTCCAAGGCGTTCATCGGCCAGGCCGACGTGCTCGACCAGATCCTCGTCGCCCTGCTTGCCGGCGGCCACGTGCTGGTCGAGGGCGTGCCCGGCCTCGGCAAGACCCTGCTGGTGCGCGCGCTGGCGCAGGCGCTGGGCTGCGACTTCGCGCGCGTGCAGTTCACGCCCGACTTGATGCCCAGCGACGTCAGCGGCCACGCGGTGTACGACCCCAAGACCGAAGGCTTCGTGGTGCGCCGCGGCCCGGTGTTCACCAACCTGCTGCTGGCCGACGAGATCAACCGCGCGCCGGCCAAGACCCAGTCGGCGCTGCTGGAAGTAATGCAGGAGCAGCAGGTGACCATCGAGGGCTCGAGCTTCCCGCTGCCGCCGCCGTTCATGGCGCTGGCCACGCAGAACCCGGTCGAGCAGGAGGGCACCTATCCGCTGCCTGAGGCGCAGCTCGACCGTTTCCTGCTCAAGGTGCTGATCGACTATCCCACGCAGGCCGACGAGGCGCGCATGGTCGCCGCGGTCAGCAGCGGCCGCACCGCGGCCGGCTTCGACCTGTCGCAGGTCACGCAGGTGCTGTCGGCCGGCGACATCGTGGCCATGCAGCTGGGCACCGCGCAGGTGACGCTGGACGACGCGGTGGTGCAGTACGCGGTGCGCATCGCCGCGGCCACGCGCAAGTGGCCGGGCATTGCGCTCGGCGCCGGCCCGCGCGGCAGCCTGGCGCTGGTGCGCGCGGCGCGCGCACAGGCGGTGCTGGCCGGGCGCGACTTCGTCACCCCCGACGACATCCGCGACATCGCCAGGCCCGCGCTGCGCCACCGCATCGCGCTGGCGCCGGAGCTGCAGATCGAAGGGCAGGACGCCGACCAGGTGCTGCACGCGCTGCTGGCCAAGGTGGAGGCGCCGCGGCAGTGAGTACATCGCGTGTCCGCTGCTTCCATGGTCCATGCGCAGAGGGGAAGCCGGAGCCGGCGTGGGGCGCGGGTTCGATTCAGGGCGGCCATTGCAAGCGCTGTCATCCCGAGCGCAGCGAGGGATCTGCTTCACCGGTCCGGAGATCCCTCGCTGCGCCCGGGATGACAGCGTGCGGACTTTCGGCGACGGGTCGCCGGCGATGAGGCCCGCCCCGCTCCTTGTAGTCCTCCTCGCGCTGTGGGGTGCGATCGGCGTCGTCGCCAGCTTCGGCTTGCTCCCGACAGCTGCCTGGTTGTACGTGGGCGCCGCGCTCGTCGTCGTCGCCCTGCTCGACCTGCTGCGCCTGCGTCGCCTGCCCACGCCGGATGTCGTGCGCGCGCTGCCCGAAGCGCTGCCGGTCGGGGTCGAACGCGAGGTCACGCTGCACCTCGAATCCGGCCCCCGGCGCGTGCGCGCGGAGGTGTTCGACCTGCATCCGGGCGGCTGGGAATCGAGCGGCCTGCCGCGCACGCTGGTGCTGCCGGCGGACACGGTGTCGAGCTTCGGGTACCGGCTCGCACCCACCGCGCGCGGCGACTTCCGCTTCGGTGGCGTGCAGCTGCGCCTGCATGCGCCGTGGCGGCTGTGGCGGCAGTCGCGCGTGGCCGGCGCGGCGCAGGCGGTGCGCGTGTTCCCCAACTTCGCGCCGCTGGCGCGCTTTGCGCTGCTGTCGGCCGAGCAGGCCTCGCGCATGGTCGGCGCGCACCTCAAGCGCCGCCGCGGCGAGGGCACCGACTTCCACCAGATGCGCGAGTACCGCGTCGGCGACAGCCTGCGCCAGATCGACTGGAAGGCCACGGCGCGCGCGCGCCGGCTGATCTCGCGCGAATACCAGGACGAGAAGAACCAGCAGCTGATCGTGGTGCTCGACACCGGCCGCCGGATGATGGCCCGCGATGCGGCGCTGTCGCACTTCGACCACGCACTGGATGCGTCGCTGGTGGTGTCGTACCTCGCGCTGCGGCAGGGCGACGCCGTTGGCCTGTTCGCCACCGGCGGCGAGCAGCGCTGGGTGGCGCCGCAGCGCAGCCTGGGCGCGATCGACACCCTGCTGCGTGCCAGCTACGACCTGCAGCCGCAGCCGGTCGCCACCGACTACCTGGCCGCCGCCACCAGCCTGTCGCTGCGCCAGCGCCGCCGCGGCCTGCTGATGCTGGTGACCAACCTGCGCGACGAGGACAGCGAGGACCTGCTGGCCGCGGTCCGGATGCTGCAGCGGCGCCATCTCGTGGTCGTGGCGTCCCTGCGCGAACGCGCCATCGACGAGGCGCTGGACGGTGCAGTGGACGAACTCCCCGACGCCCTGCGCGCGGGCGCCGCCGCCCGCTATCTGGCCCAGCGCGCCGCAGTGCACGATGCGCTGCGCCACCAGCACGTGGCGGTGCTCGACGTGACCTGCGAACAGCTGCCGGCGGCGCTGGTGGAGAAGTACCTGGCGGTGAAGCGGGACGGGATGCTGTAGCCGGGGGCGGCGGCCTTTTGCCGGCGCGTCCTGTAGGAGCGGCTTCAGCCGCGAGCTTTTGGCTTGCCGGGCACCGTGACAAAAAGCTCGCGGCTGAAGCCGCTCCTACAGCTGAAGCCGTTCCTGCAAGGGCGGCGACAGGCCGGCCCGGCTAATCCGCCGTCACCAGCAGCGCATCGCGCTCGCGCAGCGCCGTGTAGACCTCGTCGGTGTACGGGCGCACGCCGTGCCAGAGCTTGAAGGCGTCCGCGGCCTGCTCGACCAGCATGCCGACCCCGTCGATGACGTTGTGCGCGCCGGCCGCGCGCGCCCAGGCCAGGAACGGGATCGCGACTTCGCCGTAGCTCAGGTCCACGCAGGCCGTGCGCGTGCCGACCAGCGAGGTCGGCAGTTTCGGCAGGCCGCTTTCCGCATTCGTCGAGCCGGGTTCGCGCGCGGCCGACGTGGCGTTGATGACCAGGTCGAACTCGCCGATCGCGCGCAGGTCCTCGAAGTAGCGCGCGTGCACGCGGCCGGGCAGGCCGAGCGTGTCGACCAGCGCGTCGGCGCGCGCGGCGGTGCGGTTGACGATGAACAGCTCGCCGATGCCGGCATCGATCAGCGCAGGGGCCACGCCGTGCGCGGCGCCGCCCGCGCCGATCAGCAGCGTGCGCCGCTGGCGCACGTCCACGCCCTGGCGGGCGGTGAGGTCGCGCACCAGGCCGGTGCCGTCGGTGTTGTCGCCGTGCCACTGCCCGCCCTTGCGGACCAGGGTGTTGACCGCGCCGGCGCGGCGCGCGCGGTCGCTGACTTCGGCGCACAGCGCCAGCGCGGCTTCCTTCAGCGGCAGGGTCACGTTGGCGCCGGTGCCGCCGCCGGCGGCGAATGCCTCCAGCGCGGTGGGGAAGGTCTCGGGGGTGGCGTCGATCGCCTCGAAGTGGACCGGGATCCCGGTCTGGCGGCCGAACTGCGCATGGATGCGCGGTGACAGGGAATGGGTGATCGGATGGCCGAAGACGGCGTGGCGGGATTCGGACATGGCAGCCCCCTGGGTCTGGATTTCGGGGCGCGATTGCGTGCCTGGCGCCGATCGCGCGGTCGCATCGAGTGTACTCCGCGCGCTCGTGGAGCCGGCGCGATGGCGGGTGGTGCAGGAGCGGTGGCCGGTAGACTGCCGTCGATTCCCGGACGGACGGAACGATGCACAGGAAACGGATCATGGTGGCGGTGGTGCTGGCCTGCGGCGCGACGGGCGCGGCGCTGCAGGAGTTCGGCATCGAGGGCATGGGCGTGGTGTCCACGCCGCATTCGGAAGTGCGCGCCAGCGTCAGTCCGGACGGGCAGCGCATCGTCTGGGGCAGCACCGACCGACCCGGCGGCGCCGGCGGCTGGGACCTGTGGCAGGCGACGCTGCGCGACGGCCGCTGGCAGGACCCGCTGCCGCTGCCGGTCAACTCGGCGGACAACGACTTCGACCCTGTCTTCAGTGCCGACGGCAAGTGGCTGTACTTCTTCTCCAATCGCGACGGCGGCTTTGGCGGCGACGACCTGTACCGCGCGCCGGTGCTGGCCGACGGCGGCTTCGGCGCGGCGGTGAACCTCGGCGCCGGCGTCAACGGCAAGGGCGACGAATGGGCGCCGACGCCGAACCTCGACGGCACGCGTCTGCTGTTCGCCAGCGATTCGTTCGGAGGCGCCGGCCGCCACGACCTGTTCGTCGCGCGCTGGAATGGCGCAGCGTTCGTCGAGCCGGCGCCGGTGCCGGGCATCAACACCGCGGCCGACGAATTCGACGCGGCCTGGCTCGGCGATGGACGGGCGATCGTGTTCGCGCGCTCGGACGACGTCGAGAGCGCGCCGATCCGGCTGTGGCTGGCGCAGTGCGATGGCCGGGCCTATGCCGATGCGCAGCCGCTGGCGCTGTCGTTCAACGCCACCGACGGCGCGACGCTGGGCCCGGTGGTCGACTTGTCGAAACCGGGCGAGCTGCTGGTCAGCGGGTCGGCGAAGGCGCCGAAGGCCGGGAAGATGGACATCTACCGCATGCGCGCGCCTGCCGTGACCGGACACGCCGGCTGCGTGCCCTGACCCGCGATCTTGCAGGAGCGGCTTCAGCCGCGAGCTTTTTTCGGGATATGTGACAGGTGCCAGGCGACAGGCCGGGGCAAAGTACGGATGCATTCGTAGGAGCGGCGGAAGCCGCGACCCCGGTCACCGTCGGGTTGTCGCGGCTTCCACCGCTCCTTGTACGTTAGGCGACAGCACCAACTGACCAAGCAAGCCCGAGCATGGGGGCTTCTTTACACCCAGAATTGACAAATATTTTTAACATAGTGTAATTTATATTTAACATCGTCGCTGAGGCCCCGAAATGACATACCGCGAGAAAGTTGCTTGGCTAATGTTCTCCTCCATGGCCGTCACCCTAGGCCCGTATTTGATCTACGTGTACGTCATACAAAATGGCCAACCAATTCCGTTGCCTGGGATAGGCCAACTCAAGCTCTACGCGACAGCAGCTGTTAGCTGGGCCGTAATCATTGGAACCGGTCACCTGTTTCTGCGCCTCAAATTTCCTAGTGAAGCCAGGGCTCCCGCGGACGAACGGGATCACGAAATTGAGCGTCGTTCATTCCGTATCGGGTACTCCATCCTCATCATCGGCGTGATCGTTGTAGGAATCTTCATGCCGTTCTACTCGGTAGGCTGGTCAATCATCAATGGGGCAATCTTCATGATTGCCGTGGCGGAGTTCGTTCGCTACCTCACCATCGTTCACAGCTACCGTAAGCAAAGACCGTAATGGCGGGAGCAATCAAAAATCAGATCAAGTTGCTTCGGTTTCAGAACGGCGAGATGTCACAAACCGAATTAGGCCAACGTATTGGAGTAACACGGCAGACTATCGCCGCCATTGAAGCGGGAAAGTACTCACCCACCCTGGAGTCTGCATTCCGTATCGCAGATGTCTTTGGCGTGAAGCTGGACGACGTCTTTCAGTGGGTCAAGAACTAGATCGGTCGTCTATCAATTCGTTCAAGCCGAACCCGTATCGGTGCATCGCCTGCGTGCTTTTACGCTACGCTGGCACGCAGTCGTCATCCCGCTACGGGTCGGCTTAAGTCAAGCGTTATCGCAGCCCGGCCAGTTGCCGGGTGGTGGGATGTTTCCGGGGAAGCCGCACGCTCCTTGAGGCAGCCTTTGGCCTGACCTCGTCTGTAGAGCGGCTCCCCGCCCCATTCGCAAGCGCGGAGAGTGTCGCGGGCCGTTGAGCCCGGGTCACAAGGGTGTGCTGCGAGCTGTGCGGCGTCGGGGAGCCGGGACGATCCTACCTTGACCTGCGAGGAGAACGTGATGACAGGACACCGGAGAACAGAGTGTCTACGGGAGCGGCGTGTGCGGCGGCACCAGATCCAGCCATTCGCCCGGCGATGCGAAGAGGTAGCGCGGTTGTTCCGCGGAAAGTTCGACGCGCGAGCCGTAGCCCCACAGCACGCCAGCGGCCTGCAAGCGGTTGTCGTGTGCGGCCACCAGGTCGGTGGCGCGGTCGCCGATCATCAGCGTCGCATCGCCCACCGCGCCGCGTCCGCGCAGGGCCGCGACCTGCTCGCGCTTGTGCGCACTGCCGTCGCCGCCGTCGACGAAGGTGAAATGCCGGTGCAGGCCGAAGCGTTCGAGGATGCGTTCGGCAAAGTCCGCGCGCTTGGACGTGCACACCGCCATCGCGATGCCGGCGTCGCGCAGTGCGTCCAGCGTCGGCGCCACGCCCTGATACAGCGTGTTCTCGGTGTAGCCGATCGTGCCGTAGCGTTCGCGGTAGCTGGCGATGTAGCGCTCGACGTCCTGCTCGCCGGTCAGCCCGGTGAATATTTGCGCCAGCGGAGGCCCGACGCAGGTGCCCAGCTCGGCGAGTGGGCGCGGGCGGTGGCCGTGCTGTTCCAGCGCGTGGTTGATCGAGCGGCCGATACCCTGAAGCGGGTCGCTCAGCGTCCCGTCCAGGTCGAACAGCAGCAAGTCGTGGATCAACCCGCCTCGCGCAGCCAGCGCGCCGCATCGAGCGCGAAGTAGGTCAGCACGCCGTCCGCGCCGGCGCGCTTGAAGCCCAGCAGCGCCTCCAGCGCACACGCGCGCTCGTCGAGCCAGCCGTTGGCGAAGGCGGCCTTGAGCATCGCGTATTCGCCGCTGACCTGGTAGGCGTAGGTCGGCACGCCGAACTCGTCCTTCACCCGGCGCACGATGTCCAGGTAGGGCATGCCGGGCTTGACCATCACCATGTCGGCGCCTTCCTCCAGGTCCATCGCGACCTCGCGCAGCGCCTCGTCGGAATTGCCCGGGTCCATCTGGTAGGTGCGCTTGTCGGCCTTGCCGAGCGCCGAGGCCGAGCCGACCGCGTCGCGGAACGGGCCGTAGAAGCTGCTGGCGTACTTGGCGGCATACGCGAGGATGCGGGTGTGGATGAAGCCGTCCTGCTCGAGCGCCGCGCGGATCGCGCCGATGCGCCCGTCCATCATGTCGCTGGGCGCGACCACGTCGGCGCCGGCGCGCGCGTGCGACAGCGCCTGGTTGACCAGCGCCTCGACGGTGACGTCGTTGATGACGTAACCAGCCTTGTCGACGATACCGTCCTGGCCGTGCGAGGTGTAGGGGTCGAGGGCGACGTCGGTGATTACGCCCAGCTCGGGGAAGCGGTCTTTCAGCGCGCGCACCGCGCGCTGGCACAGGCCGTCGTCGTCCCAGGCCGAGGCGGCGTCGAGCGACTTGGCCTCCGGCGCGGTGACCGGGAACAGCGCCAGCGCCGGGATGCGCAGCTCGCTGGCGGTCTCGGCGACGCGCAACAGTTCGTCGATCGACAGGCGCTCGACGCCCGGCATCGACGGCACCGCGGCGCGTCCGGCCGGTTCGTGGACGAAGACCGGGTAGATCAGGTCATCGGCGGTGAGCACGGACTCGCGCATCAGGCGGCGCGAGAACTCGTCGCGACGCATGCGTCGCGGGCGCAGGTAGGGGTAGGTCATGCGGGCATTTTACGCCGCCGGGGCATGCGGTTGCCCCGCTGGCGAGCCTGTGGGAGCGGCCATGGCCGCGATACGCCGCCGGCACACGGGCAATCGCGGCCATGGCCGCTCCCACAGGGGCTACATGGACTACCTGGACTACAGGGGCCGCAGGGGCTGCAGGGGCCTCAGACGATCCCGCCGCCCAGCATCAGCCGGCCGACCGCGACCACGATCACCAGCCCGTTGAGCACCAGCCCGGTCTTGGCGCGGCCGCGGTTGCCGGGCGAGGTGAATGTCACGCCGATGGCGGCGATGATCGCGCCCACGCGGCGAACGGGATCAGGAACCAGTTGCCCCAGCCGAGCAGCGGAATGAGGGCGACGATCATCCAGATCATCGCGACGATGCCCCAGAGCAGGCTGATCAGTCCCATGGCGTGTGTCCTCCCGTGTTTGGTTGTGGGCGCGATTCGGGTCGCTGCCTGTCACTGCCTGTCATCCCGGGCGCAGCGAGGGATCTGCTTGCTGCGCGGCGCGGATGGTGAAGCAGATCCCTCGCTGCGCTCGGGATGACAGGAAATACGCTTTTTCCCGAGTCCCGAGTCCCGAGTCCCTCACCCATGCACCCCGTCGATCTCCACCGCCAGTTCGCGCCGGCAGATCGCGGCGTGCAGCAGCACGCGCGGGACGGTGTCGCCCAGGCGGCGGTCGAGGGCTTCGGCGACCGCGGCCATGTCGGCCTGGTCGCGCACGTACACCTTGAGCCGGGTGCCGGGGCCGAAGTGCAATGGCAGCGACGGCTGGCGCGTGCGTGCCGCGCCGATCAGGGCGTCGAAGTTGTTGAAGGTCTCGTCGAGCTGGGCCAGCAGTTCGCCCTCGTGCGCGGTGGCGTGGCCGACCACGCTGGCGGTGCCCGACAGCAACAGCGGCATCGCGCTGTCCGGCGGTGGCAGCATCGCGCGGGCGAAGCTCGGTTGCTGCGGGCCGTACTGGCGCGGGTAGCGGTAGGCGCTGACCTGGCGCGGGTTTTCCACCGGCGTGCCGGGGGTGCGCGCGGCCAGCCAGTAGACCTGGACCACGCGCGCGTCGTCGCAGCGGCCGATCGCGGTGGCCGCCGGCAGGCTATGCACGTCGAAACTGCCCAGCCCGCGCGCGCGGCCGATGCAGAACTCGCGATAGCGCTCGGCGTCGCCCTCGCCCAGGGTGATGGCGTCGAGGTAGTTCCACACCCGCAGCAGGTGCGGCATGTCGCTGGCGCCGACGAAGGCGGTCATGCGCGCGTAGGCGTGCTCCGCAGCGGCGGTGATGCCGTCCAGGCGCGCCTCGTCGACCTCGATCGCGCCGAACAGCAGCTGGCCGTCGGTCGCCCACTGGATGTCGCCCTCGTGGCCGTGCGCGACCGGTGCGTTGGCATGCCAGACCTCGAATGGCGCGTCGCCGTGCGGCATCAGCGGCACGCGCAGGTAACGCGGGTCGTCGTGCAGGGGCGCGCCACCGAAGCCGAGCACGGCCAGCACGTCGTCGCCCAGCAGCGGCGCCGGCGAGGGGGCGTGGACGTACTCCACCTGCAGCCGCGGCGCGCCGGCGCCGGGCATCGATTGCAGCGGCCGGCTCATGGGCTGCCCGTGTGCAGGGTTTCGCCGTCGAAGCCGGCGCTGGCCTGGCGGCGGCGGTGCCACCAGTTGCGCACCGCGCGCGGCGCCATGCGCAGCGTGGCGGCGGCGTACAGCACGCGGAACATGCGCAGCCGCCGGCGCACGCGCGGGCTGTCGAACACGTCGCCGGCCAGCATCGCCACCACCGCCTGCTCGATCTGCAGGGTGTTGCGCGGGTTGGCGAACAGGTACTTCATCGTCGGCGAGGTGAAGCGGTAGATGAACCACTTGAACTCGTCCAGGCCCTTGACCAGCTGGCGTTCGAGGCGGCGCTGCAGCGCCGCCTCGCGCGCGGGCTCGCGCAGCGCGCCATCGACGACTTCGGCACCCTGTTCGGCGCCATGCATCCCCAGGTACACGCCGGAGGAGAACATCGGGTCGACGAAGTTCCAGGCGTCGCCCACCAGCAGCCAGCCGGGACCGGCCATGCGCTTGCATTCATAGGCGTAGTTGCCGGTGACGTGCACCGGCGCCACGCGCTGCGCGTGCTGCATCCGCTGCGCGATTTCCGGGATGCCCTGCAGCGTGCGCAGCAGGAAGCCCTCGCTGTCGCCCTTGCGGGTCTTGAGGTATTCGGGATAGCACACGGCGCCGGCGCTCATGTCGCCGTCGGCCAGCGGGATCAGCCACGCCCAGCCGTGCTCGTGGCGGTAGATGCTGACGTTGCCGGCGTCGCGGCCCGGGCGGCGCTCGACGCCGCGGTAGTGGCTGAACACCGCCGCCGACTGGTGGCGCGGGTTCTTGCGCTTGAGCTTGAGCTTGCCGCCGAGGAAGGCGTCGCGGCCGCTGGCGTCGACCACGTAGCGCGGGCGGAAGACCAGGGCGTTGCCGCCGGCGTCGCGCGCATGCACCAGCGACGGGCGGCGGTCGGCGCCGAACTCGACGCGCTCGACCTTCACCTGCTCGCGCGCGTCGACGCCGTTCTCGCGCGCGTGTTCGAACAGCACCTGGTCGAACTGCTCGCGCTTGACGTGGTAGGCGTGGTTGCACTTGGCGTCGAGCGCCTTGGCGAAGTCGAAGGTGTTGTAGCCGCCCTCGTCGCGCGGGAAGTCGGCGCCGAGCTTGAGCATGCCGATCGCGTCGACCTTTTCGAACGCCCCGAGCCGCTTCAGGATCGGCATGTTCATCGGCAGCAGCGACTCGCCGATGTGGAAGCGCGGGTGGCGATCCTTCTCCAGCTGCGTGACCTGCCAGCCCTTGCGTGCCAGCAGGGTGGCGATGGTGCTGCCCGACGGCCCGCCGCCGATCACCAGCACGTCGGTGTCCACCGGCGCGGGCGATGCGGTCGTGTCGTCGTCGGGTGCTGGCTGGACGCGGGGCGTGGTCATCCTGAATACGGGCGCGGTCTGGCAGGGTGGCCGCACATGATAGCGGCTGGCCCCTGCGCCGGTTGCGCGCGGCGGCGCGATGCTGGATCGTTGCAGCCCCGAAACGGCGGTGTCCAGCCGCCGCCACAGCCACCGAACGGAAGCCCGATGTCCCCGCAAACCCAAGCCGAACGTGAACTTGCCGAACTGCTGGTCGAAAGCCTGAACCTGGAAGAGGTCGAGCCCGGTTCGATCGACCCGGAGGCGCCGCTGTTCAACACCGGCCTGGGCCTGGACTCGATCGACGCGCTCGAACTGGCGCTGGCGATCAGCAAGCGCTACGGCTTCCAGCTGCGCTCGGACAACGACGAGAACCGCAAGATCTTCGCCTCGCTGCGCGCGCTGTCCGCGCATGTCGAGCAGAACAAGGCCGTCTGACGCCCGGGCGAAAGCAGCCGCGACCGCGAAGCCCTTGTGGGAGCGGCCATGGCCGCGATGCCCCGACGCCCTGATGCCCCCGACCCATTCCCCGGCTTCCACCGCATGACCCTTGCCCTGCAGGCGCTGCTGGCGCTGGCCTACACCGTGCTCGCGCACCTTTCCAGTGCGCGCGACAGCGCCGGGCTGGGCGCCGCGGCGCTGGTGGTGCTGGCGCTGATGCTGGTGCTCGCGCCGCTGCTGCGCCTGCGCTGGTGGGCGTGGCTGGCGCTGGCGCTGCAGCTGGCCGGCGTGGCGGCGCTGTACCGGGCCGGGCTGGTACGCGCGCCGATGCTGCTGGTGCCGGTGGCGTTCGTGGCGCTGATCGCGTGGTGGTTCGCGCGCAGCCTGCGCGCCGGCCGCGTGCCGCTGATCACCCGCATCGTGTCGGCGCTGGACCACGTTGCGCCCGAGGCGATGGCCGCCGACCTGCAGCGCTACACCCGCGGCCTGACCGCCACCTGGGCCTGGCTGCTGGCCGGGCTGGCGGTGGTGAACCTGGCGCTGGCGGTGCTGGCCGTGCCCGACGGGCTGCTGGCGACCCTCGGGCTGGCCTCGCCGCTGCCGGTCACGCGCACCCAGTGGTCGTGGTTCGCCAACATCTGCAACTACGGCGTCATCGGCGGCTTCTTCATCGTCGAATACCAGTTCCGCAAGCGCCGCTTCCCGGGCCGCTACGACAGCTTCCTGCACTTCCTGCGCAAGCTGGCGGCGCTGGGGCCGGGGTTCTGGCGGGATTTCCTGCGGCCTTGAGGCCGCAGGATCGGGAACAGCAGGGCCTCGCGCCCGCTTTTCCCGGTCCCCGGTCCCCGGTCCCCGGTCCCCGGTCCCGAACCCCCGCTCTTCGGTATCCTTCCCCCGTGCAACAGCAAGACGACACCATGGACATGCCATCGTCGCCGCCCTGGCGGACCGATCGGACCCTTGCCTGGACGGCATTCAACGCGCTGCAGTTCGCCTTCACCCTGGCGTGGACGGCGGCCCTGATCAGCGCCGCGCTGCTGGTCCATGCGGTCCTGCGCGACCGCCACTGGCCGCTGCGCATGGCCTCGCGCTGGTGGGCGCCCGGGCTGCTGCACGGCGCCGGCGCGCGGCTGCGGGTGAGCGGACTGGAGCAGGTGGACTGGTCGCGCAACCACGTGTTCGTCGCCAACCACCAGTCGACCATCGACATCTGCGCGCTGTTCCGCGCGGTGCCGGTGCCGCTGCACTTCCTGCTCAAGCAGGAGATGACGAAGGTGCCGTTCGTTGGCTGGTACGCCAGGGCCATGGGCATGGTGTTCATCGACCGCAGCAACCGCCGCGCGGCGCTTGGCTTCATGCGCCGGTCGGCCGAGCTGCTGCGCGCTGGCGGCAGCCTGTGCATCTTTCCCGAGGGCACGCGCAGCCGCAGCGGCAAGGTGGCCGAATTCAAGGGCGGCGCGTTCCAGGCCGCGATCGACGCCGGCGTGGGCGTGGTGCCGGTCGCGATCGAGGGGTCGGGCGCGGTGCTGTATCCGGAGGGCTTTTTCCGCGTGCGCCCGGGCACGATCCGGGTGCGCTTCGGCGCGGCGCTGGCCACGCGCGACGCCGACGGCCGGCCGGTCGAGCGCCAGGCGCTGGCCAACGCAGCGCGCGCGCAGGTGCTGGCGATGCTGGAGCGGCCCGCCGCGGACCGGGCATGAGCGGGTTCGTGATCGCGCGCGACCACCCGTCGCTGCCGGGGCACTTTCCCGGCCGTCCGGTCGTGCCCGGCGTGGTCGTGCTCGACCGGGTGCTGGACGCGGTGGAAGCCGCGCACGGCCCGCTCGGCGCGCTGCGGCTGCCGCAGGTGAAGTTCGTGCGGCCGCTGCTGCCGGGGCAGCGGGCGGAAGTGGCGATCGAACCGCTGGCCGATGCCGGCGCGGCATCGCCGCGCTGGCGCTTCCGCGTCGAACGCGACGGCGAGCTGCTGGCCAGCGGCGAGGTCGCGGCCGGATGAACGCCGGCGACTGGAAGCAGCGGCGCGAGGGCGGTGGCTGGTTCGCGATCTGGCTGATCCGCGGCATCGGGCGCCATGGCGGGCGCGCGCTGGCGCGGCTGTGCCTGTACCCGATCACCGCCTACTTCCTGCTGCGCCGCATCGACGAACGCCGCGACTCGCGCACCAGCCTGTCCCGCATCCTCGGCCGCCCGGCGACGCTGGGCGACGTCGCCCGCCACATCCACACCTTCGCCGCGACCATCCTCGACCGGGTGTTCCTGCTCAGCGGTGAGATCGAGCGCTTCGACGTCGCCGTGCACGGCGTCGACCAGCTGCACGCGCAGCTCGACCGCGGCCAGGGCGTGCTGCTGTTCGGCTCGCACCTGGGCAGCTTCGAGGTGCTGCGGGTGATCGCGCGCAAGCGGCCGGATTACCGCATCCGCGTGGTGCTCGACAAGGCGCACAACCCGGCGATGACGCAGCTGCTCGACGCGCTCAGCCCGGAGATCGCCGCCGGCGTGATCGACGCCAGCCAGGACGGCCCGAGCCTGATGCTGGCGATCAAGCAGGCCGCCGACGAGGGTGCGCTGGTCGCGTTGCTGGTCGACCGCACCCAGCCCGGTGCGCCGACGCAGCCGGCGCTGTTCTTCGGCGCCCCGGCGCAGTTCCCGGTGGCGCCCTGGCTGATCGCCGCGGTGCTGAAAGTGCCCGTGTCGCTGGCCTTCGGCCTGTATCGTGGCGGCAACCGCTACGACCTGCTGTTCGAATCCTTCGCCGACGAGGGCCTCGACCTGCCCCGCGCGCAGCGGGCCACGCGCATCGCCGCGCTCATCCAGCGTTACGCGGGCCGGCTGGAACATCACGTGCGGCAGGCGCCTTACAACTGGTTCAACTTCTATGACTTCTGGAACGTGCATGAGCAACCGCAACCCGCACCCGAAGGGGCGGCCGATGCTGCTGGCGGCGCTGCTGCTGGCCGCGACGGCAACGGCCTGGGCCGCGCCGCAGGCGGCTGACCCCGGCGAGCCGATCGACAGCGGCTGGGTGCTGCGGATCCTCGCGCGCCCGGCGCCGATGCGCACCAACTTCGTCGAGCTGCGCAGCTCGCGCCTGCTCAAGGAGCCGCTGCGCCTGTCGGGCGAGTACCAGCGCCCGGACGAGGCCACGCTGGTGCGCCAGGTGCGCGCGCCCTATGTCGAAACCACCACCATCACCACCGACGCGGCGGGCGGCGGGCAGGCGACGATCGAGCGCAAGGGCAAGTCGGCGCGCACGTTCCCGCTGTCGCGCGTGCCCGAGCTTGCGCGCCTGCGCGACAGCTTCGGCGCGCTGCTGTCCGGCGACCGCGCCGCGCTCGAACGCCACTACGAGATCAGCGCCGAAGGCACCCGCCGCAGCTGGCAGATGACCCTGGTGCCGAAGGACGCGGAGCTGGCCGCCAAGCTGCGCGACATCCGCATGTACGGCCGTGGCATCGAGCTGCGCTGCATCGAGACGCACCCGGTGCAGGGCGACATGCAGCGCACCCTGCTGGCCGGCGCGGCGCGCACGGCGCACGACGTGTCCGGCACCGACGACCTGGTCGCGCTGTGCCACGGCGACCAGGCGCCGTAGTCCGCCGCGCGATGGGAGCATTGTCGGGCGCCCAAGACACACCCGCCCAAGACACACCCGGACGTGGTCATGATGCCGAAGCCGCGCGCGCGGCTTGCGAAAATGAAGCACCTGCTGTGCCCCGCACCGGATTTGCCGAGATAGCCGCATGACCGCCCGCCTGC
>Ga0160437_1000144_pt1 | contig 41057 bp, 38 predicted proteins | sample HID1975I_E0MG_FD_108227 | JGI IMG/M metagenome (GOLD analysis project Ga0160437, IMG submission 108227) | Enriched soil microbial communities from UW Madison campus, WI, USA - HID1975I_E0 MG | ecosystem: Environmental > Terrestrial > Soil > Unclassified | place: USA: Madison, Wisconsin... | reverse complement strand
CGAAGGCCGAGGCGACGGCGTCGGTAATGTCGGCCGAGCCCATCGGGATCGAGATCATGTCGATCAGCAGCCCATGCGAATAGACCGCGACATTGGTGACCTCCGCGCCGAATTCCACCAGCGCCACGCCCAGGTCACGCTCCTCGGGCGAGAGGCAGGCCTGCCCCGCCGCGATGGGCGAGCCGACCACGGCCTCCACTTCGAGATGCGCGCATTGCACCGCTTCGGTCAGGTTGCGGATCGGAGCGCCGTCGGCCAGGACGATGTGGATGTCGACGCCGAGCCGCTCGGCATGGAGCCCCTTGGGATTGCCCACGCCGTGCGCACCGTCGAGGCGATATTGCGCCGGCTGGGCATGGAGCACCATGCGCCCGTCGGGCTGGATCACTTCGCGCGCCGAGATCAGGAGCTGATCGATATCCTCCTGCTCGATGCGGCGGCCGCCGATCTCGGCATCGAACTGGTCGATGCGGCTGGCGAGCCCCGCCCCCGAGCAGCCGATCCAGACTTTGGTGACGCTGGTGTCGGCCATCTTCTCCGCCCGGTCGATGGCATCGCGGACGGCATAAGTGGCGGCGGCCATGTCAGTGACGAAGCCGCGCTTGATGCCCTGGCTGGCGCGGTGGCCCGAGCCGAGCACGATCATGTCCCCCATCTCGGACATGCCCGCGACAATGGCGGAAATGCGGAAGGACCCGATGTTGACCGCGCCGAACACCCGGGTGATGCGTGGGGGTGCCATCACTGTTCCTCCGCTGCGGCGGCACTCTGGCTGCTCGCTTCGACGCTCGTATGGGGGACTGCGCCCGCCTTCATCGCCAGTTCCTGTCCTTCGGCGTCCGGGACCCGCAAGTAGATGCGGTCCTTCGCGCGCATGTCGATAGCCGTGACTTTGCCGCCGATCAGCCGGTTGGTGCCGTCAAGCCGGGCAAAAGTGACGAGCGCCCCGGCGGATTCGGTGTCGCCTTCCGGCAGCGCCAGCACCTGCCCGGTCTGAAACGTCAGGTTCCAGCGGCGGTTGCCGATCCATTCCGCTTCCTGCACTTTCGGCTGGAGCGCCGGCGCCGCTTCGAGCAGATGGCCGAGCTGGGTCACCTGCTGGCCCGCGCCTGGGCCGGAGACGATCAGCTTGCCTTTGGCGTCCTTCCGGTTGATCGCTTCCAGTTCCTGCCCGGTCTCGTCGATGAGCACGAAACGGTCCGCCTTGCGGAGCACCGCATGGGGCTCCCGCTCGACGATGTCGATCACCAGCGTGTCCGGCAGCTGGCGCGAGACGCGCGCGTCCTTGACCCACGACAGACCCAGCAGTTCGCTGCGCAGCCCGTCGAGATCGACCTGGGTCATTGCCCGGTCGCGCTCGGCCAGGGCCTTTTCGTAGACTTTCAGCTCGTTGAGGTTCTTCACCCCGCGCACTTCGACGCGCTTCACCTCGAAACCAGCGTCGGCGGCGACCTGGGCGAACTGCTTGCCCGCCAGCATCGGCACGCCGGCCGCATTGGCCACGACCCAGATGAGCAGGCCCGCGCCGCCGAGGATGGCGACGAGGAAAATCTTGTGAAGCTGCTCCTCGGTGAAGGGCAGCCAGCTCATCACCGTATCGACGGCGGTGCCGCTGGTCGCCTTGGCCTGGCGGACCTTGGCCTTGGTGTTCTGGGCCGCGGCGGCCTTTCGCGCTGTCTTCGGCTTGCGCCGGATCGTCTGGCTCATTTGGCCCCCTTGGCGACCTTTCCGGCGTCGACAAGCGCTTCGGCAATCACTGCTTCCACGAGATCGGGATATTCCATGCCGCAGGCGCGCGCCTGCTCGGGAACCAGGCTGAGCGGCGTCATGCCGGGCTGGGTATTGACCTCAAGCAGGAACAGACCCTCGATCCCCTGCGTGTCGTCCCAGCGGAAGTCGGCGCGGCTGGCGCCCTTGCAGCCCAGCAACTGGTGGGAGCGCAAGGCAAGGTCCTTGCAGGCCGCGGTGATCTCGTCGGGGATTTCCGCCGGGCAGACGTGCTCGGTCATGCCGTCGGTATACTTGGCGTCGAAGTCGTAGAAGCCGGACTTGGGCTTGAGTTCGGTGACCAGCAAGGCGCGGTCTCCGATCACGGCGGTGGTCAGTTCCCGGCCGCGAATGAACGGTTCGGCGAGCAGGCGGTCGAATTCCTGCCACGGGCCCTTGGCGTCCGGCGCGATCGGATTACCGTAATTGCCCTCATCGGTGACGATGGCGACGCCCACGGAGGAACCCTCGTTGACGGGCTTGAGCACATAGGGACGCGGCAGTGGATCGCGCTCGTGGATCGTGGCGCTCTCGACGATGCGGCCGCCGGGCATGGGAATGCCGTGAGGCACGAGCGCCTGCTTGGTAAGCTCCTTGTCGATGGCGATGACCGACGTGGCGAGGCCCGAATGGGTGTAGGTAAGGCCCATCAGGTCCATCATGCCCTGCACCGTGCCGTCCTCGCCCGGCGCGCCGTGCAGCGCGTTGAACACGACGTCCGGCTTCGCCTCCGACAGACGCAGCGCGACATCGCGGTCCATGTCGATGCGCGTGACCTTGTGGCCCTTGGACTCAAGCGCCTTGGCCACGCCCTCGCCGCTCATCAGCGAGACCGGCCGTTCGTTCGACCAACCGCCCATCAGGACCGCGACGTGGAGTTTGGAGAGGGTCACTGCGTCAACTCACTTCTTGCTTCAGCGGATAGTCCAACCCGCTGGATTTCCCATTCGAGCGTTACGCCCGAGTTTTCCTTGACCCGGCGGCGGACTTCCTCGCCCAGGGCCTCGATATCGCTGCTGGTGGCCTCGGCCACGTTGAGCAGGAAGTTGGTGTGCTTCTCGCTCACTTGCGCGCCGCCCAGCGTGAGGCCGCGGCATCCGGCTTCGTCCACGAGCTGCCAGGCCTTGTGGCCCTCGGGGTTCTTGAAGGTGGAGCCGCCGGTCTTGCTGCGCAGCGGCTGGCTGGCTTCGCGGCTGGCGGAAATGCGGTCCATTTCGGCCTGGATCGCCTCGGGCTCGCCCGCGCGGCCCTTGAAGCGTGCGGCGACGACCACGGCGCCGTCGGGCAGCTGCGAATGGCGATAGGTATAGCCGAGGTCGGCATTGTTCAGGGTGACCCGCGAACCGTCGCGCAGCACCACGTCGCAATCGACCAGCACGTCCTTGACCTCGACGCCATAGGCACCGCCGTTCATGCGCACGAAGCCGCCGACCGTGCCGGGGATCGAGCGCAGGAATTCGACACCGGCAATGCCGTTGTCGCGCGCGGTCGAGGAAACGAGGATGCCGCTGGCGCCGCCGCCGCATTCCAGCGTGACCTCATCGAAGCGGGTGACTTTCGCGAAAGCCTTGCCGAGGCGGATCACCACGCCGGGAACGCCGCCGTCGCGCACGATCATGTTGGAGCCGAGGCCGAGCGCCATGACCGGGACCGACGGATCGAGATCCCGCAAGAAGCCCTGCAGATCGGCAAGATCCTTCGGTTCGAACAGCCACTCCGCCGCGCCGCCCGACTTGAACCAGACGAGCGGCGCCAGCGGCGCATCGGCCTTGAGCTTGCCGGCTACCTGGGGAAGGCTTGCCGCTTCGCTCAAGCGGCCCTCCGCTTGACGATCGCCTCGGCAAGACCTGCGGCCCACTTGGTGATGTCGCCCGCGCCGAGGCAGACGACCATGTCGCCCGCCTGGATCGACGTGGCCAGGACATCGGCCAGCGCGTCCGGCCCGGCAACGACTTGCGCCGAGCGATGTCCGCGCGCCTTCATACCAGAAACCATATGCTCGGAATCGACGCCTTCGATGGGCTGCTCGCCTGCGGCATAGACCGGGGCGGCGTAGACCACGTCGGCATCGTTGAAGGCCGCTTCGAAGTCTTCCATGTGATCGCGCAGGCGCGTGAAGCGGTGCGGCTGGACCACGGCGATGACGCGGTTGCGCACGCCTTCGCGGGCCGCTGCCAGCACGGCGCGGATCTCGACCGGGTGGTGGCCGTAATCGTCGATCACGGTGACGACACCGCCGTCCACTTCGACTTCACCGACTTTGGTGAAGCGGCGCTTCACGCCGCCGAACTTGGAGAAGCCGGTCTGGATGCACTCTTCCGAACAGCCCACCTCCACTGCCACGCCCACCGCGGCGAGCGCATTCTGGACGTTGTGGCGGCCGGGCATCGGCAGTTCGATCCCCTCGATCCGGCGGAACGAGCCGTCGCGCTGGCGCAGGGCCACGTCGAAGCGGTTGCCGCCGGGGATCGGCGTCACGTTCTCGCCGCGAATGTCGGCCTGGGCCGAGAAGCCGTATGTCACCACGCGGCGGTCGCGCACCTTGGGGATGATCGCCTGCACTTCCGGGTGATCGATGCAGAGCATCGCCGCACCGTAGAAGGGCACGTTCTCGATGAATTCGACGAAGGAGTCCTTCACCTTGTCGAACGAGCCGTAGTGATCGAGATGCTCGGGATCGATGTTGGTGACGACGGCGATGGTGCCGTCGAGGCGCAGGAACGAACCGTCGCTCTCGTCGGCTTCCACCACCATCCAGTCCGAAGCGCCGAGACGCGCGTTCGAGCCGTAGGAATTGATGATGCCGCCGTTGATGACAGTGGGATCGACCCCGCCGGCATCGAGCAGCGCCGCGACCATCGATGTCGTGGTGGTCTTGCCGTGCGTGCCGGCCACGGCCACGGTGTTCTTGAGGCGCATCAGCTCGGCCAGCATCTCGGCGCGGCGGACCACGGGAATGCGGTTTTCGAGCGCGTAGACGACTTCCGGATTGTCACGCTTCACGGCGGTGGAAGTGACCACCACGGCGACGCCCTCGACGTTCTCCGCCGACTGGCCGATCATGACCTTGATACCCCGGCCGCGCAGGCTTTCGACCACGTAGCCCTCGGCAATGTCGGAGCCCTGCACCGAATAGCCCAGGTTGTGCATCACTTCGGCAATGCCGGACATGCCGATGCCGCCGATGCCCACGAAGTGAATCGTGCCGATGTCGGTGCCGACGCCCCTCACTGTGCGGGCTCCTTCGCGAGCTTGCTCTTTGCGAGCGCCTCGCCGCCCTTGGCGGGCATGGCCTTCTCCAGGCGGATCACGTCCATGATCGGGGCCGCGCCGAAGCTCTCGACAAGGTCGGCAAGATCGCTGGCGGCATTGGGATAACCGCAGTTCCACGAGGCGTGGGCGGCGTTGGCAAGGGTTTCGGGGTGCTGGGCCATGGCCTGAATCTGTTTCGCGAGCATGGTCGCGGTGAAGCTTTCCTGTCGGATTGCGCGAGCGCCGCCGGCCGCGACGATCTCGCGGGTATTGGCGGCCTGGTGGTCGTCGGTGGCGATCGGCAGCGGGATCAGGATCGCCGGTCGGCCGACCGCGGTAAGCTCCGCGATGGTCGAGGCGCCGGAGCGGCCGATGAAGAGATGGGCGCCGGCAAGCCGCTCGGCCATGTCTTCGAAATAAGTCGCGAGTTCGGCGGGGATGCCGTGGCCGGCATAGCGCGCGCGCACGGCATCGATATCCTCGGGACGGCACTGCTGGATCACCTGGAGCCGCGAACGCAGCGCCGGGGGCAGCATGGCAAGGCCGTCGGGCACGACTTCGGAAAGCACGCGGGCGCCCTGGCTGCCGCCGGTCACCAGGATGCGCAGCAGGCTGTCCTCGCCAAATTCTGGGAACGGCGCGTCGCGCAGGGCCAGCACTTCCTCGCGCACCGGATTGCCGACCAGCGTGACTTTGTCCGCCAGCTTCGGATCGAGCCGGTCCACTTGCGCAAAGGCCGTGGCGATGGCGTTGACCTTGCCGGCGAAGTAGCGATTCACCCGGCCGAGCACCGAGTTCTGCTCGTGCAGCACCGTCGGGATCTTCGCCGAACGGGCGGCGAGCATCGTCGGCAGGGCGGGATAGCCGCCGAAGCCGACCACGGCAGTCGGCTCGAAACTCTCGAACAGGCGCAGCGCCATCGCGCGGCCGGACAGGATGCCCTTGAGGCCCTTGAGCCAGTTCAGCGGATTCTTGCCCGCGATGCGCCCCTGCGGCAGGACATGGGCGGGTAGATAGTCGGGCTTGCCGGGAATGGCCGCGCCGCGCTCGTCGGTGATGAGCGCGACGTGATGGCCGCGACGGTCCAGCTCCGCGGCGAGCGCGAAGGCGGGGATGAGGTGGCCGCCCGTCCCGCCCGCAGCGAGGACGTAGTGGCGGCTGACCGAGCCGGATACGGCCGAACTCATGAAGAAAAGTCTCCAACGGCGCGCAGTGAGAACTTCTCGCGCTTGATGAACGGATTGCGGCGCGTGATCGCCAGCAGCAGGCCGACGGTCATGCACATGGCCACCGTGGACGAGCCGCCGTAGCTGATCAGCGGCAGGGTCATGCCCTTCGACGGAAACAGCTGCAGGTTGACCAGGATGTTGATGAAAGCCTGCCCGCCGAACTGCGAGGCGATGCCCGAGGCGGCGAGCACGGTGAAGAGGTCCTCCTCATCCACGAGACGCAGCATGACCCGCGTCAGCAGGGCAAGATAGATCATGACGATGACGACGCAGGCGATCAGCCCGAATTCCTCGCCGATGACGGAGAAGATGTAGTCGGTATGCGCTTCGGGCAGCGCCATCTTGCGCGCGCCCATCCAGAAGCCCTGCCCGAACCACCCCCCGTTCAGGAGCGTGCGCTGCGCCAGGTCCACCTGGTCGAAGGCATTGCCGCCGGACAGGAAGGAATCGATGCGGTTGCGGCCGTTGTCGTATGTGAAATACATCAGGACGATACCCGCGACGCCCAGCCCCGCGAACATGCCGATGCGCTTGAGCGGAATGCCCGCCAGCAGGATCATCACGAAGAACGTGCCCGAAAACAGCATCGTCGAGCCGAAGTCCGGCTGCGCCATGAGCAGCGCGCCCAGCAGGCCCATGAGGCAGAAGCAGATCGCCACCACTGGAATATGCGGATCGCGCGCGCGCCAGGACAGGATCCAGGCCAGCAGGATCGGGAAGCCGGAGCCCAGGAACTGCGACGGCTGGATCGAGACGCCCAGCTTCAGCCAGCGCCGCGCGCCGTTCACTTCGGAGCCGATCACCGGCACCAGCACCAGCCCTACCAGCATGACCGCCGCAATCAGGATGCCCACGCGGCGCGCGCTGTCCTTCGACAGGCTGGACGCCCAGAACATCGCGCAAAGGCCTACGAACTGCCAGCGCAAGTGCAGCCAGAAGAAGTGGAGCTGCGAGAGCTTTTCATGCGCGGTAGACAGGCGCCGCGCACTCGCGGGCGAACCGGCCGCCACCGCAACGGCGCCGATGCCCATGAGGATCAGCACGATGGCCAGGACGGTGCGGTCGATCTCCTGCCACCAGATCGCCAACTGGCCGCGGCGGTTGCGGTTGTAGCGGACGTTGGCGGGCTGAACGCCCGAAGCGGAACCGGGAGCGGCAGTGGCCATCAGTGCTTCACCCCATCTTCGCCTTCACCCTCGGGCGTATCGGCGGAAGCGCCCTGCTCCTGCTCGCCATGAAGTTCGAGCAGAGCCTCGACGATCTGGCGGAAGGCCAGTCCGCGCGCTTCGTAGTCGCGGAACTGGTCGAAGCTGGCACAGGCGGGCGAAAGCATGATGACGTCGCCGGGCCTGGCGCGGGTCATCGCATCGCGGATGGCTTCGGCCATCATCTCGCTGCGGTGCACTTCGGTGTAAGGCGCGAGGATTTCCGCGAAGCGCGGCCCGGCATCGCCGATGGTATAGGCAGCCGCGACATTGCCGAAGAACGGCGCGCATTCGTCAAGGTCGTCGCCCTTGGGAAGACCGCCGAGAATCCAGTGGAGGCGCGGCTCGGGATCGGGCGGAAACGCGGCCAGCGCCGGTGCGGTCGAGGCCGGGTTGGTCGCCTTGCTGTCGTTGATATAGAGCACGCCGCCGGCCTCCGCCACGCGCTCCATACGGTGCGGCAACCCGCTGAAGGTGCGCAGCGCGGGCTGCCACTGCTCCGCGGGAATGCCCAGGGCCTCGACGATGGCGACGGCCACGGCGGCGTTCTGCAGGTTGTGCGGGCCTTGCAGCGAGGGCCAGTCCTTCTGGAGCGGCGCAAGGTCCTGCCCGCCGACGCGGCGGACGGCGCCGGGCGCGCGGCGCAGTTCCTCGGTCTCGGCAATGTCGGAGGTCTCGCGGTCGCCGGTGCCGAAGATGGCGGGGCGCGCGGCGTCCTGCATCGCGAAGAGGCGCGCCTTGGACATGGCATAAGCCTCGAACCCGTCATAGCGGTCGAGATGGTCCGGCGTGATGTTGAGCAGCGCGGCCACGTCGCAGTCCAGGCTGCGGGTGAGATCGATCTGGTAGCTGGACAGCTCCAGCACATAGACGCCGCCCTCCGGCAGCGGATCTTCGCCCAGCACCGGCACGCCGATATTGCCGCCGACGCGGGTGGGCACACCAGCGCTTTCCAGCAGGTGGCAGACCAGCGACGTCGTGGTCGACTTGCCGTTAGTGCCGGTTATGCCGACGACGCGGTGCGCGGGAAGGCTGCCGCGGGCCAGCGCGAAAAGCTCGATATCGCCGATCACCGGCACGCCGTGGCGGCGCGCGGCTTCGGCGATCGGGTGCTTGTTGAGCGGTACGCCCGGCGAGACGACCACACCGTCATAGCCCGTCAGGTCGGCGGTGACGGGGTCCGCGACTTCGATGCTTTCCTCATGACGGCGCGCGCAGAGGGCGTGGCGCGGCTCTTCGCGCGAATCCCAGGCCATGACGTGGGCGCCGCTGGCCAGCAGCGTCTCCACCGCCGTGAGTCCGGAGCGCGCGAGTCCGAGCACCGCGTAGCGTTTTCCGGCAAAGGCGGGGGAGACGATCAAGACCCGGCGCCCCTTATCGCAGCTTGAGCGTGGAGAGGCCGAGGACGGCAAGGACGATCGAAATGATCCAGAAGCGGATCACGACGGTCGATTCCTTCCAGCCCTTCTGCTCGAAATGGTGATGGATCGGCGCCATGCGGAACACGCGGCGGCCGGTGCGCTTGAACCAGAACACCTGGATGATGACCGAGGCCGCTTCCAGCACGAACAGCCCGCCGACGATGGCCAGCACGATCTCGTGGTGCGCGGCGACGGCAATGGCGCCGAGCGCGCCGCCGAGGGCGAGGCTGCCGGTATCGCCCATGAAGACGGCCGCGGGCGGGGCATTGAACCAGAGGAAGGCAAGGCAGGCGCCGATGATCCCGGCGCAGAACACGGCGAGTTCACCCGCACGCGGAACGTGCGGAATGCCGAGGTAATTGGCGTAGTCGACGCGGCCCGCCAGGTAGCAGATGATCGCGAAAGTACCCGCTGCGATGATGACCGGCATCGTCGCCAGTCCGTCCAGGCCGTCGGTCAGGTTCACGGCATTGCCCGCGCCCACGATCACCACGGCCGCGAAGACGTAGTAGAATGGCCCGAGCGGAATGTAGCGGCCCGACAGGAAAGGCACATAGAGGTTGGTGTTGAGCTGGCTGACGATGATGTACGAGGCGATGCCCGCCACCACGAACTCCAGCCCCAGGCGCAACTTGCTCGACAGGCCGGCCGTGCTGCGCTTGGCGACCTTGTCATAGTCGTCCAGGAATCCGATGATCCCGAAGCCCACGGTCACGGCCACGCAGGCCCAGACGAAGGGGTTGGTCACGTCCATGAACAGGATCATCGAACTGACCAGCGCGGTGAGGATCATCAGCCCGCCCATCGTGGGGGTGCCGCGCTTGGCAAGGTGGCTCTGCGGGCCGTCCTCGCGGATCGGCTGGCCCTTGCCCTGGCGCACGCGCAGCATGTTGATGAAGCGCGGACCGATCAGCAGGCCAAGGCCCAGCGCCGTCATCAGCGCCGCGCCGGAACGGAACGTCTGGTAGCGGAAGAGGTTGGACAGTCCCTCGTAATGGAACCAATCTGCGATGAGATACAGCATCTTGCGGGGTTGCCCCCTACCCTTCCTGTTTGTCGAGCGCGTTCACGAGGGAAGACAGGCCCACCGAATTCGAGCCTTTGACCAGGATGACGTCATCCCGTTCGAGACCGAATTCGCGCAGTGCATCCACGGCTTCCCGCACGCTCAGGCAATGCGCGAAGGGCACCGTCTTGCCAAGCGGAAGACTAGCGGATTTCCCCAGTTCCCCTGAATGTTCGGCGGCTTCAAGAGCTTGGGCGAGCGGGGCCATCTCCTCGCCCACCAGCACGGCGTAATCGACTCCCGCCTCGCGGATCGGACCGGCCAGCGCGGCGTGGTAATCGGGGCCGTGGCTGCCCAGTTCCTTCATCGCACCCAGCACGGCAATGCGGCGATGCGCGGGGGTGCGCCCGAGCTGGTCGAGCGTTGCCCGCATCGAGGCCGGATTGGCGTTGTAGCTCTCGTCGATCAGCAGCGCCTTGCCGCCATTGCGGGGCGACGCGGGGCGGCGACCGGCTGCATCGGCATCGACGTCGGGCTCCCCACCCGGAACGTCGATTTCCAGTCGCGCGCCCCGGCCCGGCAGCCCGCCCATTTCGGCGAGCGCCACGCCTGCAGCGCCAAGGTCACCTTTCACCCCGCGCACTGCGGCCATGACCGCAAGGGAATTGATCACATGATGTTCGCCCGGCGACGCGACGGTATAGCAGACGCGCCGATCGCCCATGTCGATCGTCACCAGCGAGCCGCCGCCGATCGCCGGCACCGCGTCCAGCAGACGGACGTCGGCGTCGCGGGCCTTGCCGAAGGAAACGACTTGCGCGCCGACGGCGACCGCGGCTTCCTTCAGCCGGTTGAAATAGGGGCTGTCGGCCGGAATCACGGCGATCCCGCCCTCTTCCAGCCCTTCGAATATCTCCGCCTTGGCATCGGCAATGGCCTCCATCGAGCCCAGCATCTCGATATGAGCCGGCGCGATGGTGGTGATGACGGCGACGCCCGGACGGACCTGCCGGGTCAGCCCGGCGATCTCGCCCGCGTGGTTCATGCCCATTTCGAAGATGCCGAAACGGGCGCGCGCCGGCATGCGCGCCAGGCTGAGCGGCACGCCGACGTGGTTGTTGTAGCTCTTGACCGAGCGGTGGGCATCGCCCCGGCTGGCGCGGTCGAGCGCGGCCCAGATCGCTTCCTTGACGCCGGTCTTGCCGACCGAGCCGGTCACGCCGATAATCGGGCCGCGGGCGCGCAGGCGGCCGGCGTTTCCGAGCAGTTCCAGCGCCTCGGTGGTGTTCTCCACCAGGATGTGCGGCCCATCGACCGGCCGGTCGACCACGGCCGCCGCCGCACCCTTGGCGAAAGCCCCCTCGACGAAGCGGTGGCCGTCCATGGCCTCGCCCTTGAGCGCGAAGAACAAGTCTCCGGGCTGAACGTCGCGGCTGTCGATCTCTACGCCGGAGACGGTGAACTCGCTGCTGGCCGCACCCTTGAGCACCCGCGCAAGCGTGGCGGAATCCCACAGGCCTTGCGTCGACGGGGCCAGCGGGTTCTCCTCCGCGGCGTCGCTTCCCCCGATCGAATCACTGGGCCAATCGAGGATCCGGGCTACAGCATTCATCGCACTACCTTCCCTGCGGACCAGACATTTCCCTGGCCACGGTTACGTCGTCGAATGGCAGGACGCGCACGGAGTCGCCGCTGCCGATGATCTGCCCCTGTTCATGCCCCTTGCCCGCGATGAGGACGATGTCCCCCCGTCCAGCCTCGGCGATGGCCGCGCCGATCGCCTCGCGCCGGTCACCGATTTCCCGCGCATCCTTGCCCATTCCGGCCAGAACCATCGCGCGGATCGCCGCCGGATCCTCGCCGCGCGGATTGTCGTCAGTGACGATCGCCACGTCCGCGCCTTCGCTGGCCACGCGGCCCATGTCCGGCCGCTTCCCCTGGTCGCGGTCGCCGCCGGCGCCGAAGACCACGATCAGGCGCCCTTCCACATGGGGACGGAGCGCCGCGATAGCCGCTTCCAGCGCGTCTGGCGTATGCGCATAGTCGACATAGACCGGCGCGCCTACCGAGGAAATCGCGGCGCGCTCAAGCCGCCCGCGCACGGTGACGAGGCGCTTCAGGGCATCGAAAGTCGTATGGGCAGCGCCGCCGCTGGCCAGCACCAGCCCTGCCGCCACCAGCGAATTGGCGGCCTGGTAGGCACCGATGAGCGGAAGCTCGAGCACGTAGGCTTTGCCCTCATGCTCGAGCTCCAGCTTCTGGCCGAGTCCGCCCGGCTTGCGACCCGAGAGGCGGATGCTGGTGCCCTTTGCACCCACGGTGAACGTCTTGAGCCCGCGCCTTTCGGCATGGGCAATGGCTTTGTCCGACCAGGCATCGTCGGCCCAGATCACGGCGGTGCCGCCATCGACGACAACTTCGTCGAACAGGCGCATCTTCGCCGCGAAGTAATCGTCCATGTCGGCATGATAATCGAGATGGTCGCGCGAGAGATTGGTGAAGGCGCCCACCGAAACGCGCGGTCCCTCGATGCGGTACTGCGAAAGGCCGTGGCTGGACGCCTCGTAGGCGACATGAGTGACGCCCTCCCGCGCGAGGCCGGTCAGGTTGGCGAGGAACGTGACGATATCGGGCGTGGTCAGCCCGGTCGAGACGGTTTCGTCGCTCGTGGTGACGCCCAGCGTGCCGATCGAGGCCGCGCGTTGGCCCGCCATGCGCCAGATCTGGCGCGTCAGCTCGACCGTCGAGGTCTTGCCGTTCGTGCCGGTGACGGCCACCAGGGTCTCGGGAACCGGCTGGAAGAACGGCGCGGCGAGGCGCGCGAACAGGCGGCGCGGCTCAGGATCGGCGAAATGGACGGCGCCTTCGACTTTGGCATCGGGATGCGCCACCACGGCAATGGCGCCGGCCTTGACGGCGGCGGCGATGTAGTCCTCGCCATTGAACTTCGTACCGCGAAAAGCGCCGAAAACCGTGCCGGGCGCGACTTTGCGGTGGTCGATGGCAAAGCCGGTGACATTGCCCGTCTCGTCTGCACTGCCCGCAAGATTGCTGGCCGAAAGAGAACCCTCGGCAAGAGGGATGCCGGCAGCGGCGCAGAGGGCAGTCAATTTCATTCTTCGAGGCTCACTCTTCAGCGGTTCCGGCGGGGATCAGGGGCTTGAGGTCGGAAATGTCGATGTCGCGCGTTTCGTCGGGCATGACGCCCAGCAGCGGCCCGATGCGCGGGACGACGCGCTGGATCACCGGCGCCGAGTTCCAGGCCGCAGTGCGCTGGAACGAGGTGGCTTCCGTGCCCTGCGGCTCGTCCATCATGGCGATGACGACATAGCGCGGGCGGTCCATCGGGAAAGCCGCGGCAAACGTCGCCACCAGCGAGTGCTTGCGATAGCCGCCGACACCGGGCTTTTCGGCCGAGCCGGTCTTGCCGCCCACGCGGAAGCCCGGCGCGTCGGCCTTGCGGCCCGTGCCGTAGGACACGATCATGCGCAGGAGCTGGCGCATGCGGGCGCTCGTGGCGGCGGTGAACACGCGGCGTCCTGCCGGAACCTGCGAAGGCTCCAGCTTTTTCAGGGTAGTCGGGCGCCAGATGCCGCCGTTGACGAGCGCGGCATAGGCATTGGCCAGATGCAGCGGGGTGACCGCGATGCCGTGGCCATAGGCGACCGTCATGGTGCGCAGGCGCGGCCATTCGCCCCGCGGCCAGAGCGGGAAGCCGCGCGCCGGCAGTTCGACATAAGGCCGCTGGTTCATCGACAGCGATTCCATCGTCTTCTTGAGCCGCTCGCCGCCGAGTTCGTCCGCGATATGCGCGGTGACCGTGTTCGACGAATGGATCAGCGTTTCCAGCACGTTGAGCGAGCTGCCGTAGTTGTGCAGGTCGTGGATCGTGAACTTGCCGACGTGGAGCGGCGTGGCCGGCCAGCGGCGGCGCAAGTCGGTGATCGTGCCGGCATCGAGCGCGGCCGCGACGGTGATCGGCTTGAAGGTGGAGCCGAGTTCATAGACCTGGTTGGTCACGCGGTTGAAGCCGCGCGGCACGTCTCCGGCCTTGGCCTGCTCCTCGGTGATGACGAGGTCGCTGGGCTGGACGTGGTTGGGATCGAACGAGGGCAAGGAGGCCAGCGCCAGGATTTCCCCGGTGTCGACATCGAGGATCACGCCTGCCGCACCCTTGGCCTTGCTCAGCGCCATGCCCTTGCCGAGTTCGTCTTCCAGCGCGCTCTGCACGCGGAAGTCGATCGAGAGCACGGCGGGGGTCTCGCGGCCTTCGGGGCTGGTAAGCTGCTTGTCGAACGCCTCTTCCATGCCGACCTGGCCCTTGCCGAACGTATCGACATAGCCCAGCACCGAGGCCGCCATGGACCCTTGCGGATAGAAGCGCGTGGCTTCCTGCGGATATTCGAGCGCCGGCTCACCCAGGGCGTGGACCTTGTTGGCGTCCTCCGGGAGGATCGACTTGCGCAAGTAGCCCGGCTTGTCGGACGAGAGCTTGGCGATCAGTTCGGCGCGGTCGAGATCGGGGAAGATGCGGATCAGCCCATCGGCGATCTCGGCCGGGGTGTGGACCAGCGAGGATCCCTCGGTCATCGCCTTGGGGTTGAACCAGAGCGAATAAGTACGGAATTCGCGCGCGAGGGGCACGCCGTTGCGGTCCACGATCTCGCCGCGCTGCGGGATCAGCAAGTCGGAAAGGTCGCCTCCGCGCACGGAAGGGCCGGTCACGCCCAGGTAGACGATGCGGAAGAAGGCCAGAAGCCCGATGAGCGTGAACACCCCCAGAATCCAGAGCGTGCGCATCTTCGCCGTCAGCAGCGACTGCTGACGGACGTTGAACAGCTTGCGCCGGCCGGTGGAAACCGTGGTGGGGATCGCTCCGATCGGGAAGGCCGGAGCGTTCACTGCTGGGCGGCCTCCGCCACCTCGATACGCGCCAGGCGGCTGCCCAGCGCCGCGGCGTCACGCGCCATCTGGTCACGCTCGGGATCGCGGTTCTTGCCGCCCGCGCCCTTGGCTTCGCCCTGGGCGATGGCAGCGGCCGTGGCGCCGGAGACGGGCGACACCATGGCCAGCAGTCCGCCGTTGCCGCCCTCCGCTTGGGTGCCCTCGCCGGCCTTGTCGGCATTGGCATAGCGGATCGGCGCCGGCGCACCCGGCCCCACCGGCATGCCCAGCGCGGCAAGCTGGCGCTCGCCTTCGATGTACTGGCCCGCCGTCGGCGCCTTGTAGCCGAACTCGACGTCGTTCAGTTCCTTGAGCGCCTGCTGGTTCGAACGGGTCTGGAATTCCGTTTCCAGGAAGTTGATGTCCTGCTGCACCCACACGATCCGCTTCTCGGTATCGTGAACCTGGCTCTTCACCGCGTTGACGCGCAGCGTCAGGCCGATCGTCAGCGCCCCGCAGACCAGCAGCACGGAAATCCATCCGATCGAATGGACGCGATCGCGAGTGAGGTTCATGCGGCGCTCCTGGGGTCTTCGCGGCCGTTCCGGGCCGATTTCGTGGGGCCAGTCGTTCTGGGTGAGGCTTCCGTGCGCACCGCGGCGCGCAGGGTTGCGGATCGGGAACGGGGATTGGCGGCAAGTTCCGCTTCCCCGGGCCGCACCGCCTTCGCCACATGTTCGAACGTCGCCTGCGATCCCGAAGCGACTTGCGGCAGGTGCCGCGAAGTGCTCTGGGCCTGGCCGGCGGCATCGCGCAGGAAGCGCTTGACCTTGCGGTCCTCAAGGCTGTGGAAGGTCACGATAGTCAGCCGCCCCCCGGCGCGCAGCAGCGTTTCGGCCCCTTCCATCCCGGCGTCGAGTTCGTCCAGCTCTCCGTTCACATGGATACGGATCGCCTGGAAGCTGCGCGTCGCCGGATCCTTCGGCGCCGATGCTCCCTTGTAATTGGGGTTGTAGCCCACGGCCTTGCGCACCACGCTGGCGAGTTCGCCCGTGGTCGCGATGGGCCGCGCGGCCACGATCGCGCGCGCCACCCGGCGCGACTGGTGTTCCTCGCCATAGAGGTAGAGCACGTCGGCGATCTCCGCCTCGTCCGCCTCGTTCACGAAGTCGGCGGCGGAAAGCCCGGACTGGCTCATGCGCATGTCGAGCGGGCCATCGGCGCCGAACGCGAAGCCCCGCGCCGCCTGGTCGAGCTGCATCGAGGACACGCCGATATCCATGACGACGCCGTCCACGCTGTCGACTCCCGCTTCTGCAAGGCCCTCGACCATTTCGGAGAAGCGCCGGGCGTGCAACACGAGGCGGGGCGGAACGGCGTCCAGCTCCGGCCATTTTTCGCGGTTATCCACGATTGCAGCAATGGCATCGGGATCCCGGTCGAAGGCATGAACGGTCGCGCCCGCATCGAGCAGGCGGCGGGTATAGCCTCCCGCGCCCAGGGTACCGTCGACGATGACGTCGCCGCCCCGGGGGTTCAGGGCGGCGACGACCTCCTCAAGGAGCACCGGAACGTGGGGAACGCCCTCGGGTATGGTGCGAGAGGCGCTCATTTCTTCGAAGCTTTCTGAAGTTCCTTGGCCGCAAGGCTGCCACAGGCGGTCTGTGCCGCCTTCCAGCTATCGTCCATCGTGTTGAGGTTTTCCGGGCTCCACACCGTGAAGAAGCGGCCATTGCCGCGGAAGTAGAGCTGGTCGGAGACATTGGCGAGGGCGCCGAGATCGTCGGGCAGGACGAAACGGCCGCTGCCGTCGAACGGCACTTCGTAGGAGGCGTAAATGTCGCTGGCGCGCTTTTCCGCGTCGAAGTCCTTGCCCGCGCGGACGGCCATTTCCTGCTGCTCGCGGATTTCCTGCTCGAAATCCTGGATGCGCGAGAGGCCGAAGCCGACGAGGCAGGGCCAGCGGTCATGGGTGGTCAGGCAGAGCAGGTCCTTGCCGCTCGATTCGCGCACGGTGCCGCGAAATGCATTGGGCAGCACGAAACGGTTCTTGTCGCGTAGCAGCGAGAAGCCCTGTCCGTTGTAGATGTATGGCTGCCCAGCCATGGTCCCTGTTCGCCCCTAAGGTTGCCTCTCGGGCATGACAGCGACCCTTCCCGCCACGCGCTCACGCGGCAGGGTTCCGGTACTGCAAGCAGCACACGGCGAGTCTCAGCCATTCCGATTGACAATGCTTTTATAACGGGAATTTTGGGGATTAAAGGGAAATGTGGGGATCAGAGGGAATTAATCGGCGGATTTCTTCGGATTTTAGACACGGGTCATCCCAGGTCCTGTTCCGTTAGCACCTGCGAAACCATGGAAAGCGCTGATTTTACGCGGATTTTCCCTTATATCCGCATCGATCCCGGGCCTGCCCGTCAATCCCCACTTTTTGCCTGTTCGATGAGCCTGGCAAACGTTTTACGCCGCAAGTCCAGCGAGGACACATCTTCGGGGTCCTCGAGCAAGGCTGCGTCGGAAATGGCCAGGATCCGCCCCTTCCCCAGCCTGCATCGCGCCAGAACTGCATCCGCTTCGAAAAGGCAGGAGGCAGTCTCGTCCCCGCTTTTCCCGCCGGTCCCGGATTTTCCCGCCGGCACGGCGCCGTCCCCATCGCTCCCCGCTTTCCCCGAAATTCCCGAGGACGATGGTCCTTCCCCGGAATTCCCCGATGCGCGAAACCGGCCCGCAAGGTCGACCGGAAGCGGCCCGGCGGAAGTCTGGACCAGGCGTTCCCCGGCCCGCTGGCCCGCGTCGAACTCCAGCGCCAATCCCCAGTGCGCCAGGATGGGAGATAGCAGCACCATGTCCTGCGGCCGCCGAGGATCGCCCAGCGCGTGGCGCGACGGCATGGTCAGCATGGGGTCCGCGAACAGCAGCAGATGCCCGCCGTCCCGCACCCAGCGGTCCAGCGCCACGTTTTCCTGCGGCGAAAGCGGGCGGGGCTGCGCCAGCACCAGCAGCGCGCCCGAGGGGAGCGGCAATCGTCCGTTCGGCCCGGCCAGCGTGTCGAGCGGGGTCAGGCGGCCTGCCTCATCCAGCGGTGCAAGCGCCCAGTGCCGGGCGCGCTCAGGCGCCAGCAGTTCGCGCACATCGCCGCTTTCGCCCCAGACGATGGGCAGGCTGGTATAGAGGCCAATGGCGCGATCGCGGCGCGGCGCCGCCGATTCGCCGCAACTCGTGAGTGTGGCCGCGAGCATGGCCGCGCCCGCCAGAAGCGTCAGCGCTGGGCGCAGCTTACTGGCCGTCTGCCGGAGCGCCGGTTACTTCGGGATCCGTCATCGGCGCGGGCGGAGCCGAGGGGCTGGGATCGGCGGCGGGAACCACGCCGATGTCCGCGAGCGGATCGCTGGACGCCTTCTTCGGCTTGGCATCGACGGCAACGACCTGCTGGATCGGATCGGAAGTATCGATCAGCCGGGTGCGATCGTTGATGATGTTCGCCAGGCCCACGATGAGCAGCATCGCGCAAAGGCCGAAAAGTCCGACCTGGAGGCGGTGAACGGCCTGCGAACGCAGCTCGCGCGCAGTGGGCGGCACGAAGTGCTGCGGTGCGGTGATCGGTTCAACCATTGTAGGCGGAATGTGTCCTGCCATCGACAGACCGTTTACCTCAGGATCGCAGCCATGGGAAGACGGGCAGGTTCTTCGATTCCAGCCATTCCGGATTGAACAGCGAGGAGAGGTAGCGGAATCCGGTGTCGCACAGGATCGTGGCAACGCGCGCGTCGGCCTTGCCTTCGGCCACGAGCTTGCGTCCCAGCGCCACGGCGCCCGCCACGTTGATGCCCGAGGACAGGCCGAGGCAGAGCCCCTCTTCCGAAAGCAGGCGGCGGACCCATTCGATGCCCTCTTCGTCCGAGATGCGGAACTGGGTATCGATCGGCGCGCCTTCGAGGTTGGCAGTGATCCGCCCCTGCCCGATGCCTTCGGCGACCGACGAGCCTTCGGCCTTCAGCTCGCCATGGGCATAGTAGTTGTAGAGCGCCGCGCCGTGCGGATCGGTGAGCGCAATGGTGATGTTCTCGTCGAAGGCCTTCAGGCCGAGGCCGGTGCCCGCGATCGTGCCGCCGGTGCCCGCAGCGCAAGTGAAGCCGTCGATCCGGCCGTCCAGCTGCTGCCAGATTTCCGGCGCGGTGCTTTCAATATGGGCCTTGCGGTTGGCGATGTTGTCGAACTGGTTGGCCCAGATCGCGCCCGGCGTCTCTTCGGCGAGGCGGCGCGAGGTGTGGACGAAGTGGCCGGGATTCGAGAACGGCGCGGCCGGCACCAGGACCAGCTCGGCGCCCAGCGCGCGCAGCGTGTCCATCTTCTCGCGCGACTGTGTTTCCGGCATGACGATGATCGTCTTGTAGCCCAGCGCATTGGCCACCAGCGCGATGCCGATGCCGGTGTTGCCCGCCGTGCCTTCCACGATCGTGCCGCCGGGCTGGAGCAGCCCCTTCGCCTCGGCATCGCGCACGATCCACAAGGCCGCGCGATCCTTCACCGAGGCGCCGGGGTTGGCGAATTCGCACTTGCCCCAGATCTCGCATCCGGCCGCTTCGCTCGGTCCCTTGAGCAGGACGAGCGGGGTGTTGCCGATGAGGTCGAGAGTGGAGCGCTGGGGGATCGGTGCAGTCATGGCGGCACAGGTAGGAAGTCAGACCGAAAGGCGCAAATGATTTGCGGAGTTTTTTGAGCAGGCCATTCGCCTTGCTCTCCTTCTCGTGGCCGTCTCGCGGCCCGGCTAGCGCCCCGGCCTGCGGCGCCCGCCCGCTTTCCGCCTCGCCCCCCTCAAGAATTCATCCCGGAGGGGAGGTCCGATGGGACGCAGGCAGGTGCCCGCGCAAAACGGCCCGGAGGCCGTCTTGCCGGAGCGTCAGGTCATCGCAGAATCAGTCTTCCTGCGCGATCGTGACCTTGCAGCCTTCGAGCACCGAAGTGATCGGCACCTGGCAGGACAGGCGCGAGTATTCGTTGCGATGGTCCGAGCTGTCGAGCAGGTCGTTCTCGTCTTCGCTCATGGCCGGCAGCTTGTCGGCGAAGGCGGGATCGATGTGGACGTGGCAGGTCGCGCAGGAGCAGCAGCCACCGCAGAGGGCCAGAAGCTCGTCGAAACCGCTGTCGCGGATCGTTTCCATGAGGGTGCGGCCTTCAAGGGCCTCAACGGTGGATTCTTCGCCCGATTGATTGATGACGATGATCTGCGGCATTCTCGTCGATCCTCTTTGATACTGCATGTATCATAACATGCTGGTTTCGGCCTTTGGGGCCGGCTGCTAATGGCTGCAATCCCCTTTTGCAAGGTAATCGAACTATGGGCTTGAGCGCTGGCGCACTGAAACTGGGACTCGACGCGATTGCGGGGCGCGAGCCCGCCATCGCCCGAGCGCTGGATGCGGCCGGCTACCCCGAACCGCGCATCCGCCCTACCGGATACGCCACGCTCCTGCGCACGATCGTGGGCCAGCAAGTGTCGGTGGCGGCGGCCTCTTCGGTGTGGCAGCGGCTGGAGGACCTGCTGGGCGAAGGGATCGCGCCCGAGACTTTGCTGGCCGCCGAATTCGAAGCCCTGCGCGGCTGCGGGCTTTCGCGTCAGAAGCAGGGTTATGCGCGCAGCCTTTGCGAACTGGTGATCGCCGGCACGCTCGACTTCGACGACTTGCCCGCGGACGACGAGGAGGCGATCGCCCAGCTCGTGCGCATCAAGGGTATCGGCCGCTGGTCCGCGGAAATCTATCTGCTTTTCGCGGAAGGCCGCCCGGACATCTGGCCGGCCGGCGACCTTGCGGTGCAGGCCGGGATGCACAAGATCCTCGGCCTGGAAGCGCGCCCGAGCGAGAAGGAAGCGCGGGAACTGGCCGAAGCCTGGCGCCCCCATCGCGGCGCCGCGGCGATCTTCACCTGGCACTGCTACAACAACCCGGCCCTTTAAGCGGCGCCCTAAACGGAGAGGGGCGCCTTCCGTAGCCCTGCTTCGCCGAGAAAACGGCTCTCCATCCACCGGCGCAGGCGCGGGGACTGCCGCTCGGTCAGGATCGATATTCCCGCGCAGGCCAGCACGATCAGCGCGATCAGGGCTGCGAACATCGGAAAACTGCGCCCGGCCTCGATCCCCCATGACCGCAGAAGCTGGATCAGCGGCCAGTGGAACAAGTAGAGCGTGAAGGAGAAGCCCGCGAGCGTCCGGGCGGCTCCGTCCAGACGCAGGATCGGCGCCGAAAGCAGGTTCACCAGCGGACGCGCGGCCACCAGCGCCAGGGTCATGGCCAGGCCCATCAGCAGGTCCGACAACGCCCATTGCGACCATTCGGCATCGCCCGGCCACCACGCCTTGAGCAGGGGATTGAGCACCGCGTGATCGATCCGGAACAGGAACAGCGCCATCGCGCAGGCCGCCACGATCGCGACGGGCGCAGCCGCAAGGGGCAGGCGCCGGGCGGCCCGAACATGGGTCAGCGCCGCACCCATCAGCCAGACCGGCATCAGCAGGAGAATGGCCCCGCCCGCCGCCGCGCAGCCCAGCGCCACCGCAAGAATGCGCGGCCAGCCCCGCAGGAACACGGCCAATGCGAAGATCGCATAGTACCAGACCTCGTAGCAGAGCGACCAATAGGGCGGGTTCCAGACCGGTCCGGCCACCCCCGGCCAGGCGCTGAGGAAAGCCAGCGGCGCCAGCAGTTGCTTCGTCACTTCCAGCGCTTCCGCGGGGGAATTGTCCATTCGCACCGGCATCGGCCCCGCCAACACATAGGCCGCCAGCGTGCCGAACAGCAGCGAGGGCACCGCGACCGGCAGGATGCGCGACAGGCGCGCCACGGCATAGCGCGGCAGGCTCGACCGGCCGCTCAGCACGGACGTGCTGATCACGAGGCCCGAAAGCACGAAGAACACGATCACGCAGTAGTGCTGCATGCGCACGCCGAAGGGAAACCAGCCGTGATAAAGCCCGAGCTGCACTGCATGGCCGATGGCCACGAGCAGCGCCGCGCCGAAGCGCACGAAGTCAAGCACGACCGAGAGCGGCCGCGTCAGGAAGGGTTGCTCGGCAGGCGGGCTCACGGGAGCCGAATCAATCGCGCGGGGCGGCCGCGTCGATGAAGCGGGCCAGTTCCAGATCGCGGCGGCTCAGGCCATCGGCATCGTGGGTGGTCAGCGTGATCTCCACGCGGTTGTAGACGTTGAACCATTCAGGATGATGGTCGGCCTTGTCGGCCTGGATGGCCACGCGGGTCATGAAGCCGAAAGCCTCGTTGAAATCCGCGAATTTCAGCTTGCGCACGATGGCGAGGCCGTCCTCGCGCAAGTCCCAGCCGGGCAGTGCGGCCAGCGCTTCATCGCGTTCGGCGTCGGTAAGGCGGGCAATCGGCATGGGCGACTCCGTAAAGATGCAGCCAGCTTGGCACTGGGGGGGCTTTCCACTATCGCGTCACCCCATGCAAGGGGCCTCCATCGCCATCGACGACCTCGCCTGCCGGCGCGGCGACAGGCTGCTGTTTCGCGGCGTCTCGCTGCGGCTCGATGCCGGCGAAGCACTGCAGGTGACCGGGCGCAACGGCATCGGCAAGTCCAGCCTGCTGCGTATCCTGGCCGGCCTGGCCCCGGCCTTTTCCGGCGCCGTGACGACCGCAGGCAGCATCGGCCTGGTGGACGAACGCCCGGCGCTCGATCCGGGCTGGACGCTCGGCTCCGCCCTGGCATTCTGGCAGCAGATGGACGGGAATGGCGAAGATCGGCACATGGCCCGCCTGGGTCTCTCGGGCCTGCTCGACGTGCCGGTGCGCTACTTGTCCACGGGGCAGAAGAAGCGCGCCGCCCTTGCCCGCCTGCTCGGCCAGGACGCGCGGATCTGGCTGCTCGACGAGCCGCTGAACGGGCTCGACAGCCATGCCGTCGCCCTGGTCGAGGCACTGGCGGCGGAGCATTGCAGCAAGGGCGGCATTGCAGTGATCGCTTCTCACCAGCCTTTCGCGCTGCCGGGCATGGCCACCCTCTCCCTTGCGGAGCACGCGGCATGAGCGTCAGGATCCGGCCCCTCCTCAAGCGAGACCTCACGCGCCTGCTGCTGGGCGGACGCGGCGGCGGGGCGCTGCTGCCGATCCTGTTCTTCCTCTCGGTGGCGATGCTCTATCCCTTCGCCGTCGGCCCCGACGCGCCGCTGCTGGCGCGGACCGGCGGCGGCGTGATCTGGGTCGCGGCCTTGCTGGCCGCGATCCTGCCGCTCGACCGTCTGGTGGAGCCCGACATAGAGATGGGCCTGTTCGATCAGTGGGCGCTGCGCGGCATCTCCGAGGAACTGGTGATCGCGGTGCGGGTGCTGGCCCATTGGCTGAGCTTCGGCCCCCCGCTCATGCTGGCCGCCCTGCCCGCCGCCGCCCTGCTCGGGCTGGACGGGCAGAGGCTCATGCTGGTCGAGATCGGGCTGCTGGCGGGTACGCCGGGCCTCGCCGCGCTGGGGGTTACGGTTGCCGCGCTCACGGCCGGCCTGCGCGGCGGCGCGGCGCTGGGGGGCCTGCTGATGATCCCCATGGCCGTGCCGGTGCTGATCTTCGGCGCGGGCAGCCTCGGCAGCGGCGGCACGGGCGGACTGGCCCTGACCGCGGCGGCAAGCCTGGTCCTGCTGGCCATCGCCCCTTTCGCAAGCGGCGCGGCGATCCGCGCGGCCCGCGGCTGACGATCTCGCGCGGCGCACCGCCGGCGAGCGCTCGTTTCATCGCCACGGCGGTTGGCGCAGGTACCGCTGCCCAAGCATAGTGCGCTTCCAGATCCGGCCAGAACCGGACAGCGGGAGAATGCCATGGAAAGCCATCGGACGCTGATCGACAGGGCCAGGCGCGAAGCCGGGCTCGACGACTTCGGCGCAGACGGCTTTCGCGAGGGCCTGGAAATCCTGGTCGATTCCCTCGATCGCGAGGCCGGGCTCAATGCGCTGGGCGAAAGCGCCCTGGCGGAACGCATCGTCCTGCATCTCAGGCAGAGACTGGAAATCGAAGACTGGTATCGCCGCCATCCCGAGATCGCGGACGAGGAAATTCGCGCGCCGCTATTCGGCGTCAGCCTGCCGCGCACCGGTTCCTCGGCGCTGTCGTTCCTGCTCGCGAGCGACCCGGCGATCCGCTACCTCAGGGTCTGGGAAAGCAGCCGCCCCTGTCCGCCGCCTGGCACTGTCGAAGGACCCGATCCCCGCCGGGGCGTCTCCGCCAGCAGCGCCGACGAGACGCTGAAAGGCGGCCGCCGCACGCCAAGCGGGATCGACGGCGCGATGGAATGCCAGGACATCATGGCGCTCGATTTCAAGAGCCAGATATTCCAGGCTTTCGCCCAGGTTCCCCGCTATTCGGACTGGCTGCTCCAAACCGACCTGACCGAGACTTACGCCTATCACAAGCGTGTGCTGAAGCTGCTGCAATGGCGGCAACCGGCGCGGCCCTGGCGGCTCAAGGCGCCCACGCACATGCTCTATCTCGATGCGCTGACGGCGGCGTTTCCCGATGCCCGCTTCGTCATGACTCACCGCGATCCCAGCGACGTGATCCTGTCCGTGGCCACGGTCTATGCCGACATCATCGGCAAGTTCACCGACCGGACCGACCATGCCTATCTCGGCGATCTCAACCTTCGGACCTGGTCCGAGGCGATGCGGCGGGCGATCGCCTTTCGCCATGGCGGCGGGGACCACCGTTTTCACGACATCCACTTCCGCGCCATGCTGCGCGACCCGCTGGGGCAAGTGCGCGAACTCTATGCCTGGCTGGGAGAGCCGGTCTCTCCGGAGTTCGCACGGGCAATGGCGGCATGGTGGGCATCGAACGAGAGCGAGCCCCGCATGGCCAAGCCCGATCCGGCGCGCTTCGGGCTCGATCCCGCAGCGGTGCGCGGCCATTTCGGCGACTATCTGGCGCACATGGAGCGCTGGGCGCCCTTCAGCGAAGCCGCTTGAACAACTTTCGGAAGAACCACAGGTGATGACAGATGGGTGAAGTAACCAGCGGCCCCGTAGACTTCGATGCCGCCGCGCGAGAGGCGCAGACCATTACGGGGGGGCCGCGCTATGCGCCGCTGCGGCTCGACGAAGTGAGCCCGGAGGGACAGGAGCAGGTCGACGCGATCCGCGCGGCCTTCCACATCCCGGACAGTCGCCCCTTCCCCGACGTCAGCCTGATCACCTTGCGCCATCCGGGCATGTTCAAGGGGCAGATGGTGCTGGGCATCGAATTGGCCGCCAGAGGCGCGATACCCGGCCGTGAGCGGGAACTGATGATCCTGCGCCTGGCCCTGCTCGCCGGCGCGCCGTTCGAATGGTGCGAACATGTGGATATCGGCAAGGCCTTCGGCATCACCGCCGAGGACCTCGAACGCGTGATCGCAGGCTCTGCCGCGCCCGGCTGGACCGAACACGAATCGGCCATGCTGCGCGCGGTCGAGGAACTGCTCGCCGATTACTGTCTTGGCGAGGAGACCTGGGACACGCTGGCCCGGACCTGGGACGAAAAGCAGATGCTGGAACTGCCCATGCTCGTCGGCGCCTATCTGATGACGGCGATGCAGCAGAATTCCCTGAAAATTCAGCCCAAGGGCGGTTTCGATTACCGCTGATCCCGATTCGCCGGAGTCGGCACGCCGATAGTCCGCGAATCGGCGAAACGAATCACTGCGAATCACCGGGTGTTTCGAAAGGCCGTCGCTCCCCGAGCGGCGGCCTTTTCTCGTGGAAAATATCGCCGGGTTTTTCGCACGGTTCACCGGCGGCGGATCCGGGGCCGCCTGTGGACAAGCGCGGCAGAACTCCGGGATAACGGCGGGATAAGTGGGGGATTTTCCTGGAAAAAACGGGCCGGGGCGGTTTCTCGCGTGGTGCGTGAAATCGCCCCGGCCCAGTCGACAGGAAGGGCAGGCGGGCGCCCCATGACAAGCGCCGGCCCGAGGTCCTTGGTGCAGGCTTGACGGGCAAGACAAGCTGCGTAGACATAGCTAATGATAATCATTCTCAAATACAAGCCCATGGAGAACCAGGCATGTATCAGTACGTCGATCGCCCGCTGAATTCGCTCGACGAGGGGTGCCGTTTCCTCGTCTGGTCCATGCGCGCCTGGGTCACGACGCTGGCCCGCCGGCAATGCCCTGCGCAGGCGCTGGCCCCTGCTTTCGCCAAGTGGCGGATGATCGGCGGGCTCCAGCCGTTCCACCGGGCCATGCTGCTGTTCAACCGCGATGCGCTGGAGACTTTCGCCTTCTGCCCGATGGCCTGCAGCCATGTCTCCGAGCACGAGGCGGTGATTCTCGAACTCATCACCTCGCTGCGCGACCGCGGCCCCCAGCAGACGCGCGCCACGCTGGAACTGGTGGTTTCGGAAGACAGCGTGGGCGACGTGCTGGAAACGCTCTCGAAGCTCGGCGCGGCCATGGCCATTGCCGGCATTTTCCCCGGCGAACCGGTCGAAGCGAAGAACCAGCGGCATTGAACGGCGACGCGGAGGGAGGCGCACTTCCCTCCGGCGCTCCTTATTGAGCGGGAGCGGTGAGGACCGGCGGACTTATCCCCCGATCAATTCGCGCCCGATCAGCATGCGCCTGATCTCGTTCGTACCGGCGCCGATGTCGAGCAGCTTGGCGTCACGCAGATAGCGCTCGACCGGCCAGTCCTTGGTGTAGCCGGCCCCGCCCAGTGCCTGCACCGCCTCTCCCGAGACGCGGAAGGCGTTCTCGCTGGCGAGCAGGATCGCGCCGGCCGCGTCGAACCGGGTGGTCTGCCCTGCGTCGCAGGCCCGCGCGACGGCGTAGACATAGGCCCGCGCAGACTGCAGCGCGACGTACATGTCCGCCACTTTGGCCTGCATGAGCTGGAACGTGCCGATGGCGGTGCCGAACTGGCGGCGTTCGCGTACATAGGGGATCACGGTATCCAGGCAGGCCTGCATGATGCCGATCTGCAGACCCGCCAGCACCACCCGCTCGTAATCGAGCCCGCTCATCAGCACTTTCACGCCGCCATTCAGCGGGCCCATGACGTTCTCTTCAGGCACGAAGCAGTCGTCGAACACCAGTTCGCACGTCGGCGATCCGCGCATGCCCATCTTGTCGATCTTCTGGCCGATGGAGAAGCCGGCCATGCCTTTCTCGATCAGGAAGGCGGTGATCCCCCTGGAGCCTGCCTCCGCATCGGTGCGGGCGTAGACGACCAGCACTTCCGCGTAAGTACCGTTGGTGATCCAGAACTTGGTGCCGTTCAGGCGGAAGCCGCCCGGCACGGCATCGGCCCGCAGCTTCATTCCGACCACGTCGGACCCTGCCCCCGCTTCGGACATGGCCAGGCTGCCCACATGCTCGCCGGAAATCAGGCCGGGCAGGTACTTGGCCTTCTGGGCCTCGTTCCCCCAACGCCGGATCTGGTTCACGCAGAGGTTCGAGTGCGCGCCGTAGGACAGCCCGACCGAAGCCGAGGCCCGGCTGACTTCCTCCACCGCGATCACATGTTCGAGATAGCCCAGCCCGGTGCCGCCCCATTGCTCTTCCACGGTGATGCCGTGCAGGCCAAGTTCGCCCATGGCGGGCCAGAGTTCGCGCGGAAACCAGTCCTCCGCATCGACCCTGGCCGCGAGCGGCGCGATCTGTTCGTCGGCGAAACGGGCCACGCTCTCGCGGATCATCTCCGCAGATTCGCCCAGCGCGAAGTCGAAATCCGGGGTTGCCTTCATGCCCTAGTCCCAATCTTTTCGAGCGCCGCTCTCCGGCGCCTTTCGTTAACCCGCAAGTTAGCGACCGGGCTCCCTGCAAACAAATTGAAACTTCCCGCCCGGTTCGATAAATTTTCCCAATGATAAAGCGCGCGCATATCCGCCATTTCCTGGCCGTTGCCGATTCCGGCAGCTTCAAGCAGGCCTCGGCGCGGCTCCACGTCACCCAGCCGACGGTCTCCACCAGTATTGCGGAACTGGAGCGCTTGGTGGGCTCGCCGCTGTTCGTGCGCGACCGGCGCCATGTCCGCCTGACCGAGCCGGGGGGCGCCTTCCTGCCGATCGCCCGCGACCTCGAAGCAGGCTTCCGCCGCGCGGACCAGTTCGGCCGGCCCATGCAGGAGCAGTGGCCGGACCTGAAGCTGGGCGTGATCCCGAGCGTGTCCGGCCCCCTGCTGGAGCGGCTCGCCCGCGAACTGGCCGGGGACTTCGGGATCGAACTGGTGGAGGGGGACGACCGCGATTTGCGCGGGCAACTCGGCAGCGGAAAGATCCAGCTGGCGCTGACGTTGCTGGGGGAAGACGAACAAGGCCCCTGCGCCCGCACATTGCTGGAGGAGCCCTACGTCCTGGTCATGCCGGAGACGCACCGCTTCGCCGGGGCGTCGCTCGTGGCGCCGCAGGACATCGCCGGGGACATCATGATCGCCAGGCGGTCCTGCGAGGTGCTTCAGCAAACCAGCCGCTTCTTCACCGATGCCGGGGTGCGCCCGCGCTTCGCCTTGCGCAGCGAGAACGAGGACCGCTGCATGCGCATGGTCGCGGCCGGCCTTGGCGTGACGGTGGCGCCCCTGTCGCTGGCTCCTGCGGGAACGGCGACGGCGGAGATCGCAGGCTATGGCCTGAGCCGCAGACTGGGCCTGGTACGCGGCGCGGAATTTCCGGCGGAGGCGGAGGAACGACTGGCGGCGACGCTGGAGATCGTCTCCGCCAGCCTTCCCTCCTTGGCCCGTCAATCCGGTGCGGCGCCCTCATAGCGCCCGCCGGCTGTCTCCATGCCGACCGGGTCTTGCCGTGTCGGCCGTGAATATCCTGTCTTGCCCTGAACCCTGACTTGGCGCACCCTGACTTGGCACCCGGTGCCCGCCCAAGCCACCCGGTAACGGGCCTGCCTGTACGAGACAGCACCGAGCGGGGGCGCTCCCGAACCGGGTGTCCCTTTTTACCCCCAAATGCGGAGAAGCGCCCCCTACCGTCATGCGGTTCGCGCACTGGCAGCGGCCTCGTTGGGAGAGCAGCCGCCGCCAGCGCGTTCGCACGTTTCGGTGTTGCCCATTAGGTAAAGAGCTGACACGATGCGATCAAACGCAATGAATTTGACGCAGCGTTGCAAAAATTAGAGCAGGTCCAGACAGTCCCGATGCCGGCATTTTCCCGTTTCCTGCGCTATTTCATGGCGGTCGGCCGCCTCGGCTCGATCCGCAAGGCCGCCGACGAGCTGAACGTGTCCGCCTCCGCCATCGACCGGCAGATCCTGAACGTCGAAGCCGAACTGGGCCTCCCGCTGTTCGAGCGCCTGCCCACCGGCCTGCGGCTCACCGCGGCCGGGGAGATGATGATGGCCTCCGGCGCCCACTGGCAGCAGGGCATGGCCAGCCTGCGCGGACGGATAGAGGACTTGCGCGGACTGAAGCGGGGCCACGTCGACATCGCGGTGATCGATGCCCTGGCGACGGGCCATGTCCCTGCGACGCTCCACGCCATCCAGCAGCGCTATCCGGGCATCACCCTGGGCATCAAGGTGTTGGGCAACGACGCGGTCCGGCGGGCGGTGATCGACGGATCGGTGGATTGCGGCATCCTGTTCGAGCCGCAGTCCTACCGCGACCTTTCGGTCCGCGCCTTCACCGAAGTAGTGCTGGGCTTCGTCACGCCGCCCGGCCATCCTTTCGCCGCCCTGCCCGAGGCGCGCTTCTCGATCTGCGCGGACGAGCCGATGATCATCCCGGCAGAGCCGCTGGCGGTCTATCAGCAGATCGCCGTTCTGGAAGGGGCGACCGGGATCGCTCTGACGCGCAAGGCGAGTTCGGACAATATCCAGATGATCACCGCGCTGGTCACGCAGGGTGCCGGGGTGGGCGTGCTCACTTCGCTGGATGTCCGCACCGACGTGCAGCGGGGCAGCTTGGCCTTCACCCGCATTTCCGATTCGCTGCTGCGGCCGATGACCCTGGCGCTCTGCACGGCCTCGGCGCGCACGCCGTCTTATGCCGCGAACCTGGTGATCGGTGAATTCGAGCACGGATTTGCCGCGCTTGGCCATGCTGCTTCAACGGCTTAGCCCCCGCCCGGCCTCTGCGGGAAGCCCAGGCGGCATCGCGCGATTGCGGATTTCGCAAGAACGCGGTAACCGGAGCAGCTTCCTCCCCACATTCGCGTTCAGGATTTGCCCCGCATGAGTGAAGCTTCCGAGCCGCAGCTCCATTATCTCGAGTATTACGAAGACTTCCTTGCCAAGGTTCGCCAGCTTTCACGGCAGGTGCAACAGGGCGAGTGGAAGCCCGAATTCGTCATCGGCCTCGGCCGCGGCGGATTGGTTCCGGCGGTCTATATCTCGCACCAGCTGTCGCTGCCGATGCTGTCGATCGACCATTCGTCCAAGATTCCCGGCTTCGCCGACGAACTGCTGGCGAAAGTCGCGGCGATGAGCGCCGAGGGCACGCGCATGCTGTTCGTGGACGACATCAACGACACCGGCGGCACCATCGAATATATCCGCAGCCAGCTGACCGAAGGCGGCTGCGACCACGGCAACTTGCGCTTCGCGGTGGTGATCAACAACAAGAGTTCCAAGGTCGGCGTCGACCTCTGGGCCGAAGTGATCGACCGTACCGACGACAAGCGCTGGTTCGTGTTCCCCTGGGAGTCGGTGGGCACGCGCGAAAGCATCGTCGAGGAAGCGCTTTCGGTGCCCGAACGCCTGGCCTGAAGCCGGGGGTCATGCCCCGGGGCTTCCTCCTGGCTTCATGACCTCCAGCAATCCGGCGTCGTCCATCTCCGCCAGATCCAGCATGCCGCGGTAGGGATCGCCCTCCAGCCCGAGCACTTGCGCAAAGGCCGGCTCGGTCTTCGCGCCTGCCCTCCGCGCCGCCAGGACCGCGTCCCGGAACGCCGTGCCGCCAAGGCCGAGCAGCCGCTGCTCCACCGTGAAGTGGCGCCAGCCGTGCTGCCCGGCGACCGGCCGCGCCTGGCCGAATATCTCGAAAGGCAGCCCTTCCACCGAGAACGTGGCCACCACCGGGCGGTCCGCCTTGCGCCACTGCCACATGGCGAAATGTTCGAAACGTCCGCACTCCGCCCACAAGGCCGCGGCGAACAGGTCGGGATCGGGGGCGTGGCAGAGCACGTCGATGTCGCTGCCGGGAACCGCCAGGCCAAGCGGAAACGTCCCGGCGACATGCGGATCGAACCGGGCGAGCCGCGGGAGAATGCCGCTCGCCGTCAGGGCCGCCTGCCAGTCCGGCCCCCTCAGCGATGCGCCTCCAGATAGGCTTCCAGCCGGTCGAGATTGGCCGCGACGGCCTCGGCCGGCAGGAACGAGCCGGTGAAGCTGTTGCGCGCCAGGGTCCCCAGCGCGGCCTTGCCCAGACCGCGGGCCGCCGCGACGGCGCGGTAATTGTCAGCCACGTAGCCGCCGAAGTAAGCCGGATCGTCGGAATTGATCGTGGCCTTGAGACCGTGAGCGAGCATCGCGTCGATCGGGTGATCGGCCAGGTCATCCACCACGCAGAGCTTGTGGTTGGAGAGCGGGCAGACGGTCAGCGTCATTTCCTCACGAACCAGGCGCGCGATCAGCGCGGGGTCTTCCAGCGCGCGGTTGCCGTGATCGATGCGGTGGACGCCCAGCAGGTCGAGCGCCTGATGGACATATGCGGGCGGGCCTTCCTCGCCGGCATGGGCGGTGATCCTGAGGCCCTTTTCGCGCGCGGCGGCGAAGACCCGCGCGAATTTCTCGGGCGGGTGGCCGACTTCGGAAGAATCCAGCCCCACGGCCTCGATCCGGTCGAGCCAGGGCTCCGCCTCGGCCAGAGTGGCGAAGGCGGCTTCTTCGGAGAGATGGCGCAGGAACGAGAGGATCAGGCTGCTGGTCATGCCATGCTCGGCATGGGCGGCCTCCATGGCGGAGAGCAGGCCCTCGATCACTTCGGCAAAGGGCACGCCGCGGTCTGTGTGGGTCTGGGGATCGAACATCAGTTCGGCGTGCACCACCCCGTCCGCCGCCGCACGGGCGAAGTAGGCGGCGGCGAGGTCGTGAAAGTCCTGCCGCGTCAGCAGCACGTTGGCGCCCGCGTAGTAGATGTCGAGGAAGTCCTGCAGGTTCGAGAAGTCGTAGGCGGCACGCACTTCTTCCACCGTGGCGAAGGGGATCGACACCCCGTTGCGCTCGGCCAGGGCGAACATGAGTTCGGGCTCCAGGCTGCCTTCGATGTGGAGATGAAGCTCGGCCTTGGGCAGGCCGGCGATGAAGCTGTCGAGATCGGTCATGTCTTGTCCCTGTTCCAGGCGCAGCGGCCCAGCAGATAAGTGCGCGCCACGGCGCGGTCGTCGCCCAGCACCTGCAACGCGAAGAGCCGCTCTGCAAGTCCGGCGTCGCGGGTGCGGCGCGCGAGCAGCGGCGTCGCGCAGGGGTCCAGCACCACGAAATCGGCTTCCTGTCCCACGTCCAGCCGCCCCACGCGGTCGCCGATGTGGAGCAGAGCCGCGCTTCCCCCGGTCGCCAGCCAGAGGGCGCGGAACGGGTCAAGCGCCGTACCTTTCATTTGCGCCGCCTGATAGGCGATGCCCTGGGTGTGGAGCAGCGAGAACGTCGTGCCCGCCCCCACGTCGGTGCCGAGGCCCAGGCGCAGGCCGTGCCGGTCTGCCTGCCCGAAATCGAAGCAGCCGGAACCGAGGAACAGGTTCGAACTGGGGCAGACCGCGATCCCCGCCCCGCTTTCGTGGAGCCGGTGGCAGGCCCTCTCCGACAAGTGCACCCCATGTGCGAAGACCGCGCGACCCGAGACGAGGCCGAAGCGGTCGTAGGCGTCGAGGTAGTCCGCCGCTTCGGGAAAGCGCGCCGCCACTTCCGCGCATTCGCGCAAGTTCTCGGCCAGGTGGGTGTGAAGCAGCACCTCGGGATGCTGGGCCAGGAGCGCACCGGCATCGGCAAGCTGCGTGTCGGAGCAGGCCAGCGCGAAGCGCGGCGTGACGGCGTAGCCCAGCCGCCCCCGGCCGCGCCAGCGGCGGATCAGCGCCTCGGTTCCGGCCCGGCCCGACGCGGGCGTGTCGCGCAGCCCTTCGGGGCCGAGGTCCATCAGCACTTTTCCGGAGACGATCCGCATGTCCCGCGCCAGCGCCGCCTCGAACAGGGCATCGACCGACTGTTCGTGGACCGTGGGATAGACCAGCGCGCTGGTCGTGCCGTTCCTCAGCAATTCGTCGAGGAAGAAGGCCGCCACGACATCGGCGTGGGCCTTGTCGGCAAAGGCCTTTTCGGCCGGGAAGATGTGGCGTTCCAGCCAGTCGAGCAATTGGTCGCCATGCGCGGCGATGCGGTCGGTCTGGGGATAGTGGACATGCGCGTCGACGAACCCCGGCACGACGAGGCCGGGCAGCGTCTCCACCGGCACTTGCCCGTAGCGTCCGGCCAGTTCGGCATAGGCCCCGCGCGCGGCGATCACCCCGTCCTCGACCACCAGCAGCCCGTCGGGCTCGTGACGGATCGCGGCGGGATCGTCCTGGGGGTCATGGGAAACGGAGAGGATTTCGGCGCGAAAGGCTTGGATCATCCGCCTTGTCCTAGCGGGCGATCGGCACGAAGGCGAGCGCCGACGCGCCGCTTCCCGCGTGACACCCCGTTCACCCGCCCGCCAGCCAGGCAAAGCGGGCGACGAAAAGCAGCGCCAGAACCAGCAGGAACCAGTCCTTCCGCTGGATCGTGCCGCGCACCAGCTTGAGCAAGGCATGGGCGGTGATGCCGAACGCCAGGCCGTTGGCGATGGAGAAAGTGAACGGGATCATCGCCACGGTCAGGAAGGCCGGGATCGCCGCCAGCGGGTCTTCCCATTCCACTTCGGTCAGCGGCAGCAACATGAGCCCGCCAACGATGATCAGCGCCGGTGCAGTCGCCGCCAGCGGAATGACCTGCGCATAAGGCGCCACGAACAGGGTGGCGAGGAACAGCAGGCCGGTCACCACCGCGGTCAGTCCGGTGCGCCCGCCCGCCTGCACGCCTGCCGCGCTTTCGACATAGCTGGTCACCGTGCTTGTCCCGGCCATCGAACCGACGATGGTGGCGGCGGCGTCGGTCACGAGAATACGGTTGAGCCGCGGGATCCGCCCTTGCCCGTCCATCAGCCCGGCCCGCTTGGTCACGGCCACGAGGGTGCCGATATTGTCGAACAGGTCGACGAAGAGAAAGACGAAGAGGATCTCGAACAGGCCCAGCCCATGGCTGCCCGAAAGCCCGAAGACGCCGGCGAGGTCCAGCTTGAAGGCCGTGCCGGTCAGGGCGTCCAGCGAATAGGGTTCGGGATGGACCGAGACCATGCCGCAGAGCCAGCCGAGCGCGGTCGTGGCGAGAATGCCGATCAGCATGGCGCCGCGCACGTTCCACACGGACAGCGCGCCGATCAGCACCAGTCCGAACAGGGCCAGCATGGCGCCGGGCTCCCTCAGGTTTCCGAGCGCGACGAAAGTCGCCGGATCGGCAACCACGATGCCGGCGCTCTTCAGCCCCACGAAGCCGATGAACAGGCCGATCCCCCCGGCCACCGCCGCGAAGAGATAGTGCGGGATCGCGGCGATGATGAGCTGCCGCACGCCCGTGACGGTCAGTGCCAGGAAGGCCACGCCCGACAGGAACACGCAGCCCAGCGCCACCGGCCAGGGCACGCCCATCTGCTGCACCACGGTGAAGCTGAAATAGGCATTGAGCCCCATGCCGGGCGCCAGCGCCAGCGGCGTATTGGCCACCAGCCCCATGAGGATGGAGGCAAAAGCCGCCGCAAAACAGGTCGCCGCCGCCACCGAGGCCACCGGCATGCCCGCCGCGCCCAGGATCGCAGGGTTCACCAGCACGATATAGGCCATCGTCAGGAAGGTCGTCATGCCCGCCAGGACTTCGGTGCGGGCGGTGGTTCCCCGTTCCTTCAGCGCAAACCAGCGTTCCAGCGCGCCATCCGGCGGAGTGCCCGGTTCGAATTGCGTTTCGGTGCGCGTCACGTTCTCGTCCCCAACAGTTCGCGCGGCCGCGCGCGGCTGCGACGGCTTTCGGCCGGTGGAGTCCTATCGGCAATTGCCGGAGGCGGCGCAACGGGCTTCGACGGTCTTGCCCGATCGCTGGCCGACTATTCCCGGCCGGGACCGCCGGGATGGAGGATCAGCGCTCGTTCACCCATTCGCGCCGCAGGGCGGGTCCGGCAAGGCTCATCAGCAGGGCCGCAAGCAAGTAGAGGCCCAGGCCCAGGAGCATGGAATAGCGCAGCGATTCCGCGCCATAGACCGGCGCCAGCGCCTTGGACAGCGCGCCAAGTGCGTAGATTCCGCCGCCCAGGCCGATGAGGTTGTTGATCAGCAGGAACAGGGCCGAAGCCGTCGCGCGGGCGGGCGGCTCGACGAGGTGCTGGACCGCGCTCGTCACCGGGCCGAGCCAGACATAGGCCAGCGCCTGCGGCAGCAGGAACAGCACGAAGGCGAGCGGCACGCTGGAGGTCCAGATCCCGCCCGCGAACAGCGGCACGGCCACGACATAGGCCATGGCCGGAACCCGCCCGTACCAGGCGCGGTCGGCGCGGCCGAGCCGGTCCGCAAGGAGGCCGCCGGCCAGCACCCCCACGGTCCCGCCGATCAGCAGGACCGCGCCGATGAACCAGGAGGTTTGGACGAGGTCCAGCCCGAAACTGCGCTGGAGCAGGCTGGGCAGCCAGAAGGCCAGGCCATAGCCCAGCATCGAGCTGGAAGCCGCGCCGAAGCTCAGCAGCCAGAAGGCGCGCTTGCGGGCAAGCAGCGCGGCCACTTCCCCGAAGCGCACGGACGGCGCCATGCCCGGTGCGGGGCGGGGCTGGTCCCGGACCACGAACTTGAACAGCGGCGCGATCAGCAGGCCGGCAAGGCCCACCGCCACGAAAGCCGCGCGCCAGTCCACCCGCGCCGCGACATAGCCTCCGGCCAGCACACCGGCCGCCGAGCCGAGCGGGATGCCCAGCGAATAGACCGAAAGCGCGAAAGCCCGCCGCTCGCTGGGGAAGTGATCGCCGATCACCGCATAGGACGGCGCCACGCCGCCCGCCTCTCCCACACCGACGCCGAGCCGGGCGAGGAAGATATGCCAGAAGCCGGTGGCCGCGCCGCACAGCGCGGTGAACAGGCTCCAGACCACCATGGAACCGGTAATGACCCAGGACCGGCTGGTCCGGTCGGCCAGCCAGGCCAGCGGGACTCCCAGCGTCGAATAGAGCATGGCGAAGGCGAGGCCGCCCAGCATGCCCATCTGCGCATCGTCGAGGCCCAGGTCCTTCTGGATCGGCGCGGCCAGGATCGCCAGGATCTGGCGGTCCACGAAGTTGAAGATATAGACCAGCAGCAGCATCGCCAGCACCAGCCGGGGCGAGGCCGAGCTGCGGGCAGTTCCGGTGGATTGCCGGTGGGAGAGGTCATCGTGCATCGTCAGTCTCTTTCGTCATCCCGGACGGGATCCGGGACCACCATCGGTGAACAGCCCGCTCTCCGGCAAGATGCCCTGTTGCCCCATCGCGCGGAAGACCGGGGCCTGAAGACGTCAGGGCCTGCCGGATCAAGCCGACGACGACGGGACATGCTCGCGCAGGAAGGCGGAAATCGCAGCCAGGGCCGGCAGTTCGTCCAGCATCGGCGCATGGCCCACGCGCGGCACTTCGACCGCCGCGAACGGCCCCGCATGGCGCTGCGCCATGTCCCGCACGGTCTGGGCGGAAAGGAGATCGGAGAGCGCCCCGCGCACGACCAGCACGGGCGCCCCTCCCAGCAGGTCCCACAAGGGCCAGAGATCGGCGGGAACCGTCTGCGGATCGTCACCGTCGATGCTCTTCGCGATCGCGGGATCGTAGGCGAAGGACACGGTGCCGTCCGGGTTCTCGCGGCAGGTCCGATGGGCGAAGGCCAGCCAGTCCGGGCCGCCGAAATCCGGGAACGCCACGCCGTTGACCGCGCGGCATCGCGCCGCCGCCGCCTTCCACGATGTCATCGTGCCGCCCGGCCCGACATAGCCCTGGATGCGCGCCAGCCCGGCCGGGTCCAGCACGGGGCCGATGTCGTTGAACACGAAGCCGCTGGCGAGATCCGGCCGCAGGGCGTTCATCACCATGGCCATCAGCCCGCCCATCGACGTGCCGATCAGGCAGGCCCGCGCGATGCCGAGCCCGTCCAGCAGCGCGAGCATGTCCTGCGCATAGACGTCGGGCCGGTACTGCGCGGGGTCCGGGTCCCATTCGGAAAGCCCCCTGCCCCGCTGGTCCGGCACGATCAGCCGGTAACGCCCGGCGAGGTGCGCGGCGAGCGGCTCGAAATCCGCGCTGTTGCGGGTGAGGCCGTGCATCAGCAGCAGGTCCGGCGCGCCGACCTCGTGCGCAGGATAGTCCCGCGCGGCCAGCTCGAGCCTCCCGCAGGCGCTGCGGTAGCGGTGGAGGCGGTATTCCATGGCGGGCCTTGTCCTTTCGCCCCATGCCGGGCCGAACGATGGCAGGATGACGGGCCTCATCTTCCCCGGACGAGGCCCGCCCGGCGTGATCAGAATTCCAGCGTCCCGGTAACGAAGACCTGGCGCGGATTGCCGTAGAATGCCGTCAGCGTACCCTCCCTGCCGAGGGTCGGGATCAACCCGCCCGCGGGATTGCGCAGGATCGCGCCCGTCACCGGGTCGGCCCCGATGAAGGTATAGCCCGAAGTCTTGTATTCCTTGTCGAGAATGTTCTTGCCGTGGACGCCCAGGCTCCAGCGGCCGCCGGGCGCGGTATAGACCAGGCTGGCGTCGAGCAGCGTATAGCCCTTCTGGTCGATATAGGGGTTCGGGATCTCGAACTGATAGGTCTTGCTGCGGTAGGACAGCGTGGTGTTGAACGACACATCGCCTTCGCCCACCGGTGCGTTGTAGGCCAGGGTCGCGCTGCTGGTCCACTTGGGCGTGTTCTGGACCTTGCGGAACTCCGCGACGTCGACCGGCCCCTGGCCCGCGATCTGGGTGATGTATTCCTTGTAGCGGGCATTGATGTAGCCCACCGAACCGGACAGGTTCACGCGGTCTCCCGAAGTCGCCAGGTTCTGCGCGAGCCGGGCATTGGCCTCGAACTCCACGCCGTCGATCTTCGCCTTGCCGGCATTGGTGATGACACCGCAGAAAGTCGGGATGCCGTTGACCGTGCAGCCCGAGGAGCCGGGGATCTGCACGTCCTTGTAGTCCATGTGGAAGGCCGCCAGCGCCAGGTAGAGGCCGCCGCCGAACAGGTTGCCCTTGTAGCCGACCTCATAGCTGTCCACCGATTCCGGCTTGAAGCTGAGGTAGTCGGCCACTTCGCTGTCTTCGCGAATGCCGTCGCCATTGGTGTCCGGCGCGTTCACGCCGACGCCGCGCGGATCGAAGCCGCCGCCCTTGAAGCCCTGCGAGAAGCTGGCGTAGAGGTTGTGGTCCGGTGTCGGCTTGAAGCTGAGCGAGGCGCGCGGGGTGAACTTCTTGAACACCGCCTTGCCCGAGAAGTCGGTGCCGGGCGCTCCGAAAGCCACGCCAAGCCCGCCGAACACCGGAGAGCCGCCGCCGAGGTAGTTCTGCCGCAGGATCTGCGCCTTGCGCTCGTCCCAGGTATAGCGGCCGCCGACCGCGAGGCTGAGCTGGTCGGTGAAGTCGAACGTGAAATCGCCGAAGATGGCCCAGGTGCTGGTGTCGACGTCGGCCTGGGTATCGGCGGTCAGCCCGTTGACGGTGGTGAACAGGCGCACGTCGAAGGCCGTGTCCGCCTTGGCCCCCAAGTAATAGGCGCCGATCATGCCCTGCAGCCAGCTGCCGTTGTCGTAGAGCAGCTGGAATTCCTGGCTGACCTGCTCGTTGTTGTAGAAGGCCGGCACATCGACATCGATGGCGGGCAAGGCGTCGAAGTCGATCGGCGAGGCGCTCTTGTCCTTGCGCCAGGCGCTGATCGAGCGGAACGTCAGGGCATCGGTCAGTTCGGCGCTGGCGTTGATGGCCAGGCCGTAAGCCTTCACGTCCTGCCGGGGATCGACCAGCCCGCCCTGGCTGTCGAACACGTCGTCCAGCACCGGCGTGCCCGAGACCATGCCCGGGATCAGGCGATGGCCGCCGCGCGAGTTGGACTTGTCACGCGAATAATCGCCGGAGATGCGGATCAGCACGGGCTGGCCCTTGCCGCCGATCTCGACCGTGCCGCGCCCGGCCCAGATGTCCTTGTTGTAGTTCTCCTCGCCCGTGGTCAGGTTCTTGCCGAAGCCGCCGCGCGAAAGGCGTGCCACCGATCCGCCGACGCGGACGAGGTCCGTGATCGGGGTGGAAACGGTCAGCACGCCGTCGGCCTGGTCGTAAGTGCCGTAAGTGCCGCGCAGCTTGAGCGAGAAATGGTCGGGCAGTTCGCGGGTGACATACTTCACCGCGCCGCCGATGGTGTTGCGCCCGTAAAGCGTGCCCTGCGGGCCGCGCAGCACTTCGATGCGCTCGACGTCGTAGATGTCGAGCACGGCGGCCTGCGGGCGGTTGAGGTAGACGTCGTCGAGATAGATGCCTACGCCCTGCTCGAAGCCGGACACCGGATCCTGCTGGCCGATGCCGCGGATGAAGGCGGACAGGGTGGAGTTGGTCCCGCGCGAGACTTCCAGCGTCACGTTCGGGGTGGTCTGCGCGATGTCGGTGATGTCGAGCGCGCCGGACTTGGCCAGTTGGTCTCCGCTGAAGCTGGTGACGGCGATCGGCACGTCCACCAGGCGTTCCTCGCGGCGGCGGGCGGTGACGACGATCTCTCCGGTGCCAAGGTCCTGTGCGGCGGCTGGAGCGGCAGGCTGGCCAGCGGCCCGGTCGGGGCTGGCGTCCTGGGCAAGGGCCGGTTCGGCCAGGCCGAACGCAGCCGCCCCGATCGCGGCCGCAAGCGCCAGATAGCTCGAACCCATGCCGCCGTTACGCGCCTTGTGCATCGCTGAAACTCCCAATGAACCTTTATCTTGTCCGTCCTCCATATTGAAACATGAACCGTCTTTCAACATTGAAGATTTGCCACGGGCCCGATGAGGGTCTAACTGTGCTTTCGTGACCACAGATAGCGCCAAGCCATCGCCCTCGGCCCACCGGGACAGCGCACCCGAGCCGGCCATTTCGGCCAAGGTCCCGCGCACGGAGCGCGGGCGGCGCACCTTGCGGAAACTGCTGGACGCTGCCGCCATCGAATTCGGGGAGCGCGGCTTTCACGAAGCCTCGATCACCGGCATCACCACCCGCGCCGGCACCGCGCTGGGCAGCTTCTACACCTACTTCGATTCCAAGGACGAGATCTTCCGTGCGCTGGTAGACGATCTCTCCGGCAAGGTACGCCATGCCGCCCGTGAGGCGCTGGAAGAGCCCCTGCCCGCTCTCGACGCCGAAAAGGCCGCGCTCACCGCGTTCCTGCGCTTCGCCCGCGAGCACAAGGAAATCTACCGCATCATCGACGAGAGCGAATTCGTCGATCCGGCCAGCTTCCGCATCCATTACGAATCCACCGCCCGCCGCATCCGCGAGCGCCTGACCGACGGCGCCCGCAAAGGCGAACTGCGCGAGGGGCTGGGCGAGGCCCATGCCTGGGCGATCATGGGCATGAACGTGTTCCTCGGGCTGCGTTATGCCGTCTGGTCGAACGACGGCACGCCGGAGGAACTGGCGGATCTTGCCAATTCGATCCTGCGCGAAGGGATCATGGCGCGGGACGGGGCGGTACAGGATGAGGCCAGTCAGGACGAAGGCGGTCAGGACGAAGACTGACGCTTCCCGCGTTATTCTGTTTGGGCGCCCTCGATGCCGACCCGGCTCCTTCGACATTCGGCCGGACGTTAACTTCCGTCCCTCGTCAGTCCCCTTGCGGGACAGCGCCCGCAGCGGACTGGCAATCGCGGCGGCTTTCCGCAATGTTGAAATGGTGAAAGCTGCCGAACCGACAGGACAAACCCTCCCGTGAATGCCCGCCTCCTACTCGCCTCCGGCGTGCTTGCGATTGCCGTGATCGTCGGCGTCTTCGCGCTGTCGTCCTCGAAGCCGGCCGCCCCGGTTGCACGCATCGCCGCCGCCAGCCCGGCCAGGACGCCTGCGCCTGCCGCCCAGCCCTTCGCCCAATCCTCCGCCCAACCCTCCACACCGCCCAAAGACGAGCCTTTCGTCATCAAGCGCATCCTGCCGATCGAGGGCGCCATCAAATATGGCGACTGGCACTGGGACGAAGCGGAAGTTCCCTCCGGTCCGATCGTCGTGACCGTGGACCTCGACGCGCGGGTGCTTTCGGTATTTCGGGGCGGCTACGAGATCGGCACGACCGCCGTCCTGCTCGGCACCGAGG